>Ga0136611_10001767_pt1 | contig 14999 bp, 17 predicted proteins | sample AntDrymUQ2232306_2_FD_106645 | JGI IMG/M metagenome (GOLD analysis project Ga0136611, IMG submission 106645) | Polar desert sand microbial communities from Dry Valleys, Antarctica - metaG UQ223 (23.06) | ecosystem: Environmental > Terrestrial > Soil > Desert | place: Antarctica: Dry Valley...
CTCTGGTGTCCCGGGCCGCACGCGAGTCCGCCCCGGCCGCACCTGTCCCGGCTGCAGCCCCTGAGCAGCGGACGTCAGCCGGGCTGGCCAAGCGCATGCCTCGCGCCGTGCAGCCGGCTCCTGGCGCAGCACCCAGCCGTCCCCTTCCCGGTGCCGACGGCCCCGGGGCCAACCCCAACCCGCTCACCCCTGAGCGAGTGCAGTCTGCCCTCTCGAGCTTCCAGTCCGGCATGCTTCGCGGCCGCGCCAAGGTCGAGACCCCCGCCTCTACCGACACGACGGAGAACGACAATGGCTGAAAACCTCAACTGGCTCCTCGACGACTTCATCAAGCGCGTCCCTGAGACCCGGAGCGCGATCGTCGTCTCGGTGGACGGGCTGCTCATGGCCCTCTCCAAGGACGTCGACCGCACGGTCGGAGACTCGCTCTCGGCGGTCGTCGCCGGCATCACCAGCCTGACCCAGGGGGCGGCCCGGTTCTTCAACACCGGCGGCGTCAACCAGGTGATCGTGGAGATGGAGTATGGCTTCCTGTTCGTCATGTCGATCGGCGAGGGCAGCTCGCTCGCCGTCGTGACGTCGGCTACCTGCGACATCGGTTTGATTGGCTACGAGATGGCCGTCCTGGTTGGACGTGCTCGGGAGGCGCTCGACACCGCCCTCATCTCGGATCTGCAAGCCAGCCTTCCCCGGTGAACGAGGAGCAGCTGGACGAAGCTCCACTCGTCCGGCCCTACGCGCTCACCGGCGGTCGCACTCGTGCGGCCGGGAGCGACTTCCCGATCGAAGCGGTGATCGAGACCACCCTGGCCGGTCGAGCCGGCAAGGGTGAGCTCGCCCACGAGTCAAAGGCGATCGTCGAGCTGTGCGTCTCTCCGACCACGCTCATCGAGATCGCCTCGAAGTTGATGGTGCCGCTCGGCGTCATCCGTGTGCTCATCGGCGACCTTGCCGAGAGCGGTCAAGTCCGCGTCCACCACGGCGAGCAAGGCTCGAGCCGGCCAGACGTGTCGCTATTGGAAAGGGTTCTTGATGGCATCCGTGCGCTCTGAGGTAACGGGCGAGATCGTTCCTCTCGCCGTGAAGATCGTTGTCGCCGGTGGGTTCTCCGTCGGCAAGACGACATTTGTGAAGGCCATCTCGGAGATCGCTCCGGTCACGACCGAGGCACCGATGACGATGGCGTCCGTGGGAGTGGACGATCGAGCGCTCACGCCGGGGAAGACGACCACCACGGTGGCCATGGACTTCGGCCGCATCGCCTTGGCCGAGGACCTGCTGCTGTACCTGTTCGGCACCCCCGGGCAGGACCGCTTTTGGTTCATGTGGGACGACCTGGTGCGGGGCGCCATCGGCGCAGTCGTGCTGCTCGACACCCGCCGCATCGAGGACTGCTTCCCGGCCATCGACTGGTTCGAGTCGCGCGGTGTGCCTTTCGTAGTCGCCATCAACCGGTTCGACGGCAAGCTGCCGCACGACACCGACGAGGTGCGCGAGGCGCTGGGCATCCCCGACCACGTGCCGATCATCGAGACCGACGCGCGGGAGAAGGACCAGGTCAAGCTGGCCCTCGTTTCGCTCGTGGGCCACTGCCTGGCCGTGGCCTGAGCGGTCTCCGCAAGGTTCCGCACGGGTTGCCGTCGCAATGGGGCGGCGGCAACCCGGGCGGTATTCGCCTGACCTAGCAGCGACGTAGTTACCGCTCGTGCCGGGTACGGTGACCCGCCACCGAGCGGCGAAAGGTACCCCTTTGACCGAGCCCATCACCGTGCCGCGCCCGTTGGCCAACGCAGCCTCCTGGAGCTGGCGCATCCTGATCGTGCTCGCCGGGCTGGCGGTGGCTGCCGTCCTGTTGTCCAAGCTCCTCGTTGTCTGGGTTCCGCTGGTGCTGGCGCTGTTCATAGCCACCGTGCTCGAACCCCTGACGTCGTGGCTGCGCGCCCGTCGCTGGCCGCCGACGCTGGCTGCCGCAGCCGTGTTCCTGACCTTCCTGGTCGTGGTCGTCGGCGGCCTGTCCTGGATTGGCAACTCGGTGGCCGGCCAGTTCAAGGAAGTGGACGAGTCGGTGCGGGAGGGCACCCAGGAGATCGACGACTTTCTGCAGGGACCGCCCCTCAACCTGAGCGCGGCCCGCATCGACGCGCTGCAGGAGCAGCTGCGGGCGGCGGTGTCGTCGAGCGGCGAAGGTGCGGCCGGACGGGTGGCCGGCGGGGCCCGCCAGGCGTCGGAGGTCGTCGGAGGGCTCCTCCTCCTGCTGTTCGTGCTGTTCTTCTTCCTGAAGGACGGCGCCTTCATCACGCACTGGTTCCTCGACCGAACGCCCGTGTACTACCGCGACGAGGCGAGGGAGATCGGCCGACGAGCGCGCTTCATCATGCGCCAGTACCTGGCGGCCACTGCCGCCACCGGCCTCATCAACGCCGTCTTCATCGGCGTCGCCCTGGCCGTGCTGGGCGTCCCCCTGGTGCTGCCCCTCGCCGTCCTCACCTTCTTGGGCGGCTTCTTCCCCCTGGTGGGGGCGACGGTCGCCGGCTCGGTGGCCGCCCTGGTGGCCCTGGTCGACGGCGGCATCGCCACCGCCCTCGCCGTGCTGGCGGTGACCATCGTGGTGCAACAGGTCGAGGGCAACCTGCTCCAGCCCTTGATCCTCGAGCGGGCCGTCAAGCTGCACGCCATCGTCACCGTGCTGGCCGTGGCCGGCGGCCTCGTGCTCTTCGGGCTGCTCGGTGCGTTCCTGTCCGTTCCGATCGTCGCCTTCATCTCCCAGGTGGCCAACTACTACCGGGTGCGCCGCCTCGAAGAGATCGAACCCGTGCCCGATCCAGACCCCGACTACGAGCCTTCACCCCAGCCCGAGCGCATCCAGGTCGAAGCCGGGGGGGTACCTGTGCCCTCGGCCGACGACGAACCGCCGGGCCACCCCGCCCCATAGCTCTGAGAGAGATCAGACCAGGCGGTTGCTCCACAGCAGCGAGCCCGCGGCGGCGAGGAGGGCGAACAGCAGTGCGGCCCCGGCGAAGAGCGCGGTGATCTCTCGCGGCTCGGTGGTGAAGCGCAACGACGTGCCGATGTCGTCGTAGACCCGCTTGAGCTGGGAGGCGGTCGGGGCCTCGAAGTACTGCCCTCCAGTCGTCTCGGCCACCTCTCGCAGGGCGTTGCGGTCGACCGGCACCCTGAGCAGCCGGCCCTCGACCTCCACCGTGCCTGCGTCGGTGCCGAAGGCGATGGTCGACACCGGGATGCCGGCCTCCTTGGCCGCCTCGGCGCCGCTGGCGTTGGGCCGGCCGACGGTGGTGGCACCGTCCGAGAGCACCACGATGCGCACGGCCGGCCGTTCCCCGGAGCCGTCGGTCGTGTCCTCCCCGGTTGTCGGCTCTTCTCCGTCGGCGGCCGCGGCCAGCGAGGTGTGGATCGCTTCACCGATGGCGGTGCTGGGCGCCAGCTGCAGGCCGGCGATGCGACGCTGCACCAGATCGTGGTCCGTGGTCGGGGGAACGACCACCGAGGCGGTGCCGGCGAAGGCCACCAGGCCCAGTCGGAACCGGTCAGGCAGCGAGGCAGAGAACTCCTCGGCCGCCTGCTGAGCTGCCGCGATGCGGGACGGGGCGACGTCGGTGGCCTCCATGGAGATCGACGTGTCGATGGCCAGGATGACCGTCGCATCCCGCCGTGCCACCCGTTCTTCGCGCACCGGTTGGGCGAACGCGAGCCCGAGCAGCACCAGGGCCGCGAGCAGCGCGGCGGCCGGCAGATGACGTCGCCAACCCGGTCGGCGAGGAGCGATGCTGGCCAGCAGGTCCACCTGCGAGAAGCGCACGCCGATCTTTCGCCGGCGCAGCTGGAGCACGATGTAGGCCACGCCGAGTGCACCGACAGCCAGCAGCACGAGAAGCCGGACTGGCTCGAGGAAGCTCATCGGCGGATGCCTCCAGAGCGTGGATTCCCTGACGTGAAGCCGCTGCGGGCCCGGCGACGGCCGGCCAGGTGGTGGGCCAGGTCGAGCACCCAGTCCCGGTCGGTGCGCAGCACGAGATGCGACGCGCCCGCGGCTCGTAGCGAGGCGGCCAGACCATGGCGACGCTCGGCTGCGGCCTGCGCGTAGCGGGCTCGCACCTTGGCCTTCGCCGTCTGCACCTCGACCAGCCGGCCGCTCTCCGGGTCGACCAGGCTGAGCAGCCCGACGTTGGGCAGCTCGAGCTCGCGCGGGTCGACCACTTCGATGGCCAACAGCTCGTGGTGTCGGGCCAGCTGGCGCATCGGCCGTTCCCAGCCCGCCGGGAGGATGAAGTCGCTGACGACGACCACCATGCCCCGACGCACCAACGTCTTCGCCGCGCCGACCAGGGCGCCGGTCACGTCGGTGGACGGGCCGCCGGGCTCGGGTCGGTCGGCCGCGGCCAGGCGTTCGAGCAGCGCGTAGATGGCCGGGGTGCCGCCTCGAGCCGGGATGCGGTCGACCCGGCCGGGGCGCGCCACCAGCGCACCCATGCGGTTGCCCAGGCGTGCGGTCGAGAAGCCGACGGCAGCCACCGCAGCCAGGGCCAGATCCCGCTTCTCCCGGTCGGCCGTGCCGAAGTCGAGGCTGGCCGAGCCGTCGACGATGGCCCAGGTCTCGAGCTCACGGTCGGCCACGCTGTCACGCACGTGCACCGTCGTGGTGCGGGCCGTGAGGTTCCAGTCGATGCGGCGCACGTCGTCGCCGGGCGAGTACGGGCGACCCTCGCCGGGCTCGGAGCCGGCCCCCGGCACCATGCCCTGGTAGTCCCCGTGCAACAGCCCGTCGAGCTTTCGGGTGACGATCAGCTCGAGACGGCGGAGGTCGCGTTCCCGCTTGGCCACCTCGGCCGTGACATTCGGTCTCATGCGCTCCGCTCACCCATCCCGGTGGGCCCGTCGAGCGGAGCGGTGTCCGTCGTCGGCTGGCGGCGGTCGACCTCGGCCATGTCTCGGCTGGGACTGATCCGGGGGGCCACCACCGTGCTGAGCAGGTGGCCGACCACGTTGTCCACCGTGCGGTCCTCCGCCAGCGCCTCGTAGGACAGCACCAGTCGGTGACGAAGCACCTCCGGGGCGACGTCGAACACGTCCTGCGGCAAGACGTACGACCGGCCACGAAGCAGTGCGAGGGCGCGCCCGGCGGCCACGAGACCCAGGCTGGCACGGGGACTGGCGCCATGGGCGATGAGCGGCGCCAGCTGGTCGAGGCCGTGCCTGGCGGGGTCGCGAGTGGCCACCACCAGCCGCACGGCGTAGTCGACGACGGCGTGATGGGTGAAGACGGCGTCGGCCGAAGCCTGCAGCGCCAGCACCGCTTCCAGCGAGAGCACCTGTGAAGCCCGTGGCGGATCGACGCCCATCCGCCGGACGATCTCGATCTCCTCGGCCGCGCTCGGGTAGTCGACGAGCACCTTCATGAGGAAGCGATCGCGCTGAGCCTCGGGCAGCGCGTAGACGCCCTCGGACTCGATCGGGTTCTGGGTGGCCAGCACCAGGAAGGGCTCGGGCACCCGATGGGTGATGCCGGCGATCGACACCTGGTGCTCGGCCATGACCTCGAGCAGGGCGGACTGCACCTTGGCCGGGGCCCGGTTGATCTCGTCGGCCAGCACGAAGTTGGCGAACACCGGACCGAGCTCGACGTCGAACGCCTCGGTGGAGGGACGGTAGATGCGGGTGCCGATGAGGTCGGACGGGATGAGATCGGGGGTGAACTGGAGCCGCACGAAGGATCCGCCCAGCGTGGCCGCCAGGGTCTCGACGGCCAGAGTCTTGGCTAGGCCGGGAACTCCTTCCAACAAGCAATGGCCCCGGGCCAGCAGGCACACCAGCAACCGCTCGACCATCCGGTCCTGGCCGATGATCACCTTCTTGATCTCGAACAGGGTCCGCTCGACCAGCGCCACTCCGTCCTTGCCGCTGGTGTCGTTGCCGCTGGCGTCGTTGCTGTCGATGTTGACGGACATCATCGGTCCTTTCGTCCGGAGGACACTTCGACGGCCAGGTCCGGCGCCGGTTGTGCGTCTGGTGTCGGTGGCGCGACGTGAGCGGGCAGGGAGACGGTGAACGTGGCGCCCGCGCCGGGGGCGCTGGTCACCGTGGCCCGGCCACCGTGAGCCTCAGCGATGGCTGCGACGATCGAGAGCCCAAGGCCCGTGCCCCCGCTGGCTCGTGTACGCGATTCGTCCCCACGGTAGAAGCGCTCGAACACCCTGGCCGCGTGCTCCGGCGTGAAGCCCGGGCCGTCGTCGGCCACCTGAAGGATCGCCGTGTCGCCCTCCTGTGCCACCCGCACGCGCACGGTGGTGTCGGGTGGGGTGTGGACGGTGGCGTTGGACACCAGGTTGGCGGCCACCTGCCGGAGCCGCGCTTCGTCGCCCTCGACGACGACTGACGACGGCGCGTCGAGCACGAACCGCCGCCCAGGTGCCGCCGCGCCGGCATCGGCCACCGCGTCCTCCGCCACTGTGACCAGATCGATGGGTCGGCGATCGAGGGGGCGCCCCTGGTCGAGGCGGGCCAGCAGCAGCAGGTCGTCGACGAGCACGCCCATCCGCTTGGCTTCCTCCTCGATGCGGCGCATGGCGTTGGCCAGGTCTTCGGGCCGGTCGGCCGCGCCGCGCCGGAAGAGTTCGGCGTAGCCCCGGATCGAGGTGAGCGGGGTGCGCAGCTCGTGGGAGGCGTCGGCGACGAAGCGCCGCAGCCGGCGCTCGGACTCGGTCCGCTCGGCGAAGGCCGACTCGAGGTGGCCGAGCATGGCGTTGAGGGCCAAGCCCAGCCGGCCCACCTCGGTTCGGTCGTCGGCGTCGTCGATCCGCCGACCGAGGTCCCCGGCCGCGATGGCCCCGGCCGCCACCTCCATGCGCCCGAGAGGCCGCAGGCCGAGGCGGACGACCCAGAGACCGGCGGCGGCGAGCAGCGCGAGCACGATCAGCGACACCGTCACCTCGATGGCCACCAGGCGCCGAAGGGTCTGCTCCACGTCGGTCAGCGGCACGCTCAGCACGAGCGACCCATTGGCTCCGCCGGCCAGCCCGACCGGTGTGGAGACCAGACGTAGCCGCTCGCCTCCTTCGCGGGCTGTCACCGTGTGCCAGGTCTCGCTCTGCTGTGTACCGAGGCCTACCGGCAGCCGGGGCGCGGGGCCGTCGTTGCGCAGCGCCAGCTCGGCCAGGACGGCACCGTCGGCGCCTACCAGCACGGCGTACGTGCCTGCGGGGATGAGGGCGCGCGGCCCCGGCCGTCCACCCCGTTGGGCACGGATCCTCGACTCCAGGTCGAGAGCCACCGGCTCGACCGCCGCGGACAGCTGCTCGTCCACCCGCTCGAGCAGGAAGCTTTGAAGCGCGGAGTAGGTGGCCACGTTGGCCACCAGGAGACCCACGGTCACGAGGGCCACCAACCCGGCGATCAGCCGGGTGCGCAGCGAGGCGGCGGGCAACGACGGCACCCTCAGCGAGCCGTCCGCAGGGAGTAGCCGACGCCGCGGATCGTATGGATGAGCCGTGGCTCGGCGCGGTCGACCTTCTTGCGCAGGTAGCTGATGTATGTCTCCACCACGTTGGCGTCACCGTCGAAGTCATAGGCCCAGACGTGGTCCAGGATCTGGTTCTTCGACAGCACCCGTCGCGCGTTGAGCATGAGATAGCGGAGGAGCTTGAACTCGGTTGCCGTCAGGGTGATCTCCTCCTGGCCACGACGCACCTCGTGCGAGTCCTCGTCCAGCTCGAGGTCGGCGAAGCGCAGCACGCTGCCGTTCTCCTCGCCACCGACTCGGCGCAGCACGGCTCGCACACGAGCCACCAGCTCCTCGAGCGAGAACGGCTTGGTGATGTAGTCGTCCCCGCCGATGGTCAGGCCCGCGACCTTGTCCTCCGTGGCGTCCCGCGCGGTGAGGAAGACGACGGGGATGCGCAGCCCATCGGCCCGCATGCGGCGGGTCACCTCGAAGCCTTCGAGGTCGGGCAACATCACGTCGAGGATGATCAGGTCGGGTCGGAAGTCGGCCGCCGCCTGCAGCGCGGCCCGGCCGGTGGAAGCGATGGCCACCTCCGCCCCCAGGTACCGGAAGGCCGTGCTCACGAGGTCGGTGATGCTGGCCTCGTCATCGACGACGAGCAGCCGGGCCCGCAGGTCGGGGGTACGGGTCGGCGGGGCCTCGACGGACATCTCCTTCATGGTCGCACCCGTCGGGCCGGTTGGGTGCCGATCAGCTCGATCCCCGAGTGCCCAGGGTGGCCGTGGTGGTGGCCACCTTGCCGTCCCGTACGTACTTGATCTCGACCGTCTGGCCGGGCTTCACGTCCTGGATGCGACCGCTCAGGCTCCCCGAGCCGTCGACAGGCTGACCGGCGACCGAGATGATCAGGTCGCCGACCCGGAGCCCAGCAGTGGCCGCGGGGCCGCCGGTCTCCACCCGGGCCACGGCTGCGCCCCGGCTGCCGTCCGTCGGGTCGTTGGTGGACACGCCGAGCAGAGCCGCGGGACCGGCCGGGGCCCGCGAACGCAGGCGGTCGATGGTGGCCGACGCTCGTTCGAGGGAGATGGCGAAGCCGATGTTCTGGGCCACCCCGTTGCGGTCGGTGGCGATGGCCGTGTTGATCCCGACCACCTGGCCTTGCGCGTTCACGAGCGGGCCACCGGAGTTTCCGGGGTTGATGGCGGCGTCGGTCTGGATCAGGCCGGTCAGCTCGTCGAGCGTGCGGTCGAGGGCGGACACGATGCCCCGAGTCACCGTGGGCGTGCCCTGCAGGCCGAGCGCGTTGCCGATGGCCACGACGTCGTCACCCACCCGGATGTCACCCGACCGGTTGAGGTCGGCGGTGGGAAGGTTCGACGCATCCCGGATCTTCAGGACGGCCAGGTCGCGGGTGGCGTCGGATCCCACGACGTCAGCGGTGCGGGCGGTGACCTCGTCGCCCACCGTGACCCGGACCGTGGTGGAGCCGGCGACCACGTGGGCGTTGGTGAGCACCTCGCCATCCGCCGAGATGACGACGCCGGTGCCCTCTCCGGTGGTGGTGCGCACGGAGACGACGGTCGGCTCGACCTTGGTCAGGATGGCCCTGAGGTCGAGCGCGGCACCAGCGACCGTGCTGGTGGGGCGGGAAGCCGGCGTGGCCGGGCCGGTCGCGTTGGCGGCCGGGGACACAGGCGCGGTGTCGTCGTCGAGCTGGGCGCCCACCACACCGCCCGCCGATCCGGCCAGGAGGGCGGTGGCCAGCACGAGGGCAGCGACCCGGCCGCGGCGCGGCGGGGCGGGAGCGGCAGGGGGCGCCAGGGACGGGCCCCCAAATGGGTTTTCGGGTGTCGAGGGCGACGTGGGAGGCTCGGCTGAAAGGTCCCAGGGGCTACGGGGGGGAGCGTGGAGATCCATGTCGGTCACTGTCCCCGTCGATCCTGAGAGGTGGCTGTGGGAGAACTGTGCGGTACCGACGAACTGTGAGCCGACCATGTGTGGACCAGTAATGAGGATCGAAGCGGTCGAGCTCCGGCGCGTCGTGGTCCCTCTGGTGACCCCGTTTCGCACCTCGTTCGGCACCGAGACGGCCCGCGACGCCCTCCTGGTCCGGGTGCTGAGCGAGGACGGTGAGGGGTGGGGCGAGTGCGTGGCCATGTCCGAGCCGCTCTACTCGTCCGAGCACGTCGACGGGGCGGAGGACGTGACGGCGCGCTGGCTCGTCCCTCTGCTCCTCGAGGCGGAGACTGCCCATGCGGCCGACGTGGCCACCTTGCTGGCCCCGGTCAAGGGCCACCGCATGGCCAAGGCCGCGCTGGAGATGGCGGTGCTCGACGCTGAGCTCAACGCCGCCGGCGTCCCGCTCGCGCAACACCTCGGTGCCACACGGTCGGCCGTCGACTGCGGCGTCTCGATCGGCATCCCGGGCACGATCGCATTGCTCATCGACGTCGTCGCCCGTCACCTGCAGGAGGGGTACCGGCGCATCAAGCTGAAGATCGAGCCCGGCTGGGACGTCGAGCCGGTGCGGGCCGTGCGCCAGCGCTTCGGTCCCGACGTCGCCCTGCAGGTCGATGCCAACTCGTCGTACGGGCGCCAGGATGTGGCCGCGTTGGCCGCCCTCGACCCCTTCGACCTGGTGCTCGTCGAGCAGCCCTTCGCGGAGGACGACCTCGAGGGACACGCGTGGTTGGCTTCCCGCATCGACACGGCCATCTGCCTGGACGAATCGATCGGTTCGGCGGTCGACGCTCGGCGTGCCCTCGACGCAGGCGCGTGCTCGATCGTGAACATCAAGCCGGGTCGGGTCGGAGGGCTGCTCGAGGCGGTGCGCATCCACGACCTGTGCCTGTCCCGGGACGTCCCCGTCTGGTGCGGCGGCATGCTCGAGACCGGGCTCGGTCGGGCCGCCAACCTGGCCCTCGCCGCCCTGCCCGGCTTCACCCTGCCGGGCGACATCTCGGCGTCGAGCCGCTACTTCGAACGTGACATCACCGAGCCGTTCGTCCTGCGCGACGGCCAACTCGACGTGCCTACCTCACCCGGCATCGGTGTGCGGCCGATACCGGCCATCCTGGACGGCGTGACGACGCGATCGAGGACCATACGACGGGACGGGGCCTCGGAGTGAGCGACCCGGCCATCGGTTTCCCTGACATCGAGACGGCTGCCCGCCGGCTGAGCGGGGTGGCCAACCGCACACCGGTGCTGACCTCGCGGACCCTCGACGCCCGGCTAGGGGCGACCGTGTTCCTCAAGGCCGAGGGCTTCCAGCGAGCCGGAGCCTTCAAGTTTCGGGGCGCCTACAACCGGTTGGCGGCCCTGCGGGAGCAGGGCGACGCCGCCGGGGTGGTGGCCTTCTCGTCCGGCAACCACGCCGGGGCCGTGGCCCTGGCGGCTCGGTTGGCGGGTGTGCCGGCGGTGATCGTGATGCCGTCCGACGCCCCGGCAGCCAAGCTGGCGGCCACGCGCGAATACGGGGCCGAGGTGGTGCTGTACGACCGCTACACCGAGAGCCGCGAGGAGATCGGTGCCGCCCTGGCCCATGACCGAAGCCTCACGCTGGTGCCGCCCTTCGATGACGCCCTGGTGATGGCCGGGCAGGGCACGGCCGCCCTCGAGCTCATCGAGGACGCCGGGCCGCTCGACGTCCTGGTGGTGCCGGTGAGCGGGGGAGGGCTGGCCGCCGGCTGCGCCACCGCCGGCCGGGGCATGTTGGCCGATCTGTCGGTGTGGGGCGTCGAGCCGGCCTCGGCCGACGACGTCCGCCAGTCGCTGGCTGCCGGCCACAGGGTGCGCATCGACGTGCCCCGCACCATCGCCGACGGGCTGCAGACGCCCGAGGTCGGGGAGCTCACCTTCCCCATCCTCCAGCGCCTACTGGAGGGCATTGTCGTCGTGTCCGACGACGAGCTGCTCAGCGCCATGGCCTTCGCCTTCGACCGGCTCAAGATCGTGTCCGAGCCGAGTGGGGTGGCCGGCCTGGCCGCGCTGCTGGCCGGACGCCTCGATCTGGAAGGCAAGCGTGTCGGGGTGGTGCTCTCGGGGGCCAACGTGGGCCTGGCCCGCTTCGTGGAGCTGATGGGAGCCCATCGCACCGGTCAGCCCTGAGCGCTCAGGACTGGCGCGTCAGTTCGACGGACACCACCGGAAGTACCCCGACACATGCCGGGCGGGGATGCCCATGCTCCGCAGCAGGGTCAGGGACACATGGACGGAAGTCCTGGCACACACCACGCCCGCTTCTCCACGCATCCTTTGCCGACGTCGAGACGGTCGACGGTTTGGCTGACGCGGCCACCTGGAGCGAAAGCTTTGGCCCGTCGAGCAGACGGAACGCGAAACTCCTCCCGGTGGAGGACGTCGCGCATGCTGTCGAGCTCGGCCGAGTGGCCGGCGAACGTACGCAGCGCCTGATCGCACTGTTGCAGGAGCTGGATGACGCGACGCTCGAGGAACCGAGTCGGCTCCCCGGTTGGAGCCGGCTGACGATCGTCTGCCACCTCCGGTACGGGACTCATGCGCTTCGGCGCATGACCCTCGACGCGCTGGCCGGACATGAGGCCTCGTACTATCCCGACGGCCGCCTACGTCAGCGCCCGACCACTCTCCTCCCTATGCCTGGCGAGCGGCCGGCCGAGGTACTCAGCGACTGGCAGTCGGCAGCCGCGGAGCTCGACCGCACGTGGTCGGCACTGGAGCAGCCGGATTGGGGCACCGAGGTGGTCGAGCCTGCGGACAATTCCGATCTCGGGCCGATCCCCCTCGCGCGTCTCGCCCTCGCCCGTCTCACCGAGGTCGACGTCCATGCCACCGACCTCGGCATCGATGCACCCGATTGGAGCTCCACCCTCATCGAGGTTGGGCTTCCGACCCGGCTCGCATGGCTCGCAACTCGGCGGGCCAACCATGACGCGTTCGACCACACGATCCGAGGCTCGTGGCTGCTGAACGCGACCGACGGACCACGGTGGCTGGTCACGGTTGAGCGCGAGCACGTCGAGTCGCGGCCAGCCATCGAGGACGATGACGCGAACGCGACGATCGAAGGATCGAGCCGCGAATTGCTGGCACTCCTCGTCGGTCGCGCCCAACTTCGTCCGCTCCGCTTCAGCGGCGACGTTGCCTTCGCACAATCCTTCGCAAGTGCGTTCCCTGGTCCCTGACCAGATCGCCCTCGAACACCGGCTCCGGGCGTCACAGGCACAATGCGGGTGGTGCGATGCAAACTGAGCGCCGACCGGGAGGACTGAGCCATGACCGTTTCGTACGAGCAGACCGGCCCCGTTGCCGTGGTGACGATCGACCGGCCCGAGCGCCGGAACGCGGTGGACCTGCAGGCCGCCTTGGATCTGACCGCGGCGTTCCTTCGCGCCGACGCCGACGATGACATCGCGGTCACCGTGCTTACCGGTGCGGGCGGCCACTTCTGCGCGGGAGCCGACCTTCAGGCGCTGGCCGGGGGTGAGCGCAAGCCGGTTCGTACCGATGGTCCCGGTCCGATGGGGCCGACCCGCTTGAAGCTCTCAAAGCCCACCATCGCCGCCATCGAGGGTTTCGCGGTCGCCGGCGGTCTCGAGCTCGCCCTGTTCTGCGATCTCCGGGTGGTGGCGGCCGACGCCATCCTCGGGGTCTACTGCCGCCGGTTCGGCGTGCCCCTCGTCGACCTCGGAACGATTCGCCTCCCCCGCCTGATCGGCCACAGCCGGGCCATGGACCTGATCCTCACGGGGCGAGGTATCGACGGCGTGGAGGCAGAGAGAATCGGTTTGGCGAACCGTGTCGTTCCTGCAGGCGAGGCCCTGGGTGCGGCGATGGCGCTGGGGAACGAACTGGCCGGGCTACCGCAGCGGTGCATGCGGAACGATCGCCTGTCCGCCATCGAACAGTGGGACCTCGACCTTGACGCGGCGATCCGCAACGAGGTGTGGCGCGGTCGGGAAACGATCGACTCGGGCGAGTCGCGGGACGGCGCGGCGAGGTTCACGGCGGGTGCAGGGCGCCACGGCGGTCGCACTACTCCGGGATAGCCGGGATCGACGTGCGCCAACTCCTCGGGACCTGGTGGTCGATCATCAGCCCCGGGCAGCACCGCACATCGATCGCCGAGATCTCTGCGCCGGGGTTGGCATTCTGAAGGTGCCGGAACTCAACTAGTCATGGAAGCAGTGGCAGCCACGACGGACTATGAGACGTGGGCGCGTGCCTTTCACGGGCACGCCTTTCGGAGGCGCTCGGCCGAGCGGGACGCGGCGTTCCTGCTGCCGCACCTCACCGCCGGCCAACGGTTGTTGGACCTGGGGTGTGGACCAGGCACCATCACAGAAGGGCTGGCCGCCAGGACGGAACCGGGTCAAGCAGTCGGCCTCGACCAGGACCGTGAGTTCGTGGAAGCTGCATCGGAGAAGAGCAGCCGGTCCAATCTGCGATTCCAGGTAGGAGACGCTGCGGCCCTGCCGTTCGAGGACGACTCGTTCGACGTGGTGTTCGCCCACGCGCTGCTCCAACACGTCGCCTCGCCCGGCGCCGTTCTTTCCGAAGTGAGGCGGGTGCTCCGACCCGGAGGGGTGGCGGCGGTGGCCGACGCCGACCTCGATGGTTTCCTGCTGCACCCGCAGACCGAATCCCTGCGCGCCGCGGTGGCCCTCGACCGAAGGACGCGCCGTAACCCAGACGTCGGGCGTCGACTCGTCGCGCTTCTCGTCGATGCCGGGATCAGCGACGTCGAGCTCACCATCGTGCCTTCTGTGGTGGTCGGCCCCGACCAAGCGATGCGGATGGCAGAAGCGTCGGCGACGCGGTTCGAGGCGCCGCCCTTCGCGGCCCGCGCGGTGGACGAGGGCTGGGCGACCTCGGAGCAGCTGACCGACATGGCGGCGGCGTGGCGGTCCTGGGGCCAAGAGCCAGGTGCCGTCTTCGTGACCCAGTGGTGCCAGGCGCTCGGCCGGGGTTGATGGGACCGAACTTCCCGCGAACAGCAACGTTCACCGAGTGGTATCGCGCCTCTCATCCCGGTCTGGTGGAGGCGGTCGTCCCCGACGTTCGCGCCTCGCTGACCTGACGGCTTCCGCCTGGCGCCGCGCACGGGCTGGCATCGGCAAGAATCCCGCCATGCAGAACCGAACGGTCCGAGGGGTCGTGGGCACGTTCGCCGCCATGGTCGTGTTGATCCTCTCTGTGTCCGGTGCTGACCCGGCCACCGCCGCCCCAGGGTTCGAAGCTGCACAGGCACAGCCGGCCCCCGACCCGGCCCCCACCACGTCGACCACCGAGGTTCGGCCCGGGAACGCCGGATCCGCGGCCGGGCAGGCGCCCTCGGCCCGCCTCGACCCCAGGCTGGCCCAGGCCACCTTCGCCGGGTTCGGAGCAGCTCTGCTCCTCCTGCTCCTGCGGTTTGTCACCGCCGGGTTCCGCGTACGCCGGTTGCACGCCAAGGCCCAGCGGAAGAGTGTCCGACGGGCGAACAAGGAGCGCGCTCGCGCCGAGCGGCTGAGCGCCCAGCGCGAGACCGCCGAGCGGGCGAACAGCCTGCAGTGAGCGGCCC
>Ga0136611_10001768_pt1 | contig 14990 bp, 10 predicted proteins | sample AntDrymUQ2232306_2_FD_106645 | JGI IMG/M metagenome (GOLD analysis project Ga0136611, IMG submission 106645) | Polar desert sand microbial communities from Dry Valleys, Antarctica - metaG UQ223 (23.06) | ecosystem: Environmental > Terrestrial > Soil > Desert | place: Antarctica: Dry Valley...
CCTCAGGTCTAGCCATCGACCGAGTTCCTTCGACTTGTCCCGTTCCCAACACATTGTAGCCGAGACAAACCAGTCAGGGAACAAGCCAACCGTCACTCGTTGGACGAGCGGAAGTCATCGGGTATAATTGCGACTGCTAAGCCGTGGGTACGAGCATACGACTCACAGGGCAAGGGCACGAGTTGCGACCTAAAAACCGCAGCCACAAGCCGAGGTAGCTCAGTCGGTAGAGCATACGACTGAAAATCGTAGTGTCGGCGGTTCGATCCCGCCCCTCGGCACGCAGACAGGGAGAAGCGGCAGCGGAAATCCGCTGCCGCTTCTTCATTCATGGAGACGTATGAGCGCGTTAGCTGGCCGATTCCCCAGATACAGGATGATGGGCGTCGATGTCGACGTCATTCAGATGCGCGATCTGAACGCGTTGATCGGCGAGTCGGTCGTGCAGCGGGAGAAGTGGGTCTTCGCGCACCACAATCCGCACGGAATCTACACCTACCATCACAACGCGACCTTTCGAGCGTTGTTCGCGCGGGCGACCGTCGCGCATATCGACGGGATGATGCTGATTCTCGTTGGGCGCATTCTGGGGCTACCGGTTACACGTGAGGATCGCACGACTTACGTCGATTGGGTGCATCCGTTGATGGCCAATGCGACGGCGCACGGCTGGCGCGTTTTTTTCGTCGGGGGAAAGCCGGGTGTCGGCGATAAGGCAGCTGCCATTCTGCGTGAGGCGCATTCGGGGCTGATTATTGAGGTCGCGCATGGCTACTTCGATACGACTCCCGATGGAGCGGCGAATCAGGATGTGTTACGCCGCATGCACGAGTTCAGGACAGACGTGCTTATGGTCGGAATGGGTATGCCGCGCCAGGAGAAGTGGATTCTGGAGAACCTCGACCAGCTCGATGTCCCCTCGATCCTGCCGTGCGGCGCCTGTATGGATTTCGTCGCTGGCGAAATACCGCAGCCTCCGGCCTGGATGTGGCGGACGGGGCTGGCGTGGGTCCACCGGTTCGCGGCTGAGCCACGGCGATTGTGGAAGCGTTATCTCGTCGAGCCGTGGTTTCTCTCATACTTGATTCTCCGCGACCTCCCTGAGCGCCGCTTCAAGCGCTTCAAACGCCAGTAGGTGCGACCGACTGCCTGACACCCACCTATCTCCTACGAGTGCCGTTCGCTACGTTTATCGGTATACTGCCCGCGGCCCGCAATAAGGGGGCGGGCTTCGTCACGTTCAATTCAAGTGGGGGGAACTGCATCGGTGTCAGATGTAGATTTGGGTCTGGTCGCGGCCGGAGTTGCCGCATTGGCCGCCATCATCTACGGCGGAGTCCTGGCGCGCGCGGTCCTCAACCGTCCGGCTGGCAATGAGCGAATGCAGGATATCGCTCGCGCCATCCAGGAGGGTGCTGAGGCTTACATGCGCCGCCAGTACACGATCGTCGCGATGGTCGCCGTCGTTATCGCAGTCTTTCTCGCAATCGCGGTCGATGTCGAAACCGCGATGGGCTTTGTTCTCGGGGCGGTAGCGTCGTCCGCCGCCGGCTTCATCGGCATGATGGTGGCGGTGCGCGCCAACGTCCGCACCGCCGAAGCTGGACGCTCGGGACTCGCGCCCGCGCTGCGGACTGCCTTCCAGGGCGGCACGGTCACCGGCATGTTCGTGGTGGGCCTCGGCCTCGGCTCGGTGACGCTGTTCTATGCGATCACGAGAGATGTCAATTCGTTGATTGGGCTTGGGTTCGGCGGCTCGCTGATCTCCGTGTTCGCCCGCATCGGCGGCGGCATCTACACGAAGGCCGCCGACGTTGGCGCGGACCTGGTTGGCAAAGTCGAAGCCGGGATTCCGGAAGATGACCCGCGCAACCCAGCCGTTATTGCCGACAACGTGGGCGACAACGTCGGCGACTGTGCCGGCATGGCGGCCGACCTGTTCGAGACCTACGCGGTCACGGCCATCGCGGCCATGCTGCTCGGTCATCTCGTCTTCCCGGACAATGAGAAGGCCGTTGTTTTCCCGCTCGTCCTCGGTGCGGTGTCAATCTTCACATCGATCATCGGCACGCTGGTCGTACGTGGCAAAGAGGGCGGCTCGATCATGGGCGAGCTGTACAAGGGACTCTTCGTCGCGGCTGGTATCGCGATCGTGGCGTTCTTCCCGGTAACTCGCTGGCTTATGGACGACAACGGGCAGATCACCGATTCCGACGTGTCGCTGTTCGGCGCGTCGTTCGGCATGGACCCGACGTTGAAGCTGTTCCTGTGCGCGATGATCGGTATTCTCGTGACAATGGCCATCGTCGTCGTCACCGAATACTTCACTGGCACGAACTACAAGCCGGTCAAGGGCATCGCCGAGGCATCCGAAACCGGACACGGCACGAACATCATCGCGGGCCTGGCCGTGTCGATGCGCTCGACGGCGCCGGTCATCGGCATCATCGCGCTGGCGATCTACCTCGCCTACGGACTCGCCTCCGGTGAGGGCGACGCGCCGCTCTACGGCATTGCCGTCGCGGCCATGGCGATGCTTTCGATGGCAGGTATCATCGTCGCGATCGACTCGTTCGGGCCGATCACAGACAACGCCGGTGGCATTGCTGAGATGGCCGAAATGCCGGAATCGGTCCGCGCCGTGACCGATCCGCTCGACGCCGTCGGCAACACGACCAAGGCGGTCACGAAGGGCTACGCGATCGGTTCAGCCGGTCTCGCGGCGCTCGTGCTGTTCGCGTCGTACTTCCTCGAGCTCGCACCGCTTGAGGATGGGTCGCGTATTCGCTTCGATCTTTCCGATCCCAATGTCATCATCGGCCTGCTGATCGGCGCGGGCCTGCCGTATCTGTTCGGTGCGATGCTCATGGAATCGGTCGGACGAGCCGGTGGCGCCGTCGTCATCGAAGTACGTCGGCAGTTTGCTGAGAATCCTGGCATCATGCTTGGTACAACGCGTCCAGAATATGGCCGTGCTGTAGACATCGTCACCAAGCGCGCCCTGCGTGAAATGACGGCACCGGCCCTGCTGCCAGTCATCACTCCGGTGCTGGTCGGCGTCACGCTCGGCAAGGAGGCCGTCGGCGGCCTGCTCATCGGCTCGATCCTGACCGGCCTGTTCGTGGCCGTCTCGATGACAACCGGCGGCGCGGCCTGGGACAACGCCAAGAAGTACATCGAACTCGGTCATCACGGCGGCAAAAACTCGCTGGCCCACCAGGCGTCGGTGACAGGCGACACGGTCGGCGATCCCTACAAGGACACTGCTGGCCCGGCCATCAACCCAATGATCAAGATCGTCAACATCGTCGCCCTGCTGATGATCACCTTCCTCAACTGGGGCTAGGCGTTCACAGGCAGACACGAGCATGACAAAGAGAACGGCGGCTCGTCAATGATGAGCCGCCGTTCTCTTTGCATTCATATCCAATTACGTCACTGGAAAGTGCGCCACGGTGACTGGTACGTTCACTGGCAGGCACTACTGAGCATCTCGCCCGATGTTACGGTCGGCTTGCTGCGCGATCATTATCGGTGGTGGACGACCGATTGCGGAGGACACGATACATCTCCGGCTCCTCGATTGTTTCGCGTCCGATCGTATTGCGATAGATCAGCGACACCACGACCGACACCGGCCCCCAGAGCAACGCAAAGGCGCTGAAGATGAGAATCGCCATCACCAGATAGAACATCGAGAACCAGACGACGGTCATGAACGCCTCGCCCGGATCGGTGAAGTCGACGCCACGCTCAGAGAGTGGTCCCTGCAGCTCGAAGCGCATCCGGAAGGTGTTCAGAACCCAGAAGATCGCCAAGCCGACTGGCGCGAGCAGGATTGGCATCAGATACCCGCGAGCGTAGCGCGCATAGAGATACGCACCGCCGAGGACCGCGAGGCCAAGCAACGCGAAGGTCACGAAGCGAAGCGCGTCGGGCGGTGCTTCATAGAGATAGGGATCACTGCGCCAACGGTTCTTCCCATCGACCAGAAACCCGAGCATCTGCCGCCAGTTGTCGAAGACGGTCGTCCAGAGCAGGAACGCGCCGATACTCCCGAAGGCCACGCGGGACGCGATCCGGGCTGTCGGATTCTGGTCATTCCACATCCAGCGAACGATCGACGACTCGCGCCGAACCGCGAGCCAGAGAATGAGCAGCAGTGCGAAGAGGATCGCGTAATCGCTCGCGAAAGCATCAAATGGCACGTTAGTATCCTTATCGAATTGGCTGCTAGTCGTTCGACGCCGCAGAGATGCGCCTGTCGTCTATTAGTGTACACCTCGGTCTCGCGCTTCGATCCGTCAACGGTTGCGGTTGGAATTGCCTCGACCTTGACGCCCGTTTCGGCACTGGGTAGAATAGCGGTGTCGGGCAACTGACGCGCGGAAGTGGCTCAGCGGTAGAGCATCTCCTTGCCAAGGAGAAGGTCGCGAGTTCGAATCTCGTCTTCCGCTCCAGGACGGGTCTCAACGAGGCCCGTTTTTTTGCGTCTGGCATCGTAGGCGCAGGTTCCAGACAACATCATCACACCCCGCTTGCGGAACTGGCGGAATGGCAGACGCTGTGGTCTTAAACACCATTGGGCTATGGCCCGTGCGGGTTCGAGTCCCGCGTTCCGCACATGTCGTCACTGTGACCCTCGCTTCTTGCGCATCGGTGATGCGCGAGCGTTGCAATCAAGCGGCAATGCTCTCGCATGAACTCGCATGAGCTCGTATCGTCCCTGCTGGTCGTGCATTGTCACCTCAGGGTTCTTCACCAACCTCGTACACCAGCGATCCGTTGGCGAGACTGTCGAGCCGCTGATACGCTTCGATGTGCCGACAGCGAATGACCTACCCCGTAGATGCAATACATTGGTCTCCAGTACATACCGGCGAGGATAGATCGTTGCCAGATACCTCTCCTGAGATGCATACGTCACGGTTACCTGATACCGCTCATCCAATGCTGAATACAGCAGAAGAGCAGTCAGGGAACGCACCGGAATGCACCACATCTCCATCTCCTTCAACACGAGCGCAGCGACGTTCCAGTCGCAGTCAAGCGTCTCCAGGTACGCTCGTCCGGCATCCCGCGTTCATCGCGTTCGCGTCGCTCGTGCTCGTCGTGTCGCTCTGGATAGGTTTCCAGACCTTTATCGCTATCACGTCGTACCGGAGTATCTCGGCAGACGCACGCGTGCTGCGCGGGTATGAACAGCGTGAGCTGGCCAGCCTCTCGGTTGCGGACATGCAGACGATACAGTCGCACCTCGCAGACATGCACCTGGGTTTCCAACGCATCGACCGCGCAACATCAGTGCCGCTCATCGGGGGCGTCGTTGAGGAGCTTCCCTGGGTCGGCAGCCGGTACGAGTCCGGGCGCGCCCTGGTCGATGTCGGGCTGCTGCTGTCAGGTGCGGGTGCCGACGCAACGCAAACCGGAACTCGAGCGCTCAATGCATTCGATCGAACAGAATTCAGCAGACCAGAGGATGGCAGCGATAACCAGACCTGGCTGGATATCGTGCGGCGCGATCACGACGCGTTGATGCGCTCCGCCAGCAACGTCACTGAAGCACGCGCCATCCGAGCGTCAATGGACACCAGTGTGTTGCCGAGCCGCGTGCAAGCGCAAGTGGACGATCTCGACCGCATCTTTGAGCGCTTCGATTTCGAGACGCTTGCGGCCCAGACGTTGCCCGCTGTCGAGGCTGGCCTCGGTGCCGACGGACCTGTGCGCTACTGGGTGCTCTTTCCCAATCCGGCAGAACTGCGCCCGGCGGGCGGTTTCCCGGGCACCGGCGCGCTCGTTACATTCGAGAGCGGCCAGATTGCCTCGTACGAGTTCTACGACATGAAGAAGGTCTCCGACGACTACCTGGCGAAGCGCACTGAGGTACTACCGGCGCCAATGCCGATCGATAGGTACCTGTTCGACGGGGGGTTCCTGCCGCACGATGTCGTCTGGTGGTCAGATCACACGCTCCTCGGTGCCGACTTCATGCAGATGTACGAGGTTATTGGGTATCCAGAGATTTCGGGTGTGATTACCGTTCAGCCGACCATCGTCGCTGACCTTCTGCGAGTGACAGGCGATGTTACAGTCGACGTTGACGGGGAACAACGGGTGATTACACCGGATAACGTCTTCATCGAGATGGAGCGGCAACGGGCGCAGCGCCGGGCCGGTGACGAGATCGACGCCTCGCACAAGGACGTTATCGCGCTGGTTGGGAACGAGATTCTGACGCAGCTCAAAGAGGGCAGCCGTCAGCAGCTTCAGCCTGTTGCCGAGTACATGCGTGCCGGCGCGAACCGCCGCGACATCCAGGCATATTCGACCAATTCCGATATCATGCGGCTGCTCGATGAGCGGGGATGGTCAGGGCGCACCAACGTCGCCACCGATGCTCCCACGCTTGCAGTCACCTTCGCGAACCTTGTGGCGACGAAGGCCAGCCTGACAATGTTTCCGGACGCTACGCTGCGGTTCGGTCCGGTAGTAAACGGACAGCGCGAGGCCACGCTGGAGATCACGCTCAGTCACGAGGGTACGAACGACATCGATGCCTACTACGGGGGATTCCAACGCTGGTGGACACAGGTCGATCTGCCGGATGGTAGCAGGGTACTCTCGACCAGCGACGATCCACAGCCCGACCCGGATGCACCGGACGGCGGCGCGTATCTGTTCGATATCTTCCCGCAGCAGTCGGAAACCTTCTCAGTAACGTTCGAGATGCCCGACAGCGATGTGCTGCATTTCCGTCGCCAGCCGGGCGTGAACGCCGTCGATCTGGCGGTCGAAGCCGAAGGCTGCACGGCATTCGAATCGGTGAAGGTCAACGACGATATCGCCATCGACCTTGCCGGGCATTGCGACTGACGGGGGACTCACGTTCCCGCTGGACCACCGGCGATGAAGCGGGCACGCACGACGAGGCGCTCCGTATATCGTCCGGTTGTCGGGTTCCATTGTCCTGCACAGGTGAGCAGAGTCAGCGTCGCGTCATCAGTGGGGCTCAGGACGTCTATCGCTGTCTCCGGCACCGTCGTCTGATCAGCAACAACATAGACAAAGATGTGCTCCCCATCCGCAATCCGGATTTCGTCCCCGATGCGCACTTGGCTCAGTTCAGCGAATATCTCGGCGTCTCCATTTAGGTGACCAACCAGCACCATGTTCCCGCGGGACCCTGGAAACCCACTCCCGAACACCCAACCGGCGAACGGGAGTTCAGGAGTTTCTCGGCGTCCGATCAACTTCACATCCGCCGAGACGTTGATGCGTGGAATGTCAACCCGAGTCGGGGCCAATGGCACAACAGTGGGTACGACTGGCGTAGTGGTCGCGGAATGCCTAACTTCTGGTGGCGCAGCGATCTGTGCGTCGGGAACAGCAGCCGCTGTCCGCGCTGCGCGTGTCTCACTATCGATCGTGCCAACATCGCTGCTCCGCGATGGAGTGGCGATGTTGCTCTCGTTCCCAGCCGCGTCAGGCTGACGTTCCCAACCGTTCAGAAACGCAACCCCAGGGAGTGGCGGTGCGGCGATCCCAGCATGTCTGGCGAGTTGCTCGGGTGTCATCGTGCTTAGGCTCAGAACGACGCTTGCTATGAGCAGCGAACCAAGTCCGAGAATCGCGAGTAGCACCGCGATACGACCGTCACGGGTCACACTACACGGGCGCGCTTCAATCGTTGTCAATCGTGGAACAGCATCGTTGGACTGTACTCGCTTACCGGTTGGGCGCATGTCGGGACGTTCGTCGGTTCCAGATAATCGCCGCGACGAGCAACAGAACAACACCGACGAACGCGAATCCAACCGCGAGCGCTTGCGGCGGGTTCAGCCCCGTCGCGTCAGATTGTCCCGTCGCGGGAAGCGTTTCCTCAGGTTCGGGAGCAACGGTCGCATCGAGGTCGGCGAGGGTGTACTGTCCAGCCAGCGGCAGCGGCCCGGCTGGAGAAAGTCGGTACGGGACACCAAACACTGCCGCGCCAGCGACTTCATACGACAACGTCGCAATGTCGCCAGCAGTCCGGATGTTGACCATCACCGGTGTGTCTGGCTGACCGAGCGGGAAGTTCCAGCTATCAATGCTCGTGACGGTAAGCTTGAACGCCCCGGACGCGACCGGAGTGGCGCCGACCGATCCAGTCATTGAATCGTCCTCGTAGAGCATCGCCCCGGCAGCAGATGCAGGTTCACCAGCAATGGAACCGTCGAACTTCCAGGTTCCCTCGCCGTCAGCGTCGTCGTACATGAGCGTCAGGACACCAAGCGCATCGACACCGCGCGTCGGAATCGTGACCGCCACCTGAATTGTGGCGGACTGCTCACGTGCATGCGCGATATCGACTGGAAGAAATATCCCCAGCGTCGCAACAATAATCACTGCGCGAATGGTCCGAAGAGTCACATGATTCCTCAACTGGTAGATTCCTTACCGGGAGTGGGCTGGTGAACCATCTGGGTTCGAACCTGAAATAGAACCGAGCATCGGAAAATGAGAGAACAGCGCGAGTCCAGAGTCTTCCCAGTGTAACCGATCCTCGACGAACGCGTGTGCGAAAACTATGGTTGCGTTGCATCGCAAAATTAAGTAGCCTGTTCGATGCTAAGAGCGTAGCGACTGATCGTCAGCGCGCGTAATCGGCACGAAGCATATCGAGTCGGTGTTGCAATTCGCTGATCCGGTCATCGAGAATGGACTCTGAGCTTAGCGTTGGATTTACCGTTTCCGAAATCGTTCGCAGTTGGTGCGCGATCGCGATATCGTCCTCCCGAACAACACGTCGCCAGCCAGAGCGAAGTGTTCCCCAGGATGAATCGTAGATGGATTCAGCGCGCGAGCTAGCAGATTTTATATATTGACGGGCGCGAAGCAGGCGTATCGCAATGCGCCGGTTCCCGAAATAGATCGGGGGGAGCGTTTCCGGCTGGTACTCAAGGTTCATCGAGGCGCACCAGTCGAGCCATTTGTAATCCAGAATATGCTCGTACATTCGCACCGGGATCCACGGAACGCGGTAACAATCCGCGAGGATTGCGCCGTGCATCGCCTCGGTGACGACTAACCGCGACTGGCGAATGCGGTCCAGAACCTTAGATACCTCCCACTCCGGGTTGATGTAGTCGATGTTGACACTTTTGCACAGCCCGTCCCAATCCCAGTAGTTCGCGCTGCGCCAATGTGGAATGAAGGCGACGCGCCCTGTCGGGGCCAGTTCGGAGTGCGGCAGAACGGAGACCAGCGCGGCTGGATCGGTCACCGCCATGTCTGGATTGAGTCCCAACGTGTTGGCAGACAGCGGGCCGCGTACACAATATATCTTCCAGCGATCGTCGATGACCGCCGGGCGATCGCCGTAGCCGACGCCTGATCCAAACACAGCCTTCTTCGGCTCGGCAGGAACCTTGTCGTTCAGCAAAGTTCCAATTGCGACGAAGAGGTCGTTGCTGTCGCTTGCGAGCACTTCGGGGATAAGCTTCGGCCACATCCAGGCATTCAACGCATCACCGAAATTGCGGCTGTTGGAGAAGTACAATTGCATCGTCAGGCTCTCACCTTCTCAACCGATCCACGCTGCCGGTGTTCATTAATTACGCGTTCATAGAATTCTTCGAGCAGCATCGTCTGCTTTCGAACATCGAAGTGCTTAGCGACATGCGGTCGTCCGGCCTCGCTCATACGACGCCAGGTATCATCGTCGTTCAATATCAACCGAATGAACTCGGCAAGCTCGCGCGCATCGCCTTCGGGTGCCAGGAATCCTGTTTCACCATGACTTACGACCTCAGGGATACCACCGTGGACGTAACTGACGACTGGTACGCCCATGGCCATGGCCTCGGCAAACACCATCCCGAACGTTTCCGCGTCGCCGGATTCCGCCGTCCTGCTGGGAACACAGAACAGCTTCGCTCGATTCATCCAGCGGTGGACTTCCGCGGGCGGCTGCGAACCCAGAAACTCGGTGTTCGGCAGCTTCTCGGCGGCCATGGCTCGGAGCATCGGCTCATCGGGGCCATCACCGATGATGACCAACCGATAGTTCGGGATATCCGACCGAATACTGGACATCGCTTCAATCAACTGCGCACAGTTCTTGCGCTCGACCAGCCGACCGACGAACAGAACCACCGGTTCCCTAGGGACGGCAGGGTCGGGCGTGAACAGGTCGAGGTCAATCCCGATGTAGTGGTCAAAAATGCGCTCTTCCGGAAAACCACGTTGCACCAGCAGATCATGGACAAAACGCGACACCGCGATGAATGCCGCTCCAGTCCGTTTGAGTTCGTCCTTGCGGCTCACGTAGAGGCGGTGGGCGTAGAACGACTGGCGAGCCTGTTCATCGTCCTCGGTCACGTCATAACCGTGAAACGTGACGACCAGCGGTGCGTTCAGCCTGCGCGCGAATGGTATCGCGGTGGCGCCGTCGGGACCGAAATGGGCGTGGATCAGTTCCGGACGAATGGCGCGAAGCTGCCTCATCATTTCGGGAGCGATCCGCCAGCGCTTGAAGAGATACTCGCGCGCCTTGCCAACCACACCACCGGAGTTCGCCGCCAACGTTTCAAATGGCTGCAGTGGCACGCGGCTGATGAATCTGCCACCGACGAAGACCGGATGGAAGCGTTGGAAGGCTGCAGCCTGCGCATAGATGAACGTCTCGGAATATCTCCCGAGATGGTCGCGGAATATGACGATGGATCGTTCTGGTCGTGACAACGTACTTCCACTCTGACGTGGGTTCCGGCACACTCCGACGCGCCACAAAGCTCGTCTCCGACGGGCCTCTCGATCGCGCTCCCGACCCAACGATCTCAGAGCCATTTCATGCCCTTCTGACCACAACCGATCCGGATCGACGGTAAGCGTACCCGAATCGCAATCGTTGGGTTAACACGACTATGACAAACGTGTAGCGAATATGATCGGAACCTCACTAGCGGGTTAGTGTTCGCCGTAGCAGGCAACAATCGACTGACTGGCGGACCGACGGGCAACACACCACGACAGACTCCTACCTGTGTTCGACCGATCAGGCGCGCAACCCATCTCGCGTTGGGACCGAGTAGGTTGGCGACAAGCGTCTCAGGCAAGAACAGCGTGGTATTCTTACGTGTTTGCTTCACGCTCTACTTGGCGCTTTGGCGCTCGTCAGCGACACTGGCGCGGTCAATGTTAAACCGTCACGTTATACGTACCGACCATGCGTCGTTCACAGAAGGCTCTTCGAAATTCCATGATGACGACGACAGATATTCTCAGGCTGGTTCGACGGTGGTGGTGGATCCTGCTGATCCTGCCGATTCTCTTTGGGTCGATTGCGTACGGGATCAGTCTCCAGATGTCGGAGGTCTATCGCGCACGCACGACGATCATGATCGAGGAGAATCGAACAGCCGGCGCATCTCAGTACAGCGACATTCTTGCAGACGAGCGTCGCACCGAGACCTTCAGCCGCCTTATCGAAGCGCGTCCAGTGCTCCAGGAAGCTGCCGCTCAGGCGGGGATTCCACTCACCCCGACTCAATTGAGACAGAAGGTTAACGTCGCCCCGGTGCGAAACACACAGTTGCTGACAATTTCCGTTTCGGACATGAGTCCGGCCCGAGCGTCGACACTCGCTAACGCGATCGCCGAAGTCTTTATCTCACAGCGCACAGCTATGGCAGTCGAAACCAGCGGAACCGAACTGGACGCTGTGCGCGGTCAGATCGTGACGCTGCGCGACCGGATTGCTGAGTCAGCATTACAGGTTGACGAACTGCTTGCTCGACCGGACGCGAACTCCGCCTCAATTGAAACAGCTGTCTCAGACCTCAGGGCGACGATCTCGCAGCTTGAGACGCAGCGAGACGTACTGCTGGAAGAAGAAACGCGCCTGGCGATCGGTAACATCGATTCTGGTAGCAGCCTCTCGATCGTCGAGATGTCCAGCCCTCCTGCCAACCCAGTCAGTCCACGGATCACGCTGAACACCATCATTGGGGCGATCATCGGTGTGGTCGTTGCGGCCGGCGTCGTGATGTTCCTCGGCTATCTTGACGATACCGTCAAGACATCAGAAGACATCGAGCGCCTGACTGAGTCGACTGCGGTAGGTGCTATTCCCGCCCTGCGTTCGAAGGAGGGCCTTGAGCCAATTCAGTTCCCTCGTTCACCCGCCAGTGAAGCTTATCGTGCGCTCCGCACGAATTTGCAGTTCGCGTCGCTGGGTCGCAACCTCAAGTCGTTGGTCGTCACAAGTCCACGGCCGGGCGATGGTAAGACGACGACGATTTCGAACCTGGCGACGGTGCTTGCACAGGGTGGTCAACGTGTCATTCTGGTTGACGCCGATCTCCGCAAGCCGCGCCTGCATAAAGTGTTCGCTGGCTTGACGAATCGCACGGGGCTAACGAACCTGCTCCTGGCAGACGTTCACGTCGATCTCAACCCGCTACTTCAGTTGACCGAGGTGCCAAATCTCCGTGTCCTGACGACCGGCCCGCTGCCGCCGAACCCGGCGGATGTACTCAATTCCAAGCGCATGAAGGACGTCATTGAACAGCTCGAGGCAGCGGCTGATGTCATCCTGATCGACGCTCCGCCGATGGCCGTCAGCGATGCACTTATCATCGCAAGCCTTGTAGATGGGGTGATGCTCGTCACATCTGGTGGTCGTACCCGCTCAGCGGAGCTCGTCTCCGTCGTCGACGCCCTCGGCCGTAGCGGAACCAAGCTGACGGGCGTCCTCATCAACCGAGTGAAGCTCCAGGGTGAGAGCTACTACTACTACCAGTCGTACTACACATCCGACGCGGACCCGCCCACCGGAGCCGGAGGCAACGGAACCCAGGTCAGCGGCAACGGTCGCGACAAACGACGACTTCCCACCGCGTTCGGTCGCAAGTCGTCCTGAGAAGTGGGCGTGTTCATCGAGCCATCGTTCCGTGCTTGATGTGTCAGCAATCTCCGATTATCGCCGTCTGAACAGACGACTGATGATTCCCGCCTTGTCGTCATCGATCGGCTCGATGCTGTTGACAGAGTCACCCGCAATGATGCGAACCGCGACATCAGCTATCCAGTCGCTGTACGTCGCTCCGTGCTGATCCGTCACATATTGGAGCGCCGGTCGGACGATCGGTGGACGATGCACGGTGTCATGCGCATCGCTCGCCAGTACATGCGCCATGCGACGCCGGAGCAACGCGTTCGCGGCCTGCGCCGACGCCCGTCCTCCGACCCTCGAGATCGACGTCGAGTTGACCTGGATCAATACTCCCTGGTTGATGAGCGGAAGCAGCACATCCGGTGACTTCTGCACTGCCGGGTAGCGTTCGGCATGCGCGAGAATAGGGGTCGCACCGACCAATTGCAGGTCGTACATCGCCTGCTGCACATATGGCGACCATGCGGCCCGCAACGACAGTTCGATCAGCACATATTGCGTATCGTTGATAGTCGCCAGACTGCCATCGCGGAACCGCGCTGCGAGGTCCGCGTCGAAGCGCACTTCGCTGCCGGTCAGAATCTGGATCGGCAGCCCATGTTCGTGTGCGGCGTGCTGAAGTGCACTCACGCCAGCATGCACCGAGGCACGGTCAATCGACGTCTCGTGAGGCGTCGCGACGATCGCAGTGGTTCCACTGGACACCGCCTGAGCAAGCATCTCCAGCGACATCGCCAGAGTTTGCGACCCGTCATCGATGGCTGGAAGGATATGCGAATGGATATCAACGATCGGCAAGACCGAGAAGCTCCTTCGTTCCGTATGTGACGCAGACTCTGCCGACCGATCATGCGGCGGCGAGCCTAACATTATCAAGATTCCGATTTGCTGGCAGACTCAGGCGGATGCCTCCGCGAGATCGGAATTGCAGACTGGATACTCGGTCTACCTGTGTGGTGGAGTGGTCCCTCATCTAGCGTGGAAGGTCCGACAATGGTTGCAACAACGATATCCAACGCGCTCCTGCGTCGATGGTTTGTCGCACTCTACTCAATCGATATACTTATCAGTCGGTCTGGCTCGCGGAGACCGGGTGCAGGCGTGTAAGAGCGTCGGCACGACCGTACCCTGAGTCGACGAAGGATGTTCTGAATCCAAAGATCGCTCAGCGCGGTGTCTCTATCATCGTCGTTAGCGCATGTGTCGGTCCGCGCGAGTTCGGAATCGAATCATGAAAATTCGCACAGGATTTCGGGGAGTTCATGCACGACACGGTCACGACTGGCGCAGCAATGAGTTCTGTGAATCTCATTGCTGCCCATGGTGGAACACTCATCAACCGCATTGCCGATGAATCCGAGGCAGCGACGCTCGAAGCGCGAGCGCTGGGTCTCGCAATAGTAGAAGTCGACTCGCGAGGAATTGCCGATATCGAGTGCATTGCCACTGGTGTTTATTCCCCACTTGAGGGATTTCTCGGGGAAGCCGACTACAACACAGTTGTAGAACGAATGCGGCTGGCGAACGGCCTGCCGTGGTCCATTCCCGTGACCCTGAGTGTCACCGAAGACATCGCGAGCAGGATTCAGCTTGATTCCGAGATCGCGCTGTCGTTCGAAGGCAAAGCGGTCGCGATCATGTCCGTCACCAGCATCTTTCGGCGCGACAAACTCCATGAAGCTGAACTTGTCTATCGGACCACCGAGCAGGCGCACCCTGGTGTCGCGGCACTCAACGCATCCGGAGATGTCGTCATTGGTGGACCGATCACACTCATTCGCCCGCTGCACCACGACGAGTTTGCCGAACATCGCTTTACCCCGCTGGAGACTCGTGCCGAATTTGTGCGGCGCGGTTGGCGCACAGTGGTCGCATTCCAGACGAGGAACCCGATTCATCGGGCGCACGAGTACCTCCAGAAGGTCGCACTTGAGATCGTTGACGGCCTGTTCGTCAATCCGCTCGTCGGCACGACCAAGGGCGACGACGTACCGGCTGATGTCCGTATGCGCACCTACGAAGTCATCCTCGGGACGTACTACCCGCAGGCCCGCAC
>Ga0136611_10001769_pt1 | contig 14983 bp, 13 predicted proteins | sample AntDrymUQ2232306_2_FD_106645 | JGI IMG/M metagenome (GOLD analysis project Ga0136611, IMG submission 106645) | Polar desert sand microbial communities from Dry Valleys, Antarctica - metaG UQ223 (23.06) | ecosystem: Environmental > Terrestrial > Soil > Desert | place: Antarctica: Dry Valley...
CAACCCCATTTTCCGCCGGTCGGACATTTTGCGCCAGGAGTAGAGCGCCGCGCCAGAGTAAGCGAAGGCCAACCCGGCGAGCACCGTGGGCAGGCCAAACTGCTGAAAGCCCAGCACCGTGGTGAGCGTCCAGGCACCCGCTGCGACCAAGCCGAGCACGATCGTGCCCCGCGGCGCGCGATACGGGCGCGCCAGGTCCGGTTCGTTGCGGCGCAGGAGCCAGACCGCGACGCTGGGGAGCGCGATTCCGATGAGATAGGTGAAGTTCGCCGCCGCAATCAGCCAAAGAGGGGCGCCCATCAGCAAACAGACGATAGCCACAGCAGCCGTGATGAGCGTCGTAACCCAAGGCGCGTCGGTGCGCGAACGGCGGGCCATGAATTCCGGCAGCAAGCCGTCCTCCGCGAGCTGCGAGAGCGTTCGGGCCGCGCCCGCGAGCGGGGCAATCATTCCCGGAAACATATTGAGGACCACGAACCAAACCGCCGTCGCTTTCGCAGCGGCGCCGAGCAACGGCGCAAATGTCGGCCCGAGAACCAGTGCGAGATCTTTGGCCAGTTCCGCGGGGCCCAAAACTCCGAGCCAGACGACCGGCAGCACGATGAAATAGAGCCCGGCCAGGGCGGCACTGGCCAGGACGGCGCGCGGCACGTTTTTGTTCGGATTGATCGTTTCGCCGACATGGCAGGTCGCCTGCTCAAACGCGGGCGCGAGATATCCGATCAAATACAACCCAGCCATCGCACTGGTCACGCCGCCGAACCAGCCTGGAAAGGGGACGGTGAGATTAATCGTGAACGATTGTTGCCATTCCACGGTGCCGCTGAAAATCGGTATCAAGGCGGAGGCGAGCGCCAGTCCTGCCGAGGCCACGGCGATGGGCATCGCGAGGCGCATGACCCACTTTACCCCGCATAGATTGATGAACGTGAAAAACAGAATGAGACATGTGCCCAACAGCGGGATCGGGAACCACGGGAGATACCACGCATGGAGGGCCGACGCCGAAAGCAGCGCGCTCAGCCCGCAAGACACCGCCCAACCCCACCAGTAGCAAACGCCGGTGAGATTCGCGAGCACCGGGCTGTAGGGACGGAAGGCTTCCGCGCACGTCGCTGCGATTCCGCCCACCCGGTTCGGATACATCAGGACCAGTTCCGTCCACCCTGGAGCCGACGCCCAGGCCAGCAGCACACCAACGATCAGCAAGAGCACCGCCGCGCTGCCCTGCCCGGGGATCGCTCCCTGCCCGACAAATAACGCCGCCAGGATTAACATGCTTAAGTTGGCTCCGCCCAGCGCAACAGCGGTGGTGCCAAACCAGCCAATGGTGCGCGGGTGAGGGCGATGCACGTCGGCGCTCTCGTGGAAATCTGATGGCGTGGGAGCGATGGAGGACGGGTTCATGTTAAGACCCCTCGTGCGGAGCGTTCATGGGCAGCTCGAGGGTGAAGACGGCACCTTTTCCTACGCCGTCGCTCTGGGCGGTCAGCGATCCGCCCATTTCCCGCGCGGCGAGCGCGGCGCTGTGCAGGCCAAAGCCGTGGCCGTTTTTTACGGGTCGTAAAGCCGTGCGCAAAAATGCGCGTCAGATTCTCGGCCGGAATGCCGACGCCCTGGTCGGAAACGGAAATTTGCACGAGCGCCGCGCCTTCGCGACTGATCCGCACGGTCATCTGCTTGCCTGCCGCGCCGGGGTCATCCATCGCGTGTTTCGCGTTGCGGATGAGGTTGGTGAGAATCTGCAGCGCCTTGTGTTTATCGACCTCGAGCAACGGTGCTTCCGCGAAATCGCGGAGGACATTGAGGCCGTGGCGATCGAACGCCGCGGCGTTCAGCCGGAGAGCGTCCTCCACGAGGCTCTCGGCGGACAACTCTTCGGAGAGACCCGCCCGACGGGCGTAGGTCTGCTGCATCTCCACGATCTCCTTGATGTGATCAATGTGCGTGCCCAGGGACTGGAGTTCGGCCAGCACCTTCCGCTGTTCGTCACCCAGATGCTGCCCGAGACTCGTCAGAAAGTCGGGCAGTTGCGATCCGCGCGCGCTGGTCAGAAACTTCGGCAAATCTCCGCGATGTTCCTGGAGCAGCCCGGCAATCCTGGACACGTCGGCGGCGCAACTGCGGCGGATCGTATCGGTAGCCACGGTGGCGGAAATGTTCACGCTGTTGAGCACATTCCCGACGTTGTGGAGCACGCTGGTGGCGACTTCCGCCATGCCGGCCTGACGGGAGGTTTCGAGCAGTTGTTTGTGGGTGGTTGCGAGTTCCTCCTGGGTTTTCTGGCGGGCGACGATCTCCGCACGCAACTCAGCATTGGCTTGCCCCAGTTCACTGGTGCGCTCGCAGACGCGCTCTTCGAGTTCGACCGTGTTGGATTGAATCTGCTCCGCCATCTGGTTGAAGGCTGCGCCGAGCACCCCCGCTTCGTCGCGGCTGCGCACCTTCGCTCGGGCCTCGAGATCGCCGTCCGCGAATGCTGCGACCACACCGGCGAGCTCGCCGAGGGGTTTGGTGGCTCTGCGTCCCACGAGGTGAAAGGCCGCCCCAAGCAGCGCCATCATGCTCGCGACGACGATGGTGATCTCGCGAGCCAGGGCGCGAACGGACGCCGCGATCTTCCGCGTCGGCGTCTCGTAGAGCAGCCCCCAGCCGTTGCCGGTATAGCTGAGATAGCCAGTCTGCCGCACCGCCGACTCCCATTGCTGCTCGGTGCCGTGGGTGTCGAAACCGCTGTGCTCCCGCGCACCTGCGTTCATCAGTAGGTGGGCGGCGGACGGGTGAGCGGCGATCTCCTTCACCAGGATGTCCGCCCTTTCCGGCGTCCGCGTACCGATCACTTTGCCCGCGCCATTGAAAAGCGTGACCGCTGTCTCCGCCGGCACATCGTCGAGGATCTGCAAGATCACCGGCCACGCAAAGTAACCGACGATCGCGCCGATAATCGGCTGACTGGGCAGGAGCTCGTCGCGGACCGGCGCGGCGAAGAGGACGCCGGGCTTGCCGGTGACGACCGAGTGCACGAGGTCGGAGTGACCGCTCTTGCCGGCCAGCGCTTCGCGCAGAAGGGCGAGCACGAACGTGGCTCCGGGTTCGATCGGGCCGGCGAGTCCCGGCTCGCTCCCCGCCGCGATGCGGCCCTCCGGCGTCAGGATCAAGAGCAGATCCCAAGGCCCGGTGAGCAGCGTTTTGCGCGCGAGCGACGCGGTGACTTCAGCCTCGTCCGAGCGCTGGATCGGTTGCCCGGCCGCGCGGCGCAGGTGCTCCTGCACGTCTTCATCTGAGGCGAGTTCGCGAGCGTCCTGTTGAGCCTCGCGAAGCGTGCGGTCGATCAGCTCCATCGTCCGGCGCGCCGCGTGCAGTTCCGCGGCGTGGAGGCTTTCCTCGAGCGTGCCACTAGCGCGGGCATAGATCATCCAGGCCAAAAGCGGCGTGATGACCAGCGTGACCACCAGCACATTGAGCGTGAGTTTGGTGGCGAGCTTCATGGCTTCACCGGCAAGGCGCGCAGAAAGCGGTCATCGAGCACCTCGGTCGAATCGACCTTCTTCGTGGCCAGTCCGCGGCGAACCAAATAATCGCTGATCTCCCGCAGACTGCCGTGGAGCGAGTCCAGCCCCGCGGCGTAGGTGAAGGCCGTGCGATTCTCGCGCAGGTCGAGAATTTTGTCGTTTGCCGCAAACGCTTTCACCTCGTCGAGGGTCTTCTTGTTGACCGTGGCAACGATGGCGAAGGCCTCGTCGGGCTGCGTTTTGATGAACTCCGTGGTGCGATTCCAGACAGCGAGCAGCGCCTGCACGTCCGCGGGCCGCTCCTGCACGAATTGGCGGCGCAGCGTGCCAATGCCGCCTTCGATGCCGACGGCTTCCTTGGTGGAGAAAATAATCGCGCCGTCCCCCTTCGCCACACCCTCGCTGACGAACGGTTCAGCGGCGAACATGGCATCCGCCCGGCCGGCGATGAATTCTTCGTGCACCTTTTCGAGCAGCACGTCCACGATAGTCACGGTGGTGGGGTCCAGTCCGGCGCGCTCGGCGGCGCGGTTGAAGAGACTTTCGAGATACGTGCCTTTGGGGAGAGCGAGCTTTTTGCCCGCAAGGCCGCGCACCGACTCGATGCCGCGCCGGGCCACGAGCGCGTCTACGCCGGAGGAATAATCGCACGCGATGACTCCGACGAGGTCCTTGCCCTGCGCGTTAAAGGAAACGAAATCGTAAAAGGAGAAGACGGCGAGATCGAGCTTGCCGCTGGCGAGGTCGTGCAGGGAGGCGAAGAAGTCGGCGTTGGTATCCACCCACTCGACGTTCAGGCCAGCTTCCTTGAACCAGCCTTGAGTGTGCGCGATGTCGATCCAGTAGTTGCCGGGCCAACAGTTGGCGCCAACACGGATGAGTGGGGCGGAAGACGCAACCCCGGGCTGCGGCGCCGCCGGCTTGCACGCGCCGAGCGCAAGGCCGATTGCGACCAGAATAGGAATGTGTGTTTTCATGGTATGGCTAATCTATTGGTCGCGGCTGGGTGCCATCGGCAGTTCGAGCGTGAAGGTCGCGCCTTGGCCGGGGCCTTGGCTCTCCGCACGCAACGCGCCGCCCATCTCTTGGGCGGCAAGCACTCCGCTGTGCAGGCCGAAGCCGTGGCCGTCTTTCCGCGTGGTGAAGCCGTGGCTGAAAATGCGCGTGAGATTTTCCGGCGCGATGCCGACGCCGTTGTCGCTCACTGAAATCTTCACGGCGTCCGCGTCGCGGGACACCCGCAGCGTCATCTGGCGATCCGGCAGGCCGGATTCGGAGCAGGCAAACTTGGCGTTCCGCATCAGGTTCACGAGGATTTGCAGCACCTTGTGTTTCTCGACGGTGATCGCTGGCACGTCCTGATACTCGCGGACGATCTGCACCCGATGACGGACGAGCGCGCTCGCATTCAAGCGCAGCCCATCCTCGAGGAGATCGCTGACCTGCAAGAGTTCGGTGACGCCGGATACCCGCCCGTAGCTCTGTTGCATCGCCACGATGCTCTTGATGTGGTCGATGTTCTCACGGAGCGACACCAGTTCGGCGATGGCGCTCTGCTGTTCCCGGGTCAGTTGCTCGCTGATCTCGCGCAGAAAGCCGGGCAGGTTTTTCCCCTGCGGATCGCTGCCTACAAATGTGCCGAGGTCGCCGGCGTGTTGATCGAGCAGGGCGACCACGCGCACCAGGTCGCCGGTCTTCGATTTGTTGGCGCCATCGGCCAGCACCGTCGCGGAAATGTTCACGCTGTTCAGGACGTTGCCGACGTTGTGCAGCACGCTCGACGCGACCTCCGCCATGCCCGCGAGGCGGGAGGCGTCGTGCAGTTTGCGGTTTGCGTCTTCCAGCTCGGCTTCGACGCGTTTGCGCTCGGTGACGTCCTGGCTCGTGCCGACGAATTTCAGCGTCTCGCCCGCGTCATCGACCACCATGCGGCCGCGGGCCTGGATGACTCCGTGCGTGCCATCGGCGCGGATGATGCGGTGGTCGTGGTTGAAAAAGCCGCGGTCGTGCAAAGCGCGGTCCACGTTCTGCATGACCCACGCGCGGTCGTCGGGATGCACGAGCTCGGCGTAGCTTTCCCAGGTCGGCACGAACCCCGCGCGGTCATGGCGGTAGATCCGGAAGAGTTCATCGGACCAACTGAGCTGGCGGGTTTGGGCGTCCCATTCCCAGCTTCCGACCTGCGCGGACTGCTGCGCTTCGGCGAGGCTGGCTTCGCTCATCAACAGTCTCGTCTCGACCTGCTTGCTCTCGCTGATGTCCGTCGCCACCAGACAGACGGCGGCGGAGGACTCCGCGGGAAGAGGGCCGAGCGCCAGCCGCAGCGGCACGGCCGTCTTATCGGAAGCGCAGAGCGTGATCTCCCCGGCGATGGCGTCGGTGAGGCTGGCGTGCAGCAGGTGGGCGAACGCGCCGCGTTCGTCCGGTGCGACAAAGGCGTCGAAAGCGAGGCTCACGATCTCTTCCAGCGGCGTCTTGAGCAATTCGCAGAACCGGCGGTTGCAGTAGAGGATCGAGCCGTCGGCCGAGAGCGTGACGGCGCCCTGATTCATCTCTTCGATCAGCACGCGATACGGATCGTCGGCGCCCTTGAGCGTGAAGAGCTGGTCTCCGTTGGGTCCCTGCGCGAGCACGGCATCGACCTCGCCCTTGCGAATGGCGCGCAAAATCTCGGCGTTTTCGCCCAACCGCAGGCGCAGCTCGGCCAGCTCCTCCGTCAATTGCTGATAACTTGGCAGGGTTTCAGTCATGGTTCCGAAATGGGCGCGGAGATTTCCAAAGCCGCGAGGACGCGGTCGGTTTGCGAGAGGTCGCCAGCCAGCCGCCGCTCCGGCAGCGGCGCCTGCCGAACGAGCATCGGAGCGACGACGAGCTCGTTGTCCCTGGTGCAGTCCTTCTGCTCGTAGAGATCGATCACGGTGAGCTCGTAGCGACCTTTGAGATGAGTCTCGCAAATGGCCTTCAAATTGGTGATGGCGCGGCTCGATTTCGGCGTGCTCCCGGCGACGTAGAGGCGCAGCACATAGAGGCCATCCGGCGAGGTGGGCCGCTCAGACATGCCGCCCTCCCCGGCCGCTGCCGAAGGGGTTCCCCTCGCGCGGCAGCAGATCGAGGCTCGTCACCACGCGCTCGGTGTCGGCGAGATTGCCGACGATCCGTCGGGAGGAATTTCTCCGCACGAGCGTCGGGACGGCCAGGATCTGATCGGCCTGCGCGAGGTGCGGCTTTTTCATGAGGTCGATGACCTCGATGTGGTAGCGGCCGGCGAGACGCTCTTCGCAGAGCTGCTCGAGATTGCGAAGGGCGGTGACCGATTTAGGCGTCGCGCCGGCCACGTAGAGCCGCAGGTCGAATTCGCGATTCAGCGGTCCCGCGGAGGCGCGAGCCGCAGCTCGCTCAGACATTTATCTCTCCCTTGCGCGGGGCGAAGGGGTCCGCATCGCGCGGGCGCAAGTCGAGGCCGACGAGGACTCGCTCGGTGTTTGAGAGGTTGCCGATCACCTTGCGGATGGGCGACGGAAGATTCCGCACGACGGTGGGCACGGCGAGGATTTGGTCGCCTTGCGCGAGCTGCGGATGCTTCATCAGGTCGATCACGCTGATGTGGTAATGCCCGGCGAGATGCTCTTCGCAGAGCTGTTCGAGATTGCGAAAGGCGGTGACCGATTTCGGCGTCGGCCCGGCGACATAGAGCCGCAAGTCCCACTCCATCGGCTTCGGGTCGGGGGACTTTGCCTTGGAAGGTTTGGCCGGTGTTTTCATGACCGCACCCCTTCCACGCCATTGCGGCGAACCCGGCTGCCGTTGCTCTTGACGATATCGTGCTGGCGGCTGCGGCCCATCGCCGCCTTGTCCAGGGCGACCGACGCCTCGCGGAGTTTGTCCTGGCTGACGATGCGCGTGACCGTCGCCTCTTCAGCGGAAAACTCCGCGCGCAGCGCGGCGATCTGCCCTTCGAGCGCGGCACGTTTGCATTCCAGCGCGAGCTGCTGTCGCTCGGCTTCTTCATTAAGGCTCACGTGCTCCGCCCGCTCGCGCGCTTCCTGCGACACGCGCGCCGAACCGGTGAGCATGCCGCTCGGCCCGATATAGACATCGGTGAGCTGGATGCCGCCGTTCGAGAGAATGAATTCGCGCACCTGATTGGAATGGCCCATGCCGCGCGATTTGATGACGTGCAGGCCGCGGTTGCGCTCGCCGTTACTCTCGAGATCGCGGAGCACCATCCACGTATCGACGAGCGAGGAAATGGCCGCATCGGTGCGCTCGAGGGCGCTGCCGCCCATCTTCAAATCGGTGAGCATCGCGGTGATCCCTTTCTGCTTCAGAAAGTCCATCAGCCGCATCATCGCCGCCTTGACTTCGAGGTTCGTGCCGCTGGTATCGAGGCCGGAGATCGGATCGATGATCACCACGCTGGGCGCAAACTCGGTGATCGCCTTGATCGTGCGGGCGAGGTGCATCTCGAGCCCGTAGTGGAACGGCCGCACCGTCTGAAACTGGAGCAGCCCTGCCTTCAACCACTGCTGCAAATCGAGCCCGATCGTCCCCATGTTGCGCGTGATCTGGCTCGGCGATTCCTCAAAGGAAAAGTAGAGGCACCGCTCGCCGCGGCGGCAGGCGACCTCAGCGAAAGTCGCTGCCACGCTCGTCTTGCCCGTGCCCGCCGTGCCGGAAAGGAGAATGCTGCTGCCGCGATAAAAGCCTTTGCCGCCAAGCATGGTGTCGAGCCGCTCGATCCCGGTCGGGATACGCTCGCCCGTCGCCTTGTGTTCGAGCTGCACGGAAGTGATCGGCCAGATCGAGATGCCGTCTTTCTCGATGAGAAAAGGATACTCGTTGGTGCCGTGCGTGGTGCCGCGATATTTGACCACGCGGATGCGCCGGGTCGTCACCTGATCGACCACGCGATGATCGAGCGAGATGACACAATCGGAGACGTATTCTTCGAGGCCGTAACGGGTCAGCGTCCCTTCGCCGCGCTCGCCGGTCATGATCACCGTGACGCCTTTTTCCTTGAGCCAGCGAAAGAGCCGGCGCAGCTCCGCGCGCACGATGGCGTGATTCGGCAGGCTCGCAAAAAGTCCTTCGATCGTATCGAGCACGACGCGCTTCGCCTTGATCGAATCGATCGCGTATCCGAGCCGGATGAAGAGCCCTTCGAGATCGTATTCCCCCGTTTCCTCGAACTCGCTGCGATCGACGTAAACGTAATCGAGCAGCAGCTTCTTGCTGGCCACGAGCTTCTTCAGATCGAAGCCCAGCGAGGCGACGTTTTCAGTCAGCTCCTCGGTCGTTTCTTCAAACGCCATGAAAACACCCGGCTCGCCGTATTCAGCCGCGCCGCGCACCAGAAATTCCATGGCGAGCAGCGTCTTGCCGCAACCCGCGCCGCCGCAGATCAGCGTCGGCCGTCCCGTGGGCAGCCCGCCGTCGGTGCTTTCATCGAGCCCCCGGATGCCCGTGGGCGACTTCTGCAGCGTCTTCATGGCAGATTTGGATTTCGTGCTTTTCATGAGGAGTTGGAGGTCAACGCCGGGACATTCTGGTGAGAGCCTGGGTGCGCCGCTGACGGGCTTTTTTCGGCGGGATCGAGTTCGAGATGGAGAGTTTCGAGAAAGCCCAGCTCATCGGGCTCCGCGGTGGAGACGGCGAGGATGCGGTCGATGAGGGTCATGAGGTGGGCACCGCTGGTGAGGATTTGTCCCACGCTGTCGGTCTGCTCGGCATTGAGCGGGTCCAGGGTCAGCAACTGCGCGAAGCCGAGGATATGGTTCATCGGCGTGCGCAGCTCGTGGCTGGCGCGGGAGAGAAATTCGCCTTTCGCGCGCAACGCCTGAGCCAGCTCCGCAGTGCGCTCCTCGACGCGCCGTTCGAGATCGGTATTGGCCGCGCGCAGTTTGGCGTGCAGCCCCAGGATGCGCTCCGCCACCCGGACCCGCGCGGCAAATTCGTCCCTCTCGAACGGCTTCGTGACGAAGTCATCCGCGCCGGCGCCCATCGCTTGGAGGTAGTCCGTCCTCCCGGAGCGCGAGGTGAGCAGGACGATGTAAGTGTAGTCGGCCCGCTCCTCGGCGCGGATCCGGCGGCAAAATTCCAGCCCGTCGAGATCGGGCATCATCCAGTCCGAGATGATCAGCGGAAACTCGCCCGACTGCCACGCGTCCCAAGCCTCGCGGCCATTGGTCGCTTCGCGCACCTCGTGCCCGAGCTTCGTCAGCGCGGAGCTGAGGAGCAGCCGGGTGATGTCGTCGTCATCGGCGATCAGGGTGTTCATTTTCTCACCTATGAAGGTAGCCGGAAGCGTGCGTGTCGCCGTGGGGGCGAGGGTGTAGTTTGCGGCTCGGGGTAAACCCTTGGGAGGGCAGCTAAACTCTAGCCAACAGCGCCGCTGATACCCTCTGGCAAGGAATGCCTCGAAAGATCATCGCGAAAAATCGCCGCGGCGCGGCAATACGGGTGTATGGGTCAGGCCTAGAGTTCTCTCTCAGGGGGCTGGGGTTGGATTCCGGGGTTTCGCAAAAGCGAGCTGTCAGCCATCCGACCTATGAAAAACCTCGGTATCCTCCTCGCAGATGATCATGAAATAGTCCGCCAGGGCGTGCGGATGCTGATCGAGAAAGAGCCAGGCTGGGAAGTCTGCGGAGAGGCCGTAGACGGCCGTAAAGCCGTAGCCTTGGCGATGGAGTTTACGCCCGACATCGTCATCCTCGACATGGGCATGCCCGAACTGAACGGGCTCGAGGCCGCACGGCAGATCAAGCGCGCGTTACCCAAGACGGAAGTTCTGATCTTCACCGGCGAGGAAAGCGAGCAGTTGATCCATGAAATTTTCGCCGTGGGAGCGCGGAGTTACATCCTCAAAAGCGACCTCAACGAGCATCTCGTCGCCGCGATCCACGCGCTCAGTCAGCACAAGCATTACTTTACCAGCCGCATTTCCGAGATCGTCTTCGCGCGCTATTTCGACGGCACGTCAGGCGCGGGCAAGGACAAGGCCGAGGGCCTCACCCCGCGTGAGCGCGAGATCGTGCAGCTCGTCGGCGAAGGAAAGAGCAACAAGGAAGCAGCCAGCCTCCTGGGGATCAGCATCAAAACCGTGGAAACCCATCGCGCTGCCAGCATGCGCAAGTTGCGGCTGGATTCGTTTGCCGATCTCGTGCGCTACGCGATCCGGAATAAAATCGTCGCCGCCTAGCCGGCACGGGAAAACCCGCATGCCTGATCTACAGACTCCATCTCTGGCCGGCGGCACGTTCGATGGTTCAGCACCGGTCCATGGATGCTCTTATGGAAATAGATCGGCCGAGTCCTGACGTCGGATTGCAACCCGGGCTGCCGGCCACCTCCGGCCATGGCTGCTCCGAGGCGGTGCGCGCGTGCCGGATCCTGATCATCGATGACGAAGAGCCGAACGTCCGTCTGCTGCAACGCTTGCTGGCCAAGTCGGGCTTCGAGAATTTCGTCGGCACCACCGATTCGCGCGAGGCAGCGGCGATTTTTGCCGACTTCGAGCCGGATCTCGTGCTGACCGACTGGCTCATGCCCGAGGTCGATGGCCTGGCGGTGATCCAACAGGTGCGCAACTTGACCGCCACGGATGACTACCTGCCAATTGTCGTCCTCACCGCCGACACCACGCCGCAGACGAGGAAGCGCGCACTCAGCGCTGGCGCCACCGATTTTCTCACCAAGCCCTTTGACCAGATCGAAGTGCTGCTGCGCATCCGGAACCTCCTCCAGGCACGCCTTTCCCACCTCGCCGTCGAGGCGCAGAAAGCATCTCTCGAAGCTAGCGTCCTCCTGCGCACGAGCGAGCTGGAGGACGCTCTGACCGAAATCAAGCAGACGCAGAAGCAGGTGGTGGAGCAGGAGCGCCTTGCCGCGCTCGGAACCATGGCCGGCGGCATCGCACACGATTTCAACAACTCCCTCAGCATCATCATGGGCTTCAGCGAGCTGCTCCTGCGCGATACGGAAACAGGAATGGCATCGGCGGATCCCAGGCAATCCCTTTTGACGATTCTCACCGCCGCCGAAGACGCTGCAAAGATTGTGCATCGGTTGCGCGACTTTTACCGACCCGACGAAGCCGACGAGCAGCGTGTCGTGATCGACCTCAACCAGCTCATCGAACAAGCGATCAGTCTGACCAAACCGAGATGGCAGACCTACGCCATTGCCACCGGGCGCGAGATCGCCGTGCGCACCGATATGGCCGAGAGCGCGACAATTTCCGGCAACCCGGCCGAGCTGCGGGAGGTGCTGACGAACATGATTTTCAACGCCGTCGATGCCATGCCAAAGGGCGGTGTGATGACCATCGGAACGGTGATGGATGAAGAGAGTCTCCTCCTGAGAATCAGCGACTCGGGAATCGGCATGACCGAACAGGTCAGCCGCCGCTGCCTCGAGCCTTTCTTCACTACGAAGGGTGAAGGCGGCACCGGCCTTGGCCTCTCCATGGTCTTCGGCATCATCCATCGCCACGGGGGCACCATTCAGATCGAAAGCGCCGAGGGCAAGGGCACTACCTTCACCATGCGACTGCCGGCCGCTCGGGCGGACAGCGAGCTCCCAGCACCGGTCGTCCACGCCGCATCCCGCCCACTCCACATTCTCGTCGTGGACGACCAGCCAGTCCTGTGTCACCTCGTTTGCGAATACCTGCAAGACGATCTCCACACTGTCGAGATGGCGACCAGCGGTCGGCAGGCGATGGAGCTGTTCCGAGAGTCCGAGTTTGACTTGGTGATCACCGACCACGTCATGGCTGAGATGAACGGCCACCAACTGGCTACCGCCATTAAAGCACTGAAGCCCAACATCCCGCTCATCCTCTTAACCGGATATGCGGATTCCGCCTTGCCAGACGGCAACACGTGCCCGGAAGGCATCGATCTGGTGCTCGCCAAGCCACTCCCCCGCACCGCCCTCCGTCGCGCTCTTGCGCAGGTAACGGGGGACTAAGTATCAATATCCGTTGTTCTCCCCGGAGATCACCGGCGTAAGCGGCTGCCAGTGTCGCCACGAGTGCTCTTCCTGATGCTCACTTCCTGCAGAAGCCGCTCGAGGATCTCGGCTCCGTCACGCGGGGCCCAGCGAGGATCGCAAAGTGCCCGTGGTGCTCACCAAGGCAGAGGCGAAGCGGTTGCTCGCGCAGATGGAAGGGATGGGTTGGATGATGACCATACTGCTTTACGGGAGCGGCCTGCCGGTGCTCGAAATGCTGCGGTTACGGGTCAAGGATGTGGACTTTGGCTATGGGCAAATTACGGTGCGGGACGGCAAAGGGGGGCAAGGCTCACGTGACGATGCTCCCTGAAGGTGTTGCAGAACCGTTGAAACGGCACCCGGACCGTCGCAAACTCGAACAGCACAGGACCTCAGGGATGGTGAGGGTTCCGTCTATCTGCCGTTTGGCGCTCGCTCGCCGCCAAATACCCGAATGCCGGCCAGCCTGGGCGTGGCAATACGTCTTCGCCTTGCGTGCTGTCTCAACCATCCCCGAACCGGCCAGGTGGCCGACGTCACGTGGACAAAGTGACGGTCCAGCGCCTCGTGAAAAGAGCGGCTGAACGCGCCGGCATCACCAAGCCTGCAACCCCTCATACGCTGCGCCACTCGTTTGCCACGCATCTGCTCGCGAATGCCTACGATATTCGGACCGTGCAGGACCTCCCTGGACGTAAGACGTGAGCACGACAATGATCTACACGCACGTGCTTAACCGGCCAGGCTTGGCGGTGCGCAGCCCCGCGGATTGAATTCGCGCCCAGGCGAACGGAAGGCGGCGAGACTCCAACGCGGGAGGAGCTCACCCACGGGATCTGAGAAGGATTTTGCTTTCGACGACCGTCACCCAAGGGGCACCTGAGAAATCACTGCTCAGCGAAGTCCGGCATAGAATCGGCAGCAATGCGCAACGAGGCGAGTTCGATGTGCGTGTATTGTTCGCTGATCGCACGCGAATTGTGGCCAACAAACTCCTGAACAATGGCGGGGCTGACTCCGGCGTTTTTCATCAGACTCGTCGCAGTATGCCGTAGGCTATGGAAGGACAAGCCATGTGAGGTCCGCCGCCCGTCCCGCCCAAGTCCATCGCTGCGTTTTTCGTGCGACCGCGGAGGGACGATGCCGACGGAAGACATCAGCGCGAAAAATTGGTTCAAGAGCGTCCCGACAAGGCCCGACTTCTCTGCAAACCGGTGGAGACTGGGGAAGACGGGCGATTCAGCTGTAACGACGCCGGCTCGGCGCTTCTCAAGCCATTCGCTCAGAGGCTTCGCGAGGGGAAGCACCTGGCGACGCTGCGTCTTTCGCGTGGTGAACGCGCGCGTTCGCGCGGCGAGGTCGAGATTGCCCCCACGGAGTCGGGACGATATCGCCGAGTCGCTGTCCGGTATAGACACCAAAGAGAATGACACCTTTCCAATCGCCATCCGCCGCACGAATCAGTGACTGCAACTCTTTCGGAGCGAACGGACGGCGAGAGGTGACGTGCGCTCTCACCACCTTCAGCAGCGGAACCTTCCCGGCAGGATTTTCGTCCAGCACGCCGTCTCGCCACGCCTGCTGCAACGCAATACGCAGGATTTTCAATCGGCCATTTGCAGCAGCAGGCGCCCGTGACGACGCTACGCGATCCCGAAAACCCGCGATATCGCTCTTCTCGATGTAGACCAGCGCCTCACCGGCGCGCTTGCCGAGGTATTCGCAGAACTCACGGGCGGTCGCCTCATACGCCGTTTTCGTGGACTCTGCCACCGTGCCTCGCTTGGCGGAGATCCACTGGTCCAGGTAAGAACGAACTGAAGCTGAAGGCAACGTCGAACCCGAAGTCAGTTTGTGGAGATCGCTCAGGACGCGTCTTACCTGCGCCTCGGTCATGCGGGCTCTGGTAGCCGCCTCATATTCGTCAGCCAGCTTCTGCGCCAACCTGCGATCCGTAGTCTTCGTGCTCCGTTGCGCACGACGACCGTTCACGTGAGTGAAGCACGCGATCCAATAACGTGAGTTCGGTTTTCGTCGTAATGAGGCCATTGCGACAACGTAAGTGACAACATCCCTGATGTTCATGGTGCAGCGCTTCTCCGCAAACGAAGATTGAGCCTCCCGCGCTCCATGCATTTCCCACGCTGACGCTACGCAGCACTGTGTCGTGAAAATTCTTTTTTCATCGGTGGAAATCGCGGGTGCCTCGCGCAATGTTCGTCCGCCCCGCGACGTGCTGCCGCTGGCGCTTCTCCCATCAATATGACTCAGCCCTCTTTCCGCCGGGTGCGCCGCGTTCTGGCGCCCCTCGCAGCTTCAATCGCGCTGCTGGTGCTCCCCGCACGGAGTGCGACACTCACATGGACGAACACGACTGGAAACTGGAGCGTTCCTACGAACTGGAACCCAAACGGCACGCCAAACGCGAGTGAGACGCTCGTCTTCGGAGGCTCGACGGCTTATACATCGACGAACGA
>Ga0136611_10001770_pt1 | contig 14978 bp, 15 predicted proteins | sample AntDrymUQ2232306_2_FD_106645 | JGI IMG/M metagenome (GOLD analysis project Ga0136611, IMG submission 106645) | Polar desert sand microbial communities from Dry Valleys, Antarctica - metaG UQ223 (23.06) | ecosystem: Environmental > Terrestrial > Soil > Desert | place: Antarctica: Dry Valley...
CGGCGCCCAGAAGTCGACGAGCACGGGCTGCTCGGACTCCAGGACCTCCGCTTGGAAGTTGGTGTCGGTGACTTCGCTGAGACTGCCGGCCATGGAGGTCCTTTCGAGGTGCGTACTCCCGTAACTATACAAAATGTAGTGACCGCAGCCACAGCACGACTTCGGGCGATACGTAGACCTCGACCACAGCGCTGAGGGCCACGACCGGCAGCGCGATAACGGTGGTCCTCACGGGGGCGCGAGTCAGGACGAGCTACCGGATCGGCGTAGCCGGGGCACGAGCAGCATCGCCTCGGCGGCGATGCGCCACGACATCTTCGAGCGCCCGAGTCGCCGGTCGCGAAACACGATGGGTATCTCGGCCACCCGGAAATCGGCGCGGACCGCGCGGTAGGTCAGCTCGACCTGGAACGCATAGCCGTGCGAGCGAACCGTCGGTAGGTCGATCGCCTCGAGCACCTCTCTGCGGAAGCACTTGAAGCCGCCGGTCAGGTCACGGATCTCGAGGCCGAGCACGCGGCGTGCGTAGCCCGAGCCGCCGCGGCTGACGAAGCGTCGCACCAGGCCCCAGTCGGCCACCACGCCACCCTCCACGTAACGCGAGCCGAGTACGAGATCGGCGCCGCCGGCCGCAGCCAGAAGTCGGGGCAGATCGTGCGGCTCATGCGAGAAGTCGGCGTCCATCTCGATGACGTGCGAAGCCCCGCCCGCCAGAGCCCTGGCGAAGCCCGCCAGGTAGGCCGGTCCCAGGCCCTCGCGAAGCGGTCGGTGCAGGACCTCGAGCTCGGCCTCGGCCTCGGCCAGCCTGTCGGCGATCCGTCCCGTGCCGTCGGGCGAGTCGTCGTCGACGACCAGGACCCGGAACCCGTCGCGTCCGCTCGCCTGGCGCATCACCGGCAGGATCGCGGCGACGATGGCCTCGAGGTTTTCGGCCTCGTCGTAGGTCGGCAGGATGATCCAGGGCACGCCGAGCATGGGCGCCGTACCCTTGCAAACCTCGGATGCCCGACCCGCCCAACGCCCAGATCGCTTCGCTGTTCGACGAGCTGGCGGACCTCTACGAGCTCGACGGCGCGGTCATACACCGCGTCATGGCCTACCGCAACGCGGCCAAGGCAGTGCGCGACGCCGGCACGTCGGTGGCGGCCATGACCCGTGCCGGTGAGGTCACCGAGATGCCTGGCATCGGCAAGACGCTGGAGGAGAAGATCACGGCGCTGCTCGACACGGGGACGATCCCGGCTGTCGAGAAGCTCCGGGCGAAGTTTCCGCCGGGCCTGGTCGACATGACGCGGCTGCCCGGGCTGGGCCCCAAGCGGGCCCGCAAGCTCTTCGACGAGCTGGGCATCGACTCGCTCGCCGCGCTCAAACAGGCGGCGGAGGAGCAGCGGCTGCGCGGGCTGCGCGGCTTCGGCCCGAAGTTCGAGGAGGCGATGCTGACCGCGTTCGCGGCGGGAGTCGACGAGACGCCGCGGGCGCGGGTCCTGCTCTCCCGCGCGCTGCTGATCGGCGACGGGATCGCCGAGGCGCTTCGGGCCCATCCGGCCTCAGACCGCGTCGAGCTGGCCGGCAGCGCGCGGCGGATGGCCGATGCGGTCAAGGACCTCGACGTCGTCGCGACCGCGACCGACCCGCCGGCGCTGCTGCGGGCGTTCGCAGCGCTCGACGTCATCGAGCAGTGCTCGGAGCCCGGCGAGAACGCGTGCCGCGCCCGCACCCATACGGGCATGGCGGTCGACTTCCGGGTGGTCGAGCCCGACCAGTTCGGAAACGTCCTGCAGCACCTCACGGGCTCGAAGGAGCACAACGTCGCCCTGCGCGAGCGGGCGGTGCGCAAGGGCCTGCATGTCTCCGAGTACGGCATTCTCGACGACGCCGACGGCAAGACCCACCGCTGCCCGACCGAGGAAGCCGTCTACGCGAAGCTCGGATTGCCCTGGATCCCGCCCGAGCTGCGCGAGAACCGCGGCGAGCTCGACCTCGACGCGATCCCCCCGCTCGTGGAGATGGCCGACCTCAAGGGCGACCTGCACATGCACACCGTCGCCTCCGACGGGCGCAACACCATCGAGCAGATGGCCACGGCAGCGCTCGAACGCGGCTATGAGTACATCGCGATCACCGATCACTCCGCCAGCCACGGCTTCGGCAACGACGTCTCGCCCGACGAGCTGCGCCGCCAGATCGAGCGGGTGCGAGAGGTGAACGCCGCCATCGACGGCATCGAGATCCTGATCGGCACCGAGTCCAACATCCACACCGATGGGCGTCTGGACTACGACGACGATCTGCTGGCCGAGCTCGACTGGGTCATCGCCTCGGTGCACACATCGTTCGGGGTCGGCTCCGAGCAGATGACCGCGCGCGTGGTCGCCGCCTGCGAGCACCCGAGCTGTGACGCGATCGGCCACCTCACCGGCCGCAAGATCGAGACCCGGCCGCCCTACGCGATCGACGTCAACGCGGTCATCGAGGCGGCGGCGCGGACTCAGACCATGCTCGAGATCAACTCGAGCGCCGACCGCCGCGACCTCAACGATGTGCACGCGCGCGCCGCTGCCCAAGCCGGCGTCCGCATTCTCATCAACTCCGACGCCCACGGGGTCAACACCCTGGGCATCGTTCGCTGGGGTGTCGCAACCGCGCGGCGCGCCTGGCTCGGCCCTGACCAGGTGGCCAACACACTGCCGTGGAGCGAGTTCGCCCCGTTGCGCAAGCGCGTCGCGGGCTAGGAAACCCGTCAGACAGACGGGTTCGACCGCCCAAGGAGGGCGGGGAGGAGACGGTCGGCGACGAGGGCGTCCACCGCTGCGGTGGAGTACGGCGCGACGAGCGGGATCGCCCGCTCGGCGTAGGCCGGCGCGGGGTCGTCGAGCGCGGCCCGGACGGCCGCCGGCAGGCCGCTCTCGTCGCGCGCCACCAGCCGCGGGTCGAGGGCGCGGGCGAGCGGCAGCGCGACGTAGGGGCCGGGGGCGTAGGTGGTGACGAGCGCGCAGCCGTCTGCCAGCGCCTCGAGCTGGGCGATTCCGAAATCCTCGAAGCGCGGCGCGCAGACGAAAACGCGGGAGCGGCGCAGCAGCGCTCGGTACTCGTCGCGCGGCAGCGCTCCGGCGTAGCGGACCCCCGCGCGATCCTCCCCGTCGAGCCCCGCCACGACGAGCTCCTCGCCGCCGCGCCGCGCCCGTTCCCACACGCGCAGCACGCGGTCGAGTCCTTTCTTGTGCGGATTTGCCGCATAGGTGATGGCGGCCACCGAACGCGGCAGACCGGGACCGGACGGATCGACCGCCGGCGGCACCACGACCCCCGTCGGGAAGCGTAGGTCGGCCGACGAGGGGACGACGAGCGGGGAGCGCGCCAGGCGCCGGCGCTCCATCGGCCGCTGCCAGACCCCGTGATGCCCCGGCCGGCTGTCGGCGGCCAGCGAGTCATAGCGGATCGCGCCTGGCCGCGGCCACAGCAGCGCGGCCGTCGTCGTGTAGTAGAGGACGGCCTTCGGGTCAGCCTTTCGCAGCGCATCCTTGGCGGCTCGCCGCGCCGCAATCGCCCAGCGCAGGTCGGTGTAGGCGAGCGTCCGCACGTCGGGCTGAGGGGCGGCACGAGCGATCGCTACGCTCGCCCCCGCTCGCTCCAGCGACGCGGCCAGGGCGTCCTCGGCTCGCCTCAGACCAGTCGTCGAACCGAGCGCTACGAGCAGGATGTCCACGTGACCGGCACCTCCATCAGCCTCGGCATCAGCCTGGTGCGCTGACCGTCGGGACCTCGCGCCGGAAGCCCGGGGTGCGGACGAGCCGGATGGGTTGGTGCGGTGCGGTCTTCTCGACGTAGAAGGTCACGCCGTCGCGCTCCTCGATGGCCTCGACGGCGGCATCCTGGCGGCGCCATGCCAACGCCCAGATGATCGCGAACCCCGCGGCGATGCCCGGGATCTGGGGCGCGAGAAACGCGATGGCGCCGGACACCAGCGTGAGCAGCAGCAGCGGCCAGAGCCGGTTGACGATCGTGAACCCGGGCCGGTGCTCGGGCAGCATGGTCGCCGCCTTGGCGTCGGCCAGCAGGCGGGTGATCGGGGGGTTGGTCGCCGCGCGGCGACCGAGCCAGAGGCCGATGGCCGCCGCGACCACCCACCAGCCCGCGATGCCCAGCACCAGCACGGTCTCGTCGCGGTTCGACGCGCCCGCCACGCAGAGCACCGCGAGCAACGATGCCGCGGCCGCGCTGAGCAGGACCGTGAGCCGCAGGAAGTCGACGAACCGCATCCGCCGCGCTCAGCCGAGCAGCGCTTGCAGGAGGTCGCGGACCCCGCGGGGCCCGTCTACGAGCAGATCGGCCGCGGCCTCGAGTGGCTCGGGCGTCTCGTCCGAGCGCACGGCCACGCACACCGCCGCCTGCAACCGTCCCGCCGCGACCTCCTCGCGGAGCCCGCGGAAGGCGTCCAGGTCGGTGCGGTCGTCGCCGACGTAAACGGCTGCGTCCAGGTCCTCCTCGCGCAGCAGGCGCTGGATGCCCCGGCCCTTGTCCATCGGAACCGGCGGGCGGACCTCGAGCACCTTGCGACCCCAATGCGTGGCGAAGCCGTGGGCCTCGGCGTCCTGGGCGACCTCGCGCACTGCCGCTTCCGCCGCCGCCTCGTCGGGCGCTCCCCGCCAGTGGAACGCTGCGATCACGTCCTTGTCCTCCGCGCGAACCCGCAGACGGCGCAGCTCGTCGGTCCAGGCGGCCCGCGCGAACGCCTGCACCCGCTGCCCGTAGGCGGCCCCCTCGACCTCGACCTCCGGCTCGCGCGCCCCGGGACGCAGGAGCTCGCTGCCGTGGTTGCCCACGTAAGCGATTGTTCCCAGCGACACGATGCGCCGCGCTGTCGCCGCTTGGCGGCCGCTGACGCAGGCGACGACGCCATAGCGCTTGACCACCTCGATCAGTGGCGCCCGTGTCGACTCCGGGACGTGTGCGTCCTCGGCGTGCCGCACGATCGGGGCGAGCGTCCCGTCGACGTCCAGCAGCACCGCCGATCGCCGCGGATCGACCAGCAGCGGCCGCAACGCGTCCACGAGCGAGGCCGGTGGAGCGGGGCGCTGTGCGGGGACGGGCACGCTCTTAGTATGCCCACCATGCCGCGCGCCCGGACGCTCAGCCTCGCGGCGATCGGCACGCTGGCCGGCCTGTTCAGCGGGCTCTTCGGGGTGGGTGGCGGGACGGTCATCGTCCCGTTGCTGATCCTCTGGCACCACTACGACGAGCGCGAGGCCACCGGCACGTCGCTCGCGGCGATTGTCATCATCGCCGCGGTTGCGGCCGGGGCGCAGGGCGGCTACGGCAACGTTCACGTCGAGGACGGGCTGTTGGTCGGCATCCCCGCCCTGGGCGGCGTCCTGGCGGGCACGTGGTTGCAGCAGCGGGTGCCGCTGCGAGCTATCTCCCTGCTGTTCGCCGCGCTGCTGGTGGCGACCGCGATCGGGCTGCTGGCGGGATGATCGAGGCGGCGATCATCGGCTTTTTCGCTGGCGCGGCCGCCGGCATGCTCGGCGTGGGCGGGGGGATCCTGTTCGTGCCCGGCCTGGTCCTCGGCCTCGGGCTCTCGCAGGTCGAGGCGGAGGCGACCTCGCTGCTGGCCATCGTTCCGGTGGCCCTGCTCGGTGCCTGGCGCCAGCGCCGCTACGGCAACGTTCGCGTGGGCGACGCGGTGGTGATCGGCGTGCTCGCGGTGCCTGCGGCCGTGGTGGGCGTCGTCATCGTCAACGCGGTGCCCGAGCGGGCGATAGAGATCGGCTTCGCGTGCCTGATCCTGGTCGTCGCGGCGCAGCTCGTGCGCCGGGCGCTCACCGCTCCGGCGGGGTGACGGCAGCAGCGCTGCGGCGACGCAGGTCGCCGGGGAGGGCCGCCCCCGCGTCTTCTCCGAGCATCTCGCTGACCAGCGCCCGGGTCTGAGCAATCGCTTCGTCGAGCGTCGCCATCGCCTCGGGACGGCCCTGCTGCAGGCCGTAACGGGCGACGACAAGCGACTGCAGGACGGCGTCGTTGATGTCGATCGCTCGCCGGTGACGGGCGATCACCGACGTCAGAATCGTGGCGGTCCCGGCCATGAGCGCGACGTCGGCGTCGGAGAACGGTCGCGGCTCCGTCCGGTGCATGCCGACCACACCGAACGGCCGGTCGTCGGTGCCCGGGATCCGCACCGCCGCGCTGGCGCGGACGCCGAGGTCGGCCAGGACAGGGCTCGCCACGAAGCGGGTCTCCGCAGCGAGATCGTCGACGATGACGGGCTCGGCGGAGGCGAGCGTGAACGCGATGTAGCCGCCGGTCATCGGGTCGACCGTGTGCCCGATCGCTCCCTCCTCCCAGCCAACCCCCGCCCGCAGCCTGACGTCGCTCCCCGCCGGGGATAGTTCGAGCACCGTGGCATGCGGTACGCCGAGCGTCTCGGCCGCGATCTCCACAGCGTCCTGCAGCGCCTTCCCGAGCTCCATCGGCATCACCGCCCGGCGGGCGATCTCGGCGAGCGCGGCGAGCGGCTCCATGACGCGACTCTACGCCGTCCGCGTGGACCCGGCGCGGCGGGCGGACACGGCCACCAGTTAGGGTTGGCCCATGAAGCGATCCTTGCTCGTCCTGCCGCTCCTCGCCCTGCTCGCCGCGCCCGCCCAGGGCGCCACCTTGCTGCGCCTCGACGGCATCGGCCCGCTGAAGCTGGGCATGAGCCGCAGCGCCGGGCTGGACACGGGTTGGTTGTCGAACCGGATGACCGGATGCGAGCTGGGCGGCAAGCCCTACCCGATCGGCTACAACCTGAAGGGGTCGCAGGCTCCGGCGGGCATCGATGCGATCGCGGAGTTCGCCGGGGGCAAGCTGCGGACCATGACCTTCCGCGGCGGGGTGCGGACAGCGACCGGGGTCGTGCCCGGCAAGACCACGTGGCTGGGGATGGTCAAGCGCTACAACGAGGCGGGCTTCAAGGCCACTGCGCGTTACGTCGACACGTTCGCCGGCACGTTCGTCACGGTTCGGCGCCAGAGCGGCAAGCGCGTCCTCGGAGGGTTCGCCAAGGACAACGTCGTCGGAACCCTGGGGATCCCTTACGTACCCGTCTGTGAGTAGCCCGGCAAGCCATGCTCCAAAGCGCCCTTGACCGCCGCGTCTAGGGCGTTGAGCCGGTAGAGCGCGAGCGCTTCGGCTGACCCGAACCGCCGCCCCGGCGCGTTGTCGGGGCCGTGGTGGGTCAGCACGCAATGGGCGAGCGCCAGGCGTCGGGCATCGTCGATCCGCACCGCCACGCACCGCTCGTCGAGCATGCGCATCCCGAGCTCGACGTGGCCGAGCAGCCGGCCTTCGTCGGTCAGCCCGATCTCCGCGCCGTAGGTGAACTCGCGGGTGCGGCCGAGGTCGTGAACGAGCGCCGCGGTGATCAGCAGCGCCTGGTTGAGCCGAGGATGCAGGACGCACGTTTCGAGCGCCAGCGTCCCGACCGCCACCGTGTGCTCGAGCAGCCCACCGAGGTAGGAGTGGTGCCCGGCGCGGGTGCAGGGAGCCTTGCGCCAGGCCGCGCGTAGCTCCTCGTCGCCCAGCAGGGAGGCCAGCAGCCCGTCGAAGCCTGGATCACGCACCTCGCCGGCCAGGTGCTCGAGGAAGCCGTCGAGCTCTTCGAGGTCGCGGTAGGCGACGGGCAGGAACGTGGCGGGATCGGCCTCGGCGGGGTCGGCCCTGGCGATCGCGCGCACCTCGAGCTGCAGCTCGTCGCGGAAGCGCTCCACCCGTCCTGCAACCTTGACGAGATCGCCGCGCTCGAAGCGTCCTGAGAGAACGTCGGCGTCGCGGAACGCGCGCGCCTGGATCGCCCCCGTGCGGTCGCGAAGCTCGAGCGCGAGGTAGGGGGTACCAGACCGGGCCACGAGCCGGTCCTTGCGCGTGCAGGCGAAGACGTCGGTGACCTCCTCGCCAGGTCTGAGGGTCGCGATGGAAGCCACGTGAGCAGCAGTCTGTACCGTGGACCGGATGCAGCCGCTGATCTGGGAGCGCCGTCCCGACGGCCTCCGTGCCCCAGCGCTCGTGTGTGCGTTCAAGGGGTGGAACGACGCGGGCGACGCCGCGTCCGCCGCGCTGCAGTTCGTCGGAGCCTCGCTGGACGCCTCGTGCTTCGCCACGCTGGACCCCGAGGAGTTCTTCGACTTCCAGGCGGCCCGGCCGATGATCAAGCTCACCGAGGGCAAGACCAGGGAGATCACCTGGCCGTCGATCGAGGTCTACGAGGCCCGCGTCCCGCGCGCGCCGCGCGACCTCGTTCTGGTCGGCGGCCCGGAGCCCTCGATGCGCTGGCGCACGTTCTGCACGGCGATCACCGATCTTGCCGAGGCCATCGGCGCTCAGATGGTCGTCACGCTCGGCGCGCTGCTCGCAGACGTGCCGCATACGCGCCCCGTCCACATCACCGGCCTGTCCTCCGACGAGGGGCTCATCGAGCGGCTGGGCGACGTCACGACCGGCAACTACGAGGGCCCCACGGGGATCACCGGCGTGCTGCACGCCGCGTGCGCCGAGGCCGGCATCCCCTCCGCCAGCCTGTGGGCGAGCGTCCCGCATTACGTCGCCGCCGCGCCCAACCCCAAGGCCGCGCTCGCGCTCGTGCGCCGCCTCGAGCTGCTGGTCGGCGTGACCGTGGACGCGGGCGAACTCGAGACCGCAGCCGCCGACTACGAGCGCCAGGTCTCACTCGCCGTCCAGTCCGATCCCGACGTCCAGTCGTTCGTCGAGCGCCTCGAGCAGGCCGCCGAGGCCCAGGACGAGGAGGAGGCGATCGATCCCACCGAGCTCCCGTCCGGAGACGTGATCGCCCGCGACTTCCAGCGCTTCCTGCGCCAGCGCGGCCCGGGCGAGCCGCCGGTTTCTTAGGCGCTGGCGGTCTGGATGCGGTCGCGCCCAGCGGCCTGCGGTGGCCCGCCCGTCGAGCACAAGGCCCTCGACGCCCAGCCCGGTCCGGGCGGCGTCTCCTCCGCGGCGGCAAACGACTCGCGCTCAGGTACAGCGGAAGGAGGCCAGCGCGGCGCTCCGGTCGCGCTCCGGGTCGTTCAGCGTCGCGCGGATGACCGCGAGGACGGTGACGAGCGGCAGCGGGACGGAGGCGACGAGCATCGCCTCGTCGGCCACGGCCACCGGGTGCCACCAAGCGCCGTCGGCGGCCAGAGTCGGCTCGGGCCAGAGCGTGTCTATCGTGAGCGCGACGCCGTGCTCGGCGAAGCCGGTGCGGGCCACCCGCCGCACCAGGCGGTCGGCGGGCGGGATGCCGTCGCGGTCGAGCAGCGCGTGGAAGCCCTGCTCCTCTGCGGCATCGGCCTCGTCGACCGTGGCCGCCACGCGGACCCGGAAGCCGAGCTCGCCGAGTAGCGCGATCCCGGCGCGGGCGCGATCAAAGGCGCCCGCGCCGCGGCGACGGTCGTGCAGCGCGGCGGTCCCCGAGTCGAGCGAGACCTGCATCGTCACCCGGGCGGGGTCGAACGCCTCGAGCGTGCGCCGTCGGGAGCCGCGGTGGAGGACCATCGCGTTGGTCAGGATCGTCACGGGCGCCCAGCGCGCGGCCGCCTCGATCAGGAGCCCGAGGTCCGGGTCGAGAAACGGCTCGCCGCCCGTCAGCAGGAGCTCCTGGCCGCCGAGCCCGGCGAATTCTTCACACGCGCGTCGCGCGGTCTCGACGCCCAGCCGCCGGGGAGCTGCGCGCGGCGAGGAGCGCGCGCAGCAGTAGTCGCAGGCCAAGTTGCAGTCGAAGTTCGTGTAGAGCCAGAGCCGGGAGCCGAGCGGCGGCTGGCCCTCGGCTAGAACGGCCAGCGGTCGAATCTTCGTCCGCCGCGATCGAGCAGGCGCGCGTCGAAGCCCCAGACGCGCCCGGCGGGGATCAGCGCGAGGATGACGAGCGGGACCCACTCGTGGGGCTGCTCCCACATGAACCGGCCGCTGGAGAGGTAGACAACCTGGAGGAAGAGCTGCTGACTGAGGGCCGCCAGGGCCGCCGCGCGGCTCGCGATCCCGAGGATCAGCGCGAGGCCGGCGCCGAGCTCGAGCGCCGTCGTGACCCACTGGAAGATCCCGTAGTTGTCGAGGAGGACGTTGTTCACGAACGATTGGAGCAGCGGCACGTCGGTGCCGCCGCCGCGCATGTTCACCTCGAAATCGAGGATGCTGCGAGCCTCGGGGCGGTCGATCAGCGTCGCCTTGTAGATCCCGACGGAGACGTCGGTGAAGCCGAAGAGCTTCGAGAGCCCGTTCGAGAACAGGATCAGCCCGAAGAAGATCCGCAGCGCCGCGAGGCCGCGGGCCATCGAGCGGCCCTCCGGGAGCACGGTGCGGCCCGCGGCAACCGTGCTCACCTCATCACCTCCCCGGCGCCGACGACGGCCGGCCCCGCCGCCACCGCCTCGATGAGATCGGCGTAGCCCGTCGGGTCGAACGCCACCCAGGCGTTGACGTACTCGAGCTCCATCGGCTCGCAGAGCTTGGGGTCGGCGATGTCCATGGAGAAGAGCAGCTCGGCCATGCGGGCGTGGCGGGGGTCCTCGCCGACCACGGTGAAGCAGCAGTGGTGGAAGGGCGGGGAGCGCCACACCGTCGTGAGCCCGGCGGCGTCGCCGAAGCGCTCGATCGCGTCGAGCGTCACGCTCGAGACCACGCAGGCGTCGAGCTCACCGCTGCGGACCCGGGCGAGCTGGGCGAGCTCGGCCCCGCCCGTGTCGCCGTGCTTGCCGACATCGCGGTCCAGGCGGGTGGCCTGGAAGTCCCGCTCTGCGTCGAAACCCTCGGCGCGCAGGGCGTGGACGGGGAGGATCTGCGCCTGCGGCGAGTCGCTGTCGCCGAAGCCGACGCGCCGGCCACGGAGCTCCTCGAGCGAGGAGAGCCCGGAGGACTCGAGCGCGACGATGTGGCTGACCCAGCCGCGGTCCGTGTCGCGCATGGCCAGGGCGTCGGCGGCCCCGGCGGTCCGCTCGAGCGTCTGAACGTGCGCGAGGTTCGTGTTCCAGGCCGTGTCGAGCTCGCCCGCAACGAGCGCGTCGACCTGGTCGTCGTAGCGCTCGAAGTAGACCGGTGCCAGCGGGAAGCCCTGCTCGGCGAACCAGCCGCCGAAGTCGTGCCAGATCTGCTCGACCTTCGGGTGGTAGACGACCGCGCCGAGCCGATAGGGGGCGGACATCAGAAGAGCTCCTGGCCGCAGAGCGCCTTGCCGAGCAGGTCGTGGAGCACCTCGGTGGTGGGTGCCATCACCGACGCCGCGCGGGCGTCCCGGAAGTGTCGCTCGAGCGGCCCGTGCTTGGAGTAGGCCTTGCCGCCGCCGACGCGCAGGCAGCGGTCGGTCACCTCCACGGCCATCTCGGCGGCGGCGGCCTTCAGCGCGAGCACCCCGAGCTGCGCATCGGGCGCCCCCGCGGCCACCGCGCCGGCCACGGCGTAGAGGTAGGCCTGGGTCTCGAAGTGGCGCACTTTAGCGTCGGCCAGCCGGGCCCGGACGCCCGGGATGTCGGACAGCGTGCTGCCGAGGTGCTCGAGGCGGGCGCCGCGCGCGTGGGCGATCGCCGCCTCGAGCGCGGCGCCCGCGATCCCCACCGAGCAGGCCGCCGAGCCGAGGACGAACCACGGCAGCGTGGCCTCCATCATGAGCCCGAATCCCTGCGCGGGCTCGCTCACGCGCCGGTCCTCGGCGACCTCGAGGCCGCGCAGGTGCAGCGGCGCCGAAGCGGTCGCGCGCATGCCCAGCCCGTCGAAGGGGGCGGCGACCTCGAGCCCCGCAGCGTCGCCGGGCACGAGGTAGAGCTCGGTGGCCAGCGAATCCTCCGTGCCAGGGGCGCCGCAGCTCAAGAGGTAGGAGCCGACCTCGCCGGCCGAGGTCGCCCAGGTCTTGTCCGCGTCGATAACCACGCCGCCGCCGTCCTGCGCGTGGGCATGGGAGGCCTGTGCCCAGAAGTGCCCGCGGGAGCCGCGCTCGGAGTAGGCGAGCGTGAGCAGGTGCTCGCCGCGCGCCGCGGCGGCGAGCGCGTCAACGAGCGGGCCGTCCTCGCGGTCGCCCACCCCCGCGGCCAGCGTCTGGGCCGCGACGGCGTGCATCACGAGGACCATGCCCGTGGACGCGCAGGCCCCGGCCACCCGCTCGATCGCCGTGACGTACTCCACCGGACCGGCTCCGGCCCCGCCGAACCGCTCGGGCACCGACCAGCCGAGCGCCCCGGCCGCGATCAGCTCATCGACCGACGCGCGGGGGAACCTCGCTTCCTGGTCGACTGCGGCCGCACGGTCCGCCAGCGGGCCGACGTCCACCTGCGGTCCTGCGGACACTGCGACGGCCATTGCTGCTCCTCGGCGCGGGGATCGAGCAGCGACTATCGCACAGGCCGCACGCGGGGTGACTGCCACCTCCCCTGGCTCCGTGGCACCTTCAGTGCCCTGAAAGGGCGCCGCGTGACCACTCGGCTCGCAGATCACGCGGCGCGGAGCGAGCCAAGGCGAGTCCGACGATTTCGCCTGCGTGGTTGGCGTCCGGACGGTGCGGGATCGACGCTTCGACAGTTCGCCCGGGCGCCTAGCGCTCCGCCGCCGGGCAGGCGATGCGGAAATCGCACATGGAGCAGGCGGCGTAGGACGGCGTCGGCTCGAAGCCCTGGCCGAGGATGCCGTCGGCGACCTCAGCGACGGTGTCGGAGATCCAGTCACGGTCGATCTCCTCGGTGGGGACCGGGACCTTCTCGTCGTCGAGGACGTAGAGGTAGCTCTGCTGGCCCGCGTCGACCTGCCACGCCTCCCGCGCCCCGACGGCGTAGAGCGATAGCTGGACGTCCTCGCGCAGCTGGGAGGCCGATCTCGGCCGGCCGGTCTTGTAGTCGATCAGCTCGTAGCGGCCGTCGGGCAGCTCGTCCACGCGGTCGACGCGGCCGCGCAGCGTGTGGTTGCCCATGCGGAAGCTGAACGGCTTCTCGAACCACACCGGGCGGGCGGGTTCGGCGGCGAATCGGGCGTGGTACCGGTGAAGCGCGGCGGTGGCCTTTTCGTGCAGCTGGCGCTCCTCGTCTGAACTGCCGAAGCCGCCACGGCGCCAGCCCGCCTCGAGCAGGCCCAGCATCCCGTCCATCGAGCCGGTGCCGGTGTCCTCGCCGCGGTGGTAGCGCTCGAGGACCTGGTGGATGAGGATGCCGAAGCGCTGGTTGATCGTCGGCTCGCTCGGGATCCGGAAGACGCGCGCGAACTTGTACTTCAACGGGCACGTCCGGTAGGTCTCGATGTCCGATGCGCTGAGGACGAGGCCGTCGCCGCGCTTGGGCAGGAACGGCTCGAGCGAAGGCTCGGCCCGTGCGGCCTGGGCCGTCTCGCGCAGGCTGTCGGTCCGCTCGGCGTCGAGCAGCGCGTCGTCGATCGAGGAGGTCAGCAGGATCTCGCGCTGCAGGGGGGTGACCGCCTGCAGGAGGCGCGCGTTGATGTCGGGTAGCGCGTCGGCGACGTCCTGGCCCGCGGGCCGGGCAAGAAGGGCGCCGAGCTTGACCAGCTCCAGGTAGCGCACGACAGCGTGGGCGAGGTCGAGGTCGGTGTCGAACCGCAGCTCGCCGAGGCTGGCGCCGACCCGCGAGACGTCGGACAGCAGCTCGTCGCGCAGGGCGCGAAACGCGGCGTGCAGCGTCTCGGCCGGCCCGAACAGCTCCTCGTCGCGATCGATCCACGACGCGTCGAGCGCGGCACGGGCCTCCTCGGCGAACGGCGACGGCGGCTGGGCGGCGCCGCTCTCCGAGGCTGCGGCGTAGGAGAGCACGAGGCCCTCGCGCGCACGGGTCATCGCCACGTGCAGCAGCCGGCGCATCTCCTGGGCGTGGCCCTCGCGGGTCTCGGGTGGCAGGCGCTCCTTGACCAAGCCGTCAGGGATCGGATCCATTGCCCGCCGGCGGGCACCGGGCATCCGCGAGGACTGCAGGCCGACGACGAAGACGTGATCGAACTCCTCTCCGGTCGCCGCCTCCATCGCCAGCACCCGGACGAAGCCCGCGCGGGTCGGCGTGCTGAACCCGCTGCCGTCGTCCTCGCCCAGTCCGGCCTCAGCGACGGCGGTCAGCGAGCGCGCCAGCTCCCGGGCGCCGGCCTGCGGGCGGCGGCGGACGAAGTCGCCGGCCAGCTCGGTCAGGCGGGCCAGGGCCCGGAGGCGCTCGACCACGTCGGCCTGGGCGGCGAAGAGCTGCTGGCGGCGAAGCCCCAAGCGCTCGACGAGGCGATGGACGAACAGGTCGGGGCGGGTGGTGTCCAACGCGGCGGCCGCCTGGCGGTGGAGCTTGAGGAAGCGGAGCACCCGCTCGCGCGCCTCGGGCGGCAGCTGCGGTGACTCGGTCGCGGCCACGAGCGCCGAGACCATGTCGAGCTTGCGACGCCGCGAGATCTGGATGCAGCGGGCCAGGTCGGCGGCACGCAGCTCGATCGGCGGACGGGCCAGCGCGCGGACCACGGCGCCGGCGTCAGTCGGATCAACCAGCAGTCGCAACCACGCGAGCACGTCGCGGACCTCGGCTCGCGCGAAGAACGCCGCGGCGCCCTCGACCCGGTGGGGCACCGACCGCTCGTCGAGCGCGGCCGCGATCTGGCGTCCCTCGGAGCGAACGGAGCGCACGAGCACCGCTATCCGGTCGGCCGGCGTGCCCTCGCGGATGAGACGCTCGGCCTCGATCGCCACGTGCTGGGCCTGGGCGCGCTCGTTCGCGCAGCGCCAGAAGGCGACCGTGGAGTTGCCGTCGCGGCCGTCGAGGCGCTTGGCGATGCGGCCCGGGTTGGGGGCGACAACCGCCTCGGCGACGCGGATGACCCCTGGTCCGCAGCGCAAGCTCTGCTCCAGCCGGATCTCCGTGGACGACCACACGGCCGAGCCGGTGGGGGCGCCGCCGGTCGCCGCGAGGTCGCGCAGGTTCTTGGCGGCCGCTCCGCGGAAGCGGCGGATCGACTGGTCGTCGTCGCCCGCCACCGTCAGCCCACCGTGGCCC
>Ga0136611_10001771_pt1 | contig 14961 bp, 13 predicted proteins | sample AntDrymUQ2232306_2_FD_106645 | JGI IMG/M metagenome (GOLD analysis project Ga0136611, IMG submission 106645) | Polar desert sand microbial communities from Dry Valleys, Antarctica - metaG UQ223 (23.06) | ecosystem: Environmental > Terrestrial > Soil > Desert | place: Antarctica: Dry Valley...
CTTGGAACATCATCGGCAGCAATCAAACAAGGATAACAATCCGTTCATCCTTGAAGATGATTAGGTTTGGACTTTCAGTCCTTTTTCAAACCTCTGCACTTCCAGTGCAGAGTCGTTTAGTAAAGATAAAACACCAGTATTTTATTGTGTCACTTTCGTTCGTTGTTAAGCGAATGACATTTTGATGCTTTAACTTGAAATTCAACTGTCGGATAAAGTCAATCGGTTACAAAATTTTCTTTTCAAGAACGAGAGATGTTTTTCTTATAGATGGAACCGATAAGAATAATATTTCTCCGCGTTTCGGTATTGCTTATGCGCCGGGCGACCGGAAAACAGTTATCCGGGCGAGTTTCGGTCTTTACTATGACCGCATTCCGCTTCGCGCCACGTCGAACGCCTTGCAGCGCGACGGCTCGAAATATCTTGTCACCCAACTTACGCCAACCGCGCCGGGCGCGCCGGTTTTTCCAAATGTGCTGTCCGCCCGACCTTCGTCTTTGCTGACGAAACCGAATATCACGCGGATTGACCCGGCAATCGAAGACAGCAACAGCACGCAGGCAAATCTGCAAATCGAACGGCAGTTGCCCTGGAACGCTTCGGTTTCCGTCGGCTATCTTTATCTCCGCGCCCGAAATTTGCTTTTATCGCGCAACGCTAATGTTCCGCGCTGCCCGGCGAGCATTGACCCGATAAATTTGTGCCGTCCCGATCCAAATTTCGGCAACATCGGACGTTTTGAGGGTTCGGGCGATTCCGATTACAATGGTTTGCTGGTTTCCTTCAATAAACGGGCGAGCGATTGGGCGACAGTGCGCTTTTCCTATACGCTCTCAAAAGCGATTGATAATGCTGGAAACTTTTTCTTTTCGTCGCCGCAAAACAACTTCGATTTGCGCGACGACCGCGGCTTGTCCGACAACGACCAGCGTCACCGTCTAACCTTGAGCGGCACGCTGAATTCTCGTTCCGCGAAAGACGGCGATTCATTATTTAGTAAAGTCGCGGGCGGTTTTCAATTCAGTTATATTTTTAGTTACGCGTCGCATCCGCCGTTTAATATCTTGACCGGAAACGACCATAACGGAGATACGAACTTTAACGACCGTCCGGTCGGCATCGCCCGCAACGCCGGACGCGGATTCGACTTCGCTTCGCTCGATTTACGTTTGAGTCGAAGATTCCGCTTTACCGAACGAGTCGGCTTGGAATTGCTGGTCGAAGGATTCAACGTCCTCAACCGTTCCAATTTTTCAGTGCCGAATAATGTCAGAGGCACGGGCGCGACACCGCTGGCAAGTTTCGGAAGACCGACCGTCGCTTTTGATCCGCGCCAACTTCAACTCGGATTCCGGCTTAATTTTTAACGCCGAACGAGATATAGTTTTTAGAAACGAAAACAAGAGTTGTCGGGAAGACTGCAAAAAAAAATCAAAATTCAAGACTCAGAGTTCAAAGTTTCAGGATAATGAATTCCAGAATTGAACTTTGAATTTTGAGCTTTGAACTCTTGCGAGGAGATTTACAGATGAAAAAAGTTCGGTACAATGCAAAGATGATAAAACCAATGTTCAAAACGACTTCAATCGCAGTTTTGTTTGTCTTGTTTTCGACGCTCGCCGGTTGCAACAAGACAGCCGAAACACCTGCCGTCATAGTTCCGCCAAGCGCGACAACCAAGCCGTCGGCAATCCGCGTTTCTCCGCCGAATGTAAATTCAGGCGAACCGGCTATTGCCGGAGCTTCGGACGGCAGCGTTTTTGTCGCTTGGGTTGAACATAAAAAGGGCAAAGAGGCGAATGTTTTCGTTCAAAGTTTTGCGGGCGACGGTAAACCTTTGAGCGAGCCGGCGCGCGTCAACCCGCAGCCGGAGCAGGCGACCGCCTGGCGCGGCGATCCGCCGACGATTGCCGTCAGCAGCGACAATGCGGTTTATGTCGGCTGGACGGCGCGGCTTGAAACTCCGGGCGCGAGCGCGAATGATTTATATGTTTCGGTTTCCCGCGACGGCGGACGCTCGTTTAACGTGTCGGCTAAAATCAACGACGATCCGATGCCGGGACCGCACGGAATGCACTCGCTCGCCGTAGATAAAAACGGGCGCGTTTTTGTCGCCTGGCTCGACGAGCGTTATCTGAAAAAAGAATCCGCCCCTAAAGAGTAGGCGACAAATCCGCGGTCGTCGCTGCCGGAAGGTTTTCAATACGAAAAAACGCAGGATACCGGAAACCAAAAGAAACATCAGCATCAACACAAAGAGCCGAACCGCGAAGTCTATTTTTCGATGTCGAGCGACGGCGGAAAAACTCTTTCCGCTAATAAACGTTTAGCCGGAGACGTTTGCCCGTGCTGCAAAACCAGTCTTCACGTCGCTTCGGATAACCGCGTTTATGTCGGTTGGCGGCAAGTTCTCAAAGATGACTATCGGCATATCGCCATTACTTCTTCGACCGACGGCGGCGAAAGTTTCGCTCCGGCTGCAATTGTCAGCGATGATCGTTGGCAGATAGTCGGCTGTCCTGTTTCCGGCGCGGCGCTCGCTACGAATTCTGAAAATCGGTTGAAGGTCGCCTGGTTCACTGCCGGAGATGCTGGTGTTCCGGGAATTTATTCAGCCGAATCTGCCGACGGCGGAAAAACATTTTCGCCGAGAACGCTCATCAGTGATGTGGCGGGCGCCGGTACGCCTGTTTTGCTGTTTGACGCAGCCGAAGGCTATCGAGCCGTTTGGGGCGGAAGAGATGAAAATGTATTGGCGGGCACTATTCAATCGAATGCGGCGAATACCGACGTGCGAGAAATAGAAGGTTTGTATCCCGTCGCTGCCGTTGCCGACGGGCAGTTATTTACGAGTTATATAAAATTGGAAGGAGAAAAACGCAGTATTTGGTTATCAAATATAAGCAAGTGATCGCTGTTGAGGAAAACTGAAAGTCGGGCGGTTGTTGACGATTTTGCTCAGGCGTTTTTCTCTGCCTTAATTTTAATAGATTTGGACAAAGATAACAGATGTTTGAAATATCCAAGACTTTACATACGCTGCGAGAAAATTTGCATAGTCGGGGTTCTCGTCGGGTCGGCAGTGGCGTTTATGTGATCGCGATTTTTTCAAAGCAATGTTGAAAACAAAAAACATTGACAACATTATATTCGTTGTATAAAGTTAGTTTAAATATGATGAAGCGGCTGGCAGTTCTGGTTTTTATTTTGCTTGTCGGCGGTAATGCGCTGACCGGAACGCCGATTTACGCTCAGAAGTCGGAAATGATGAAGTGCTGTAAATCCGCTTTTAAGTCGGGCGACCCCGACCAAATTTCCGCCGCTAAACTTTGTTGTGCCGTCAATTGTCCGCAATCGGGCGCGACGACAACTACAACGGGGATGAGTATTCAAATGACGCAATTTGTCCCGCTTGTTCTTAGTTTTTTCAATTTTGCCTTTCAAAAGCAAACCATTTCGCCAAAATCGTCAAAACGCTTTTTCGACGTAGCGGAACTTTCTCCACCACATTCTCCACCTGTCTATCTCCGACATTCCGCGTTTCTAATTTAACTAATTACAGCTGAAGTGTGTCTTGTTGCCGTCTTTTCTCGTAAAAGGCGCGAACAATGCTCCTTGCGCCGAAGTGTGTCTAAGACCACTGGCAGGGCTCGTCAGCTTCTAATTTCAACCAAAAAATAATCAAAAAGTGAGGAAAAAATTATGTCCAAATATATTTTAATTTTTAGTCTTGTCGTTTTAGCCGCTGCTTTCGCCGCTTGCGGTTTAGGCTCAAATGATGCCGCTCCCGGCAAAACAATCAAAAGTGGTCCGGCGGGAAACAATTTGACCGCCACAATTTCAAACGCCGACGGTGTTCTGCGTAAAGGTCAACAGGAATTTATTTTGACTTTCACGGATGCTGCGGGCAAGCCGGTAGATGTCGGAGCGGTCGGATTAAACAATAATATGCCGGCGATGGGTTCGATGCCGGTGATGAATAACGCGGCGACTTTTACCACCACGAATACGCCGGGAGTTTATCGCGGCAAAGTGGATGTTGAAATGGCGGGTGAATGGCAATCCCAAATTACTTACGAAGGTCCAGCCGGAAAAGGTAAGTTCACTTTGCCCGTCACGGTGCAATAGTTTCAATTAGCAATAGCAGCGGCAATTGGCAGTCGAGCAATTTCTGCCAATTGCCGATTGCTGCTGCCAACTTAAATATTATGATTCACAAACTAATCGAGTGGTCGCTGAAAAATCGCGTTATTGTCATCGCGTTGTTTATCGGGTTGGCAATTTGGGGTTATTGGGCGTTGCTTAAAACTCCGATTGACGCGATTCCAGACCTTTCGGACAACCAAGTAATCGTCTTTACCGATTGGACGGGACGCTCGCCGCAGGAAGTCGAAGACCAAGTTACGTATCCGCTTGTTACAAACTTGCAAGGACTTCCCGGCGTGCGCGTCGTACGGGCGAGTTCGGCGTTCAGCTTCTCGATGATCAACGTCATCTTTGAAGATAATATCGATTTATACTGGGCGCGGACGCGAGTTTTAGAACGCCTTAATCTAGTTTCAAAGCAATTACCGGAAGGCGTGACACCGACCCTCGGACCCGACGCGACGGGCGTGGGACAGGTATTTTGGTATACGCTCGAATCCGACACGATGAGTCTGCGCGATTTGCGCTCCCTGCAGGATTGGTTTGTTCGCTATCAACTCAATTCCGTGCCGGGCGTGGCGGAAGTCGCCTCGGTCGGCGGTTATGTTCAGCAGTATCAGGTTGATGTTGACCCGAATAAACTTCGCGCTTTCAATTTGCCGCTTTCAACGGTAGTCGAAGCCGTTCAGCGGTCGAACAATAATGTCGGCGGCAACGTCATTGAGCAGAGCGGACAATGGGCGGTTGTGCGCGGAATCGGTTTGATTGAATCGGTGGCGGATGTCGAAAGCATCGTCGTTGGCTCGTCAAACGGAACGCCCGTTTATGTTCGCAACGTAGCGGCGGTTAAACTCGGCAACGCTTTTCGTACTGGCGCGCTCGACAAAAACGGCAAGGAAGCCGTTGGCGGCGTAGTCATCGCGCGTTACGGCGTAAACACGCTCGAAATCATCAACGCCGTCAAAGAGCGCATCGAGACGCTCAAAGTCGGTTTGCCGGAAGGCGTTTCGATAGTGCCGTTTTACGACCGAACGCAGCTTATTAACCGCGCGACCGGCACACTTAAATACGCTTTGATTGAAGCGTTGATTTTTGTGACGCTCGCGCACATCATTTTCCTCGCGCATTTCCGCTCGATTCTGATCGTCACAATTCCTTTGCCGCTCGCCGTTCTGACATCGTTTTTGTTTATGTATTATATGGGCATCAGTTCCAACCTGATGTCGCTGTCGGGAATCGCCATCGCCATCGGCGTTCTGGTTGATGCCGGAATTGTCGTTACGGAAAACGCCTTTCGCTATATCGAACAGCACAATGTTGATTTGAAAAACAAAGGGGAGGTGTGGCACGCCGTTCTCGAATCAACCAAACTCGTCGGGCGACCGGTTTTCTTTTCGATGGCGATTATTATTCTCGCTTTTATTCCGGTTTTCGCGCTTTCGGGGCAAGAGGGAAAACTGTTTCACCCGCTCGCTTTTACGAAAACTTTTGCGATGGCGGGCGCGACGATCATTGCCATCACGCTCGTTCCGGTGCTTTGCATATACTTATTGGGCGGCAAAGTTCACGCCGAAAACGAAAATCCGGTGATGCGTTTTCTCCACAGACTCTATAAACCGGCGCTGAGTTTCGCGCTCGGAAATCGCGTCCTGACGGTTTCCATCGCGCTCGTTTTATTTCTCGGCGCGCTTTATCTGGCTTCGGGCATCGGCAATGAATTTATGCCGCCGCTCAACGAAGGCGACGTGATGTATATGCCCGTCACCGACCCGGCGATTTCGATTGACGAAGCCTTGAAAATAATGAGCAAGCAGGACGAGATGTTAATGCAATTTCCCGAAGTCGAATGGGCGGTTGGCAAAGCCGGACGCGCCGAAACTTCGACCGATCCCGCGCCGACGAATATGAACGAAACGATCATTCACCTGAAGCCGCCGTCGGAATGGCGCGAAGGAATGACGCGGGAAAAACTGATCGCCGAAATGGACGCGCAACTGCGAATGCCAGGCGTGACGAACATCTGGACGCAGCCGATTATCAACCGCATCGAAATGTTGGCGACGGGCATTCGCTCGCAGGTCGGCATCAAGGTTTACGGCAACGATTTGGACACCATCGAAGAAGTTTCCCGAAAAATCGCCGATGTCGTCAGCACGATTCCGGGCGCGGCGGACGTTTATCCCGAACAAATCGGCGGCGCGCCCTACGTTGACATCAAAATCAATCGTCCGGCGGCGGCGCGTTACGGAATCGAGGCGGCGACGATTCAGGACGCGATTGAAAAAGGCATCGGCGAAACGAATCTTTCCGTCACGATTGAAGGGCGGCGGCGGTTTCCCGTGCGCGTTCGTTACGCGCCCGAATTTCGCAGCAGTCCCGCCGCTTTAGGTCAGTTGCCGATAGCGATACCGAACGGCGCGACCGTTCCGCTCGCGCAAGTCGCCGATATTCGCTCCGTGACAGGTCCATCAATGATTTCCAGCGAAAACGGACTTCTTAGAGGAACAGTTTTGTTAAATGTTCGCGGGCGCGATGTCGGCAGTTTTGTCGAAGAAGCGCAGCCGGCGATTGTTCAACAAGTGGCGATGCCCGCCGGGTATTATTTCGAGTGGAGCGGGCAATACGAAAATCAAAAACGGGCGCGCGAGCGTCTGATGATCGTCCTGCCGATAGTTTTGTTCGTCATTTTCGGTTTGCTCTATCTGACTTATAACTCGGCAACCGAAGCGGCGCACGTTCTGCTCGCCGTGCCGTTTGCTTTGACGGGCGGCGTTTATCTGCTCTGGCTGCTCGACTACAATTTTTCCGTCGCCGTCTGGGTCGGCTTTATCGCTCTGTTCGGAACGGCGGTGCAGACGGGCGTGGTAATGGTCATTTATTTAAACGAAGCGGTCGTGAAAAAACAGCAAGAACTCGGCACGTTGACGCGCCAAAGTTTGCTCGAAGCCGTCACCGAAGGTGCGTTGCTTCGTCTGCGCCCGAAAGTTATGACGGTTTCAACCGTCGTCGCCGGACTGCTGCCGATTATGTGGAGTACGAGCGCGGGCGCGGAAGTAATGAAGCCGCTGGCGACTCCGGTTTTGGGCGGAATGGTTTCGAGTTTGCTGCACGTTTTGATTGTTACGCCGGTCATCTTTTTTTGGCTGCACGAACATAAACTCAAAAAAGAAGAACGGCAATTGAGCGCGAATGAAACCGAATTTGATAAATAATGAGAATCAAGATTCAAAAAAGAAAGTTTTGAAAGCGGGCGGCGCGTTGGAGAGTAATAAAGGAAATGTTTTCAATCTACAAAAAAGATTTGAGTAAAATACGATTGTTCGTCGCGCTCGTTTTGCTTTCGTCGTGTTCGCAATCATTTTTAACGGCGCGAGCGCAAAACGCGGTTTCGGAAATCGGCGCGCCTTCGTCCGCTGCGAAATATATTGATGCGGCGCGAGGCACAACTGCCGACGAACTCGCGGCATACGCGCTCGAAAACAACGCTGAACTGGCGGCTTTACGAAACGAAGTCGAAGCCGCCGAAGCTCTCGTCAAACAGGCGAGATTAAAACCGAATCCGATGCTTGAAGCAAGCGGCGCGCGGCAAATCGGCGGCGCGGACAACAATTTAATGGTCGCCGGTTCTTTGCCGCTCGAACTCGGCGGAAGACGCGCCGCGCGAGTGCGAGTCGCCGAAACGGAACTCAAAATACGAAAGCAAATGCTGGCTGACCGCGAAAGATTGCTGGCGGCGGAAACGCGCTCGAAATTCGGCGAAACTTTTGCCTCCGCGCTTAAATTGAAATTCACTGAAGAAATAATCGGCGTAGCGACAAACAATTACCAACTTGTCGCCGCGACCGTCGAGGAAGGTCGCCGCCCGCCGCTCGAACAAAATGTGGAAACGGTGGAACTCAATCGTCTTCGAGCGATGCGGGAAACCGGCGAAGGAGCGGTCGAAATCGCAATGTTTGAACTTCGCAACCTGATCGGAATGCCGCCTGAAGAGCCTTTAGTTTTGCGCGGTGATTTTGAGAATTTGCTCGAAACAATACCGCCTCGAACCGAAGCCGCAGAGCAGGCTCTGCGGACGAGACCGGATTTGCAGGGAGCGCGGTTGACGGAAATTTTGGCGGCGGCGCGTATCGAGCAAGCGCGTTCCGTCGGCAGACTCGATGCCAGCCTGACGGCGGGTTATCAACGGATGAATTCGAGCTTTCCCGTAAATGGAATTGACGACGCGGGAAACTTGCGTCCGGTGCAGGAAGTTTTTAATTTCTACACTTTTGGCATCACGCTGGAACTTCCGGTTCGTAACCGAAATCAGGGCGCGATCGAAGCCGCCGCTTTTGACCAAACCGCCGCGCGTCGCCGCCGCGAGTTCGGCGAATTGACTATTCGGCGGGAAGTTGCCGTCGCCTTCGCTCGTTACGAACGCGCAGCCCGCGCAATGGAAATTTACCGCGTCGGCGTGCGCGAACAAGCGAAAGTAAATTTGCTGGTGGTCAGACAAACTTACGAACTCGGTTCGAAACCGCTGTTCGATTACATCGCCGAACAACGCCGGTTTATCGAAATCGAAAACGGTTTTATTGACGCGCAACTGGAAACTTATCTAGCGCGCGTGGATATTTTGCGCGCTTCAAACGCCCCCGAATTGATAAAGAAATGAGCAAAAAATACGAAGATCAAACCGCGCCGGAAATTGCGGCGCAATTAAAAGAAACCGTTTTGGTTGCTGAAGACAAAGCTGCCGAGCCGCATTCACCGAAACGAAAATGGAAGCCGTTTCTCACTGCGGCGGTCACGGGTATCGTTGTTGCCGCAATAGGTATTAGTGTTTCCTGCAATAGCGGAGAAGCCGGAAAAGCCGTTCCCGCGCCGCGTTCGGTGACGATTGACCAACCGGCAATGGACACAACGTTGGCGGGCGGACAGATGTTGACAGTCGCGCTCGAACAAGTGAAAAGTGCCGGAATCAAAACCGAAGTTGTCGGCGAAGGGCTGGCGCTCGAAATCGGAGAACCGGCAACCGGAGTCGTTCAAGCAAATGCTTACGGCGAAACGCCCGTCGTTTCGCTGGTCGGCGGAATCGTGCGGCGCATCACGCCCGAATTGGGCGAAAACGTGCAGAGCGGGCAGGCAACTGCAGTCGTTTTCAGCGAGGAATACGCGGCGACGCAATCGCGTTACCTCGATTTTTTGGCGCAGACCGACGAAGCGCGAAAAAATTACGAACGAACGGCGAAACTCGTCCGCATCAATCAGCCCGGACGCACTGAATTCGACGAGGCGACGGCACAGCAGAAAACCGTCGAAGCGCAGTTGGAAGAAATGAAAAAGCGGTATCAGCGCACGACGAAACTAATTCAAATCGGCGCGTCGAGCCGTGAAGAACTCGAACAGGACACGACGAAACTGCGAACCGCCGAAGCCGAACTTGTCAAAGCCAGAGCGCGGATTGAGCGGGCGCGTCAACTGCTCGAAATCAATCCCGCCACCCGCACGGAATTTGATCAGGCGACAACGAAGCTCCGTAATACCGAAGCCGAACTCGCCGCGACGCGCCAGAAATTAATACTTTATGGATTATCGCCGCAACGGGTTAACGCTTTGCGAAACGCATCGCAAATAAATTCTGAAATCGCCATTCCCGCGCCTATTTCCGGCACGGTTACGAGCCGCACGGTCAATCAAGGCGAAGTCATCGAGGCAAATAAGGAGTTGCTTCGCATCACCAATTTGTCAACGGTTTGGGTCATCGCGCAAGTTTATGAAAGGGATTTGGCGCGTCTCCGCACGGGCAGCGGCGCGAGCGTCACGACCGACGCTTACCCGAATCAAATTTTTCGCGGACAAATTACTTATATTGATCCGCGCCTGGATGAAAATACGCGCACGGCGCAAGTGCGTGTCGAACTCCAAAATATGAACCGCGCCTTGAAAATCGGGATGTATGTCCGCGCCGCGTTCGGGGCATTGGCGCAAGCTGAACAAACCGCGCCGATAATTCCGGCTTCCGCCGCGCAAAATTTAGATAATGGACAAGTCGTTTTTGTCGCCACGAATGAACCGAACGTTTTCGAGATGCGTCCGGTGCGTTTGAGCGCGGAAAACGATAAACAGTATCAAGTTTACGAAGGCTTAAACGTCGGCGATAAAGTCGTCACCGACGGAAGTTTTCTGCTTCGCGCCGAATGGCTCAAACAACATCCGGGCAATCAATAAAACGAAACGCGGCATCGCCTTGAAAATAAATCAATAGTGCCGCTGTGTTCCGCAAAATTTATTTGATTCGCTTGATGGGAAACTCTTTGCCGTTGGCGCGATAGAAAGTTCCGATGTTGTAATTTTCGTCGTCAAAGGAAAAGACGTTTGGCTGACCTTTTTTAGCTTCGGACGAAAAAGTGATTTTTTCGCCGCCGTCGCGCTCGTCGGCGAAAAACATTTCCGTTCCTTTGCCTTCTTTCCATTTGACTTCAAACGCCATTTTCACCGGCTTGACCGTGCAGGTCGTGTCGCCGACCCGATAAGTTCCTTCAAATTCGCCGCTCGTGACTTTCACGTCGTTCAGGAATGCGGCATAGGTTTTGAAAACTCCGAGCAGCGTACTTCCGCCGCCGTAATTGATGTTGGAAATTTTCCAATTGGAATTTTCCCGCGCGAGTGAATAACTCACCGTCTGATTTTCTTTAAAGTTTTCAAATGAAGCGGCGACGGTCGCTTTATCGCCGTTGATTTTCGGCGCCGCGACCGAGAAATTTTTGATGTTCGTGTCCTGCGCGTTGTATAACGGGTCAAATCCTAGCGCGCCGACTTCGCCTGCTGAATCATTCGCGTCTTTCCAAATCAAATCGGCGAGATTTTTCTCGAAATACTTGTCCACGAGAGCGCGATTTTTCGTTTGAAAAAACGGACTTTTTCGCGCGTCGTGCCGTTTGTATAAATCCGCGACGAGCGCGGCAATCGCGTCTTTTTCCCTCTGCGTTTCTGGAGTGACAATTTGATTAACCGCTTGATTTTCCGCCGCTGAATTGGAGCCTGCCTGCGCGTTGGTATTAACGCTGTCGGTCATGGTTTTCGTCGCGGGCGAGCAGTTGACGCTCGCAAAAACAGCCGCCGTTAAAAAGATATAACTTGCAGTTTTCATAAATTCGTATTCAAAAAAAGTTTGATTTTGGGACGCGGGTGCCGACGTTCCGTTTGTCGCCGATGGTTAGGCGTCCTACGTTATTTTAAAAATATTTCAAGTTGTAATCCGGCAGCCGCAAAAAATCTCTCGTTTGCTATGAATTTCCGGCGGATGCTAGAATTTAAATATGGAATTAGCCGTGGAAAAATTCAAAGTCGAAAATGAACCGTATTACTTGCCCGTCGGTCAGGAAGTAGAATTATTTCAAGCTGCATACGCCGCACATCTGCCCGTGATGCTCAAAGGTCCGACGGGCTGCGGCAAAACCCGCTTCGTCGAATATATGGCGCATAAATTAAACCGTCCGCTCATCACCGTCGCCTGTCACGAAGATTTGTCTTCGACCGATTTGGTTGGGCGATTTTTGCTCGAAGGCGACGAAACCGTCTGGCACGACGGACCGCTGACCAAAGCGGTTCGGGAAGGAGCGATTTGTTACCTCGACGAAGTGGTCGAAGCCAGAAAAGATACGGTCGTTATCATTCATCCTTTAACCGATCACCGGCGGCGTTTGCCGATTGAAAAGCGCGGCACTGTTCTTGACGCGCCGCCGGAATTTATGCTCGTCGTCTCTTACAATCCGGGCTATCAATCAATTTTAAAAGACTTGAAACAATCAACCCGTCAAAGATTCGTGGCGATGGAATTCGATTATCCGACAGCCGAAGCCGAAGCGGAAATCATCGCCCGCGAAGGCGAGATTGACGAAAGCGCGGCGCGTGATTTGGTGACCATCGGGCAGAAAGTTCGCAATCTGCGCGGACACGGACTCGAAGAAGGCGTATCAACTCGCCTTTTGATTTACGCGGCACAGATGATTGCCAAGGGAATCGCACCGACTGACGCGGCGGAAGTCGCGCTCGTATCGCCGATTACCGACGACCGGGAATTGCAGAGAAGCATAAGAGAAATTGTAACAACGATTATCTAAAAGCAACGCCCGCATTTTGCGGGCACTACTTTTAAAACTCATCTTTTCGCTTTTCCTCTTCCAAAGTGACTTCGGGTTTCGCTTCCTGCACGACACCTGGATTCGTCGGATAAAGTTCGATATTCGATTCGACTAAAACCTTTTTGATGCCCGTCGCCACGCGGTCAAAAACCGCCATCGGATTATTCTCGTCAGTTTTTATCCAAAAATAAATTGACAAATCAACGCCTTGTGCCGCTAAATCCGTGACGTAAACATTCGGCTGCGGCTCGTTTACCACGCCTTCGGTCTCGCGTAGAACTTTCAGGATGTTCGCTTTCGCCTGTTCGATTTCCGCTTCGTAGCCGATGCTGATTTTTAGCATCATCCGGCGTTCCGCGCCCGCGCCGCGAATCGTCAGCGGGTTGGAATACATATCGCCGTTCGGCATCAGAATTACTTCGCCGTCGTCCATTCTCAAAGTTGTCGCGCGAACGCCGATGTATTCGACTTTACCTTGCCGGTCTTTGACGAAGATATAATCGCCGATTTTGAACGGCTCTTTCCACAGTATCAAAACGCCGGACAGCAAATTGTTCAAAATATCTTTCGTCGCAAACCCGACAATGAACGACGTAAAACCCAAACCGGCAATCAAATCGCCGAACCTGAAAGACGGAACGATAATCGTCAAAGCGGTAAAAATTCCCACAACGAAAACCATCACGCCGATTAAGCGACTGACCAGAATCCGCAACCGGTAATCCAATTTCGCGCGATTTGATGCCGCAAGGAACGCGCCTTTGATAATTCTGGCGAGCAGCCAAAAGAAAAACAAAACGACAATGCCCGCAGCAATCAACGGCAATTGCGCGATGACGGATTTAACTAAATTATCAACCGACGAATAAGCGACGTTCGTCACCTGCGACGCGCTTTCGATAACTTTAGTCGGCGTGTTGGCGTTCTGAAAAAACATAATCTAAACGAAAAACTGTGGGTTCATATGAACTCTAACTTTAATAATATGAAATGAAAAAACCAACCCGCGATGTGTGAAAACCTCAACCTCATTTGACTCTTGATAATCTGAGAATCAGAATAAATCTATATCGAGGAGGTTTTTATGCACAGGACAAAAAACGATTTAGGGGAAAAGAACAGAGAAAAAGTTATTGCTACATTGAACGCGCGGCTCGCCGATGCGATTGACTTAAAGACGCAGGCGAAGCAAGCGCACTGGAACGTCAAAGGTCCGCACTTCATCGGCTTGCACGAGCTTTTCGACCAGGTAGCGACGGCGGTCGAAGCGCACACCGATTTAATTGCCGAACGAGTCACCGCGCTCGGCGGGACGGCGATGGGGACGGCTCGCGTGGTTGCTCGAAATTCATCTCTGTCGGAATATCCGTTGGAAATTATTGACGGCACGGCGCACGTTGACGCGCTTTCGACGGCGATGGCAGATTTCGGCAAAAAAGTTCGAAAGGGAATTGACGACACCGACAAACTCGGCGACGCGGACACGGCTGATTTGTTCACGGAAGTATCGCGCGAGATTGACAAACTTTTGTGGTTCGTCGAGGCGCATATCCAGGCTTAGATTTTCGTCGTCAAAGGAAAAGCGCGAAGCTTACGTTTGTAAACTTCGCGCTTTTTCAATTTCTCAAAATAAAATTTAATCGTTCCTTACAGGTTTAATTCCCCTTAGCTTGCTATGGAACTTCCGATTTAAAACCGCGTCAGCTTGCTGCGCGGAAAATTTATTTTTCACTCGTCGCGCTCTTGGCAGCATCGAAAGAACCTTCGCCGAAAAGCGCGTCGTATTCGGATGGCAAAGTGCCGCGCATTTTGTCGAATTCGCCTTCGGAAATCGCCTCGCGCAGCACGCTGAGAACCGCGACGGCGTAAATTTTCGCCGCCTTCAAATCCTCTGTTCCGCTGCGCGTCGCCGTTCGCCTGGTGAATTCTTCGACGCCGAAACCTTCACCTTCCGCTTCGGGGTCGTTTTTGTGTTCGGTGATTAACGCGCCGATTTCTTCAGGCAATTGCGCGGCGAGCTTTGCCGGCGCGTTGCCCGCCAGATGGTCGGCTAAAGTTTCCAAAACGGCGCGTGTCGCTGCGGCTGTTTCATCGCTTGACGCGGCTCCGATTCGTCGTTGCACTTCGCTTAAAAATTCTTGATTTTGCATTCGATTAAAGATGAAAAATTATGCGGAAAAATCAGTATCAAATTCGTTCGTTCCGCTACAATTTTTTGTTTTCTAAATTTTTTTCGTCTCATCAATTGTCCATTTTCCGACGCCTTTTTTCAACTCAAAAAATCGATTTCTTGAGACCACTTAGTTCCGAGGAAACCTCCATTTCTTTGTCTACCGTCGCTCATAACTCTCTCGATTAGCTTCGTATTTATGGTTGCCAGCCGCCGTGATATAATTTTCTCAAGCAAAATAAAAATATGACAACAGATTTCCTAACCGGCACGGTCAAAGGTACGGGCGAACTGCCGCACGAATATCTTTTTAGAGTTTTGGGTTTAATGAACTTTCGCTTAAGAGAGTAAATTTGGTTTGAGTTCTATTCATTGGAGACTGAAAGCAATCTAAGAGCCTGTTTGGAAATTCGGAAAAGGTCAGTGGAAGTAGTTAAACTATTTCTGTGATGAAAAGAAAAACTTATCCGACCGACCTTTCCGATGAGCAATGGAAATTGCTTGAACTTATGTTAC
>Ga0136611_10001772_pt1 | contig 14947 bp, 14 predicted proteins | sample AntDrymUQ2232306_2_FD_106645 | JGI IMG/M metagenome (GOLD analysis project Ga0136611, IMG submission 106645) | Polar desert sand microbial communities from Dry Valleys, Antarctica - metaG UQ223 (23.06) | ecosystem: Environmental > Terrestrial > Soil > Desert | place: Antarctica: Dry Valley...
CACCGAGACCGCGGTGCGGCCAAGCCGGTCCCGAGCGGCGTTGATCCGGTGCTGCTGCGCCCGATCGACGACCTGGAGCTGACCGTGCGTTCGGCCAACTGCCTGAAGGCGGAGAGCATCTACTACATCGGCGACCTGATCCAGAAGACCGAGGTCGAGCTGCTGAAGACCCCGAACCTGGGCAAGAAGTCGCTGACCGAGATCAAGGAAGTGCTGGCCCAGCGTGGCCTGTCGCTTGGCATGAAGCTCGAGAACTGGCCGCCTGCCGGTATCGCCTCGCACGGGATGATGGGGTAAATCCAGACAGCTTGCACGAAGCTCCAGCGACACCAGTACCACGCCGACGGACCCAATGGCCGCGGCATGACCGGTCAAGGATGGCCGGCAAGGACCAGCGCAGTCCAAGCAGCAACGCCAGGATGGCGACAGAGAAGTCCAATGGCACCAATATTGAGATCAAGGAATCCAGACCATGCGTCACCAGAAAGCCGGCCGTAAATTTAACCGTACCAGCGCGCATCGCGGCGCAATGTTTTCCAACATGGCTGCGTCGCTGTTCAAGAGCGAACTGATCCGCACCACCCTGCCCAAGGCCAAGGAACTGCGCCGGGTCGCCGAGCCCCTGATCACGCTTGCCAAGACTGACGGCGTGGCCAATCGACGCATCGCGTTTTCGCGCCTGCGCGACAAGGAAGCGGTTGGCACGCTGTTTACCATCCTTGGACCGCGCTATGCCGAGCGTCCGGGCGGCTACCTGCGCATCCTGAAGTGCGGCTTCCGCGCCGGCGACAACGCGCCGATGGCGTATGTCGAGCTGGTGGACCGCCCGCAGGTCGTTGCCGAGTAAAATGCACTGCGCCAGCTGCAGCGAACAGCCCCGGTACTTCCGGGGCTTTTTCGTGATGGGGCGCTGGCCCATAATCGCGTGACCTTACGCCGGGCGTGCGCATGAATCTGTCCCAATGGTCGTTCCGCAATCAGTTCCTGATGGGTTTCGTCGCCTGCGCGGCGCTGTTGGGCTACGCGCTGTACGTGCAGTTCCAGCTGCAGATCCAGCCGTGTCCGTTCTGCATTTTCCAGCGCATCGCGTTCGCCATGCTTGGCCTGGTGTTCCTGCTTGGGGGTGCACATGCACCGCGCGCGCCGGGTGCCCGCAAGGCGTGGGCGCTGCTGGCGCTGGTGCCTGCTGCGGTGGGCATCGGTTATTCGGGCCGGCATTCCTGGGTGCAGTTGAATCCCCCGGAATTGCCGAGCTGCGGACCCGGGCTGAACTTCATCGTTGAACAGCATTCCTGGCTGGGCGCCGCGAAGAAGGTGCTGCTGGCGACGGGAGACTGCTCGGCCATCGACTGGCAGTTCCTGGGCCTGAGCATGCCGATGTGGTGCCTGCTCTGGTTCATCGCGCTTGCCGTCTGGGCGCTGCATGCAGGTTTCACGCGGCGGCATGCGCATCGCTTCCACCGGTAACGGTTGCGGTGGGGGCGTGGCGACGCGATGATGCAACGCAGCAACACCGCCTGACGAAGTCCCCCGCATGAGCACAAGCATCCCCGCCGCCGTGAACCTCCCCGTCGATTGGTCGCCATCCAGCTGGCGCCAGCGCCCCGCGTTGCAATTGCCGGTGTACCCCGATGCGGATTTGCTGGAGTCGGCCTTGCGCGAGCTGCACGCGTTGCCGCCGCTGGTCACCTCGTGGGAAATCCTTGCACTGAAGCAGCAGATTGCAGAGGCCCAGGAAGGCAAGCGCTTCATCCTGCAGGGTGGGGACTGTGCGGAAAGTTTCGACGGCTGCACCTCCGAGGTCATCTCCAATCGGCTGAAGGTGCTGCTGCAGATGAGCCTGGTGCTGGTGCACGGCCTGCGCCTGCCGGTGGTGCGCATCGGTCGCTTTGCCGGGCAGTATGCCAAGCCGCGCTCGGCAGATACCGAGGAGCGCGACGGCGTCATCCTGCCGAGCTATCGCGGCGACATCGTCAACGGCCCGGAGTTCACCCCGGAGGCGCGCATCCCGGATCCGCGGCGCATGATCAAGGCGCACGCGCGTTCCGCAATGACCATGAACTTCGTGCGCGCCCTGGTCGACGGCGGGTTTGCCGATCTGCACCACCCCGAATACTGGGACCTCGGCTGGGTTGGGCATGCGCCGTTGGCTGATGAATACCGGCGCATGGTCGAGGGCATCGGCGATGCCGTGCGCTTCATGGAAACCCTGTCCGGCAACCAGTTGCACAACCTCAACCGGGTCGATTTCTACACCGCGCACGAGGCCTTGCTGCTGCCTTACGAAGAGGGTCAGACCCGTGAAGTGCCGCGCAACTGGGGCTGGTTCAACCTCAGCACACACTTTCCGTGGATCGGCATGCGCACCGCGCAGTTGGATGGCGCGCATCTCGAATTCTTCCGCGGCATCCGCAACCCGATCGGCCTCAAGGTGGGGCCTTCAACCACCCCGGACCAGTTGCTGCGCGTGGTCGATGCGCTCAATCCCGAAAACGAACCCGGGCGGCTCACTCTGATTCATCGCATGGGCGCTGGCCAACTCGAAGCCAAGCTTCCGCCGCTGCTTGCTGCGGTCAAGCGGGAAGGGCACCGCGTGCTGTGGGTGTGTGACCCCATGCACGGCAACACCGAGAGCACCAGCAACGGTTACAAGACGCGGCGCTTCGACAACATCCGCAGCGAGCTTGAACTCGCGTTCGACGCGCATGCGGCCGCCGGCTTGCGCCTGGGCGGCGTGCACCTGGAACTGACCGGCGAGGACGTGACCGAATGCATGGGCGGCGCGCGCGAGCTCACCGAGACCGACCTCGAGCGCGCCTACCTTTCCACGGTGGATCCGCGGCTCAACCATGAGCAGGCACTGGAAATCGCCATGCTCATCGTACGCAAGCGCGGGCAACTCGCTGACAGCTGACGTTGATCAACGCGCGGCCGGTTTGGCGATGTTCGCGGTGGGCAGCAGCCGCGGCGGTTTGCGCGCCTTGCTGACCTGCTCATACGCGTAGGCCAATTCGATCAATCGCGCTTCGCTCCACGCAGGTCCCATGAAGGTGATGCCGAGCGGCAGGCCATGGCTGTCTCCCATCGGCACGGTGATGCTCGGCGTGCGCGCGACGGCCGCGGCGCCGTAACCCGCGCCGGTAAAATGGTCGCCATTGATGGGGTCGGTCGGCCACGCCGGCGACATTGACGGCGCCACCAGCACGTCGAGGTCCTGCTTCTTCAGTGCCGCCATGATGCCGTCCGGCCCGGCCAGCTTGCGCGACTTGTCGCGTGCACTGATATACGCCGCATCGGTCAACGGACCCTTGGCGTTGGCCTGCTCGAAGATTTCCTGCGCGAAGTAGGGCATTTCCTCGGCCGCGTGCTCCTTGTTGAATGCGATCAGCTCCGACAAGGTCTTGTAGGGCGCGCCACTGGCGGAGAGATAGGCTTCTAGGTCCGCCTTGAATTCGTACAGCAGCACCTCGAATTCGGCGTCGTCCCATTTGCCCGCAGTGGGGATCTCCGCATCGACCACGGTGGCGCCTGCAGCCTTCAGCGCCGTCACGGCACGCTCGAATGTCGCATCCACGTCTGGCTGGTAGCCCATCGCCTTGTGCAGGACGCCGATCCGCGCGCCCTTCAATGCATCTGCCTTGAGGTGGGTGGTGTAGTCAACGGCGGCGCGCGCCGTGTGTTCGGCGGTCGCTGCGTCCGTTGCATCCGCCGCGGCGATCGCAGTCAGCATCGCCGCTGCATCCGCCACGTTGCGGGCCATTGGCCCGGCGGTGTCCTGCGAGTGCGAAATCGGGATGATGCCGCTGCGGCTGACCAATCCCACCGTGGGCTTGAGCCCGACCAGTCCAGCGACTGCGGACGGACAGATGATGCTGCCGTCGGTTTCGGTGCCGATGCCGACCGCGGCCAGGTTTGCAGCGATTGCGGTTCCGGTGCCCGCGCTCGAGCCGCACGGATTTCGGTCCAGCGCGTACGGATTCTTGGTCTGCCCGCCACGGCCGCTCCAGCCTGACGTGGAGCGCGTGGAACGGAAGTTGGCCCACTCCGACAAGTTTGTCTTGCCCAGGATCACTGCGCCGGCCGCGCGCAGTTGCTGCACCAAAAAGGCATCAGTCTTCGGGCGATGCTCGGCGAGTGCCAGCGAACCGGCGGAATTCACCATCGGGGTTGCGTCGATGTTGTCCTTGAGGAGCACCGGGATGCCGTGCATGGCCCCGCGGAGCTTGCCGGCCTTGCGCTCGGCATCCAATGCATCAGCGTCCTTCAATGCATCGGGATTGGTTTCGATCACCGCGTTGAGCATCGCGCCCGCGTCGTCGATGGCAGCGATGCGATCGAGGTATGCCTGGGTCAGCGCGCGGCTGGTGAGCGAGCCGGCGGCCATCTGCCGCTGGAGCGAGGCGATGTCGGCTTCTTCAAAGGCGAAGGAGGCAGCGGCGCTGGCATCCGCGACCGACGCACTGCCAGCCTTGGCGGCAGGCTGGCTGTTGGCGGGCCTTGACTGCGGCGGGGTTGCGGGCTGGCAGGCGGCGAGCAAGGACAACGATACGGCGAGCGACAGACGGCGCATGGCAAGCTTCCCCGGGAAAACCGCAAGCATCGCGCGTGCAGCGCCTGCCGGCAAATCGGGAGCGTGGACCTCAGGCGGCAATCAGGCCTGCGCCCGGCTCATTGCCAGTCTTCAACCACGCCGGGATCACGCCGAACGGCTGGCGCGCTTCCGGTCGCTTTCGGTCAGCGACTTCTTGCGCAGGCGGATCTCTTTCGGGGTGACTTCGACCAGCTCGTCATCCTCAATGAAGTCCAGCGCCTGCTCCAGGGTGTACTTGATGGCGGGTGTCAGCTTGATCGCGTCGTCCTTGCCGGACGCTCGCATGTTGGTCAGCGGCTTGGTCTTGATGGCGTTGACAGTGAGGTCGTTGTCCTTGGAATGGATGCCGATCAATTGGCCTTCGTACACCAGGTCGCCTTCCGCGGCAAACAGCTTGCCGCGTTCTTCCAGCGGGCCCAGTGAATAGGCGGGCGTGGCGCCTGGTGCATTGGCGATCATCACCCCGTTCTGGCGCTTGGCGATGATGCCCTGTTCCTTCGGGCCGTAATGGTCGAAGACGTGGAACAGCAGGCCCGAACCCTGGGTCAGGGTGCGGAACTCGTTCTGGAAGCCGATCAGGCCCCGCGCCGGGATCATGTAATCCAGCCGCACGCGCCCCTTGCCATCGGACTCCATGTTCTTCAGCTGGCCCTTGCGCACGCCCAGTTTTTCCATCACGCCGCCCTGGTGCGGGTCTTCGATGTCGACCACGAGCTGCTCGACCGGCTCCATCTGCTGGCCGTCGATTTCCTTGATGATCACTTCGGGGCGCGACACCGCAAGCTCGAAGCCTTCGCGGCGCATGTTCTCGATCAGCACCGACAGGTGCAGTTCGCCGCGGCCGGAGACCAGGAACTTGTCGGGGTCGGAGCCTTCCTCGACCTTCAGCGCCACGTTGTGCAGGACCTCGCGCTCCAGGCGCTCGCGGATCTGGCGGCTGGTGATGAACTTGCCGCCGCTGCGGTCCTTGTTGCCGGCGAACGGCGAGTTGTTGACCTGGAACGTCATGCTGATGGTCGGCTCATCGACGGTCAGCGCGGGCAGCGCTTCCGGGGTATCGAGCTGACAGATGGTGTCGGAGATGCTGAGGTCGGCCACGCCGGAAATGGCGACGATGTCGCCGGCCTCGGCTTCGTCCACTTCGATGCGCTCCAGGCCCATGAAACCGAGCACCTGCAGCACCTTGCCTTGCCGCTTCTTGCCGTGGCGGTCGATGACGCTGACTTGCTGGTTGGTGCGCACCTTGCCGCGCTGGATGCGGCCGACGCCGATCAGGCCGACGAAATTGTTGTAGTCCAGCTGGCTGATGCGCATCTGGAACGGGCCGTCCGGATCGACCGAAGGCGCCGGCACGTACTGCATGATTGCTTCATACAGCGGGGTCATGTCGCCTTCGCGGGCGGTATCTTCCAGGCTGGCGTAGCCGTGCAGCGCGGAGGCGTAGACGATCGGGAAATCGAGCTGCTCGTTCGTCGCGCCGAGCTTGTCGAACAGGTCGAACACCTGGTCGATCACCCAGTCCGGGCGAGCGCCGGGACGGTCGATCTTGTTGACGACGACAATGGGCTTGAAGCCCATCGCGAACGCCTTCTGTGTCACGAAGCGCGTCTGCGGCATCGGCCCGTCCATCGCGTCGACCAGGATCAGTACCGAGTCCACCATCGACAGCACGCGCTCGACCTCGCCGCCGAAGTCGGCGTGGCCCGGGGTATCGACGATGTTGATGCGGTTGCCATTCCAGGTGATGGCGGTGTTCTTGGACAGGATCGTGATGCCACGTTCCTTTTCCTGATCGTTGCTGTCCATCACCCGCTCGGCGAGCACGGTGCGCTCGTTGAAGGTGCCGGACTGCTTCAGCAGGCAATCGACGAGAGTGGTCTTGCCATGGTCGACGTGGGCGACGATGGCGATGTTGCGAAGGCGTTCGATGGACATGCGGAATGCGCGCCGGGTTCAGCCGGCACGGCTGTTCTGGAAAGGAAGCCGGCTATTATAGCTGGCCCCGGCGTCCGCCGTCTGACCCAGAGTCTGCAGGAGTTCCCATGTCCCTGATCGCAACCTTCGATACCGCCCGCGGCCCGATCCGCGTTGAGCTGGCCGCCGACAAGGCGCCACTGACTGTTGCCAACTTCGTGAACCTGGCCAAGCGCGGGTACTACAACGGCCTGAATTTCCACCGGGTGATCCCGGATTTCATGATCCAGGGCGGCTGTCCGCAGGGCACCGGCACTGGAGGCCCAGGCTACAAGTTCGAGGACGAAGCAAAGAACGGCCTGGTGCACGAGCGTGGCGTATTGGCGATGGCCAACGCCGGCCCCAACACCAACGGCAGCCAGTTCTTCATTACCCACATCGCCACCGGCTGGCTGGACGGCAAGCACACTGTGTTCGGCAAGGTCATCGAGGGCCTCGATGTCGTCGATGCGGTGAAGCAGGGTGACGCCATAAATTCGGTGAAGATCGAGGGCGATGCCGACGCCGCATTGGCAGCGCATGCAGGCCGCGTCGCCGACTGGAACAAGATCCTGACGGCGTAGTCCTTCGCAAGCTCGCGCGACGCGCCCACCGGGGGCAACGTCGCCGCCTGGGCCCCGCGTCCGGCGTCGATGGGCGGGGGCGCGCCACCCATGGCGCGCTCGTCATCGCACCTGATGGGCGCGCCGCGCGCCGGGCGGATTCTGGTGCGTCGCTTTATCGAGTTTCAATTCCAGCGCAGTGTATCCAGCATCGCCGAGACCTTGGCATCGTCGCGTGGAAAGTAGTATTCGGTTGGCGCGTAGAACAGCGCCAAAGCCAGGCCCTTTTCGTGCTCGAACGCCGCGGCCATCGCGCGATATTTCAAGCCTTCCTCGGTATCCAGAGCCAACTCGAAACGCAGCCCTTCCCGGCCTCCGAAATCCGCGGGCCGCAGGTTGGTGACCGCCACATTCACTGCGCCCGCCGCGCGCAGGCCGTCCACGATGAGGTCACGCAATTCATCAGAGCGCATGCCGCGGCGATAGAACGCCCCATCCGGGCGACGCTTGGTTTGCCGCTTGCCGAGGAAAATAAACTCGCGTTCGCGCACTTGCGGGATCAGGTGCAGGCTGTTGAGCTGGGGACCGTCGATGGTCCACAACTGTTCCCGCATGCCCTGCATGCGCGTCCATTCCATGCCGGCATCGATGGTCAGGCGGCTACCAACACGTTGCGTGCCCGGTGTCACCAGCGGCCCGCCGGATGCACAGGCCGCCAACAGCATGGCCACGGCGGCAACCAACATCCAGCGCATCGCGGTCATCGTGTTGCTCCCGGGGTTGCGGCGAACTTGTCCAGTTCGCGTTGTATGAAGGCGCGGTCCTGTGCATCTGCAGCCTGTTGCAGGTAGCGCTGCAGGGCTGCACGTGCGCCGCTGATGTCACCCGCATTGCGAAGGGCGAAACCGTGCTCGCGCCAGGCATCCGCCGGCGCTCCCGGCAGGGCCACGGCGCGGGCATACAACGCTGCAGCACGGGTCTTGTCATCGCCCAGCCCGCGCCTGCGGTGCGCTTCTCCCAGGTAAAACGTCAACAAGCCCGCGTCCTGTGGCGGGGAGTCCGCCAGCAGTTCGCCAATCACCAGCAGTGAACCGGCATATCGACGCTGGCCCAGCTCCTGGTCAAGCAGGTGTGGCAGCAGCGGCCGGACCGCGGCCCGATAGCGCTCGCGCCCCCGGTCGGTAGCTGCAGGGGAAACTGCCAGAGCGGCTGCCTTGATGTCGTTCAAACGTTCCTGCGACGCCGGATGGCTGGAAAACAAGGCCAGCGGCCGGTCGTACTTGCGGGTCTGTTCCTCCCGCCACATGCGCGCCCACAGGTCCGCGCCGGCCTGCGGCGCCCAACCTTCGCGCACCAACGCATCAAAACCGAGGCGGTCGGCTTCACGCTCCATGTCGCGCGAGTATTTGAAGAGCGCCGCATAGCCGGCAAGCATGCCGAGCCGAGCCACGTCGCCCGCACCGGCCCCGGCGGCGATCATCTGGAACGCGCCCAGCGCCGCGCTTGCGTCCTTCATCCGGCGCCACTGGCGCAATGAATGCTGCGCGGTGAAGTGACCCGCTTCGTGGCCGAGTACGAAGGCCAGTTCTGCTTCGTCGCGGATGCGCAGCAAGGCGCCGGTCCAGAACAGCATCATCCCGTTGGGGGCCATGCTGGCGTTGAACTGCGGCACGTCCATCACATAGGTGCGCAAATCACGGCAATGCGTGCCGGCTGCCTTGCACGCCACGCCGTTCACGTAAGCCATCAGGGCCGCGTCACGCACGCGCAGCGGCGAGCGCTTGAGCTCGGTCTCGGCGCGCTCCATCGCATACCAGAGTTCGGCTTCATCCGTGCCAGCCGTTGGCGAGGAGCCCGGAGCGTTGTCGCGGATCGGTGCGCGCGACGCGCAGCCGGCGAGCGCCAACGCGACGGCGCATGAAAGCCATGCGGCGCGGGCAATCATCGCCGGCCTCCCGCAGGCGTGGGAACAGGCGCGACGCCGCGTACACGCCTGAGCAGGTCATCCGCGGTTTCGCGCGCGCCCTTGGGATCTCGCAGGTCCCCGGTCTGGTCGACCAGCAAGTTGTGCCACACCACCTGCCCGGTGCGCAGGTCAACCAGCGAGGCAACACCAATCTGCATGCCGCCGCCGATGTCGCCGCCCAGTGCCACCATGCCGATGATGCGCATTGCGGTGCGCCCGCCGCTGGCGTAACTGTCGCGGATGTAGGTGAACAGGCCGTAATCCGCGCCGGTCGCCTTGCGGAATTCACTGACCCCGGGGCCAAGGCTCCAGTCGAACTTGCCATGCTTGTTGCGCAGCGAATCCGGCCCCATGCCCCGGCTGTATTGCAGGATGCTCATGGACACCGCCTGGCTCAGCAAGGTCAGCTGGCGCATGCGGTTGTCCGGGCCTACGTCTGCAGGCAACACGAGGTCCGGCGCCATTCCGATACCCTGCAGCGCGAGCACCTCCCGCGCGGCCTGCGGGTAGAGCAGGCGAGCCGCGTCGGTCCACTCCTTGCGCGGCTCGGCCAGGCCGCCCGCACCCAGTTCGGAAAGCTCGATGTCCGGTTCGATCAGCACCACGGTGCCGTCGATGGCCAGCGGCCTGCCGGCAGCGTCGGTGGCAGTGCGCACCTGGGTCGATGCACACCCGCCGAGCAACGCCAGCAACGCCACCAGGCCGGCGGTCAGCAGCCAGCGATGGCGGGGTTTTCCGGCGTTGCACGGGTCGGTCGGTCGATGCTGCTGTGCTAACATTTCAGGCTTCCTCTTCCACGTCTGGCCGCTGCCTGCGGCCTTGCTCCCACGAGGGTTCCGACGATGCCCCAACTTGCCCGGCGCATCGGTCGCGCCAAGCCCAGCGCCATCATGCAAGTGTCAGACAAAGCCAAACGCATGAAGGCCGAGGGTCGCGACATCATCAGTTTCTCGATCGGCGTGCCGAATTTCCTGCCGGCGGAACACGTCTATGCGGCCGCCCGTGAAGCGCTTGCGAAGGACAGCGGCCAGTACGGCAGCAACCGCGGCAGCGACGCGCTGCTGGACGCGTTCCTGGCTCACATCGGAAAGATCGGCTTGACCGGCTACGGGCGGGTGAATTGCGCCACCGGCATCGGCGCCAAGCACGTGATCTACAACCTGGCTGAAGCGCTGCTGGACGAGGGCGACACCATCGCTTTCGCCGTGCCGTACTGGACCAGTTATCTCGACATCGCCGAGATCGTGAACGCCAAGGTGGAACTGCTGCCGTGCCCGGCCTCGCAGGACTACAAGATGACGCCCGCGCAGCTTGATGCCGCGCTGGCGAAGAAGCCCAAGGTATTCCTGTTCAACAACCCCTCCAACCCGACCGGCATGGTCTACACCAAGGCCGAGGTCACCGCATTGGCCGACGTGCTGGTGAATTATCCGGGCACATGGGTGATCACCGACGACATCTACAACCGCATGCTGTTCGACGGGCTCGAGTACAGCAACTTCGTGCAGGCCCGGCCGGAATTGCGCGACCGCGTGATCTTCATCGATTCGCTGTCCAAGACCTACGGCATGCCCGGTTGGCGCGTGGGGTTCATGGCGGGTCCGGAATCGGTGGCCAATGCGGTTGCGGTGATGAATTCCAACCACATCACCAATCTGCCGGAAATTGTCACCGCCGCCGCTGTTGCCGCGCTGTGCGGGCCGCAGGACGTGCCCGCGGCCAAGAATGCGGAATTCCAGGCCAAGCGCGACCAGGTGATGGCCGTCATGGACGCGATTCCCGGCGTGGTCTGCCCGCGGCCGCAAGGCGCGTTCTATGTGTTCCCCGACATCAGCTGCGCGTTTGGCAAGTCGCACAACGGATCGGTCATTGGCAACGATGTCGATTTTTGCGATCTCTTGCTCGAAGTGAAAGGCGTCGCCTGCGTGCCCGGTTCCGCGTTCGGCGAGCCGCGCGCTGTGCGCATCAGCTACACCTGCCCAACACCGCAACTCGCGCCAGGACTGGCGCGCATCCAGGAATTCTTCGCGGAACTCGCCTGAGCCCTTTCGTTCAACCGAAGCGGCGCCACGGGCGCCGTTTCGTCTTTCCAGGAGTGTCGCAATGAAGCAACCTGTCCGAGTCGCAGTCACCGGCGCTGCCGGCCAGATCGGCTACGCCCTGCTGTTCCGCATCGCTTCCGGCGAGATGCTGGGTAACGACCAGCCGGTGATCCTGCAACTGCTGGAACTTTCGCTGGACAAGGCCCAGGCCGCGCTCAAGGGCGTGATGATGGAGCTCGAAGATTGCGCGTTCCCGCTGCTGGCCGGCATGGTCGGCACCGACAATCCGGACGTCGCGTTCAAGGACGCCGACATCGCCCTGCTGGTTGGGGCCCGCCCGCGCGGCCCGGGCATGGAGCGCAAGGACCTGCTGCTCGAAAACGCCAAGATCTTCACTGCGCAAGGTGCGGCCCTGAACAACGTGGCCAGCCGCGACGTCAAGGTGCTGGTGGTGGGCAACCCGGCCAACACCAATGCCTATATCGCGATGAAGTCCGCCCCGGACCTCAAGGCCGCCAACTTCACCGCGATGCTGCGCCTGGACCACAACCGCGCCCTCAGCCAACTGGCGAGCAAGGCCGGCGTGGCGGTGGCCGACATCGACAAGCTGGTGGTGTGGGGCAACCATTCGCCCACGATGTACCCCGACTACCGCTTCGCCACGGTTGGCGGTGAATTGCTGAAGGACAAGATCGGCGACGCGGACTGGAATGCCAACACCTTCATCCCGCAGGTGGGCAAGCGCGGCGCCGCAATCATCGAAGCGCGCGGCTTGTCGTCGGCCGCATCGGCCGCCAATGCCGCCATCGACCACATCCGCGACTGGGTGCTGGGCAGCAATGGCAAATGGGTGACGATGGGGGTGCCTTCGGACGGCAGCTACGGCATTCCGGAGGGCGTGATGTACGGCGTGCCGGTCACCACGGCCAACGGCGAATACACCCGTGTCGAAGGCCTGCCAGTCGACGACTTCAGCCGCGTGGCGATGGACAAGACGCTGGCCGAACTGGAAGAGGAACGCGCTGGCGTCGCGCATCTGCTGTAAGCCTACGCGCAGTCTCGGTCATGGAGGGGCTGGCCTCATGCCGGCCCTTCCTTCATCTGCGGAGGTCTCGAGATGCGAGGTGCGCATCACTACCCGAAACCTCAGTCTCCTAATCGATCCGGGTCGTGATCTACTGCAACCCGCTCAAGCTGCAGTTGATCCAATCGGACGGCCTGTCATAGGACAGTGGGCGTGCGTCAGCCATTGCGCCGCGGCAGCGCCCACCCCGGCCGCACGTAATGGCAGGTGTACCCGGTGGGGTAGCGCTGCAGGTAATCCTGATGTTCCGGCTCTGCTTCCCAGAAGGCGCCGGCGGGCGCCAGTTCCGTCACCACCTTGCCGGGCCACAAGCCTGATGCCACGACATCGGCGATGGTATCGATGGCGGTCTGGTGTTGCTCGACGGAGGTGAAATAGATCGCGGAGCGATAGCTCACCCCGCGGTCGTTGCCCTGTCGGTCGATGGTGGTCGGGTCGTGGATCTGGAAAAAGAATTCGAGCAGCGCGCGGTAGCTGGTGCGTGCGGGGTCGAACGTGATCTCGATGGCCTCCGCATGCGTGCCATGATTGCGGTAGGTGGCGTTCTCCACATCGCCGCCGGCATAGCCCACCCGCGTTGCGAGCACGCCCGGCAGCTTCCGTATCAGGTCCTGCATGCCCCAGAAGCAGCCACCCGCCAGCACGGCGCGTTCGGTGGTGCTCATGACGGCTCACCAGTCCGGAACGAAGCGTGGCCGCCGAACAAGTGGCGAAACTCCGCGTAGCCTTCCTGCTCCAGCGCATCCGCCGGGATGAAGCGCAGCGACGCGGAGTTGATGCAGTAGCGCAAGCCGCCGGCATCGCGTGGGCCATCCGGGAATACGTGGCCAAGGTGGCTGTCGCCATCGGTTGAGCGTACCTCGGTGCGGACCATGCCCACGCTGAGGTCCCGCACTTCCTGCACGCGCCCGGCTTCGACCGGCTTTGTGAAGCTTGGCCAGCCGCAGCCGCTGTCGAACTTGTCTAGCGACGTGAACAGCGGTTCGCCGGACACGACGTCCACATACAGCCCGGGCGCGCGGTGCGCGTGGTAGGCGTTGTCGAACGGACGCTCGGTGCCGGCATGCTGGGTCACCCGCAGTTGCTCCGGGGTGAGCCGGGCGAGCGCTTCCGGCGTCTTGAGATAGGTCTTCGTCATGGGCGAGCTCCGGCTTCGTGGGGTGTGACATCTTGCGCTTGCCGGGATGTGGCGCCGGGTGAACTCGCTGCAAGCTGGCGCATTCGCGACGCTGCATCCCATCGCCTGGGCAGGGGCTCACTTGGGCGCGGTCCCGATCAGATAAAATCTCCGTTTTCCCCGGGAGCCTGCATTGAGCGAACCCATTCCGGCAAGCGGACACGCCTCCCAGGGCGCGCGTTTCCGCGCCGCCATCAAGTCCGAGACCCCGCTGCAGGTGATGGGCGCGATCACCGCCTACGCCGGCCTCATGGCCAGGCAAACCGGTTACAAGGCGCTGTACCTGTCCGGCGGCGGTGTTGCCGCCAATTCTCTGGGCGTGCCGGATCTAGGCATCTCCACCATGGAAGACGTGCTGACCGACGCGCGCCGCATTGTGGATGCCACCGGACTGCCGCTGCTGGTGGACATCGATACCGGCTGGGGCGGCGCGTTCAACATCGCCCGCACCATCAAGGCGTTCGAGCGCGTGGGCGCTGCCGCGGTGCACATGGAAGACCAGGTGGGCCAGAAGCGCTGCGGTCATCGCCCTGGCAAGGAAGTGGTGTCCACGCAGGAGATGGTGGACCGGGTGAAGTGCGCGGTGGATGCACGCACCGATCGCGATTTCGTGATCATGGCGCGCACCGACGCTGCGGCGGTGGAGGGGCTTGATGCCGCCATCGCACGCGCGGTCGCCTATGTGGACGCCGGCGCCGACATGGTGTTCCCCGAAGCCATGACGTCGCTCGACGATTACCGCAAGTTCAAGGCGGCGGTGACCGTGCCGGTCCTGGCCAACCTGACTGAATTCGGCAGCACGCCCTTTTACACGACGGACGAGCTGCATGAGGCCGGCGTGGATATCGCGCTGTATTGCTGCGGCGCGTACCGCGCCATGAACAAGGCCGCGCTGCATTTCTATGAAACCGTGCGCCGCGACGGTACCCAGAAGCACATCATCGAAACGCTGCAGACACGCGCGGAGCTCTATCAATTCCTCGGCTACCACGCCTATGAGGACAAACTCGACGCGCTGCTGGCGCAGGACAAGTGAGGACACACGGATGAGCGACAACTCCCAGGACACTGCCGTGGGCAACCTGCCCAAGCCGAAGAAATCCGTCGCCCTGAGCGGCACTGCCGCGGGCAACACCGCGCTGTGCACGGTTGGACGCAGCGGCAATGACCTGCACTACCGCGGCTATGACATCCACGACCTGGCGACGAAGTCGACGTTCGAGGAAGTGGCCCACCTGCTGGTGCATGGCGCGCTGCCCACGCAAACCATGCTCGATGCCTACAAGACCAAACTCAAGCGCCTGCGCGGCTTGCCCGCCATCGTCACCGATGCGCTGGAACTGGTGCCGGCCAATGCGCACCCGATGGACGTGCTGCGCACCGGGTGTTCGGTGCTGGGCGCGGTGCTGCCGGAGCGCGAAGGCCACCCGGCGGCCGAGGCGCGCGACATCGCCGACAAGCTCGTCGCCTGCTTTGGCTCGATGCTGCTGTACTGGTGGCACTTCACCCGCAACGGGCGACGAATCGACGTCGAAACGGATGACGATTCGGTTGCAGCGCACTTCCTGCAC
>Ga0136611_10001773_pt1 | contig 14935 bp, 13 predicted proteins | sample AntDrymUQ2232306_2_FD_106645 | JGI IMG/M metagenome (GOLD analysis project Ga0136611, IMG submission 106645) | Polar desert sand microbial communities from Dry Valleys, Antarctica - metaG UQ223 (23.06) | ecosystem: Environmental > Terrestrial > Soil > Desert | place: Antarctica: Dry Valley...
CGCACCGCCGTAGGGGATGCCGATGAGCGCGCACTTCCAGGTCATCCACATGGCCAGCGCCCGGACCTCGTCGAGGTCGGTGTGGGGGTGGAAGCGCACCCCGCCCTTGGCCGGACCGCGCGAAAGGTTGTGCTGGACCCGGTAGCCCTTCAGCACCTCGAGGGTGCCGTCGTCGCGGCGCAGCGGGACGGCCACCTCCATCGACCGCCGGGGCGTGGCGAGCATCTGGTGCAGCCCCGCGTCGAGCCCGAGCTGCTCGACCGCGTCGTTGAGCTGGTGCAGGGCGCTGTCCAGCGCGGACATCCGGGCGACCACGGGTGGCTCTCCTGCCGTTGCGCCCCGCCCGGTCGCCGTTGACCGTGCAGAAGGCGGTCCGAGGATGCCATGGGTGCGCGGTTGCCCGCTGCGGCCTGGGCCTCAGCCGAGGGGCTGCCCGGGCAGCGCCGCGCACGCCTCCTGAAGGGCAGCGAGCAGGGCTGCCTCGACGGGGACGGGCGCGCCGTCGACCTCGGCGACCGGGGTCGCCGGGTGCAGCGCCGTCGTGGCCAGCAGCAGCCGCAGCCCCGCGAGCTCGTCCCGCCGCACGGCCCGGTGCTCGACCGGCAGGCCCGCCACCGCGGCGACCCGGGCGGCCCCGAGCGAGGGCAGCACGTCGTCGACGGGGACCACCACTGCCGTACGGGTGAGGGCCGCCAGTCCCCACGTGGTGCCCTCCAGCAGGTCCTCGCCACGCGCGTACAGCAGGTCGTCCACGCCGGACAGCCGGGCCTGCCGCTTGTGGTGCAGGGCCGAGAACGGGTCCAGCGCCTTGACCTGCGGCAGGGTCCGGACGTGCTGGACCGTGCGCACCCGCCAGGGCCGGTCGGCCGGCGCCGTCAGCGGGCGGCTCGAGGTGGCGACGTGCAGCGACCGCACGTCCTGCGGCTGCAGCGACGGGGTCCGGGCCAGCACGGCCACCCGCAGCCGGACCGGCAGCGGGACGCGGTCCGCGTGCGACCGGACGGCGTCGAGCACCACCTGGTCGTCGAGCTGCCGGCCGTGCAGGGCGTCGCTGTCCTCGCGCAGCCTGGCCAGGTGGCCGTCGAGGTCCACGACGGCGCGGGCCGCGTCGACGGCGAAGGAGGTGTAGCAGCCCAGCACCGACAGGGGGTCGAGCCAGCCGCTCCGCGACCACTGCTCGCCGTCGATCAGGTGCAGCGGCTGGTCCACTGCCGCACGGTAGCGTCGAGACGATGGTGCACAGGGGTGGGCGCTTCCGCTACGAGGGCTTCACGATCGACCGCGAGCAGGGCGAGCTGCGCTGCACCTACGGCCTGGACGAGCGGACCTTCACCGAGCGCTTCGTGCTCGCGGCCGACCCCGCCGCCTGGGCGCAGCCGGCTGCGACCGCCGCCGCCCGACTCGTCTTCCTGCTCGCCGGCGTCAGCTACTACAAGACCGGTGCCCCGCCGGTCGTCGACCTGGGCGACACCGCGCTGACCGACCTGGAGCGCGGCTTCCTGCGCACCTACTACCTCGACGGGCTCGGTGAGTTCGCCTACCGCAACGGACTGGACCTCAGCGACCTGGTCGTCGAGGCGCCGCTCGCCCCGGCCGCCGCGCCCGTGCCGTACGCCCCCGCAGTCCCCGGGCGGCCCCTCGTGCCGTTCGGCGGCGGCATCGACTCCGTCGTCGTGGTGGAGCTGGCCAAGGCCCGCTTCGACGACGTCGCCCTGTTCGTCGCCTCACGTCTCGGCGACGTCTTCGCCGCCATCGAGGAACCGGCCGCGGTCACCGGCCTGCCGGTGCTGCGAGCCGGCCGGGAGCTGGACGAGCAGGTTCTGCGCAGCGCCGAGCTGGGCCTGCTCAACGGGCACGTGCCGGTGACCGGCATCATCTCCGCGCTGGCCGTCCTGACGGCTGTGCTCGACGGTCGCGACAGCGTCGTCATGAGCAACGAGTGGTCGGCCTCCGAGGGCACCGTCGAGGTCGACGGCCGTACGGTCAACCACCAGTACTCGAAGTCCTGGGGCTTCGAGCAGGACTTCCGGGCCGTACTCGAAACGACCATCGCTGGACTGCAGTGGTTCTCGGCGTTGCGCCCGTACAGCGAGCTGTGGGTGGCAGAGCGGTTCGCTCAGCTGTCCGACTACCACCTCGCGTTCCGCAGCTGCAACCGCGCCTTCACCATCGACCCGGCCAAGCGGCTGGACCACTGGTGCGGGCGCTGCGACAAGTGCGTGTTCATCGACCTGGTGCTCGCGCCGTACCTGCCGGCGGAACGACTGCGCGCCGTGTTCGCCGGCGCCGAGCCACTTGACGACCCGACCCTGGCAGACCGCTTCCGCGGACTGCTCGGAGACGACCTCGTGACCAAGCCGTTCGAGTGCGTCGGCGAGGTCACCGAGTGCCGCGCCGCCGTGCTGCTCGCGGTGCAGCGCCCGGACCGGGCCGGGACGGCACTGCTCCACGAGCTGGCCGCCGAGGTGCAGGACGCGCCTGAGCTCGCGTCGTTCCTGGGTCCGATGGGCCCGCATGCGATCCCGCCCGAGCATGCTGACCTCGTGGTCTGAGCTCGCCGGCCTGCGGGTCGGCGTGTGGGGTCTGGGGATCGAGGGCCAGGCCAACCTGCGGCGGCTGGCCGAGCTCGGGGTGACACCGGTCGTCGTCGACGATCGGCCCGGGTCAGGCGTCACGGCGACCACCGAGGGCGGCCTCGCGCTGCTGCACGCCTGCGACGTCGTGGTGAAGACGCCGGGGCTCTCGCGCTACCGCGAGGACGTGCTGGCTCTACAGGCCGCGGGTGTGCCCGTACGGGGCGGGCTGGGGCTGTGGCTGGAGGACACCGACCGCGCGCGGGTGCTCGCGGTGACGGGCACCAAGGGCAAGAGCACCACCACCTCCATCGCCGGCGGGCTGCTGCGCGGCCTGGGCCACCGGGTCCGGACCGGCGGCAACCTGGGCGTGCCGCCCTGGGACCCGCTGACGCCGGACGACACCGACTGGTGGGTCGTCGAGGTCTCGTCCTACCAGGCCACCGACGTGACGACCGGGCCGCCGGTCGTCGCGGTCACGTCGCTGTCGCAGGACCACCTGGACTGGCACGGTGGGCCCGAGGCGTACTACCGCGACAAGCTCTCGCTGTGCACCCGCCCCGGTGTCTCGACCGTCGTCGCCGACGGCGGGAGCGCCCTGCTGCGGTCGTACGCCGGCCTGCTCGGGCCGGTGTCCTGGGTCGAGGGTGAGGCCGGTGAGTGGGTACGGGGGCTGGGCCTGCTCGGGGCGCACAACGTCCGCAACGCGCAGCTCGCGCAGGCGGCGCTACAGGCCCTCGGGGTGGACGGCGCCGACGACGACGAGCGGCTGGCCGCAGCGTGCTCCGGCTTCACCCCGCTGGCCAGCCGCCTGCACCTGCTGGGCCACATCGACGGGGTGGCCTACGTCGACGACAGCCTGTCGACCAACGTCCTGCCGACGCTCGCGGCGCTGGCGGCCTTCCCCGGCCGGCGGGTCGCGCTGCTGCTCGGCGGCTTCGACCGGGGCATCGACTACGCCCCCCTGGCCGAGGGGCTGACCGGACGCGACGACCTGCTGGTGCTGACCCTGCCCGACAACGGCCCCGCCATCGGGGCGGAGCTGCGCGGCCACGATGTCGAGGTGGTCGACTGCGACGGGATCGAGCAGGCCGTGGCACGGGCGCGCGCCTGGTCCCGCCCGGGTGACGTGGTCCTGCTGTCCCCTGCCGCACCGAGCTTCGGCCGCTACGTGGACTACCGCGCCCGAGCAGCGGCCTTCGCCCAGGCGGCAGGTCTCTAGGCCGGAAGGCCCCGAAAGGGTTCCCGCTCACGGGCTCACGGTCACAGGGCTCACGGTCCCGGGCCGACCTGCCGATGCGACGGCATGACCGTCGTGACGGAAGCAGCGAGGCTCGCCGAGCTCCTCTCGTTCGACGTCCTCGACACCGAGCCAGAGGCGGGCTTCGACGCGCTGGTCGAGGCCGCCGCCCTGCTCACCGGCTGTGCGATCGCCCGGGTGAGCCTGCTCGACGAGCAGCGACAGTGGTTCAAGGCCCGCTACGGCTCGCCCAAGCAGGAGACGCCGCGCGAGGTGGCCTTCTGCGAGCACGTGCTGCGCGCAGACGCCGCGCTCGTCGTCCCTGACACCCGTCTCGACGTGCGCTTCGCCCACTTCGCCTCGGTGATGGCCGAGCCGGGGGTCCGCTTCTACGCGGGCTTCCCCCTGCGGACGGAGTCGGGCGCCGTCCTCGGCACCCTGTGCATGCTCGACCCCGTGCCCCGCCCCGAGGGCCTGACCGGCGTGCAGTGCGTCATGCTGGGCGTTCTTGCCGACCAGGTCGTCGTGCTGCTCGAGCTGCGACGGGCGCTGGCCCAACGCGGGGCGATGCTGCAGGAGGCGGCGGCGGCGGCCCGTAGGTACCGGGCGCTGGCGGACAGCGCCAGCGACGTCGTCAGCCACCACCTGCTCGACGGGACGATCCTGTACGTATCGCCGTCGCTGACCACCGTGCTCGGGTGCGAGCCGGACGCCGAGGTGGGGACCTCGCCAGGCGGACGGCTGCACCCGCAGGACGTGGCCCGGACGGACCAGGCGAGGCGGGACGTGCTTGCGGGGTGCGCTGTGTCGGTCACGGTGCGCGTGCGGCACGCCGACGGGACCTGGCGGCACCTGGAGGTCCGGCTGTCCCCGGTCCGCGACGCCACCGGTGCCGTGACGGAGCTGCACTCCGTGGCTCGGGACGTAAGCGACCGCACGGCCGCCGACGAGCGGGTGCGACTGTCCGAGGACCGCTATCGACTGCTGTTCGAGGCCAACCCCATCGGCCAGGTGGAGCTCTCCCCGGCCGGCGTGATCCAGCGGGCGAACGCCACCTTCGCCGAGCTCGCGGGTGTCGCCGACGCCGCGCTGCTCGTCGGCCGGACCCGCGCCTCGACGATGCCGGACGCCGAGCAGGCCGAGCAGCAGGCCGCCCTGAGGGCGGCCGTGGGAACGCCGGGCGTGGTCGTGAAGACCGAACGCACCATGGTTCGCCCGGACGGCACCGCGCTCGAGGTGGCGGCGAGCGTCGTCGGGGTACCTGGCCCCGACGGGCACACCGCCGTCCTGATCGGCAGCGCCATCGACGTGACGGAGCGCAACAGCAGCGCCCGGCAGGCCGCGCAGCTCTCGGTCGAGCTGGCGCACGCCCGCGACGAGGCGGTGCGCCGCAACGTCCTGACGAGCACGGTGCTCGACACCGTGGGGGTCGGGATCGTGGCCTGCGACGCCGACGGCCGCCTGACCATGTTCAACCGGGCGACCCGCGACTTCCACGGCATGCCAGCTGATCCTGATGCCGACCCTGCCGACTGGGACGACCGGTACGCCCTCTATACCGAGGACGGGACGACCCCGCTGGCCCGTGAGCAGGTCCCGCTGCACCGGGCCCTGACCGAGGGGTCCCTGGACGACACGACGATCGTCATCGCCCCGCAGGGCCGGCCCGCTCGGGTGGTGCGTTGCGACGGGCGGGACCTGCGCGACGCCGACGGTCGCCTGCTCGGCGCGGTCGTCGTCATGACCGACGTGACCGAGGCCCGCAGCACGGCGCGCGACCTGGCAGACCAGGCCGCGTACACCGCCGTCCTGCTCGAGACGGCGCACACGGCCCTGTGGTCCTGCGACGTGAACGGGGCGTCCACGTACGTCAACCGCACCGCACGCCAGCTCCTCGGCTGGTCGGTGGAGGAGCCGCTGGCCGACCTGCTGGCGACCGGTGAGGCAGACCGCCGGCGGCGCGACGTCCGGCTGCTCGATGCCGACGGGTGCGAGCTGCCCCGCGACCAGTCGCCGCTGCTGCGGGCACTGCGTGAGGGACCGCTCCGGGACGTCGAGGTCGTCGTGGACGCACCTGGTCAGCCCAAGCGGACCCTGCTCATCCACGCCACACCGCTGCACGACGCCGACGGCGTGCTGACCGGGGCCCTGTCGACCGGGCACGACGTGACCGACCTGCGCGCCTCGGAGGCCCGCTTCCGCGCCGCCTTCCACGACGGTCCGACGCCGGTCGCCCGGCTCGACAGCAACGGCGTCCTGCAGGAGGTGAACCCCGCGCTGCGACGGCTGTCGGGACGGCGTACGACGGACCTGGTCGGCACGGTCCTGGCCGACCACGTCCTGGCCACGGACCGACCCCGGCTCGCCGTCGTCCTGGCCGGCCGCGGCACCGGTAGCGAGCCGGTGGAGCTGCGCCTGGTGCGCGCGGACGGCGTGACGGTGTGGTGCGAGCTGGCGACGACGGTCAGCACCGAGGGCGACGGCACGACGACGGTCCTGGTGCAGCTGCTGGACGTCGACGCCCGCAAGGCGCAGGAGCGGGTCCTGGAGCTGGCCGCTCAGCAGGACCCGCTCACCGGCCTGGGCAACCGCAGCCTGCTGCTGGCCCGCATCGAGGCGATGCGCGGAACCGAGCAGCAGGTGGGCCTGCTGTTCCTGGACCTGGACGGCTTCAAGACCGTCAACGACCGGTACGGCCACGACGCCGGCGACGCCGTCCTGGTGGAGGTGGCCGCCCGGCTGCTGGCCGGGGTCCGACCGGGTGACGCCGTCGTACGGCTCGGTGGAGACGAGTTCGTCATCGTCTGCGTGCTGCCTGCGGCGAGCCCGGAGCGGGTGCTGGAGGCCCTCGCCCGTCGCGTGGAGCAGACCGTGTCGCAGCCTGTGCCCTTCCGCGGCCAGCAGCTGATCATCGGCGGCAGTGTCGGCGGAGCGGTCGCCGTGCCCGGTCAGACGCCCCAAGCGCTCGTCGAGCAGGCCGACCGGGCGATGTACCAGCGCAAGCACGGGCGCACCTGCGTGTGACCCCGCATCGGGCGAGCGCTCCCCGCGACGGCGGGGACGCGGCCGGTAGGCTGGCAGCTCCGCCTCCGTGGCGCAGTGGTAGCGCAGCTCACTTGTAATGAGCAGGTCGTCCGTTCGATCCGGACCGGGGGCTCTGGTCGGACGACATGACGCCGGGACGCACGCACGGGCCCGTCGACGGGCCCCGTCACACCTCGGTTCGGGCCGACGCGCCACGGCGCACCCGGGCGACCTCGGCCAGCGTGACGGCTGCGGCGATGCCCGCGTTGAGCGACTCGTTCCCGTCAGCCATCGGGATCGACAGCGTCAGGTCGCACGACTGGGCGACCAGCCGTCCCAGGCCGTCGCCCTCCGAGCCGACGACGAGCACCAGCGGCTCGGTGGCCAGCTCCAGGTCGTCGAGCGACACGTCGCCGTCGGCGGCCAGCCCGACCGCGAACAGGCCCGCCTCGCGGTACTGCTTCAGCGTGCGGGCCAGGTTGGTGCAGCGCGCGACGGGCAGACGGGCCGCGGCCCCGGCACTGGTGCGCCAGGCGGCCGCCGTCATCCCGGCGGAACGGCGCTCGGGCACCAGCACGCCCTGCGCGCCGAAGGCCGCAGCCGAGCGCACGACGGCGCCGAGGTTGCGCGGGTCGGTCACCCCGTCGAGGGCCACCAGCAGCGGTGCGTCGCTCGCCAGCGCCCGGGCGAGCAGGTCGTCGGGGTGCAGGTAGGTGTACGGCGGGACCTGCAGCGCCAGCCCCTGGTGCAGGGCCTTGCCGGTCATCCGGTCCAGCTCGGCGCGGCTGACCTCCATGAGGGCGAGCCGACCCGCGCCGGCCAGCGCGACGGCCTCGGTCACCCGCTCGTCGGCGTCGATGCCGATGGCGACGTAGAGGGCGGTCGCGGGGACCTTGGCCCGCAGCGCCTCCACGACCGGGTTGCGGCCGACCACCGTCTCGGGAGCGTCGGGTCCGGCGCGACGGGGCCCGCGCGGGCCGGCCCCGCGGTCGACGGCGGTGGTCGCGCTCGCGGGGTTGGCGCCCCCGCTCGCGGCCCGGCGCGCCTGCGCCGCCGCCTTGCGGGCGGCCGGGTGCTTGGTGCGGGCCTCGGCCGGCGGGGTCGGCTTGCGCCCTTCGAGCTTCTTCTTGCCCTGGCCGCCGCTGCCGACGGCCGCGCCCTTGCGGTGCGAGCCGGCCTTGGCCGCGCGGCCGCCCTGCCCGCCCTTCGCCACGCCTGATCGTGGCTTGCCTGTCATGTCTCCAGCCCGGTCATGCCATCCTCCAACGCACACCCTGAGCGGTGTCCTCGAGCACGATGCCGGAGGCGGTCAACCTGTCGCGGACCGCATCGGCCTGCGTCCAGTCCTTGCGGGCGCGGGCATCGGCCCGCGCCTCCACGGCGATCGCGACGAGGGCGTCGACGACCCCGGTCAGCTCTCCCCCACCGCTGGCCGGCCACTGCCCGACCGGGTCGAGCGCGAGGACCGCGAGCATTGCCCGTACGTCCTGGAGGGTGGCGGCCAGGGCCGGCAGCTCGCCCGCCGCCAGCAGGGCGTTGCCGGACCGGACCCCGGCGTGCACGACGGCGAGCGCCTGCGGCACACCGAGGTCGTCGTCCAGCGCGCTCGCGAAGGCCGCTGGGTCGGCGCCGCTGAGGGCTTGCTCCCCACCCACCCCCGGCCGTGCTCCGACGGCCGTCACCTCCGGCCGTGCTCCGACGGCCGACACCTCCGGCCGTGCTCCGACGGCCGTCACCTCCGGCCGTGCTCCGACGGCGGCGGTGGCGTTGCGGACGAAGGTCTCGATGCGGCTGTACGCCGACTCGGCGTCGCTGAGGGCCTGCGGCGACCACTCCAGCGGCGAGCGGTAGTGGCCGGCGCCCAGGGCGTACCGCAGCACCTGGGGGCGCACGTCCTGCAGCACGTGCTCGACCAGCGTGGACGTGCCGGTCTTGCTCATCTTCTCACCGCCCGGGACGGTCACCAGGCCGTGGTGCAGCCAGTGCTGGGCGAAGCCGTGCCCGGCGCACCGCGACTGCGCCCGCTCGTTCTCGTGGTGCGGGAAGACCAGGTCGACCCCGCCGGCGTGCAGGTCGAAGGCCTCCCCGAGGTGGTCGACCGCCATGGCCGAGCACTCGATGTGCCAACCGGGGCGGCCCGGGCCCCAGGGCGACGGCCAGGACGGCTCGTCGGCCTTCGCGGCCTTCCACAGGGCGAAGTCGAGCGGGTCCTGCTTGGTGCCGGTGTGGCCGTGGGCGACGGCCTTCTCGGAGGCTTTGAGCTGGTCGGGGTCCTGGCCGGACAGGGCGCCGTAGCCCTCGACCGTGCGCACGCTGAGGTAGACGTCGCCGCCGCTGGCGTACGCGTGCCCCCGCGCGACGATCCGCTCGATCAGCGCCGTGATGCTCGGGATGCTGGCGGTGACCCGCGGCTCGGCGGTCGGCGGCAGGACCTGCACGGCGTCGTACGCCAGCGTAAAGGCCCGGGTCATGCGCGTGGCGAGCGCCCACCACGGCTCGTCATCGTGGCTGGCATCGTGGATGATCTTGTCGTCGACGTCGGTGACGTTGCGGACGAAGGTGACCTGCTGTCCGCTCTCGAGCAGCCACCGGTGCAGGACGTCCAGCACGACCGCGCTGCGCAGGTGTCCCACGTGGGGACGCGCCTGGACCGTCGGGCCGCAGACGTACACACCGACGTGGCCCTCACGAAGGCTGGCCAGGGGGCGCACGGAGCGCGTCGCAGTGTCGTACAGGCGAAGGCTCACGCTGGTCGAGGGTACTGCCGAGGACCGGTGACGGCCCTCACGGGTCGTAGGCCAGCAGGTCACCCGGCTGGCAGTCCAGCTCACGACACAGGGCCGACAGGGTGGAGAAGCGGATGGCCCGACCGCGCCCGTTCTTCAGCACCGACAGGTTGACCAGGGTGATGCCCACCCGGGCTGCCAACTCGGTCAGCGTGATGCCCCTGGCGGCGACCAGCTCGTCGAGGCGGATGCGGATGGCGTCGCTCTCGCCGACGTCGACGGGGCTCACACCAGGCCCTCGACGTCCTCGCGCATCGCCGCACCCTGGCGGAACACCTCGGCGAGCACGCCGATCCCGAGGGCGGCGACGAACGGCAGGAACGACACCTCGAACACCGGCACCACCCGCTCGCGCACCGACGGCGCCTCCAGCACGGCGACCGCCCCGAACTGGCGCAGCAGCTGGGCCGAGGTGACCCCCACCCCGACCAGCACCGCGATCCGGGACAGCCTGCGGGCGTTGGCGGGAACGAAGGCGTCGCCGTGCCGCAGCGTGCGGGTCACCTGCAGCAGCAGGGCGAGCACTCCCAGCACCGTGAGGCCCAGCAGCACACTGCCTCCAACCAGGCCGATCCGCGGGGGCAGGTCGGGGTCGACGACGCTTGCCGTCGCGATGGTCGGCCCGGACAGCTCGACGGCGTCACCGGCGGCGTAGTCGCCCGCGGGCAAGATCTCTCGTTCGGACTCGAGCAGCTGGGCAGGGACCGACAGCGGCGGGCCGAACGGCCGGAGCAGCGAGCCCTCGAGCCCGAGCCCGCCCGGGCCGAGCAGCGGGACGACGACGAGGGAGAGCCCTGCGACGACCATGGCCGCGGCCAGCACGGTCTCCAGCAGGGCCGTCGAGCGGTGCTTCTTCACGGGGTCTCCCTTGTTGTCGTTCTTCGATATTGTCGAAGAACGACAACCACGTCAAGGGGCGACATGAGTCACGGTGTCGCCGGACGCTCACGCAGCACCATCGTGGCGCAGCCCACCGCGGCGAAGCCGAGCCGCTCGTAGACCGGGCGGCCCATCATGGTGGCCGTCAACAGGGCCGGACGCGGCGGCAGGGCTGCGATGGACGAGACCGTCACGGCAGCCCCCAGCCCTCGTCCCCTGGCGGCGGTCGCAGTGCCGACCAGGTAGACGCCGATGCTGGCGCCGTCGTCGAAGGCGAGTGCAACAGCCTGCAGGGCGGTGTCGTACGCCACGGCGACCGGCTCCTCGAGAAGTCCGGGGCCCAGGACACCCGCGAGACCCGGCGCCTCCAGACCGGTGGCCAGCGCCCGCTCGGCGTCGCGCAGACCGTCGGGCGTCCGAGCCAGGCGCACCCGAGGATCGGCGTCGAGCGGGCCAGGTGCGCGGCGCATCAGCACCGGGGACCGGACTTCCCCCGTGGCCGGGCGACCCCACAGGTCCATGACGAGCCAGCCGTTCGGCCCGGTGCGGTCCGCGTAGACCGTCGGCCGGGGGTCCGACGGCAGCACCCGCGGCTCGGTCAGGACGCAGAACGAGAAGAAGCGGGTCTGCGCACACCCGTCGGCGGCCACCCACCCGTCGCCCTGCTCGTACGGCCAGCCACCGGCCCGCGCGAGCACCACCTGGAGCGCAGCCAGGTTGGCGGCGTGCAGCCGGGCGTCTTCGTCCACAGTCGTCCGCGTCCCCCTCGTCACGGACCGGCCGCACTCGTACTCTCAGCGGCGTGACCACTGTCGTGCTCGGCCACGAGCCGGTCGTCGAGGCCTGGCTGGAGCAGCGCCGCGCCCTCGGCCAGGACGGTCGCGACGAGATCTGGGACGGGGTCTATCACGTGGCGCCGCACGAGCACGGACGCAACGGCGCCGTCGCGATGCAACTGGTGCTGACCCTCGCGCCAGCCGCCAAGGCGGCCGGCCTGCTGCCCGGCGGCTCATTCAACCTCGGTGCGAAGGGCGACTTCCGGGTCCCCGACCTCGGCTTCCACCGCGGCTCGCCGGACCACCTCTACTTTGCGACAGCAGCACTGCTGGTCGAGGTGCTGTCCCCGGACGACGAGACGTACGCCAAGTTCGGCTTCTACGCCGCGCACGGGGTGGACGAGCTGTGGGTCGTCGACCCGCTCGAGCGGACCGTGCGCATGTGGACGCTCGCCAACGGTGCGTACGACGAGGTCCAGGCCAGCCCCCTGCTGGGCCTCACGAACGCCGGGGTCGTCGCCGTTGTCGACTGGCCCTGAGCCCGAGCCACGACAAGATCACTCGGAGGATCCACAGGGCAAGGGAACGGTTGATGCCGGGGCGGCGGGACCGGGGGACCCGGACCGTCAGGCCGGAACGACCGGCGCCGGGACGACCGGCGCGGGGACGACCAGCGCGGGGACGACCAGCGCGGTGGCGATCGCCGCGAGCCCCTCGCCGCGACCGGTAAGCCCCAGCCCGTCGGTCGTCGTGGCCGAGACGCTGACCGGCGCTCCGAGCACGTCGCTGAGAGCAGCCGAGGCCTCCGCTCGGCGCGGGCCGACCCGGGGGGTGTTGCCGACGACCTGGACCGAGACGTTGCCGATGGCGAAGCCCGCTGCCTCCACCCGGCGGCGGGTCTCGGCCAGGAGGTCGGCGCCCGAGGCCCCGGCCCACCGGGGCTCGGATGTCCCGAAGCTCGAGCCCAGGTCGCCGAGCCCCGCGGCGGACAGCAGCGCGTCGCACGCGGCGTGGGCCGCGACGTCGCCGTCGGAGTGGCCGGCCAGCCCGTCGGCGCCCTCCCACAGCAGCCCGGCGACCCAGCACGGCCGACCCGGCTCGTAGGGGTGGACGTCGGTGCCGACGCCGACGCGCGCAAGCCCGTACGACCCCGGATCAGCCGGCATGTCGACCGCCGCCGTGGCGGGCGTGGACCGGGGCGGTCATGGCCAGCAGCGCCTCCGCCAGCAGCAGGTCCAGCGGCCGGGTCACCTTGAAGGCCTCGTCGGCGCCGCGGACGCACACCACCGGCGTGCCCATCGCCTCGACCAGACCGGCGTCGTCGGTGCCGCCCGGAGCGGCCCCCGCGTGGGCCTGCTCGAGCACGCCACGCTGGAAGCCCTGGGGGGTCTGCACCGACCGCAGCACGGCCCGGTCTACGGTGCGCACGACCCGGTCGTCGGCGACCTGCTTGACCGTGTCGGCGACCGGCAGGACCGGCACGACCGCCGCTGCCCCCGACCGCAGCGCGGCCACGACGCGCTCCACGACCTCGACCGGCGTCAGGCAGCGGGCGGCGTCGTGCACCAGCACGAGCTCGACCTCGGACGGCAGCGCCGCGAGCGCCGCGCGCACCGAGTCCTGTCGCTCGGCGCCACCTGCGACGACCACGACGTCGTACGGCGCCAGCAGCGCCCGGACCGCCTCGACGTCTGCGGCGGGGGCGGCCACGACGACGGGGCCGACGGACGGGCAGCTCCTCAGCCCCCGCACGGCGTGGACGAGCACCGGTTCGCCAGCCAGCTCGCGCAGGGCCTTGGGGGGGCCGGCCCCGAGTCGCAGGCCCTGACCGGCAGCCGGAACGAGCACCCCGACGACAGCCGTCACGGGGCGCGGCGGACCGGCGCCGACGGCGGCCGTCCGGGGACCGCACCGGGCGACGGCCGCCCGGGAACGGGCGTGCTGCGGCGCGGCCGGGCCACGACCTCGTCGGGCTCGGACGCCGGCCGCCCGAACACCAGCCGGCCGTTGGCCGTCGTGAGCACCGAGGTGACGGCCACCACGACCTCCTGCCCGACCCGGCTGCGCCCCCGCTCCACGACGACCATGGACCCGTCGTCGAGGTAGCCGACGGCCTGCCCGGCCTCCTTGCCGGCCTTGAGCAGCAGCACCGGCACCTCGTCGCCGGCGGCGACCGGCGGGCGCATGGCCAGCGACAGCGCGTGCAGGTTCAGCACCCGTACGCCTGCGAGGGAGGCGGCCTTGGCCAGGTTGGTGTCGAGGGTGAGCAGGGCGGCCGCGCGGTCCAGGCAGATGCGCACCAGCTTGGCGTCGACCTCGTGGACGCCCGGCACGTCGAGGTCCAGCACCTCGAGCTCGACGGCGTCCTCGCGCTTCAGCGCCTCGAGGACCTCCAGCCCACGCCGCCCCCGCCCGCGCCGCAGGTCGTCGCCGGCATCGGCCAGGCCCTGCAGCTCGGCGAGCACCGGGGTCGGCACCAGCACGCAGCCGTGCAGGAACCCCGCGCGCACCACGTCCAGGATCCGTCCGTCGATGGCGACCGAGCTGTCGATGACGCGGGGCAGCGCTGCCGTGGCGACGCCGCGCGGAGCCAGCCCCGCGCGCTCGCCGAACAGCGCGAGGACGCCCTCACGCTTGCTCATCGCCACCTGGGCACCGAGGTAGCCCAGGACCACCACGACGAAGCCGAACAGCGGGAACGCCAGGTAGGCCTGCGGCAGGAAGAAGACCGGCCAGGCCACGCCGGCGCCGAGCAGCACGCCGCCGACCATGCCGAGGGCCCCGGCGACGAGCGTGTCGGCCGAGACGTCGCGCAGCCGGGTCCGGGCGATCTCCGCGGTCGCGGCGGTCTTGCGGCCCAGCACCCCGCCGAGCACGTAGCCCAGGCCCGAGCCCAGAACCAGCCCGACCGCCGTGCCGTTGAGCGCGCCGAGCACGGGCCGGTCGGCGTCGACGGAGGACCCGACCTGATAGCCGGCGCCGGCGAAGAACACGACCACCATCAGCCGCAGGACCTCCAGCACGGCGTACGGGGTGCGCGGCGCCCGGGTCCGGACAGCAGCAGGGCCCGGACGGGGCCCACCCTGCGGTGGTCCGGCCGGGCCCGTGCGCTCTGCCATGGGGGACGTCTCGACCGCTCGGGGCTCCTGGGAGCCCCCGGGGTCAGGAGGCGAGGACCTCGTCGAGGATGGCCTCGGCCTTGTCCTCGTTCGTGCCCTCGGCCAGCGCCAGCTCGCTGACCAGGATCTGGCGCGCCTTGGACAGCATCCGCTTCTCGCCGGCCGACAGCCCCCGCTCCTTGTCGCGGCGCCACAGGTCGCGGACGACCTCGCCGACCTTGTTGATGTCACCCGAGGCGAGCTTCTCCAGGTTGGCCTTGTAGCGGCGCGACCAGTTGGTCGGCTCCTCCACAGCCGGGGCCCGCAGCACCTCGAAGACCTTGTCGAGGCCGGCCTGCCCGACGACGTCGCGCACCCCGACAATCTCGGCGTTGTCGGCCGGGACACGGACGGTCAGGTCTCCCTGGGCGACCTTGAGGACCAGGTAGATCCGGTCCTCACCCTTGATGGTGCGAGTCTCGATGGCCTCGATGAGCGCGGCCCCGTGGTGCGGGTAGACGACGGTCTCGCCGACTGCGAACGTCATGTGTATGTAGCC
>Ga0136611_10001774_pt1 | contig 14932 bp, 13 predicted proteins | sample AntDrymUQ2232306_2_FD_106645 | JGI IMG/M metagenome (GOLD analysis project Ga0136611, IMG submission 106645) | Polar desert sand microbial communities from Dry Valleys, Antarctica - metaG UQ223 (23.06) | ecosystem: Environmental > Terrestrial > Soil > Desert | place: Antarctica: Dry Valley...
GCGACGATCCCGGCGAGGACGACGCCGAGCCCGGCGAGCGGGACGAGCAGCTCGCGCGAGCGGAGCTTGCGCCGATACGGCACCGCGAGCACGAGCAGCCCCGTCCCGAGGCCGAGGAGTCCGCTGCGGGAGAGCGTCGCCAGCTCGACGAGGAGGAGGAACGAGAGGAGGAGCGCGAGCGGGACACGGAGGCGGTGCCCGCGCTCGAGCCGGAGGTAGAGCGGTGTCAGCACGAGGAGCGGCAGGATCAGCTCGATTCCGAGGTGGTTCGGATCGCCGGTGAGCGCGTTCGGGCGGTAGACGTCCTGGCCCTCGATCGCGCCGTAGACGTTGATCTGGCTCGCCCCACCGGTCAGCGGCTGCAAGACCGACTGGTCGAGATTGATCCCGGCTACCTCGGCCGCCCCGAGCTGGACGATCCCGTAGACCGCGTTCGCCGCGATCCCGAGCATGAAGATCGTGAACGTCCACCAGTAGAAACGCTCGGCCCGGCGGGCGAGGTAGGCGACTCCCGCGACGACGAAGAGGAAGTGGAGCACGAACTTGACCATCCCCTTGGCCCACTGCGCGAGCGCCTGCTCGGTGTCGAGGTTGAAGAAGCCGATCAGGTAGACGAGGAGGAAGGCGGCGAAGAACGCCCCGGCGATCGAGGCGCCGTAGGCGAGGCGACGGTCTCCGCGGGTGATCCGCCCGGCGGCGAAGGCGATCAGGAAGAGCGCCGTGAGGACGTCCGAGAGGCTGAGCGTGCCGGCAAGCTCCCACTGGAGCTTCGCGAATGTGACGGTGAAGATCGTCGTCAGAAAGAGCGCGTCGATGCTGCGTCCCGGGCTGCTCACAGCGTGCGCAGGAGCTCCGCCAGCTCTTCCGCCCGCGTTCGCCGGGAGAGTCGATGGCGCATGCCGTCGGAGAGCTCGACCTGCGGGAGCCCCCCGTTCCGGAAGCGGGCGACGAGCCCGTCGAGCGCCTCTCGGAGCGCGGCGACGTCGCCGGGCGCCGCGACCACCCCGGCCCCCGTCTCGCGGATCAGCGCGGCGGCCGCGCCGTCGGGTGGAACCGCGGCCAGGATCGGCCGCTCCGCTGCGAGGTACTCGAAGACCTTGCCCGAGAGCACCCCTTTGCCGCGGCCGCCGGCCTCGGGAATCAAGAGCAGGAGCGCATCCGAGTCGCGCTGGAGCTCGAGTGACGTCTGGCGCGGCGCGTACGGGATCAGCTCGAGCCGGTCGCCGAGGCCGAGGCTCTCCGCCCACTCGCGGTCGGCGGAGCGGAAGTCGCCCACGAAGCGGGCGACGACGTCCTCGTGCCCCAATTCGGCGAGGGCGGTCAGGAACGGGCGTGGGTCGCGCTTGCCGAAGAAGCTGCCGGTGTGCGTGATCCGGAAGCGGGGGCCGGGCGTGTACTCGAGCCCCGCGAAGTCGTCGAAGTCGGAGCCGTTCGAGATCGTGACGACCCGGCCGCGGGCGCCGAAGCTGCGCGCCTCGTCCGCGATCGCATCCGAGACGCACGTGATCGCGTCGGCCTGGCGCGCCACGAGGTGGGCGACGCCGTCGCTGACTTTCTCCTTGGCGCGGACGGCGATGCTGTCGGTGCGGCGATGGGGGTGGGCAACGAGCGAGTCGCGGAGGTCGGCAACCCACTTCGCCCCGGTCGCCTTCTGCACGGCCGCCCCGACGAGGTGGATCGAGTTCGGCGGCGACGTGGTGAGGACGACGTCGATCTTCTCCCGCCGCGCAATCCGGATCGCGGCCGGGATCGCGGTCAGGTTCCAGCTCACGTTCTCGTCCGGGACGAGGAATCGGCGGGACGCCAGCTTCGCCAGCACGAGCGCGCGGCCGACCCCTTCCTTCCCGTGCAATTCCTCCGCAGGCTTGCGTCCCTTCGGCCCGAGATAGCGCGCACGGTGCACCCACGCCTGGGTCGGGGCGCGCAGGTCCGCATCCTCGTGGATCCATTTCGGGTCGTCCGGAGCGAGGACGTGCGTCTCGATCCCGAGCGCCGGCAGGTACTGCGCGAACTTGAGCGGGCGCTGCACGCCCCCGCCGCCCGCGGGCGGCCAGTAGAGCGAGACGAGCAGCAGCTTCACGCATCGATGCTACCCCCACGCCCGCGGAAAAGGCCCGTACGTGCCCCCAGGGGCACCCCGGTGTCCCTAATGGAAGGCTATCGAGGAAAGCATCACGGTTCTGTCACGCTTCCGGGTCGAAAGTGTGCCGGTTCTAGAAGCGGTAGAGGGCGAATCGCTCGTCGCGGTAGAGGGAGTCCAACGGCGGAGCGAGGTCGAACCTGCTCCGGTCGACGACGAGCCAACCGGCCCCCGCGCGCCTCGGGATCGCGAGGTCTCCGGTCTTGAAGAAGCGGATGTTCGCGGCGCGCCGCGCGTAGGGATCGTTCGCCTCGGTGTCGGCCACGTGACTCGGCGGTGCGGCGGCGACATAGACGGGAAGGGTCGCGGCGATCCGGTAGCTCGTCTCCAGATCCGAGTAGACGATCGCGCCCTCCGGCACGAACCGGCGCAGCGCATCGACGAGGCCTGCCGAGAGCGGGCTCGGCGTCCGCTCGGAGGACGGGTTCCAGTTGGCGGCGGCGTGGACTCCGACTGGGAGCACGAACAGCGCTGCCGCCACCGCGACGAGCGTGCTGCGACGCTCGGGTTCGGCGGCCTTCCGGACGAGCCCGACGACGAGCGCGATCCCTCCACCGACGACAGCGATCCAGGTCGCGAGCGCAGGCCCGCCGCCGTTCAGCCGGTAGCCGAAGTCGCCGGGATAGGCCAGTTGGAGCGCGATCCCGGCTGCCAGGGCGAGCGGGAGCACTGCGACGCGAAGCACCGAGGTGAGGACGGCCAGCCCGCCCGCGAAGGCGAAAGCGAACGGGAGAAAGCCCGCGGCCCGTCGAGACTGAGAGAGCGAGACGACGTCGGAGAACGGGACGAAGATCCTTGGAATCAGCATTACGGCGAGGACGGTCAACGAGCCGCCGAGGACGTACGCGGCCCAGCGGCGCCGGAGCGCCAGGCCGGCGAGCGGAAGGACCACGAGCGCGGCCACCGCCACGGCGCCGGAGCGGCCGAAAACCTCGGGAGCGAGCCTGTAGCTCGACGGCGAGAAGACGTCCAGCTGGCCGCGGTACTGCTCGAGCGCACGGCCGATCTCGTCTGCCCCCGGAGAGACGGAGCGCGTCTCGCGGACGACGGGAAGCAGCCAGGCGAGGAAGAGACCTGCGGGGACGACGAGCGCGGCGAGGGCCATCGCGATCGGGGCCGCCTCGCGCCTCGCCACGAGCGCGCGGACGAGCAGGAAGCCGGCGAAGGGGATCCAGAGGAAGATCACGTAGGTGGGGTGGACGACGGCGAGCGCGAGTCCCGCCGCGGCGGCGGAGGCGAGGAGCGCGCGCGAGCGCGTCTCGACCGCCCCGAAGGCGAGCGCGAGCGCCGCGGGCACCAGCAGCTGGCGCGAAGCCGTCGCCGGGAGCCCGAGCGCGGTGTACGCGCCGCCGCCGTTCGGCGCGAGCGCGGTGAACGCGACCTGCGCACACACAGCTGCGACCGCCGGCCCGACCCTGCGGAAGAGCGCCCAGGCCGCCTCGTAGGTGACAAGGAGTGCGAGCGGTGCGAGCACGGACGCCTCGTGCAGCACGACGTCGGCTGGATCGAGGAAGGCGATCCGGGCGACGAGCGCGAGGAACGCGTGCCAGAGCGGGAAGGCGTAGCCCGGATGCAGCCCTCCGTCCGCGAACTCGCTCACCGAGTCGAGCGAGAGGGAGCCGAACGCGTCGAGCTTGCGAGCCCTGGCGAGGTGGAAGAGGCCGTCGCCGCCGATCTCGCCGGCAACGTGCCAGAGCAGGATCCCGAGCACGGCGCCCGCCGCGAAGACCCACCAGCGGCCCGGCACCCGTTCGCCGCGCGGCGCTCGCCGGCCGAGGAAGAGCGCAACCACTGCGATCGCGAGCAGCAGAACCAGCGTCGACGTGAGGGAACCGCCGACGAGGAACGTGACCGCGAGCGCTCCGAAGAGCGCGGTGAGCGACCAGGCGAGGATCGCGGACGCTGAACGCACCCCGAGTGCCCTGGCCACCGCCCAGCCGGGGGCGAGGACGACGGCGGTTGCCAGCGCTAGCCGCAGCAGGGTCATCGCCGGAGCAGGTCCTCGACCCGCCCCGATCCGAGCCAGGCCGCCGCGTCGCGGTACATCCGTCCGCGCGCGCCGGGGAAGAGGACGCCACGCGCCAACAGAGCCGCACGCAGGAGCCGCCGAACCCGTTCGGCGCTTCGCCCCCCGTGGTGCTTCGCGAAGAAGCGGAGGTGGCCGCGCACGTTCTCCCGGAAGAGCTTGCCGCCGTGGGACGCGCCCCCCACGTGGACGCATTCGGCTCCGGGGTAGAAGAGCACCTTCCAGCCGGCCAGCCCGAACCGGTAGCACCAGTCGGTCTCCTCGCTGAAGAGGAAGAAGCTCTCGTCGAGCGGGCCGACAGCATCGACCGCCTCACGCCGCACGAGCATGCAGGCGCCCATCACGACCTCCGCCTCGAGGTTACGGTCGTGTTCGAATCCCCCGGCGTAGAACCCGTTCAGGAGCTGTGAGCTCGGTGCGAGCTTGCGCAGGAAGAGGTACTCCGTCGCGAGGCGCCAGAGCGTCGGGAAGCCGCGCACCGAGCGCTGGAGCGTCCCGTCGGGGTTCGAGAGCCGCGGCCCGACGATCGCCGCCTCGGGATGCTCGTCCGCGAAGGCGACGAGTCGTGCGAGCGAGCCTTCGGTCAGCCACGCGTCCGCATTCAGGATCAGGAAGTAGCGGCCGGAGGCGACCGCCATCCCGGCGTTCCAGCCGGCGGCGAGCCCGCGGTTGTCGAGCTCGAGGAGGCGCGCCTCGGGAAACCGCTCGCGAACGAAATCGTTCGTCCCGTCGGTCGACCCGTTGTCGACGACGATCGTCTCCTCGCCGCGGACGCTCTCGAGGCTCTGCTCGATCCAGGGCAGCGCGTTGTAGGTGACGACGACCGCGCTGACGTTCATGTGATCGCCCTCAGGCATGAGTCGGCGTCGGCCGCCCCCGCAAGCCCTCCCAGAGCAGGATCGCGCCGCCAGGCAGCGCCAAAGCGATCGTGACGAGGAAAAAGAGGAACCCCGCGGCAAAGGCAGCGTCGGCGCCGATCCCGACGCTGCCGAGGAAGCTGACGAAGAACGCCTCCCGCACGGCGAAGCCGTTGAGCGTGAATGGGACGAGCAGGACGAGGAAGAAGAGCGGGCCCATCACGTAGAAGATCCTCGGCGAGAGGTCGATCCCGACCGCCCGTGCGGTCGCCCAGATCGCAAGGATCCGCACCGTCTGGACGGCGACCGTGAGCGCGAACACGGACCCGAGGAGCCGGCCGTGCTCGCGGAAGACGTGGATCCCGTCGTAGACCGAGCGGACGGGACGCTCCAGGCGCAGCCGCGTCAGGAGCGGACGAGCCCAGCGGAGCGCCGGCCGCGCTGCTCGTGAGAAGAAGACGACCGCGAGCACGAACGTTCCGAGTACGAAGGCGCCTTCGAGCCAGAGATAGGCGCCGACGTCGTAACGGCCGATCGCGAGCACGAAGCCGATCGCGCCGAGGAGCACGGTGGCGGCGCCGCCGAGCGCCCGCTCGAGCAGCACGATCGCGCTGATCCCTCCCAGACGTGCGGGATGGCGGCGCGAGGTCTCGAGGATCCGCACGGCGTCTCCACCGAGCGAGGTGGGGAGGATCTGACCCGCTGCGTAGGCGACGAGATAGGCGCGCGTCAGCCACGGCAGCCGCTCGCGCATCCCCTGGGAGGCGAGGAGCCACTGCCAGCGAAGGGCCATCGGGATCGTGGTCAGGATCATGATCGCGACGGCGAGCCCGAACCACCAGGGGCTCGCGTCTCTGAGCACGTCCGCGGTCTGCCCGAAGTCGATCTTCCAGACCAGATAGGCCGTGGCGAGCCCCGTGAAGAGGATCGTCGCGAGCGGGCGGATCAGCTTCCTCATGCGCCCCGGTCGCGGATCCGGCGGAGCGCCTCGAGCACGTCGCCGATGTCCTCCTCGGAGTGGGCCGGCGAGAGCGGCAGCGAGAGGATCTCGTCGCCGGCCCGCTCGGCGACCGGGAGCTCCGGCTGCTCGGGGAAGCGCTCGCGATACCAGGTCAGCCGGTGCACGGGCAGGAAGTGGATCGACGTCGAGATCCGCTCCTCGGTGAGCGCGCGCTGCAGTTCGTCCCGGGTGAGACCGAAGCGCTCGGCGTCGATTCGGACGACGTAGAGGTGAAGCGCGTGCGTGTCGCGCGGATCGCGGGCGAGCGGCTCGATCCCGTCCAACTCGGCGATCCCCTGGTCGTAGAGCTCGAACTGCCGCCCCCGCCGGGCGGTGTGCTCGGGCAGCTTGTCGAGCTGGACGAGCGCGATCGCAGCGAGCACGTCCGAGAGGTTCGCCTTGTACCCGGGAACCGTGATGTCGTAGAGCGAGCCGTCGCCGCGGCGCATCAGGCGGAGGTTGCGGATCGCCTCTGCGACCTCGTCCGAGTTCGTGGAGACGAGGCCCCCCTCGCCGGCCGCGATGTTCTTCGTCGCGTAGAGCGAGAAGCAGGTCGCCTCCGAGAGCCCGCCCAGCTTGCGGCCGCGATAGGCGCTCTCGGCGGCGTGCGCGGCGTCCTCGATCACGGGGATCCCGAGATCCCAGATCGGATCCATGTCGCACGGCTGGCCGGCGAGGTGGACGGGCATGATCGCCTTCGTCAGGTCGGTCACCGCGGCCGCGACGAGCGCGGGATCGATGTTCAGGTCACCCGCGCGGACGTCGACGAAGACGGGCGTCGCGCCCGAGTGGACGACGACGTTCGCCGTCGCGGGCCAGGTGATCGGGGTCGTGATCACCTCATCGCCTTCCCCGATCCCGAGCGCGACGAGGGCGAGGTGCATCGCGGCCGTGCCGGACGCGACCGCCAGCACGTGCTTCGCCTCCAGGTACTCGGCCATCCGCTCCTCGAGGAGCGCCGCGCGCGGGCCGGTCGTGAGCCAGCCCGAGCGGAGCGCGTCGGCGACGGCCTCGATCTCCTCCTCGCCGATCGACGGGGGCTGGAAGCCGAGCTGGGTCGTGCGAACGCTCATCTGACGAGGAAGCGTAATGCGGCCGCCGCACGGTGAGCCCGCTCGAGCGCGTCGTCACGGCTCTCGCCGGTGGCGAGGATCGCCCCCGCGCGGTCGGCCCCGCGGAGGAGCGGCCCGAACATGTGCCCGGGGCGGCGGTAGAGCCGCACCTCGGCAACGCCCTCCACGCTCTCGGCGTCCTCGACACCCTCGACGGACACGAGCTCGCCTTCCGGCGCGACGAGGAAGAGGACGCAGGCGCCGCCGACGGAGGCTTGGAACGTCGTGTTACCAGGCGTTTCTCCCAGCGCGAAGTCGAGCGCCAGGTGGTTCAGGCGGACGCCGGTTGCGAGCTCGACGAGCTCCGCGTCGTGTCCGCCCCCGAGCCTCGCCGCGATTTCCAGGACTTTCGGCCCCTCAGGGCTCACCCGGAGTTGCGTGTAGGTGGGGCCGCTTCGAATCCCGAGCGCGTTCGCCGCAGAGCGCGCCGCGTCGAAAAGCGCTTGTGACGGTGTGTCACAAGGCCACGCATGGGCGAGCGCGACCCCGAACGCGGGCGGGTCGGCGGTGAGGCGGTCGGTCACGGTGAGGGGATGGAACTCGCCGTCGACGGAGACCGCATTGACGGTGACCTCGGGGCCCTCGACGTACTCCTCGGCGAGATAGCCGCCGTTCCGTGACGCCGCGATCGCTACCTCGATGGCGGCGGGGAGCTCAGCCTCGGCCCGGACGAGCGTGATCCCGCGCTGGCCCTGGCGGTCGGGTGCCTTGACGACGCAGGGCACTTGCGGCTCGTCGAGCAGGCGAGGCTGCGGCACTCCCGCGGCGGCGAAGCCCTCGCGCTGCCGTGGCTTCGAGGTCGCGAGCACGGCGGTGGCGCCGTCGATCGGATGCGGCAGGCGGAGCCGCTCCGCGATCCGGGCCGCGGTTCCGACCGTCCAGTCGGCGCCGGGCGAGATCACGCCGTCGATCCTCTCCGCCCGTGCGAGCCGTTCGACGGCCGGCTCGTCCTCGGTCGAGAGCAGGACCCGTGAGTCCGCGTAGCCGAAGCCGGACGCGCCGGGGTCGCGGTCGACCGCGATCACGTGCAGGCCACGCTCGCGCGCGGCGCGCAGGAGCCCGAGCTGCGCCGGCCCGGCGCCTAGAACGAGGAGACGCGGTCGCGCGCCAGGACTGCCCGCCACCAACCCTCGTTCTCGCGGTACCACTCGACGGTGCGCTCGAGCCCCGTCTCGAAGTCGGTGCGCGCACGGAAGCCGGTCAGCCGCTCGAGCTTGTCCGTCGAGCCGATGTGCCGGTCGACCTGGCCGAGCCGCTCCTCGACATGGACTTTCGGGACGTCGCTCCCGACGGCGGCGAGCACTGCGTCGGCGACGTCGGCGACCGAGATGTCGATGCCGGTCGCGACGTTGACCACTTCGCCCGCGAGCCCGTCGATGTCCGCCGCGATGATCGCCTCGATCGCCTCGGCGTCGTCGTCGACGTAGAGCCAGTCACGGCTCGCGTGTCCGTCCCCGTGGATCGTCAGCGGCTCGCCGGCGAGCGCCTGGGTGATGAAGCGCGGGATCACCTTCTCGGGATGCTGGCGCGGCCCGTAGTTGTTGAACGGGCGCACGATCACGATCGGGAGACCGTAGGTGACGAAGTAGGAGTAGGCGAGCCGGTCGCCGCCCGCCTTCGTCGCCGCGTACGGCGAGCGCGGGTTGAGCGGGTGCTCCTCGTCCATCGGCGCGCTCTCGGCCGTCCCGTAGACCTCGCTGGAGGAGATCAGGATGAAGCGCTCGACGGGCGTGCGGCGGATCGCGTCGAGCAGGATCTGCGTCCCTTCCACGTTCGTGGTCACGAACTCGGACGCTCCCTCCTCGATCGACTTCTCGACGTGCGACTCGGCCGCGGCGTTCACGATCACGTCCACCTCCGCGACGAGCTTTGCCACGAGCTCGGGGTCGCGGATGTCGCCGTGCACGAACGAGAGCCGCTCGTGGCTCATCACGTCCGCGAGGTTCTCGAGGTTCCCCGCGTAGGTGAGCGCGTCGAGCGAAACGACCTCGTGGCTCGTGTGCGCCAGCAGGTGCCGGATGAAGTTGGACGAGATGAAACCGGCCCCGCCGGTGACGAGCACGCGCTTGCTCACAGTTCCTCCGCGATCGAGTAGAGAGGCCGACCTTCGACCTCGCGCTGGATTCTGCCCAAGTACTCACCGACGAGCGCGAGGATGAATCCCTGGATCCCGAGCACGAAGAGGACGGCGACCCCGCCGAGGAGCGGACCGGGGAAGTCCTCGCGGGAGATCCAGTACCAGACGCCGTAGGCGCCGAGGGCCGTCGCGAGGAGCGCGCAGACGACCCCGAGCGCGACGCCGATCCACTGGATCGGCTGCGGCCAGAAGCCGGCGAGCACGTGCAGCGCGAGCCGCGTCAGGCGAAGCGGCGAGTAGCGGGAGCTCCCCGTGCGGGCCGCGTGGCCGACGTCGACCTCCTTCACCGAGGCGCCGCCGGACAGGATCAGCGCCTTCGTGAACTTCTGCTTCCCGATCGCGCCGAGCATTGGGGTGACGGCGTTGCGACGGTAAGCGTTGAAGGCGCAGCCGAAGTCGCTGATCTCGACGCCGGTGAAGCGGCGGAGCATTCCGTTGATCAGGCGCGACGGGAGCGTCCGGCCCCACGAGTCGTGGCGCGCGGCCCTGCGGCCGCTCGCGACATCAGTGCCGTCGTCGAGCGCGGCGACGAGCTTGGGGATGTCCTCCGGCTGGTTCTGGAGGTCTCCGTCCATCGTCACGACGATCTCGCCCCGGGCGCGCGCGAGGCCGGCGTGCATCGCCGGGTGCTGGCCGAAGTTGCGCTTGAAGCGAACGGCGCGGACGCGTGGGTCGGCGGCGTGAATCCGCTCGACCGCGGCCCAGGTGCCGTCGCGGGAACCGTCGTCGACGAGCAGGAGCTCGAAAGACCGACCGGCGAGCGTCTCGACCACGCGCCTGTGGAGCTCCTCGACCGTCGCTTCCTCGTCGAAGAGGGTGACGACCACCGAGAGGTCGGGTACAACGCCTTGCAGGGGAAGAATGTCGGCCGTTTGCAGGGGAGAGAGATTACAGTCGTCCCCGTGCGGTGGCAGCCCGGTGACGCGATCGTCCGTCGTGACGTCTGGCACGGGGAGGTGATGGTCGGCTGGGGAGGTGTCGTCGTCCAGGACACCGACGACCTACTCGTGCTCTACATGCCTGAGCACGCCCCGCTCGCCTTCACTGATCGGGATCACTGGGGCGGGCCCCACCCCTGGAGCGGGCGCGATCGCTGGGTCGGGCACGGTGTCCTTCAGCTTCAACGCCCCGGCGAGATGCATGCGCTCTGGATTTTCTGGAGCGGCCCTGGCCGGGACCTGGCCGGCTGGTACGTGAACATCCAGGAGCCCTTCCGCCGTACGGCGCTCGGCTTCGACACGCAGGATCTCGAGCTCGACATCGTGGTTCGACCCGATGGCTCCTGGAGCTTCAAAGACGCGGAGAAGCTCGACCCATGGATCGCGCGCGGACGCTGGACGGCCACCGAGATCGCAACGATCCGGGCCGAGGGCGCCCGCCTCAGCGCCGAGCTCGACGCGGGACGGCGCTGGTGGGACGAGGGCTGGGCGATGTGGGAGCCGGATCCTGCCTGGCCACTGCCGGTGCTCCCTCCGGACTGGCACGCGTCGTCCTGAACCGACGTGTCCCAGGGACAGTCCCTGGGACACGTCCGAACGGGGTGGTCAGGCGGCCTCGGCGAGCGCGCCGGCCGATTGCTCCGTCCGCTTCCGGCCCGGGATCAGGAACGCGGCGACCGCGCCGAGGCCGACGACGATCCCGCCGATGATCAGCGCCACGTTCATCCCGTCGCTGAAGGTCTGACCGCTCTCGTAGCCGCCGTAGCTCGCGAACACGGATGCGAGCACCGCGACGCCGAAGACGCCGCCGAGCTCCCGGATCGCGTTGTTGGCTCCGGAGGCCTGCCCCTCCTCCTGCGGCCGCACGGCCGAGAGGACGATGTTCGCCATCGGGGCGAAGAAGAGCGACATCCCGATCCCGGCGAGCACGAAGGGCGCGATCAACTGCGTGTACGCGACCGTGGGCGTCGAGACGAGGCCCATCCAGGCGAGCGAAGCACCCTGAAGCGAGAGGCCGATTCCCACGAGGTTCTTGCCCGGGATCTTGTCCGAGAGCGCACCCGCGATAGGCGCGATGAACATCGGCGCGAGCGTCCACGGCAGGATCCGCAGGCCCGCTCCGAGCGGCGAGTAGCCCTGCACCGTCTGGAAGAACTGCGAGAGCTGGTTGTCACCACGTGGTCGAAACAGAGCTATGGTGCGGCTTCACCAACGACCAGGAGGAACGATGACCCCCGCAAATGCAGCGAAGCCGCTGATCCCCTACCTGCGCCAGAGCCGCGCTAAAGAGCACTCGATCTCCATCGAGGAGCAGCTCCGTTCCATCATTCGCTGGGCTGACACGCACGGCGTCGCGCTCGCGCCGGAGCCGGTGATCGAGCGCAACGTGTCGGGCAAGAAGGACTGGAAGGAGCGCGAGCTGGGACGCGCGGTCGAGGCGTGTCAGCGCGGGGACGCCGGAGGTATCATCGTCGCCTGGCAGGATCGGCTCTCGCGCGAGAACGGGCTGGCGACTTCAGAGGTGTGGTACGCGCTCCAGGACGCGCAGGCGCGGCTCGTGTCAACGGAGGAGAACCTCGACACATCGCGCGGTGACGAGGAGCTGAACTTTGGGCTTCGGGCGTTGATGGCGCGTGAGGGTTGGAAGCGTCACGCAGCGAACTGGCGCAAGGCGAAGCACCACGCGTGGGAGGCGGGCATCTACAACGCGAACGCGCCTGCGGGCTACACGGCGGTCGCCGGTCGCCTGGTGCCGAACGAGCACGCAGACGCGGTACGGGAAGCGTTCCGGGCGAAGGCGGACGGCGGTTCCTACGGCGCGGTGGCGCGGGTGCTGACCGCGGCGGGCGTCCCGACATCGCACAAGATCAAGGGCTGCGACGACTACCGCACCGTCTGGCACACGGCGTCGGCCCGTAAGCTGCTGACGAACCGCGCCTACCTCGGGGAGCACCGCTGCTCCTGCGGCTGCGATCAGGCGCAAGCGGACGCGCACCCGCCGCTGGTCGAGCCGGGGTTGTTCCTGCGAGCGCAGCGGGCCGAGACGGTTCGGAAGGTCTCGCGGGGCGATGGCGAGGGGCACTTGCTCTCGCGCCTGGTGCGCTGCGGCTCCTGCGGCTACCGGATGAGCTTCGACGCGACCACCCGGCGCGGCAAGGTCTACGGCTACTACCGCTGCAAAGGCAATGCTGGCTGCCCGCAGCGGGCGATCATCCCGGCCGGGCAGCTGGAGACCTGGGTCGTAGAGCAGGCGCTGGAGCGGCTGGGCACGCTGACGCACCGCACGGCTGCGGTCGACCTGACGCCGCTTCGGGACGCGGTCGCCAACACGGAGGCCGAGGTTGCGGAGGTCGAAGCGGCGGCTGACGAGCTGAGTCCGGTTGCCTACGGGCGGGCGCTGACGCGGGCGCAGGCCGCGCTGGAGGAGGCGCAGCTGGCGCTTGCCGAGGCCGAAGCCGAAGCGGGCGGGATGTTCATGGTCTGGTCGCCCGACGAGGTGCGGCGAATCTTCACCGACAACATGCCGATCCCCGCGCGGCGCGAAGTGCTGACGCAGATGATCGGGGAGGTGACCGTTCGGCCCGCGCAGAAGACCGAGGTCGCGGAACGGGCCAGCATCGGCTGGGCTGACGTCGAGTCTTGGCGCGAGGCGGAGGCGGTTACCGCGTAGCACGCGCAGCCTCGCCCGAGAGAGCCGCCGTCGAGCGGCTCTTCTCGTTGCGGCGCTGTGAGGCGCTGTGTGATCGGCATCTCGCCCATCGGCCCGGTTAGCCGACCGAGGCGCTCCAGGCCGCACGTCGGGGCTGTGTGGCGGACGCTCGGCCTTTGCGCCCGCGTGTGCCCTCGATAGCCGTCGAGCGGGGGGAACGGGGCTGACGCGGACGCTTGAGCTAACCTCCCGCCCCCGACTCAGAGCGAAGGAGGAGCCGATGATGACGCTCGACAGGCAGCCCGTCCAAGAGATCGAAGTGACGCCGGGGGATCAAGGCGTCGCAGTCGAGATCGTGACGGCCGACTGGCCCGACCAGCCGGGGACGGGTGTAGTCCACGAACTGGCGCTCGACCTTGACGAGGCACGCGACCTCGCGGAGATCCTCGGCAAGGCGATCCGCGACGCAGAGCGCGCCTAGCGCCGCAAGCACCCGAGGCCTGACGGCGGCGGCGCGGCGCACGTCCGGGTTGGATGCTCCAGCCAGTCCTGGGAGTTACCGAGCCTCGCCGAAGACCGGCTGCTAGAGCGCGGTTGCGCCCGAATCAGGCGAGACTTCCGAAACGGCTACGCCCTCGCGGTCGGCTCCGTATCGAGCAACGTCACGGTGACAGAGGGCGCACGGCGCTCTTGCGGGGTCGGATCGCGTTCGGCCAGGATGCGCCCGCTCGGGTAGTGAACGACGATCACAGACCCGCGAAGAGCCTGCTCGACCCGCTCCAGCAACGTCACGCCTGCACCGCCTCGATTGCCTGGTCGTAGATCCTCTCGCGGATGACGATCGGCTCGCTCGGGTCGCCCTCCTCGGGTGGCGCTCCGAGGAGGATCCGTGCGGCCTGAACCCGCGTGGGCCAGTCGGGAGCGCCGGTCTTCGGGTTGGTGGCGACGAGTGCGGCTTCGAGGGTCGCACGGACGGTGGGGTTCGCATTCAGAGTCGTCTCGCGTGCCCGTCGCTCCATCTCGCGGAACTGAGGATCTCGTCGCCAACGCGAGATCGTTGCCGGGTCGATGTTCAACTCAGCCGCGACCGACACGCGCGTTCGGCCCTGCCCGAGCAGGTTTGCTGCCTGGATGCGCTTCTGCGCCTTCGTTGCCATTGCACGCAACAGGATAGGCCGTGGTAGTCGGCCCGACGTGCCTCCCGCCGTACGGACGCCCCTGTGAGGGCACTGCAGCCGCTCTCCGGGCCTTCGACGCCATCTCCGCGCGATACCCCTGCCACGAGTAGATTGCCGCGTCCCAGGAGCAGGGCTGCTCGTGCTTGCTTCGGCGTCATCGCATGTCCGATGTTGCCCAGTCTGTAGTGCGCCAGAAAGGCGTGCCGGTCTGTTCGTGCTTGCTTCGGCGTCATCGTATGTCCGATGTTGCCCAGTCTGTAGTGCGCCAGAAAGGCGTGCCGGTCTGTTCCGCCCCTTCGCGAGCTCGTGGAGCTGCACGAGCGGATCTCGCTTCCCGCCAGGAAGGCGAAGGTCGCGGCGCTCGCGCTGAACACGCGGCTCCTGGACGAGGACGCAGCGCGCGCAGCCATCCAGGCAGCGGAGTCCGAGACGGGGCTCTCGGCGGACGATCCTGTTCGCTTCGGCCCGAACCGGATCCTCGACGCGGTTCTTTCGGCGCTACCCTAGGCCCGTTCGTCGCGCCGGCTGGGCGGGAAGGCCCTTCACTCCGGACGTCGAACAGCCGATGATCGAGGCTGAAACGGGTCTCCGGAGAAAGGATGAGGGCATCTTGAAGAAGCTGAGAGAAAGGATGAGGGCATCTTGAAGAAGCTGACTGTGGCGCTTGCGTGTGCGTGCGCGCTGACCTTCGCCGCGACGGCGTCCGCCGTCGAGTTCGGTGCGAACGACGACACGGGCAAGTACTCCGCCGACGGCGGGGCGGTCTTCTTTGGCCAGATGGCCGGTGCCGGCCTGAAGCAGAACGTGATGACGGTGCGCTGGAAGCCGAGCGACCCGCTGACGATTCCGGATCAGGAAGCGCTCGACCGTGCGGTGCCGTTGGCGATCGCCGCC
>Ga0136611_10001775_pt1 | contig 14929 bp, 15 predicted proteins | sample AntDrymUQ2232306_2_FD_106645 | JGI IMG/M metagenome (GOLD analysis project Ga0136611, IMG submission 106645) | Polar desert sand microbial communities from Dry Valleys, Antarctica - metaG UQ223 (23.06) | ecosystem: Environmental > Terrestrial > Soil > Desert | place: Antarctica: Dry Valley...
GGCCCCCGACGGCCGGACAGCCGACCGTGACTGCGCCGGGAAGCCCGACCGACAGCGACGGTGTCCCGGACTCGGTGCCGCAGCAAGCTGTGGTGGTACCCCAGCCGGTCGTGCCGTTGCCGCCCGACCCGTCGATCGCCATCCTGAAGGAGGTCGCGAGCATCACCGCCGGGCAGGTGCAGAAGTCGCTCACCCAGGCCAGGGAGGCTCGCCAGAAGGTGGCCACGCAGGTGGCCGACCTCGCCGGCCAGCTCAAGGCGTTGGAGGCCCGCCTGACCCAGCTCCAGGCCGACGAGGCCGCGGCCGTCGTGCGCTACCAGAAGGCAAAGATCCTGCTCCGCGACCGGGCCATCGCCGGCTATGTGCGCTCGCCCTCGGCGCCGGTGAACGAGCTCCTCGAAGCCGGCGACGTCAACGACCTCGGCCGACGTCTCGAGCTTCTCGACTCGGTCGTTCGGGCGGACAAGAAGCGGGTCGTCGACTACGAGGCGGCCAAGGCGGCCATCAGTCTCGACCTCGCAGGGGTCGTCGACTCGGCCGACCGGACACGGGCCAGCCTGGCCGTCTCCACCGTGATGCTCGAGGCCGCGGAGGCCACCACGCTGGCCACCGAGGTTCGATACGCGGCCGTGCGGGCCGGCGGGGACGTCGTGGCCAAGGGGTTCGTCTTCCCGGTCGGGGGGCCTCATTCCTACGGCGATTCGTTCGGGGCTCCCCGCATGTTCGGGACGCAGTACGCCCACCTCCACGAGGGCACCGACATCTTCGCCGCATCAGGCACGCCGCTGCTCGCCTGTGAGCGGGGCGTGCTCATCAAGGTCGGCACCGACACGTTGGGCGGCACCAAGCTCTGGCTCGTGGGTGCGAGCGGAACCCGCTACTACTACGCCCACCTGTCGGCCTTCGCCGAAGGCGTGGTCGAGAACAAGGTGGTCGAGGCGGGCGAGGTGGTGGGCTACGTCGGCAACACCGGCAACGCCCTTACCACGCCGGCCCACCTGCACTTCCAGGTGCACCCTGGTGGTGGCCCGCCGGTCAACCCGTACTCGCTCCTGCGCATCGTGGATGATGCCCAGAAGCGGGTGTCGGCCTCGCGCTGACGGCCTGCCGCACCAACCAGCGGAAACCCGTTGACATGCGTCGCCCGGCATGTGAAACTTTTCACATGCTACAGGTGGACGTGTTGGTGGTCGGTGGTGGCTTCGGTGGCACCGCTGCGGCACGGGCCCTCGAGCAGCGGCTGGCAGGGCGCAGCGAGCGAGTGATGCTGGTGGCGTCGGAGAACTTCCTGACCTTCACCCCGCTGCTGCCGGAAGCGGCCTCGGGCACGCTCGAGCCTCGGCACGCGGTGCTGCCGCTTCGCCAGCTGCTGCCCCACACCGAGCTGATGGCGGGCGAGGTGGTGAGCCTCGATGTGGCGGCCCGCACCGCCACCGTCGAAGACCTCAACCACGAGCGCCACCAGGTGGCATACCGCACCCTGGTGCTCTCGCCCGGCTCCGTGCCGCAGACCTTTCCGATCCCAGGGCTGCGCGAGCACGCTGTCGGCTTCAAGACGCTGGCCGACGCCATCTGGCTGCGGAACCGGGTGCTGCGCCAGCTGGAGGCGGCCGAGAGCACCGACGACCTGCGCCTGCGGCGCCAGCTGCTCACGTTCACCTTCGTCGGTGGCGGCTACGCCGGCGTCGAGGCGCTGGCCGAGCTCGAGTCGTTGGCCAGGGACGCGGTGCGCACGTACACGCGCATCCGGCCGAGCGACTTCCGATGGGTGCTCGTCGAGGCGACCGACGCCCTGCTCCCGGGGCTCGATCGCCGCCTGGCGGGGTACTCGGAACGCCAGCTTCGCCGTCGCGGCATCGAGGTCCGGCTGTCGACCCGCATGGAGAGCTGCGAGGGTGGCACGGTGCGCCTGTCCGACCCCAGCGTGGCGCCGTATCCGTCGGGCACCATCGTGTGGACCGCGGGCCAGCGCCCCAGCCCACTCGCGGCCGAGGCCGGGCTGGTCACCGACGAGCGGGGTCGGGTACCCGTCGACGAGTGGATGCGAGTGCACGGGATGCGTGACGTCTACGCCGTGGGCGATGCCGCCGCCGTCCCCGACCCGGACGGGGGCCTGTGCCCGGCCACGGCCCAGCACGCGCTGCGCCAGGGCCGCGTGGCCGGCCTCAACGCCGCGGCCGGCCTGGGCGTGGGGGAGGAGAAGCCGTTCCGCTACCGCAACCGAGGACTGGCCGTGACGCTCGGGAAGCACCAGGGCACGGCCCAGGTGAAGCAGTTCGTGTTCACCGGGCCGCTCGCCTGGTGGATGGGCCGGTCCTACCACCTGATCATGGTTCCCGGCCTGGCCCGAAGGCTGCGCATCGTCACCGACTGGACCCTGTCGCTGTTCTTCTCGCGCGACGTCTCCCAGCTGGGGGCGCTCGGTCGGCCGTCGCCGCTCGATTCGAGCCGGCTCGACCAACCGGAGTCGCCGTCAGCCGCCGCAGCTGGTGCCACCGAAGCACCTGCGGGCTGATCGCAGGTGTGGCGCTGCCCCGTCTGCCACTCGGCGCTCACGCAGCGCGATCGGGCCTGGCGGTGCGCATCCGGGCACGCGTTCGACGAGGCGCGGGAGGGCTACGTCAACCTGCTCATCACGCACCAGCGGCGGCAACGCCAGCCCGGTGACAGCCCGGAGATGCTGCGTCATCGTCGAGCCTTCCTCGAAGCCGGCCACTACAGCCCGCTGGCCGTGGCCATCGAGGAGCGGCTGCCCACCGGTCACCTGCTCGATGCCGGGTGCGGTGAGGGGTGGTACTCCCGTCGTTGGCCGCAGTCCCACCCGGGCTCGAGCGTGTGGGCTGTCGACATCGCGAAGGACGGCGTGCGGCTGGCGGCTCGGAGGGCTCCGATCGGCGGCGCCTGCCACTACGCGGTGGCGAGCGTGTACGACCTGCCCCTGCTCGACAACTCGATGGACGCGGTGGTCAACATCTTCTCGCCGGTCCACTCCCCGGAGATCGGGCGAGTGCTGCAGGCTGGTGGCCTGCTCATCACCGCCACGCCCGGGCCAGAGCATCTGCTGGAGCTGAAGCGGCACCTCTTCACCGAGCCCGAGCGCCACGACGGGGCCGGGCCCCTCGACCAGCTGGCGACCACCGACCCGGCAATGCGCAAGGTCGATTCGCACCGTCTGCACTACGGCATCACGCTTTCTCGGCAGGAGGAGGTGAAGAGCCTCCTCGGCATGGTTCCCTATGCGTGGTATGTGGACGAAGCCACACGCAACCGAGTGGAGAACCTGCCCTGCCTGGAGACGGCTGTCGATTTTGTCCTCTCGATCTACCGATGGTGAGCACAGTTTCTGTGCGTCACGCGGTGGTTACGTAGTGTGGCGATGGTGAACCGTCGCCCGGTGGTGCTGGTGGTGGAGGACGACGAGACGACGCGGCGCGTGATCCGGCTCGCCCTCGAGCTCGAGGGCGTGACGGTCATCGATGCCGAGAACCTGGCTCGGGCCCGCACCCACCTGCGCCCGGATCTTCGGGGGATCGTCCTCGATCGTGAGCTACCCGATGGTGACGGGCTCTCGCTGCTTCCGGACGTCGCCGCCGCCTGCCCGTTGGCGTCGATCGTGATCCATTCGACACTTGACGACGGCCAGGAGCCTCACGGCGTGCGCCGGGTCGAGAAGGGCGACATCTTGGCCATCCTCGAAGGCCTTGCCCTGCCAATCGACCCGGCCTCGGGAGGCGCGCCCGAGCTGGCCATGGTCAACCTCTTGCGCAGCGACATCGACGGTGTCGCGGGGGAGTGGGTGGAGCTCTGTCGGTGGGACCCCCTGCTCCCGCCCGACTCGGTCCCCCCCGCTGCCCCTTCCGTGGTCGCAGCCATCGCCGAGGCCCTGCAACGCCCGCAACCGCTCGGCTGGGGACCGGACCCGGCGCTGCAACAAGTGACCGAGGTCTTCGCCGAGGGCGTCGAAGCGGTGGACGTGGTCATCGGGCAGCTGGTGTGCCTGCGGGAGACGCTGCGCCGCCGCACGGCGGGGCGGGTGCCGCCCCATGAGGAGGCAGAGACGCATGCTCGGGTCGACATGGTGGTCGACCGGGCCATCTGGGGGGCGGCGCGCATTGCTGCCGCGCGCCTGCAGCGTCAGGCCATCACCGACTCGCTCACCGGTCTCGGAAACCGCCGGGGGTTCGACACCGACTTCTCCATCGAGCTCCAGCGGGCCGCTCGCTACGGCCGCCGCCTAGCTCTGGTGCTGATCGACGCCGACGGCTTGAAGGTGGTGAACGATCAACAGGGCCATCCGGCGGGCGACGCCCTGCTGAGGTCGCTGGCGGCCGCCTTGACCTCCATGGCTCGCGAGCAGGATGGGGTGTACCGCATCGGCGGGGACGAGTTCGCCATCCTCCTGCCGGAGACCGATCACCGGGGCGCGGCTGCGGTGGTCGAGCGGCTGCAACGATCGGATGCACCGGCCTGCTCTGCAGGCGTGGCTGTCTTCCCCGAGAGCGGCGCAACGGTGATGGCCATCTTCGCTGGGGCCGATGCCGTCCTCCTCGACGCCAAGCAGCTCCTGCGTCCGCCCCGTAAGCGCAGCGAGCGAGCATGATGGAGCGTTTCCGGCGGGCTGTCCGTCGGCCGGAGTGAGGAGTTGGCCGTGGCTGAGTACGAGGGGTACTGCGTGAAGTGCCGTGAGAAGCGGACGTTCGACGGTGAGGTCAAGGAGATGGCCAACGGGCGCAAGGCGGCCCAGGGCCTGTGCCCGACCTGTGGCACCAAGATGAACCGCATGCTCGGCAAGGACGCGAAGTAGCCACGGCGGTCGGCGCCGTTCCGCGCCCCGCCTAGTCTGCGGGCCGTGACGGAACTGGTCGAAGAGGAGCGGGTCAGCTTTCCCGGCGCTACGCCGCCGCATCGCACCCGCACCGTGAGCTCTGACGGGCTCGGCATCGCTGTGCACGAGTGGGGCGACGAGGGTGCGCCACCGGTGATGGTGGCTCACGGGGGGTTCGACTTCGCTCGGACGTTCGACGTCTTTGCGCCGCTCATCGCCGCTGGTGGCTGGCGCGTGGTGGCCTGGGATCACCGGGGTCACGGCGACTCCGAGCACGCCCACCTGAGCTCGTGGGACGCCGACGTTCGCGATGCCATGGCCGTCTTCGACGCCACCGCTCCGGGCCCGCTGGCGGTCATCGGGCACTCCAAGGGGGGTGCGCTCCTGTTGCAGCTGGCCGAGTCGAGCCCCCATCGCATCTCCAAGCTGGTGAACATCGACGGCATGCCGTCCCCCCGGCCCCACCCCGACGTGGCTGACCACCAGCGCACCCGGCTCATGGCCAGCGAGCTCTCTGGTTGGCTGGACTCGCGGCGCACGGCAGCCGCAGCCCAGCGCAAGCCGGGCACCCTCGACGAGCTGGCCCAGCGCCGGGCCCGGATGAACCCGCGGCTCAGCCACGAGTGGTTGCGGTACCTGGTGAGCGTCGGCGCACGGCGCGATGCCGACGGGTGGCGTTGGAAGATCGACCCGACCATGCGGATGGGTGGCTTCGGCCCTTGGCGGAACTCATGGTCGCTCGAGCGCCTCAGCGGGCTGGCCATGCCCATGATCGGGCTGTTGGGCCTCATCCCCGAGCAGATGGGGTGGGGCACCGAGCCGGACGAGCTGCGCCCCTACCTGCCGGCCGGAGGGCAGCTCGTGGCCTTCGAGGACACCGGGCACTTCGTGCACATCGAGCGCAGCACCGAGGTCGCCGAGCTCGTCCTGGACTTCCTGGGCTCGCCCCGATGACCTCGCCGGAGCTGCTCACCCATGCGCGCGCGTCCCTGGCCCTGCACACGGTCAGGAAGGCCACCGGCGGCGCGGTCGGTCATCCGCTGCTCCTGCTGCACGGTCTGGGCGAGCGCACACCGTCCACCCTGCCGCTGGGTTACGAGGCCTGGCCGGGCGCCGTGTACGGCCTCGACTTCATGGGTCACGGCAGCTCCACCATCCCGCTCGGAGGCGGCTACACGTGCGAGCTGCTGATGGCTGACGCCGATGCCGCGCTCGCCCACCTCGGGCCGGCCACCGTCGCGGGGCGCGGCCTCGGCGCCTACGTCGCCCTCCTCTTGGCCGGTGGGCGGCCGGATGTCGTGCGCGGCGCGATCCTGCTCGACGGGCCCGGCCTGGCCGGCGGTGGGCCGGTGCCAGGGTCGCCGAGCGTCATCGCCGTGAACCCGGACCACGTAGCGCCGCCCGACCCCTTCGCCCTTGCCGAGCTGACACGTGACCCACGGCCGCCCGACTACGCCACCAACTTCGCCCGTCAGGTGACCCAGATGTCGACGATGGAGGACCCCATCACCGTCTGTGCGGTCGGACGGCCTCCATGGCTCGAGGCTGTGGCGGCCGAGCCCGGCGTCGTCGTGTCGTCACTGGCAGACGCGCTCGCGGCGTATGCCCGTACAACCTGACGCCTCTCCCGAGTCGATCGCCGAGGGCTGGACAGCTGGGGGAGTGTCGACGCCTTCGGGACCATCCTGGCCGGGCCGGCGTGGGCCGCCGGTCAGGTGCACGACGAGCTGATCTGGCGATGGGTTGCTTCGCCCGACCGCTGGCTTCGACGTACCGCACTGGTGTGCACCACCTCGCTCAAGAGCCGGAGCGACGACGTCGATCGCGCCCTGGCCGTGTGCGCGGCACTGGTCGGCGATGACGACGACATGGTCGAGAAGGGGCTGTCGTGGGCGCTGCGGGTCCAGTCCACGCAGGACCCCCTCGCAGTTGCAGCCTTCCTCGACGACCACGGCGAGGCGCTAGCGGCGCGGGTCAGGCGAGAGGAGGAGAACAAGCTTCGGACGGGCCTCAAGAACCCGAGAGGCGGACAGCTGTGAAGGCTCGTGACGCGGAGTGGCTAATGGGCCTGCAGCACTGCGTCGTCGGCGAAGTCGGCGAACAGCTCGGCTGAACCCGGGCCGGGGAACACCACCGACGCCCGTCCGATCGTGCCGATGGTGGAGGGCATGGTGACGTTGCGGATGCCCTCGGCCGGCAACCCAGTGGCGTACCGGGCCAACAGGTAGAGGTTCTCGACGCTGACGTCCTGCAGCTGCGTGTGGCGGACCAGGATGGCGACCATCCGCATGGTGTCCAGCGGTCCGTTGGTCTCGGCCCGCACCTTGGCCAGGGCGCTCTGCAACAGGATGCCCTGGTGCTCCGTTCGGGCCAGGTCGCCGCCCGGGATGTAGCGGTTGCGGGCAAAGGCGAGGGCGTAGTGGGCGTCCATGTGGATGGGGCCGGCGGGGAAGACGGCGCCCGAGTTCCGGTCGTTCATGTCATAGGGCACGGTCACCTCGACGCCGCCCATGTCCTCGACCAGGCCCTGGAAGCCGTCGAAGTCGGTGGTGATGGCAAAGGCGATGGGAACGCCCACCAGCCGGCTGACGGTCTCGGCCTGCTGGGCCAGACCCCCGCGCTGGTAGGCGGAGTTGATCTTGTCGAAGCCCCGCCCGGGCACGTCGGCCCAAGTGTCGCGGGGGATGTTGAGGATGGTGGCCGTGCCGGCGGCAGGGTTCACCCCGACGACGTGAATGGCATCTCCCCGCTGGCCGCTGACTCCGGACCGCCCGTCATTGCCCAGCAGCAGCAAAAAGAATGGCTCGCCTGGGGCCGGCTCGAACTTGGCCTCGTCGACCTTCTGGATGACGATGGCCCGTGGCCCCACGGGGCGCGCCGCAAGGGCCGGCGGTCCGCATGCAGCGAGCCCGGCGACGGCCACCACCAACAACCGTTTCAACCGACGCCGGTTCATGGGCGCGAGCTTCTCGACACACGTACCTCGTAGGAATCGATCTTCCAGCGCCCGTCCTGGAACGCAAGGGTGATCGTGCCGGTGCGCACGACATCCACATCAATGGTCGGCCCCACCGCGTGAATCTTGAGATTGAGGTCCGCCAGCACGACGGCCACCCGGCCATCGGCACCGGCCAACGTGCTCAGGGCCAGGGCAGCCGTCTCGACCACCACCTGCTGCGACGCCGGTGGCAGACCTTCGTCGGCCAAGGCGGCGCGGTCGCCCGGAGAGGCGGCCAGTCGGCTGAGCGCCCCCACCGTGAAGTAGGGCGACAGGTCGGCCGCCGGACGGGCCGACCCAAGAGGGCGCACCATCGCCGCCTCGAGCCATCCCTGGACGCTGGCCACTACGTCGCGCAGCAGCTCGTCAGACGGGGGAGCGGTGTTGTTGGCCTCGACGCTCGTGATGCTTACCGGCACCGATGGCTGGACGGCGATGGCGGCGGCGGCGGCGGCGGCGGCGGCGGGCGGCAGCTCCAACCGGTCTTCCCTGCCGAGCGTCGATGAGGGCCCGGCGGCCGAGCCCGCCAGCTTCGAGGAGCCGAAGCAGGGGCCCAGAGCCAAGGTGATCGCGCCGGCCAGCGCCACCCCGCTCCAACCCTGCACGGCGGCGCGCGTGGGTGACAGGCGACGCGGGCGAGCCACCCGCACAGGCTAGGGGGCCGGTCGCCAAGAAGGGGGACGCGGCGTGTTGGGCCGGCTACCGGCGGCGGGCGTTGCCCTCCGCTCGGCGGTCGCCAACCACGATGGTCCACAGCAGGGCTACCGCACCGAGCGACGCCAGGAGGAAGCAGACGATGGCCAGGGCCGGGTAGCCGAAGATCTTCGACTCCGTCTCGACCTGCATCAACATCGCCGCGCCGATGATGAGTGCGGCCAAGACGAGTCCCATCGTCACCCGGTTGCCCAACTTGTGCAGGCCGCGGAGCAGCTCGGCCTCGTCGAAGGCATCGACCTTCAGCTTCAGCTCGCCGCTGGCCACCGTGTCCATGATCTTGTTCACGCGCCCGGGCAGCTCTTCGAGCATCTCCCGGGTCTCGAGGGCGGCAGAGAACAACCGCTCGCGGCTCGGCTTCATCCGAGATTCCATGATCGACGTGGCATGGCTCTGGATGGCCGCGCTCGGCTCGAAGTCGGGATCGAGCGTACAGGACACCTGGTCCAGGTTGAGCAGTGCCTTTCCCAGCAACGACAGCTCCGGGGGCAGCCGCAGCCCGTTCTCCGACGAGAGCCGGGAGAGCTGCATCACCAGCGTGCCGGAATCGATCTCGCTCATGCCCAGGCTGTGGTTGCGCACGACCAGATCGGACGCCCCTCGAGTGAAGGCCTCGGCGTCGAAGTGCTCGAGCTTCTTGCCCATGGCGGTCGCGATGCGCGCCGCCTGCTCACCGCGGCCCGCGCTCACGGCGATGAGCAGCTTCACCAGGCTGTCCTGCAGCTCGGGCGACACCCGGGCCACCATGCCGAGGTCGAGCAGGGCCAGACGCCCGTCCGGGGTCAGCGAGACGTTGCCGGGATGCGGGTCGGCGTGGAAGAAGCCCTCAACCAGGATCTGGTCGAGGTACGCCTGGAACAGCTGTTGGGCCAGGCCGCACCCGTCGATGTCCATGCGGCCGAAGGGTCGGAGGTCCGTCACCTTGCGCCCAGCGATGTAGTCCATGGTCAACACCCGGCCGGCACTCATGTCCGGCACCGGCTGCGGCACCATCAGCAACGGGTACGGCCGCACGATCGCCGCCAGTCGCACCAGGTTGGCCGCCTCGCGGCGGAAGTCGAGCTCGTCGCGCAGCGTCCGCTCGAACTCACCGAGCAGCTCGGCGAACCCGAACCGGCGGCCGACTTCGGTGTGGCCGTCGAGGAAGTGAGCGATCTCGGTGAGCGCTTCCATGTCATCCCGGATCCGCTCACGGATGCCCGGCCGCTGCACCTTGACGACCACGTCGCGACCACTCCGAAGCCGGGCCCGATGCACCTGGCTCAGCGAGGCCGATGCCAGGGGAGTGCGGTCGAAGGTCTCGAAGGCGGTGCCGGGCCCGACGCCGATCTCCTCCTCGAAGACGCGCTCGACCTCTTCGCAGGAGATCGGCTCGACGTCGTCCTGCAGCCGGGTGAGGGCCTGGGTGTACGCGGGCGGCAGAAGGTCCGAGCGCGTCGACAGCAGCTGGCCCAGCTTGATGTAGGTCGGTCCGAGCGCCTCGAGGTCTCTGGCCAGCTCCTCGGCCTCTTGCACCTCGTCGCCGTCTGCGTTACCGCCCGGCCGGTTGCCTAGCGCCCCAGCCGCCATGTCGGGGTCGTGGTCGAGCCCCATCTCCCGCACGAGGTCGGAACGCCCGTACTTCACCAGGAGCCGCCCGAGCTCTGCATATCGCCCGAGGTGCCTGGTCTTCGCCGCGATGCCCATGTGCTCTTTGATCTCCTGAACGCCGATCAGCAAACCCCCGCCGCAGGGGTGAGCCGTAGTCTGGCGCGGTGGCCACCACCCCGGCAGCGCCCGCCCTCCCGTTCGCCGAGCGCTTTGCCTCCGCTCGTTCGGCCCACGGCCCGCTGGTGTTCGGCCTCGACCCGTCCGGTGCCCTCTTGGACGAGTGGGGGCTGGGCGACACGCCTGACGGACTCGAGCGGTTCGTCGACGTGGTGGTCCAGGCGGCGACCGGTGCAGTGGGCGTCGTGAAGCCGCAGTCGGCCTTTTACGAGCGCCACGGTTGGCAGGGGGTGCGGGCGCTCTCACGGCTGGTGTCCGAGTGCCGGGACAGCGGTGTGCTGGTGCTGCTGGACGTCAAGCGGGGCGACGTGGGGTCGACGAACCAGGCGTACGCCGAGGCCTACCTCGGCAAGGACGCCGGCCTCCCCGTCGACGCCTTGACGATCACGCCCTACCTCGGTCTCGGTGCCCTTCGGGGCCTGCTCGACCGAGCGGCCGCGTCCGGCGCTGGGGTGTTCGTGGTCACCCGCTCGAGCAACCCCGAAGGGCGAGCCGTGCAGGCGGCGCGGCACGCCGACGGCTCGACCGTCGAGCAGCGGTTGATCGAAGACCTGGCCGCCGAGAACCGCCGGGTCATGGGCCCGGACGGTGCGGACGGCGGTGTCGGTCCCTTCGGCGCAGTGTTCGCCCCCACGCACGAGCCGCCGGAGGGCTTCGACCTGGCCGCCATGGGCGGCCTCTTCCTGGCGCCCGGTCTCGGTGCCCAAGGCGCCACGCCCGCCGACGTGGCCGCCTGCTTCGCCGCCTGCCCCGATCGCGTCCTGCCGGCCGCATCCCGCTCGCTGCTGGCGGCGGGACCTGACGTCTCGGCCGTGCGGGATGCCCTGGCCTCGCTGGGCGCCGAACTTCGCGACGCCCTCGGCGCCTGAGGCAACCAGGGCATCAGTCGATCACGGTATCGGCGCCCTGGCGTTGGCGACTGCACACACGTCGCTGTAGCCGATGGCGCCGTCGGTGTCGTACAGGGTCGAGTGGGTGATGGCGATGCCGGCTTCGGACAGGTGGCTGCCCACCTCCAGGCCGATCCACTCACCGACGGGCGATCGCCGCAGATACAGCGTGAAGTCGGCGTTGATGAACTGCAGGCCGCTGTCGCCGGAGTTGCCCAGGGGGCTGGCGAAGTCGGCCATGGCGCCCACCCGGGCGAACGGGGACGACCGGGTGCCCTCGACGAGCTCACAGCGGTCGCGGATCCAGACCCGCTTCTGCCCCGGCGTCCCCATGCCCGCGCCGGCCACCGGACGCATCTCCATCGCGTTCATGCGCCGCATCGGGTTGGGCGGCGGCGGCTCGATGTCGTCGGGGTGCGGCACGTCCCACTCGGGCGGGGCCCACACCGTGGCCGCCGGCTGCTCGCCCCGACGAAGGAAGATCACGCTGGCTCGGCCCACCTCGGCGCCGTCGCAGGTGAGGGCGGCATCGGCGACGCGGATGCGACCTCCGTCGCGCACGAGCGTCGTCGTCACCTGCAGCGGCTTCATGGGCGCCGCCTTGAACAGGTCCATCGTCAGACGGGCGGGCTGGAGGTCGTCCCGCCCGTGGTCTCGCTCGATGGCAGCTGCGGCCAGGCCGCCGAGGAGCCGGCCGTGCAGCATGTCGGGCGACCACGGGCTCCGGGCGTGCTCGCGAGGTGCGAACCCCTCGTCCGTCGGCTCGAAGAAGGCAGCCGTGACGGTCTCCGGCTCCTCCGCTTCTGCACCCATCGCCACTGCCGACCCCCGACTCGCCAAAGAGTGGGACGCTAGCCAGGCCCGGCCGGGATCGGGACGAGACGCCGATGTCGCCATGGCGAGTTAGGTTGTCCTAACCTTCGGAGGTCACCCCACCTATCAAGAGGTGTGCATGGTCACGGCAGCAGCGCTCGGGATGCGCCACATCAGCTGGATCGACATCATCGTGGACGACGCCGGTGCTCGGGCGCAGGCCCACGGTGTCGGCCACCGCCTCCCCCGGGTGATCCCGCTCTCATTGGCGGCAGCGGCTGATCTCGCCTCCGAGGGCACCCCGTTGGTCATGCGCCGGAACCCCGCAGTGGGGCACGGCGGGGAAGCGTCGTAGCACGGCATGTACGTCTGCTCGTGCAGGGCCGTCACCGATCGCGCCGTGAGAGCTGCGGTCGCCTCCGGCCCCAGGACGGTCGAGGAGATCGCGCGAGAATGCCGGGCGGGCTCGCGCTGCGGCGGGTGCTGGCCAGCGCTGGCCGAGCTGCTGGGCGATCAGGCGCTTCCTGCATCGTCGAGCCTTCGGGCCGACGCATCAGCCGCCGCAGCCGCTTGACCGCAACTGTCCAACTCTGCAGATCCGAGGACCATGCAAGGCAACGCCGACGTCATCGACCTCCTCAACGACGTGCTCACCGCTGAGCTCACCGCCATCAACCAGTACTTCATCGACGCCAAGATGCTGTCGAACTGGGGCTACGAGCGGCTTGGCTCCAAGTTCCATGAGGACTCGATCGACGAGATGAAGGATGCCGATGCCCTCATCGACCGCATCTTGTACCTGCAGGGCATGCCGAACCTCCAGCGACTGGGAACGGTGCGGGTGGGCGAGACGCCGACCGAGAAGCTGCAGCTGGCCCTCGACGTCGAGCGGCTCGCCATCGAACGGCTCAACCGCGGCATCGCCCTGTGCTGGAGCCAGGGAGACAACGGCAGCCGCGAGGTGCTCGAGCGCATCCCGCACGGCGAGGAGGAGCACGCCGACTGGCTGGAGACGCAGCTCGAGTTGATCAATCAGCTCGGTGAGCAGCACTACCTCTCACTGCAGACCGGGGCGTAGCCCGGCGCCACGTCCGTGATGTCCGATGGGCGGCGGGCGCCGATGCCGAGGGTGGCGGTCATGTTCCTCCGGTGGGCCTGGATGCGGTCGGCCCTCGCCCGGGGCTGGTGGGTCGTCACCAGCGTCTACCTGGTGGTGGTGGCCGACCTGACTGCGCTGGAGCTCGTGCTGCTGGGGACCTTCCAAGGCGTGACGGTGGTGCTGGCCGAGGTGCCGGCGGGCGTGCTGGCCGACACGGTGAGCCGCAAGTGGACACTGGTCGCCGCCCACGCAGTCATGGGTAGCGGCATGGCCCTTACCGGCCTGGTCACCGCCTTTCCCGCCCTCGTCGTGAGCCAGGCCCTGTGGGGACTGGGGTGGGCGCTGTCCAGCGGCGCCGACGTCGCGTGGGCGACCGACGAGCTCGACCGGCCCGACCTCATCGATCGCGTGCTGGCCAACCGGGCTCGGCGAGAGGTCGTCGGTGCCGCCGCCGGCATCGTTGCGCTCGGCGCACTGGCCTGGACCGTTTCTCTGGCCACGGCGGTCGTGGTGGCCGGCGTGGCCATGGTCGCCTTGGGGCTGGCCCAGGTCAGTCGGTTCCCGGAGCACAACTTCGTGCCGACCCGGTCAGGTCGTCGGCAGGAGGCCTGGATCGTCCTTCGACGCGGGGCCGTGATGGCCCGGCGTGACCGCGTGGTCCTGGTCTTGCTGGCCGCCACGCTGCTCATCAACGGCGGCGGCGAGGCCTTCGGGCGCCTGGCTCAGAAGCGGCTCGTCGCCCTCGGCTTCCCGATCGCTCCGGACCCGATCGTCTGGTTCGCGGCCCTCGCCCTCACGACCCTTGCCGTCGCCGCCCTCGCCTTGCGCGTCGTCGAGGCCCGCATCGACGGCACCGGCCTCGCCCGGCGCACCTACGCGGCCGCGACGCTCCTCGGCTCGGTGGGCCTCTTAGTCTTCGCGCACGCGCCCGACGCCCGCACGGCCGTCGCCGGTGTCCTCGTCGTCGAGGGCCTGGCCCTGCCGGTGACGCGCGCCGTCGGCGTCATCTGGGTGAACCGGCGCATCACCAGCCAGGTGCGAGCCACGGTGCACTCGTTCCTGTCGCAGGCCGAGAACCTGGGCGAGATCCTGCTGGGCGCGTCCCTGGGTGTCCTGGCCGGAGCGGCCTCGATCACCGTCGCCCTCACCGGCTCGGTGATTCTGTTCGCCGTCGCAGCTGCAATCACCATGCGAGCCGAACCTCTGCAGCGCCCCAGGCCCGGATCGAACGGGCCACCTGCCGCTGCGTGATCTCGGGCAGTCACCCCCCGCTCTTTTTCTCTTCCCGCTTCTCTCTTCCACCCGTCACCGCGCCAAATACCCCCCATCCACTGCGTAATACGCCCCCGTCACGAACGAGGCGCGGTCGGAGCAGAGCCAGGCGACCAGCTCGGCCACCTCCTCCGGCTCGCCCAGCCGCCCGAGTGGGTGCAGGGCGGTGATCGCCCGCATCACCTCGGGGTTGCCCTCCAGCCCGCCCAGCAATGGCGTGCGGATGAAGCCCGGCCCGACCGCGTTGACCCGCACCCCCGCCGGCGCATAATCGAGGGCCGTGCTCTTGGTCAGCCCCACCACGCCGTGCTTCGCCGCGACATAGGCGGGCGAGTTGGCGAAGCCCGCCTGCCCCAGGACCGATGCGATGTTGACGATCGACCCGCCCCCTGACTCGACCATTCGGGGAAGCTGATACTTCATGCAGTAGAAGACCCCCGACAGGTTGATCTCGATGGTTCGCTGCCACCCTTCGATCGGGTATTCCGCCGTCGGGGCCTGCCCACCCCCGACCCCAGCGTTGTTGCAGGCCAGATCGAGCCGCCCATAAA
>Ga0136611_10001776_pt1 | contig 14929 bp, 10 predicted proteins | sample AntDrymUQ2232306_2_FD_106645 | JGI IMG/M metagenome (GOLD analysis project Ga0136611, IMG submission 106645) | Polar desert sand microbial communities from Dry Valleys, Antarctica - metaG UQ223 (23.06) | ecosystem: Environmental > Terrestrial > Soil > Desert | place: Antarctica: Dry Valley...
CCTGCATTCCGCAGGCGGATTGAGACTTTTGTTCCTGTCTATGAAGAAGCGATTCTCGAGACAGTTGTCGGGCAACTATCCACTAATTTTAATAATAAAGCATACGAAGGTTATTCAGACCAGTTAATTACTGATGCAGTTATGACTCAATCTGGAACGAGGGGTATCGCTAGGTATACCGATACTGGACGAGGAGTGCATGGACATGAAGAACTGGTTATAGCTCGCCTGCAGGGCTTCGAAGGCCAAGCGCTCGATACGAACCGGCTGGCTGAGAAGACGGATGGTAGCCAAGTCTTCTCAATTAATGACAACCGTCTTGAGCGCCTAGCTGGTTTGTTCGGACGTGGTCACGACCGGGATTACGCAACAGCATATGTTGCTGGCGAACTTTTTACTGATGCTGGACATGGCACTCTTGGGCATAACCTACGTACTATCGTCATTTGCTCAGGCGAATAGGTATGTCCATTTAAAACTTAAGCTGTTTAACAGCTATTGCATTTCTCCGTATAACCCGATATCCTGTCTCTACAAACCTAAGGAGGATTCTATACAATGTTAGGGAGAAAAAAATTAGCCATGTTGGTGGCTGAGTTTCTCGGAACCGGCATACTCACGCTGGTCGTATTAAGCGTTCAGCGTTCACAATTGGGCCTTGCCTATTTCGTGGCAATCGCTGCTGGACTTACTGTCGTAACACTTACATACGCCTTTAGCGGTGTATCTGGCGCGCATTTTAATCCGGCTCTTACATTTGCGCTTTGGACGGCACGACGTATCAAGACTGTCCCTGCGATTACCTTTATAGCTGTACAGCTGCTTGGAGCCTGGGCTGCATACGGTTTATACCGTTACTTCGTCAATACGGATGTCCAAGCAGTAAACCAAGGCTTCAGCGGTCGTATTATGGTTGCGGAAGCAATTGGTACGATGGTATTCGCTATGGCTTGGGCTGCTGCAGCCTACAACCGTTTCGAAACTTCGCGTTTCGCTACTGTTGCCGGCTTGGGCTTCATCGTAGCTCTGATTATTGCCTCGGCTGCGTCTGTCGGACTGGCCAACCCAGCATTGGCAGTCGGTGCCCGCGCCTGGGAAGTTATGGGCGAAAACGGTTGGGGCAACTACTTCCTCGGACCAGTCCTTGGCGCCATCATTGGTGTAAACTTGTACGGCCTACTCTTTGCTAACCCCGACGCGCCATTCAGCCCTCTCAGACGCCGTGCATCTGCTCGTACGTCACGCGTAACTACTACGTCGTCGACCGATACGGATGAAGACGTCGATCTAGAAGATGATGATTTGTCAGACAATGACGAAGTTGAAGTTATCGATGTTGATAAGACTATCAACAAGAACGCAAAGCTTGGTAGAGCAACTGCCGAACCAGTTACTAAAGTTGTCAAGGCAAAGAAAGCTACAAAAAAGAAAACTTCTGCTAAAAAACAGCGTTAAACTTTACTTTCCAGCAAAAAACGACCGAGTCAAATCGGTCGTTTTTCATGATTTAGATTCTTTCGTCAAGAAGGTCTTGCTCGAATTGTATAACACCGGCTAATGTTACTGGGTATTCAGTTGCTTCGGGGAAATCCAGGTCTTTGGTGTGTTTCCATACTGCCTCTAACAACTTGGAAACGCGGTCGGTCTCATCGTCATTGAAATTAAAGTTTAGCGAATTGATCCTGCCTTCAGCGTCTGGTTCGATAAATTCGAGCCTACCTGTCGGTACTACGAAGTCGCGAAATGTCTTTGAGCTCTCGATAAGTATTTTGTATGCATAGAGCTGGAGCTGGAATTTATGCATTTTAAGGTCTTTCTTCCAGGATGGATAACTTGTTCCAGTTTTGTAGTCGACAACAGTAATAATTTTATTTTTGTTATCAATCTCCAGCCGATCTATTTTGCCGGACATCTGTACGTCGCCAATTTTTACGCGGTCAGACCTAAAGTTCTTTTCAGCAATATCGTTGATACCAAAAATATGCGACCGCTCATTAAGGTAAGCCGTAAGCACGTGGCGACCTCGTTCTATTTCCAGCAATGTCCGTTGTTCAGTCATTCTGCGGCTACGAATACGTATAATGAATCGCTCGATAGCGGCTTCAACTGAAGGGGCATAGCCATTTTCGCTGACTTGGTGTTGGAACCATTCGAGCGTTTCGTGGATTGCAGTGCCGAACTGGCTCTCAGGTGATGGAGTGTTAGGAAAACGCAGGATAGTGTCAAAGAAGAATTGCTGCGGTCCGGAATATTCCAGATCAACAAATTTTACGAGATGAGTAGGACTGATTCGGAAGTCATCTGTTCTTCCGGCCAATAGCCCCTGTAAACTGGCATTATCGAGCCCGCCTTTGTGACGGGTTTGCCAGTCTAGTTCCATGAGTACCGGTAGCGGAGCGACGGTATCTTCAGAAATGGCATGACTAGATCCAGTCGGAAGAATCAACGTGCGGAAACTACCATCGTCCTGTTCTTCTTCATCGAAATATTTGAGACGCTTTGATACTTTACCTCTGTAGTCGCGTAGCGCACTCGAAAGGTACAACCCGCGCTTGGCGCGCGTGATTGCCACGAATAGTATGCGTAGGCGTTCATCGTCTGTAGCACCGGCATGCCGTATAGGCTCCAAGTTGGGCGGTAGGGTGAGTTTATTACTGTTTCCGCGCGAGCTGCTGCCCCAGACGTCGTCCAGGCAGTGCGGGATGAATACGTGTTCGTATTCCAGACCCTTTGCCTTGAATACTGTCGACAGCTGCACTGCCTCGGATTGCTGGCTATAAGGACTTGTATTGATGAGAGGCTGCCCGGCTGCTTCGTACATAGATACAAATCTGATCAAGTCTGGCAACATAAGGGTGTGGTCTTCTGATTCCTGGAAATCCTGTATTTTCGTACGTAATATTTTCAGATGCGACAAAGTCTGGTAGAACAACTCGGGTTGGGTTTTCTGTACCTCCGGCGACGTATAATACTGTCGAAGCGGCGAAAAGAGTAATGAGTCCTCATGGACTTCTATACCCTGGGAGCCAATCATATAATCTATGATTATTTCACATGATTCACTCGATAAGGCTTGCGCAGTTGCCAGCAATACTTTTCCGGCCGCCTGGCATTGATTGTCTTCTGATTGCAAGATCGCTTTACTCCACGACACCGTCTTGTCTGGACTCCTATCATCGCTGACCTGCCACGACAGCTGCCAGATCGTAGCAGTCGGTATCTTCCAAAAATGGTAACTAAGCACCTCAGGCCATAACGAATTAGCAATTGCATGATGATTACCGGCCAGTGCTACCAGCAGGCGGCTCATTGTTATCAGTTGCCGGACTATTGGGGCGTCTAATATGTTTTCGCGTTTCTCGTAACGTACGGGAATGTTCAGGTCATTGAGGAACGGAACTAGCTGCTCGAGCGGCTTGTGTTTGGGTGATAGCACAGCAATCTCGCCTGCGGGTACGCCTGCGTCAACCAGCTGTTTGATTTTGGCAGCAATCCAGGCCCGCTCAGCGATGTCACTCTGGAATTCACGGCGCTCTATTGCGGCGTCGACTATGCGTGGATTGGCTGCCACCAGTGATTTTTCTGCGCCAGAGAAATGATTGTCCAGGCGACTAGCTACTTGTGCTGCGACGTTGCGGGCTGTCTTCAAGATATCGGCGTGCGAGCGGTAATTTTCGGTCAAGTTGATGATTTGAGAGTCCCTGAACATGTCGTTAAACTCGATCATATTTGAGTATTGGGCCCCCTGGAATGCATAAATAGCCTGGTCGTCGTCGCCAACTGCCAGTATATTGGGACGGCCTTCATTGACGGGACTGTCGGTCATCAATTGGACGAGCCGTAGCTGGGCGGCATTAGTATCCTGAAATTCATCGAGCAGGATGTACAGGTATCGTTCCTGAAGTGTATACCTGAAGTCCGCATGTTTTTCAAGGGCCTGGATACTGCGCAGGATCATGTCATCGAAGTCGTACATGCCCTGCTCTGCCAGGACAGATTGATAGCGGTCAAGGACGTCAGCCAGGGCCTCAATCCGGTTATTCTCCAGCTGACCGGCAAAGACGAACTGGTTATCAGTGTTTTTGGCTAACCAGTTATTTTTCCATTTGGTCAGGGGAGTTGATTTGGCAGATGAATCGGCTTCAGTAAGCGCCTGTTGTAGGTCAATGACGCATACTTCCGCGAGCGATTTGTATATCCCTTTAGTTGGTATTCTCGGTACCATACCGACGGCCATTTCTAGTACTTGCTCGAAGTAAGGCCGGGAAGTAGCATGTGTTCCGGGCATTTTAGCAATGCCATGAAATATTTCCTGCAAGCCCCTACTGCCTTGTGTGATGAACAATAGATTGTCTTTTGCTATTTTTCGCAGTGATGGGCTGTCGAGCAAAGCTCGTTTGACCTCACTGACGGTACTGAGCAGGTCGCCAATGTGGTGTCTCGTCTGTTTGAGCGGATTACGGTAGTCCATCGCTTCGGCAATGTCGAGCAATATTTGACGCCGTCCGAGGTCATCAACCGGTTTTTGCAGCCGTGCATCACCGAAATATTCTGGATATGTGCCTATGAGGTCTCCGCCGAAGGCGTGGTAGGTGCTAATATTTACCTCATAAGCCGATTGACCGATAAATCGTGTCAGTCGTTCGCGCATATTGGCAGCACCACTCTCAGTGAAAGTCAGGCATAAGATGTTTTGGGCTGGCGTGTCAGTCTTGCTTAAGATGTTGGCAACCCGGGCGCTGAGTAACTGCGTTTTGCCCGTGCCCGGTCCGGCAATAACCAATAGAGGCCCCTCGATTGTGTCGACGGCCAGTTTTTGCGAAGAATTCAGGCGGGCATAGGCATCAGAAAAAGCGGTCATCTACACCTTAGTATACCCGACTTAAGGTTTACTTATCGACCATTTCCTGAGCCATTGCCAGGCGACAGACGTCGCAGGTTTCTTGTTCTTCGAAGCCACGCAGCCATTGCTTGCCAGCTTTCCACCACGGTTGATAATCAGCGAAGGCAATCAAATCAGCCATTTCGCGCATTCCCCAGCCCACAAGGCCATAGAGCCTGGCGTTGCCCCAAAGTACTGTTGCCCAATGCTCGCCAACCGGAATGACGGTTATCGGCTTCTTAAGCTTATATCCCTCGGGGTCTTTGCCTCTGGCCCGCCTTTTCAGGTTTTCGGATACGTAGACGGCATCAACCAGGGCGGTCTGGGCCATACCGCTATAAGGCGTATTGGCATTATCACCGATGACGTAAATGTTCTCACCTGCCTGCAAGTACATGTCGGTCGCTACTTTACCACGCGGAGTAAGCAAAAAATTATTTTCTTTAAAAAACGGATGAATTGTAACGCCTGCGGTCCAGACGACGGTGTGGCTACGTATTGGTTTGCCACTGACAGTTAGTTCGTCGCCAGAGAAGCCCTGGACGACTTTGCCGGTGTACAGTTTGACACCAAGGCTGCGAAGTCGCTTTGTAACTCCAGCAGAAGTTGATTTTGGCATGCGTGGCAATAACCGGGGAGATGATTCGACAAGATCGATATGGATTGCTTTTCGTTTAACGCCGTGCCAGGCCATAATTTTTTTGAGGTATTCAGGCAAGGCTCCTGCCAGCTCGATGCCAGTCGGGCCACCACCGACGATGACGTAATTCAGATCCGGTCGGCGGTCATCTATCAACTGTTGGTGGATGTGCTCCTTGAAGCGGGTAATATGCTCTAATGACTTGATGCTGTAGGAGTATTCTTCCATGCCTGGAATGCCGAAGTAATTCGTAACGACACCAAGTCCAAAGATAATGATGTCGTATTCAATAACGCGCTCGTCGGCTAGCGTCAAAGTGCTTGCTTTGCGATCAAGTGTCTTGGCGCCGCCTTCGACGATCTTTACGGGTTTGTCTTCGAACAGTGTAGTTAGCGGAATATTAGAATGCGCGGAAGCACCGCCTGTCGCCGTCCGATATAGTGCGGGGTAATATCTAAAGTTAGAGTGATCCGATAACAGCGTTATTTGGTAGTGCTCGTCGTCGGATAATTCCAGGGCCACCTTGATACCGGCGAAGCCGCCCCCTACCACTAAGACGTGTTGTTTTTTGTTGTTTGTGCCCATTACTGCAAATTATACAAAACTATGACCATTATGCCTATGCTTTTATGCAGCCGGGGTAATATTTCTGATTGCATCTGTGGGTTAGAACGGTTAAGCTTATAACTATATGACCGATGAAAATACTGAAAATATCAAACAAAAATTAACCTCCCTTGGATTCAGGGGCGAACTTGATAGTACAGCTGAGACTCGTGACTTCTATAGCCATGACGCATCGATGTTCGAGCTCCGTCCGCAACTGGTCGTGTATCCGAAAAACGCTAAAGACGTCGAAACTTTGGTCGGGATGGTTACGGCCAATAAGCCCGGCATGCCAACACTATCATTGACTGCCCGCAGTGCCGGTACGGACATGTCCGGAGGCGCTATCAACGAGTCAGTTATTGTTGATTTCCAAAAGTACTTTAGTCATATTGGCCCGGTGACTAAGTCATCTGCCCAGGTCCAGCCAGGTGTCTTCTATCGAGATTTTGAAAAGGAAACATTCAAGCACAAAGCATTGATGCCGAGCTATCCGGCATCACGTGACCTGGCTAGTGTCGGCGGTATGGTAAACAATAATGCCGGCGGTGAAAAGTCACTGGAATACGGCAAGACCAATCGGTTTGTCCAGGGTATGCAATTTGTTTTTGCCGACGGCATAGAACGCACTGTTCACCCGCTTGACCGAAAAGGCCTGAAGGCCAAGATGGACCAGCATGATTTTGAGGGCCAGGTGTACCGCGATATTTTCCAGCTTATTGACACACATTATGACCAAATCAAAGCCGCTAAGCCTAACGTCAGCAAGAACTCTACAGGCTATAACTTGTGGGATGTTTGGGACCGGCGAACTGGCATTTTCGACCTTACGCAGCTCATATGCGGCGCTCAGGGTACGCTTGGTTTCGTGACAGACATCAGTTTCAGGCTCGTCCCGCAGCGCCAGCATTCCGGCCTGCTTGTTCTCTTCATGGGTGATATCGGCAAACTAGGAGAAGTCATCAATGTAGTTCTTAAGCACAAGCCGGCTACTTTCGAATCGTTTGATGACGCCACGCTCTGGCTGTCTATCAAATTCATGCCTTACTTCTTGAAGATGCTTGGGCCAAAGGCATTCATCAAATTGTTAATAGGTCTGACTCCTGATGGATTGCAATTACTGCGTGGCATTCCGAAGCTTGTCATGATGGTCGAATTCAATGGTGACTCGGTAGAGGAAGTCCGTGCCAAGATCCGCGCCCTGCACGACGAGCTTGGCCGGAAGCGAACCTACTACGAGATAAACGGTTTTGAAGAAGATGACACAGAATTTAAGAGCGAGAAGTTTTGGATCATGCGCCGCTATAGTTTCCAGCTTCTCCGCAGCAAAGTCAAAGACAAGCACACCGCGCCGTTCATTGACGACCTCGTCGTAAACCCTGAATACCTGCCAGAATTTCTCCCGCAACTCCGGGCAATCATCAAGAAATACAAACTGTTTGCAACCATTGCCGGCCACATGGGTGATGGTAACTTCCATATCATTCCTTTGATGAGATTAGAAGACAAGGCCGAGCGCGCCAAACTACTGCCGGCTATGCGCGAAGTTGATGAACTCGTCCTAAAATACCACGGTTCGCTGTCTGGAGAACATAATGACGGCTTGGTCCGTGGCCCATGGCTTGAACAAATGTATGGACCAGAAGTTCTTGCCTTGTTCAAACAGGCAAAACACATTATGGATCCTCAAAATATATTCAATCCCCACAAGAAATCAGATGCTGACTGGGATTACAGCTTTGGCCACATCCGTGATCATTTTTAGGCTAGTTGCGCAAACTTGTTGGTAATATGACCGCGGCATTAGTACCGCTGCCCTGGGTGCTTGTTAATATGATTTCGCCGCCGTGCAAATCGGCAATCAGCTTGGCGAGTGACAGACCTAAGCCAAAGCCTTGATTGCTCCCGAGTGACGCAGATTTGCTGCGGGCACTATCGGCGCGGTAAAACCTGTCGAAAACGTGTGGAAGGGCGGCTGATGGTATGCCGGCGCCCTTATCCTGTATACTAGCGATGACGCGGCCCTTGCCTTTGAATATACTTATTGTAATAGTAGATCCTTCCGGGCTGTATTTGATACCATTTTCGATGAGGATAATAAACAACTGCGTCAGACTAGCCTGGTCTCCGCGGACACTGCAGTTATTAAGCCGAGTATTTATGGTTATGTCTTTTGACTTGGCATGTTTGTCGACATTATGAACGGCGGTTTCGACAATTGTTTGTATGTCCAATTTGGTAAAGTCTTCGCGGACTTTACCAGCTTCCATGCTGCTAATCAGCAGTAGATTATTGACCAGGGTTTCCATGCGCTCTACTTCTTCGAGATTGCTGCCCAGGACCCGGCGAAGTTCCTTGACTGGAGATTTTGGATCAATCAAGCCGACTTCTGACTCCATTTTGATCGATGTGAGCGGAGTGCGCAGCTCGTGGCTGACGTCTGCCGTAAACCGTTTCTGCTGCTCATGGGCGGCTTCGATTGGTCGTAATGTCCGGCGGGCTAGCAGATAACAGGCTACCGCGGTTACAATCAATACGAGTATATTAAAGTAGATTATCTGGGTCAGAATATGGTCGGCTCGCAGTGCCAGCTCGGCTGCTGGATTACCAGGATTGCGCAAGCCAAATGGTTCGTAAGCGTCGTACCAGCGCGTATATTGATTGTTGAAACCGGTCTGTAATTCGTGGATAGCCATCCGGTACAGCAGGATACTAAACACTACGCAGATCGACATGACTATTGCCGTAAAGGCGGCAGTCAGTTTAAAGACAGCAGAACGAAACATTTTCTATTGTTCCTTACCTAATGGACCGAGTAGATAGCCGAAGCCCCGCCTGGTATGGAGTAATTCCGGCTCCTCCGGAAAGGCACGGTCAATCTTAGTACGCAAATACCCTATGTAGACTTCGACAGTGTTTGGCAAGATGTCGGCTTCACCGTTCCAGATGTGCGCAATGAGAGTTTCTTTCGTGATCACCTCACCGGCGTGGTGCATGAAATACTCAAGCAATAAGAATTCCTTATGTGACAGCTTGATGTGCTTGCCAGCCCGTTCGACAGTAAATTTGACAGGATTGAGGTGCAGGCTGTCGACTTTGAGTACTGTCCCTGTTGATGCTTGCGGGCGTCGTAGTAATGCCCGCACCCTGGCAGTTAATTCGTCAAATGAAAAAGGTTTGACCAAATAATCATCAGCACCGCTGTTAAGGCCTTCGACTTTGTCGCCAATCGTTCCGCGGGCGGTCAACATTAGTATCGGCGTGTGTATGCCTTCGTCACGAAGATTTTTGCACATAGTTATTCCATCCATGCCTGGCAGCATACGGTCAAGAACGATCAGGTCATAATCCGAATCTACAGCATGTGCGTAGCCAGTATCACCGTCATAAACTGTATCGACCGCATGGCCCTGCATACCGAGCCCGCGCTTTATAGCGTTGGCAATTTTGGCTTCATCTTCAACGACTAATATTCTCATATATGAATAGTATATACGTCATTATTGAAAATTGGCTGTACAACAAATAGGCGCTGTTATTTTTCTTTTTTGACAGATTTCTGGTCGCGTAGGTACGAGCCGGCATGAAGTACGGTTGTAATAACTACGAGAATACCTAGAAACAGTATGTATACCCCACGATCGACGAGGTTAGCTGACACTATAATTTGGTTTGGAATGTGATGTAAATTTCCAGTAAACACGAGGAACGCTTCCCGGAAGCCAATCGCTCCGGGGGTAAGGGATATGAAAAGAGCGAAATTCGCAGCTGCAGTATAGATAAGTGTAGAAATAACCTGAACCGATTGGCCAACCGCTTGAAGACCAACATAAAAAATAACCGCAAGAATGCTCACCTGTGCTAATGTGGCGGAAGCCAAGTTAAACACAGGTGTTGTTTTGAGCGCGTACTTTTTGGTAACCGTCTCGAACAGTGTAGTTCTCAGTAACAGCAGCGATGCAAACATCCCGATTATCAATCCTAATGCCCAAAATCCCAAGAAATAAGATACTAAAAACACGCCACTAAACGTGGCATAAAAGAAATAATACATAAGCGTCGCCAAAGTATATTGTTTGAGATTTATATTATATTTGCGCTTCAAATATGCCGCCCTAAAGGCGGGACCGCTCTGCAGTGGTCCAAAAAAGTTGATGATCGCAGAGTACATCACGAGCAATGTGCTTTCTTTGCGGCCCAGGCTGATATTACAAAGCTTCAGTGTTTCACGCTGGATCCATACCAGAGTTGCCTGGAAAACAGCGTAAAGCGCGAGCAACAGAGCGACGATGTGCAGTGGAATCAATGCTAATTGCTTGAGAATTTCGGGATGCTGAGCTGTGTATCTTACAAATACAGCTATTGTCACAGTTAGTACCAGGACTGCCGCAGCCTGCTTAATTCGCTTGGATACCATGACCTTATTGTAACTTAAATCGTTTATCCAAGGTTATATTAAGCAAAGCCGGTATAATATGTGTAAACACACCGTTATGTTCCATACTTTATACACTCAGGTCTTCAGTCTGCTGCGTTCACGGCACTTTTTCTTTGTTGCCGTTGGATTACTCATAGTTCAATCTGCCTGGATTGCGCTGACAGCACGCTACCCTCAGGCCTTTGACGAGAATTACCATTTAGGATTGATCCAATTGCATGCCAAGCAGCTGCTTCCATTCTTCACGAGCCAACCGCCGAACGCCGATATATACGGCGCAATCGTCCGCGACCCATCCTACCTCTTTCACTATTTATTGAGTTTTCCGTACCAACTGATCGTCGCGCTGACAGATAATCTTACTGTACAAATCATTATTCTGCGGTTTATCAACATCGCCGTATTTGTCTGGGGACTGTTCGCCTACCGGGCGCTCTTTAATGCACTCGGTGTATCCACGGCACTCCGAAATGCCGTGCTATTGTTCTTCGTATTGACTCCTGTTGTCCCGCTGCTGGCGGCACAGATCAACTACGATAACCTCATGTTTACACTTACCGGTTTCATGTTTCTGTATGCCGTACGGTACATCCAGGCGTTAGAGCGGTCCAAAAGTGACAGACAGGCAGTTCCGCTTATGCTTGTCATGCAGGTCGTGTTCGTGGCTGCTGTTGGCAGTCTGGTGAAGTTCCCTTTTGCTCCATTGGCCGCAGCCGTAATGGTTATCCTCGCTTATCTGACATGGAAGCACTACCGTCGATCTGAAATTGGATTCAGGGGCAGTTGGAAATTTCCAAGCAAACCTATCCTGATTATTTTTACGGCATTGATTTCTATCGTAGTTTTGCTTTGTATAGAGCGATACGGTGTTAACTTGGTTCGCTACCATGCTCCGGTTCCGAAATGCGACCAGGTGCTGAGCGTCGAGCAATGTCTGTCCTATTCTCCCTGGGCCAGGGATCATATGTTCGCTGCCACCTACCCGAGCCCGTCCGCGCAGGGCATTGCAGTCTATCCGGTAGTTTGGTTTCACAGGATGGTATACGAAACAATGTTTACGATTACCAGTTATTATTATGTGCCAACAGGAACAGTAACTTATAAGCCATATCCGCCGCTGACGATCGCGAATTACACTGCATGGACAGCTGTAACTGCCGGGGTGATAGCTGCACTATTTTATATCCGTAAACTCTGGAATTACAATTCATCTGCCGCGCTACGCGTCTTACTGCTAGCTATTAGCTTTTACTCCCTCGTATTATTTGTCCAAAACTTTGCCATGTACCTGCATAGCGGCGAAGCCGTGGCTATTCATGGACGCTACTTCGTTCCATTCTTCCCGGTAATTTACGTTGCCCTAGCTTTGGCTATCTCATGGTTGCTCACCAGGCAAGGCCTGGAGCGTATTAAGCCGTTGATTTTAACGGCTGCAATTGTTCTCCTACTTCAAGGCGGCGGGATTACCAATTGGATTATAAAGAGTGATTCTGCCTGGTACTGGCAACATAACCAGACGGCTGAACAAGCAAACTGGTATGCCAAAAATGTCCTCAACAAAGTCATTGTCCGTTGGTAGAGCATTATGATAAAACAAGAAAACATAGTATAATAATATATCTAAGAGACGAACATGAAATTAGTAATCCAAATTCCCTGCTACAACGAAGAAAAGACATTGCCGATTGTTCTGAGAAGCATCCCGAAGAAAGTCAAAGGCATCGATGAAATTGTCATCCTTATAATGGATGACGGGTCTTCTGACGGAACCGTAAAAGTTGCCCGGGACCATGGTGTGACAGAATTTGTCCTGCACAGGCGTAACGTCGGGCTTGGCCGGCAGTTCCACGACGGCGTTATACGGGCGATGGAGCTGGGCGCGGACATAGTAGTCAATACTGATGCTGACAACCAGTATCCTCAGGACCGTATCGAGGACCTCGTACAGCCAATATTGAACGGTGAAGCTGATATAGTTATCGCTGACCGCCAAACCCAAACTATCGAGCATTTCTCCTGGTTCAAGAAGAAACTACAGGCATTTGGCAGCAAAGTAGTCAACTTCGCCGCCGGAACCGATCTGCCTGACGCAGCCAGTGGATTTCGGGCGTATTCGCGGGAGTCTTTAATGCAGCTAAACACTATCACCCGCTTCAGCTATTGTATGGAGACGATCATTCAGGCAGGTGTAAAGCGACTAGCAATCACCAGCATTCCAGTGACAACAAACCCGAAGCTTCGTGAGTCCCGCCTCTTCAAATCTACCACTGAACACGTATTCAAGTCGGGCACGGCCATTATCCGGGCTTTTATTATGTACCGGCCGTATGTTGTATTCGGGACGCTCGGCTTTGCGCTATTCCTGCTTGGTCTGGTGCCGTTTGCCCGATTTTTGTACTTCGCACTCATCGAAGATAATGCCCGCGGCCATTTGCAGTCACTAATCTTTGGCTCTATTCTACTGACCGGCGCATTCATGTGTTTCGTTCTTAATATCATAGCCGATCTCATACGCATCAACCGTATTCTTATCGAAGATAATCTCGAACATACAAAGCGAATGCGCTTCGATTCAAAATAGTCCAGTTCTTACATATAGTCCGTTATAGTATAAGAAGTATGGCTCGTAATCCAGTTCTTCAATTTAATGCCGGTAAGATTCGTCACCGCAAACTAGTATTCCAGCTCGCGATATTCTGTATCATATTCTTTGTGTTTGCTTCACAGCTTAGCAGCCTGGAGGCTAGCTTAGACGCGCTAAGGCAAGCAGACTTATCGATTGTGGCGGTGGCTTTCCTGGCGGTATGCGCGACCTTCCTGGCTGCTGCAGGCGCGTACAGCGCCTTGTCAGGATTTAGTCAATCGTATCTATCAATCCTTAAGGTGCAGATTGCTTCTGGATTCGCAAACAGGTTGTTACCGGCAGGACTGGGTGGAATGGGTTTATATACGTTTTATTTCCGTAAGAATGGTTTTACTCTACCAAATGCAACAGCAGTGGTCGCTTCCAACAACATCCTTGGAATACTTGCCAACTTCTTGCTCATTTCAACGATACTCATTATCAATCCGCATTATCTTGATCAGCTCAAGCTGCCTGATGCCGGACTGGGAACGATAGGTATCATCGGAGGGCTATTGGGAATTGTCGCTGCATTATTGTACGTTATTCGAAACCATAGATTCGTCAGATATATGCTGGACAGCATATCTGCAGTCAGAGTTAGTCTTCGCATCAACATCCGAACTTTGGTTGCTGTCGTGTGCAGTATGAGCCTGACAAGCCTGAACGTACTTGCCCTCAGCCTCTGCGTGTCGTCTGTGTCGGGTACACTGCCTTGGACCGAAGCCCTGCTTGTTTTGTCTGCAGGCACGTTGCTGGGAGCTGTCGTGCCGACACCGGGAGGGATTGGTGGAGTTGAAGCTGGACTGTTGGCAGGTATGACGGCGTTCGGGGTACCGGCTGCCATGGGGTTCGCGTCGGTGCTTCTGTACCGCAGCCTGACATATTGGTTGCCAATACTGCCTGGCCTTCTTGCCTTCAATCAACTACGCAAAAGATACGCTTAAAACTGCTTCCAGCAATGCTCAATAGTTATGAAATTAGAATAGTTTTTTTGGCCAGTCCTTTTGTGCCCTAACTGCCGTGATTTCCAAGGCATAAAGTATGATTTGTGATTGAAGGTAAATCCAGAACATCATTGCTAATGCTAATGCGAATGAGCCGTAGGTACCTGTGAGTTTAGGCAGTTCATGTGCCATGATCGTCGTCCCAAAGTGCTGGACAATAAGCACGCCGATGCTGGCAATGATTGCCCCTGGCCATAAGCATTGCAGACCTATGCGACTGGCAGTACCTAACCTGAAAACGATTAAGAAAAGTCCAGTCGTGATGAGGAAGTTCAGTAGGGTCAGTAGTACTGTACCGATAATTCCAAAATTCAAAAATGTCCCAACAACATAGCTGAGTACTGTACCGATAACTATACCGAATCCAACTGAAGCCATCATCCCGAAACTACGCAGGTTGTCACCTACAAATCCCGGCCGGAATTCATTTTCGACGTGCCAGACATTATTGAATGCTTCCTGGAGCATCGCCGCGAGTCCCCTCGCGCCGTAAAGTAACGCTAAGACTTCCAGTGCCAGGACGACTCCACTGCCCTTCAGTGTATGAACGTTGCCTCTGAGATCATCGCCGAGGGCTGGAAAATATTTATAAACTTCACCTATTATTTTGGCTTCGAGCCCTGGATTATTAGAGATGACGAGACCAAGGATAGTAATAAATACTAACAGGAGTGGAAATAGTGCCAGAAAGGCATAGTAGGTAACTAAGGCAGCTTGGCGTCCTGTCTTATCG
>Ga0136611_10001777_pt1 | contig 14924 bp, 12 predicted proteins | sample AntDrymUQ2232306_2_FD_106645 | JGI IMG/M metagenome (GOLD analysis project Ga0136611, IMG submission 106645) | Polar desert sand microbial communities from Dry Valleys, Antarctica - metaG UQ223 (23.06) | ecosystem: Environmental > Terrestrial > Soil > Desert | place: Antarctica: Dry Valley...
GGTTATAATTGCACATATGCCAGCAGAGCAACAGAAGCCCGAAGCTTTCCAGGAAGTCAGGAAAGTTCTTAATAGTCAAAATTTTCAAATAATAACTGAAGATCAGTCTCGGCCATGGGGCGGGTTTTTTGTTCTTGCCGAAGATCAGGCGCAGAAATTTGCCGATACTTATTTTAACGGGATTCCCATTGATGATCTGAAGATTTCAGGTAAGTTAAGCCCCAAAGTGCTGATCGTTGCGCCCGGCAAAAGATTATCCTGGCAATATCACGATCGGCGGGCAGAGATCTGGCAGGTAGTAAAAGGAACTGTAGGTGTAATCACCAGTTCATCTGATGTAGAAGGTGAGTTAGTTGAGTATGCTCCCGGACAACGGATCTTATTGAAAAAAGGAGAGCGTCACCGGGCAGTGGGTCTGGGTCAATGGGGCATCATTGCTGAGATCTGGCAGCATACCGATCCTGATAATCCCTCAGATGAATCAGATATTGTGAGAATTGAAGATGACTTCGGGCGCTAAACTCAGGTTTGCTACGTTTATACCCCTAACAGTTTAAATTTTCCTAATTTTGCTGCTCATTAAGTTCATCCTATCTATCGCATGATTATTCTTATTTTTTTCCTTTGTCATTGGTTCTTCTCCTTATTCTTTCAAACCTTCTTCCTGCATAGGTATGCCTCCCATAAGATGTTTAAAATGACTCCTTTTTGGGAAAAGACGTTCTATATGATGACTTTCCTTACGCAAGGCTCGTCGTTCTTGAATCCGCGTGCCTATGCAATTATGCACAGAATGCATCATGCCTACAGCGATACCGAAAAGGATCCACATTCACCCCACTTTATTGAAGATGTTTGGGGATTGATGATCAAAACAAAAAATATTTATCTGGATTATGTAAAGTTTAAAATTGAGCCCGAGCCTGCTTTTCGCGATCGATACCCATCCTGGCCGCTTATTGACCGCATTGGGGATTTGTGGGTTACCCGCCTGCTTTTTATCCTGGCTTATATCGCGTTTTATGTTTACTTCGCTGAATATTGGTGGATGTTTCTTTTACTGCCGATCCATTTCCTCATGGGCCCTATTCACGGAGCAATTGTAAATTGGTGCGGACATAAATATGGTTATTCGAACCACGACAATGATGACCATAGCAAAAACACACTTCCCCTTGACTTTTTAATGATGGGTGAACTGTTTCAGAACAATCACCATAAGAGCCCTAACAGTGTAAATTTTGCAAACAGATGGTTTGAGTTTGATCCCTCTTACCCCATTATTAAATTATTGCATCACCTCAGGATTATCAGGCTGAGGAAGGTTTAATGAGTTGAAAGTTGAAAGTTGAGAGTTGAGAGTGGGAAATGTGTCTTGATTCTTGGCTCTTGGTTCTTGATTCAAGCCTCAACTGAATAGCAAAAAAAAGTCGCTTCTTTAGGAGGCGACTTTTTCGTTTTTTAGGTAGATGTAGTAACTATGCTAACATTCGTCCTTCATGACGATTGAGATTTATATGTTTGATCAGATTGATTCTTGCATTCCGGATTGCTCTAAGGTCTGACATCAACATCTCGTGTAATTGCTGATCGAATTTTTCTACAAGTTTCATTGCTTTGATTTTCGTATTTGTCTTCATGGCTTAGGGTTTTTAAGGTTATTGATTTCAGTTTATAATTGATCGTTGTTGTCTGTTAAATTTTCTCTTCTTCTTTTAGCTTCTTCAAGTTGCCTTTCAATCTGCTCTTTATCCCTTATATCTTCAGTAGCTTCTGGATTCTTAGGATTTTCCCAATTTTTTTCTTTTTCAGGAAAAGCTTCTTTCTGTTCGCTATCCTTATCTTTCTGCTTGCCTGGATCTGTCATAATTACCGTATTTCTGAAATCTATATTACGATTTCCGTTCCAAAGCTCACCTATACTGATTGATTGAATTGTGGCCTGCCTTAAGTGGATTCCCTGCTGGTTTTTGAACCGTTGTACTAAAATGGTCTACGGGTATAGCTGTATTTTAGGTTGAATTTTGGTGTATAGTGGAGTATACAATTCTAAGACATATGGAATTGTTCCACGAGAAATTATTGTAGAACATGGTTTAAATTCCTAAGCTAGCACGCTAGCCCTGGGGTAATTTAGCAGGAAATTTATGACTCGATGATAATACTAACGCTTGAATAGATTTCCTCGCTGTGTTAATGATTTTCTTCGCTGTGCTTAATGAGGTTGCTCGCTGCGCTTAATGGTTTTCCTCGCTACGCTTAATGAGGTTGCTCGCTACGCTTAATGGGTTTCCTCGCTGCGCTTAATGGTTTTCCTCGCTACGCTTAATGAGGTTGCTCGCTACGCTTAATGGGTTTCCTCACTGCGGTTGATGAGGTTCCTCGCTGCGCTTAATGAGTTTCCTCGCTACGCTTAATGAGTTTCCTCGCTGCGCTTAATGAGGTTCCTCGCTACGCTTAATGAGTTTCCTCGCTGCGCTTAATGAGGTTCCTCGCTACGCTTAATGAGTTTCCTCACTACGCTTAATGAGGTTCCTCGCTGCGCTTAATGAGGTTCCTCACTACGCTTAATGAGGTTCCTCGCTGCGCTCTGAATGACGACCGGAATTGGGTATAGAAAGGGAGATTTCTCCTCGCGGAAAGATTTGTGCACATAATAAATTTTGTCGATGCTCGTCGAAATGAACCGCTAAATAAACAATAGGTAACTTTTATTAAATATGCTCTCTTAACACTTGCTTCTGTATTATCTTGACTTATGGTGAAAGGTGGTTATATCTATATCATGACCAATAAATACAAAACAACTCTCTATATCGGGGTAACATCTGATCTGCCGTCCAGGATATTACAACATAAACAGCATTTTTATCCGAATAGCTTTACTGCCAAATACAACCTCACTTATTTCATTTATTATGAACATTTCCATTCAATTCAAGAGGCAATTAGTAGAGAAATCGAACTGAAAAAATGGCGGCGTCAAAAGAAAGATCAATTGATTAATAAGTTGAATCCGGCATGGGGTGATCTATGGAAGGAGATTAATAAGTGGTAATATTTCGACGAGCCGCCAGAATGGTAATAGTTTGTTGGGCACTTGAGGCTCGGAGAAATCTCTATTCTCCCCACCCAAATCGTCATCCCGATCGCAGCGAGGGACCTCATTATTATTAGAGCAGCCAGAACCTCATTATTAACGGCGCAGCGAGAGACTTCACGAAATTCCCACATATGTCTCACTAAAAACTTTAAACCTGAGAATGCAATTTTGTTCAAATGTTGAAATCTCCTTCCCCTACACTTCATTCAAACTTTTAAATTTGTATGGGTTAAAATATCCTCCTACTAAATGGCTGACATAGATTATAGTGACGACAGTATCCGGTCGCTCGACTGGAAAGAACATATCCGGCTACGCCCGGGAATGTATATTGGGAAGCTGGGCGATGGGTCAGCGTATGACGACGGCATTTATGTTTTGTTGAAAGAGATACTCGATAATTCTATAGATGAGTTTGTGATGGGTTCTGGCCGGACCATTGAGGTAACGGTAACAGATAAAAAAGTTTCTATCCGCGATTACGGTCGGGGGATTCCATTGGGTAAAGTGATCGATTGTGTATCCAAGATTAATACCGGTGGGAAATATGACTCTAAAGCGTTTCAGAAATCCGTAGGGCTGAATGGGGTAGGTACCAAAGCCGTAAATGCGCTTTCGTCAAGCTTTGCTGTTCAATCGTACCGTGATGGCAGGACAAAAAAAGCTGATTTTGAACAGGGGGTGCTCGTAAATGATCAGCCTGAAACGGAAACAACACAGCGAAATGGAACAGCAGTAATTTTTTATGCGGATGACACTATTTTCCGCCACTACCATTACATCCCGGAATTCGTAGAAAGCATGGTCTGGAATTATGTATTCCTGAATTCCGGCCTCACTATTAATTTCAATGGTACTAAATTCTTTTCAGAGCGCGGATTATATGATCTGCTAACCAGAAATACCGATGTGGAGACCCTCCGCTATCCAATAATCCATCTTAAGGGAGACGATATTGAGGTTGCGTTGACCCATGGACAGCAATATGGCGAAGAATATTATTCCTTTGTTAACGGTCAGCATACCACGCAAGGGGGTACTCACCAGGCAGCGTTCAGAGAGGCAGTAGTGAAGACGATCCGGGAATTTTATAAAAAAGAATTCGATGCTTCAGATGTGAGGGCCTCGATAGTGTCTGCTATTTCCATTCGGGTTCAGGAACCAGTATTTGAATCCCAAACAAAGACTAAACTTGGTTCGCAAAATATTGCTCCTGAAGGTCCGAGCGTTCGGACGTTCATTAACGATTTCATAAAAAAAGCGCTTGATGATTACCTGCATAAACACCCTTCCGATGCGGACGCTTTATTAAAGCGGATCATGCAATCAGAGCGGGAGAGGAAAGACATTGCCGGGATTAAAAAACTCGCAAATGAGCGCGCAAAAAAAGCCTCTCTTCACAATAAGAAGCTCCGCGATTGTAAAATCCATTTCGAAGATTCCCATGAACGAAAGCAGGATACGACTTTATTTATTACCGAAGGTGACTCTGCCAGTGGATCAATTACAAAATCGCGCGACGTACAGACCCAAGCAGTGTTTAGTTTAAAAGGTAAGCCGCTTAATTGTTACGGACTGACTAAAAAGGTGGTTTATGAGAATGAAGAATTTAACCTTTTACAACATGCGTTAAATATCGAAGATGGTTTGGATAACCTTCGTTATAATAACATTGTAATTGCAACTGATGCCGATGTTGATGGTATGCACATTCGCTTGTTGCTCATGACATTCTTTCTCCAGTTTTTCCCCGACCTCGTTAAAGCCGGCCATGTTTCCATCCTGCAAACTCCTTTATTCCGGGTGCGTAATAAAAAAGAAACCATTTACTGCTATAGTGATGAGGAACGCCAGCGGGCAATTCAGAAACTCGGTAATAAGCCTGAGATTACGCGATTTAAGGGCCTTGGTGAAATCTCGCCGGAAGAATTTGAACTTTTTATTGGTGAAGATATCCGCCTTGATCCGGTGATTTTATCTAAAGAACAGCCGATAAAAAATCTTTTGGAATATTATATGGGAAAGAACACTCCAGACAGGCAGCAGCATATTATTCGGAATTTACGGGTAGAGGTTGACTTTATTGGCGAAGAGCCGGTTCAAGAGGCAGCAATAGAAGAAGTCCTGATTGAAGAATCGTAATCTAACGCAATATTCCCTATCTTGTTAAGCCTGTCAGCGAATTTCTGCGAGGCAAACGTGTAAACTATGTCGAAAAATAATTTAACCATTTCCTACGAAGAATTTTCATCGATCGATGATCTGAACGTCCAGGATAAGGATCTCTGCAACGAAGCCATTAAAGCTATGGCAAACTCACATTCACCCTATTCTGAGTTTCGGGTAGGCGCAGCGATCCGGCTGGAGAGCGGAAAAATAGTTTACGGCAGTAACCAGGAAAACGTAGCTTATCCATCCGGTTTATGTGCTGAACGGGTGGCTTTGTTCACTATCGGATCAACTTACCCTAAAGACAGAATTATGAGCATGGCTATTACCGCACATACAGATAATTTCAAAATCCTGGAGCCGGTTACTTCCTGTGGAGCATGCCTTCAGGTAATGGCAGAGTATGAGAAGAAGCAATCTCACCCTATTGATGTTTTATTTTATTGTCAGAATGGTTCGATAATCAAAACAAACGGCATTAAAAGTTTACTTCCATTTGCTTTTGCGGAAACAAGACTCAGGAAATAATCGTAAATTGTATAAAGAAGGTAATTAATATCGTTATGAAGAAAGCTCTCCTCCTGATGCTGATCGTTTTGATCTCCGCTAGCCTAAGTCAAGCCCAGATCAGGTTATCATCTATTAATGTAGATGATTGGATTAAGAAAAACTTCAGTGGACAAGGGGTGGTAATCGGCAATATAAGCCATAAAGGTTACCCGCTCTCCACCTTATCTTTTACCAGCACTCCGAATGTTTTAAATGTACCAAAGGGTCTTATTCTTTCCTCAGGCAATTCGTTTAATGTAGCCGGTTATAATAATTCCCACAACCAAAGCTCCACGTTTGGCGATATCGGAATTCCGGAAATAGACAAGGATCTTTCTGCAATGCTTAAGGAGAAATTATTTGATATCTGCAGTATCGAATTTGATTTTGTCCCCATGGACAATAGTATTCAGTTTAATTATCAGTTCGGTTCTGACGAATATCCTGAATATGTTGATTCCCCATACAATGATATTTTTGCCTTTATCGTTTCTGATGATACTGGCTCAAAAAATATTGCTCTGATCCCTGGAACAAATGTCCCGGTTAGTATTAATACTGTAAATTTCAAGACGAATAAAGAGCATTTTATTGATAATAACCTCTACAAACAAATATTGATCAAAAGGCAGGATCCGGTCAAGTCGACCTACCGTGGAACCTTACCCGGCAGGGTTTTGCGTGGCCTTGCCTCAGTTTTTGGATCGCCCAACTATGCCGGCGGCGCCGATCGGATTGTTATTGCTCCGGATCCCGAACTTTTAAAAACTATGGATCAGAATCTATACCGCAACCTGCGTTATGATGGAATTACAAAAAAGCTGGTGGCTCAAATGTATGTTACACCTTATAAGAAGTACCACTTTAAGATTGTTCTGGCAGATGTTTCTGACAATATTTATGATTCAGGTGTATTCATCGAAGACCGAAGCCTTACAGCCAAGAAAGACATTAATCAGCCCGACTTTAAAGATTATCCGGATTTGAGCAAAGTGATAGATCCAAACCTCATCCTTCAGGGTAAAACGCTTGAAGAAATCATTCCGGCTGCTTACAAAAATGAAATTCCTAAAACGGTAGCTGCAAGCCCGCCTCCAGTATCATCTCCACCAATCGAACGTGTTCCGGTTCAAACGCGGGTTGAACCAAAGCCGGCTCCTGTTGCACCTAAAACGGTGGCGAATGTGCCTTTACTTGAAAACGCCGTGATCTACTTCGATTTTGATAAGTCGGACATTTCTAATAGCGAAATGATCAAGTTGAAGGATGCGATGGATAGGTTCGAAAAATTAAGCGAATTCTATACGTTCCGGATTACCGGGCATACTGACAGCGTTGGAAGTATGGCATATAACGTGGCGCTATCAAAACGAAGAAATCAATCGGTTACCGAGGCCGTGAATGAGATTTTGGGTGAACGAAAACTTCCTGCACAGCCTAAATCGTTCACCGAACCCGCAGCAGATAATGGCACCGATAGCGGCCGCGCAGCAAATAGAAGGGTAGAGATTATTTTTAGCAGAAAGAAGTGAGTTATAGGTACTACTCAATCAACGAATAATTTAATTTAATTCCTACCCCAAATGACTTTAGATTCGTTTCACCCTGTCCAATTCCTGATAGGGGTAACTTGGCGTAAGGCTCAATAACAAGGCTCACCTGATTGGAAAGCGGTTTTTCTAGAGCTAGTCCAAGGTTAACTACGCTTAAAATATGTTTATTTTGATTACGTATAGTGTACTCCCTCCGCCCGGTCGGGAATGCTGGGGACGGCCTATTATAGATAAATTCATATTTTTCAGACAGCATTATATAGGAGGATAGACCTGCGGTAACATAAAGTTTATTCTCCGTTTTATTGGTCATTTGCAAACTCACATTCAGTGGAATATCTATTACCCTGCAATCTGCATCGATTTTTTTCGAATAACTTGTCCAGGTAGCGAAGGGCTTTTCCTGGACTTTATAGGACGTCTTATCAGCTGAATAAAGTTTTTTTGAATAATAGATACCGGTGCCTAAGCTTAAAAACTTTCCCACCTTATAGCTTACACCCATTCCCACACTTCGGCCAAAATCGCCTTTATCGATTCCTTTGACGGAATTTACGTCTGGTGACAATGCCAGGCTTAAGACCCATTTTCCAGTATGGGTGTTAGATTGGGAATCACTATCCGGCGTTTTATCAAAGCCCGCATTGATGACATTGACCGGAACATTTGATTTTCCTATGTTACGTTGACTTGCAAATTTATTGGAAACACTGGTGTGAATATTTAAATACCTGGCGCTTTTTAAAACAGTAATCGGTAGACGGGAATAAGTAAACGATTGAGAGCTTAACGATTGTGGATTTGATTTAAATGTTCTATATGCGCTGCTTCTACTTTTCGATAACTGGGTTGTACCGATCTTCGGGGAAGTAAATTTGCCTTCCTTATTCGATGATATCCTGCTAAGCTGTGATTCAATTTCTACAATATTCTTGCCGGCTTTTTTCCCAGATTCTTTCGCTCCTTCCAATCGTTCACTTTCAGTACCAGTTTTTTCAGTTAAAAGCCATAAGGAAAATACGACAAGCAATGCAGCGGCGATTCCAGAAACGGGGTAGATCCAAGCCATTGGACGCCTTTTCGACTCTAGCTTCAGTCGACGCTCCATTTCGCCCCAATTTTTATCAGAAGGATTAACCTCCGGAGGGGAACTAAGACCTTGCTTGAAGAAATTGTCTGTATGGTTTTGATTCGTATTGTTCATTATCATTATTAGGAATGGGTATCAAGACCCGTTCAGTTTGTTGTTTCTGAGCATCTAACATGGCTACCAGTTTTTGCCGTGCTTTAAACAAGTTGGACTTTGACGTGCCGGTTGAGATGCCTAGTTGGGCAGCTATTTCATCGTGGGTAAAGCCATCGATAGCATAGAGGTTAAAAACCGCACGGTAACCTGGCGGCAGATTCTGAACCAGCTTGATCAGGTCGTCATAATTTAACTTACTATCGATTGCAGGATTTTCACCATGTATATCCATTTCCGAAATATCATCAGTAGCCGGATGCCGAAGCTGACTTCTGTAATGATCAATCGCCGTGTTTGTCATAACACGCCCAAGCCACGGTAGAAACGGTTTGTTTTGATCGTAACGGTATAAACTCGTCAATACTTTATAAAATCCTTCATTCAGAATCTCATTTGCCTCGTCACGGTCGCGGGCATATCTCAAACAAATTGCCATAGCAAAGCCGTAGAAATCATAATATAATTTCTTTTGACTTCCCCTCTCGCCACTAATGCAGCCCTCTCGTAGTTTATCGGGCAAGTACTCCAGCGAGTTCATCAATTCCTAAAGCTTTCCATATACACGAAATATACGGGAATTTGGTTGCTTTGTGAGAAGAATAATTTCTGCCTCTAATAGAACTGAAACATACACCTGGCACCACGCTGTGTAAAACTTCCTACTCACATTTTCTAAGTATCACTTATATTTACCATCCTATAGAAATATGAGTGACGAAATAGAAAATACAGGTGCAGATAACACACCTGCAGGTGATGAAGCTGTTCATAATGTTATCTCGCTTTCGGGTTTATACGAGAACTGGTTTTTGGACTATGCGTCTTACGTAATCCTGGATCGTGCTGTACCTCATATCCATGATGGTTTGAAACCTGTGCAGCGCCGTATTCTCCACTCACTCAAAGAAATGGACGATGGTCGCTTCAACAAAGCGGCGAACGTGATCGGGAATACGATGAAATATCACCCTCATGGGGATGCATCTATTGGCGATGCGATGGTACAGATCGGCCAGAAGAACCTTCTGATTGATACCCAGGGAAACTGGGGTGATCCCATCACTGGAGACTCAGCTGCAGCACCAAGGTACATCGAAGCTCGTCTTTCTAAATTTGCCCTGGAAGTAGTTTTTAATCCGGATACCACAGAATGGCAATCTAGCTATGATGGTCGCAACAAAGAACCAGTTACACTTCCGGTAAAATTTCCTTTGCTGCTGGCTCAGGGTGCGGATGGAATTGCGGTAGGTTTGGCTACTAAGATTATGCCCCATAATTTTGTGGAGCTGATCGATTCATCTATAGAAGTTTTAAAGGGTAACCGCCCCGACCTGCTTCCCGACTTCCAGATGGGTGGCATGGCCGATTTCAGTAATTATAGTGAGGGGATGCGGGGTGGGAAGGTACGGGTTCGGGCAAAGATCGTAGAACGGGATAAGAAAACGTTAGCGATAACCGAGATTCCATATACCACAACTACAGGAGGCTTGATCGACAGTGTGATTTCTGCGAATGATAAAGGCAAGATTAAGATTAAGAAGATCGAAGACAATACTGCAAAAAATGTAGAGATCATCATTCACCTGGCGCCGGGTATTTCGCCGGATGTCACTATTGATGCTCTGTATGCTTTCACGGATTGTGAAGTTTCGATTTCGCCTAACACTTGTATCATCAAGGGCGATAAGCCATACTTCATGAGTGTGAACGATATCCTCGTCGAAAGCACCCAACATACAAAAAACCTGCTGAAACAGGAGCTAGAAATTAAGCTGGCAGAATTGAAGGAAAAGATATTTTTCAGCTCTCTGCTCAAAATATTTATTCAGGAAGGTATGTACAAGAATCCTGAATATGAAAGCTCAGGTAATTTTGAAACTGTTGTTGAAGTTCTGGATAAATTGTTTGAACCTTTCTTCCCCCAATTTTATCGTACAATTCTTCCGGAAGACTATAAAAAGCTTATAGACAAGCCGATGAGCAGCATTACGCGGTTTGATCTGAAGAAATCGGATGAACAGCTCAAATCCCTGGAGAATGAGATAAAAGAGGTAAATAAATATCTGAAGCATCTGACGGATTATGCGATAGCCTGGTTTGAAAAACTGAAGCAGAAATTTGGCGCAGGCAGGGAGCGCAAAACCGAAATCAGACAGTTTGATAAAGTCGAAGCATCAAAAGTTGCGTTAGCAAATGTGAAACTTTATATGAACCGTGAGGACGGCTTCGTGGGTACTGCACTGCGTAAAGACGAATTTGTTTGTGATTGTTCTGACCTCGACGAAATTATCGTGTTTCGGGAGGATGGGAAGTTTAACGTGTCGAGAGTAGCCGAGAAAACCTTTGTCGGGAAGGGAATACTGCACGCCCAGGTTTTTAAGAAGAACGATGAGCGTACAGTTTATAATATGGTTTATCGGGATGGTGAAAGCGGCATATCGTATATAAAACGATTTTCGGTATTAGGCGTTACCCGCGAGAAGGAATACGACCTAACCAAAGCAACGAAAGGCTCAAAAGCCCTTTATTTTACGCCAAATCCAAACGGAGAGGCTGAAATTGTAAATGTTCAGTTAAAACCTCACGCTAAACTTAAAAAATTACAGTTCGACATTGATTTCGCTGAACATGTGATCAAAGGAAGGAGTTCGATGGGAAACATCGTAACTAAATACCCGGTTAAGAAAGTGCTGCTTAAGAGCAAAGGCGTTTCTACCCTTTCGGGAAGGAAAATCTGGTATGATGAGATCCTCAAGCGTTTGAATGTAGATTCGCGTGGAAAGTATCTCGGCGAGTTTGATGGCGACGACCGAATCCTCACGGTAGATAAGAACGGGGTGTACGAGCTGAGCAGCTTTGAACTTAGCAATCATTTTGATGATCATCTACTTCTAATAGAAAAATATAATCCGGAGAAAATTTTCACGGTTGTGTACCTGGAAGGGAAATCCGGTAGCCATTATTTAAAGCGTTTTGTTCTGGAAAATTCTAGCATTGGGAAGAAAACGAATATTATCAGTGAAGAAGGCGGATCAAAACTGATATTACTAACGGGCCTTCAGAAACCAAAAGTTACTATTGAACTTCTAAAGGGTAAAACCAAGACTTCAGAAATTTTGGAATTAGACCTGGCCGAAACCATTGAGGTAAAAGGTATGAAAGCACTGGGCAATCGCCTTTCAACACATGTGGTAAAGGCAGTCGATCTTATTGCACCTTCAGAACTGGAAATGGATGACGTAATAATTGCTGACCCTCTTCCTAAAAATAGTGGCGAAGAAGAAATAGAAACTCCGGGCGTACATACTGCAACTCCAATTTCCTCCATGGCAATAGATTTGGAGGAAGTAGAATCACGGCCGGATGCGGGGGTGGATGAAGAAACCCTGCTAGAGGATAACATGGAAGATGATAAGTCTGAACCCCGGGAAGATGTAGTAGATGAACCCGAAGTAATACCAGATATTGAACCGGTACAATCAGCACAACCTGAACCTAAGCCTGTTAAAAGGATCGATTTTGAAATCACCAACCCGGAGGATTTGGACATTGATGATAAGGGACAACTAGGACTTTTCTAGTTGAAAGGTGAAAGTGGAAAGTTGAAAGTGTTATGGCGGATAATACTTTACCGCTTTGTGGACGCTTTCAACTTTCAACTTTCCACTATCCGTCTTATGGTCGCCATCTGTTTTCCGCTTTGTGGACGCTTTCAATTTTCAACTTTCCACTTTCCACTTTCATCTTATTGTCGCTTTCCGCTTTGTGGACGCTTTCCACTTTCAACTTTCCACTTTCAACTATTTTAACCTGTTCCCAAACTCTTTCGTAAACTTCGCTAGCTTCGGCTGAATTACATAAGCGCAATATCCCTGATCCGGATTATTGATGTAGTAATTCTGATGATAATCCTCGGCAGAGTAAAACTTGGAAATCGGCGTAATTTCGGTCACAATGGGGCGATCAAAAACCAATTCCTTTTCAAGTTTATCGATCATGCTTTCAGCGGCAGTCTTCTGCTCAGCATTTTCATAGAAAACTACTGAACGATATTGGGTGCCCGCGTCATTGCCCTGCCGGTTTAAGGTAGTAGGATCATGAGTTTTGAAAAATACGAGCAACAGGTCTTCGAAACCTATTTCACTTTCATTATATTCAATCTGTATAATCTCGGCATGACCGGTATCGCCATTGCAAATATCTTTATAGGTAGGATGTTCAGTGTGGCCGCCCATATATCCCGAAACCACTTTAGTAACTCCTTTTAAGTTTTGGAAAACTGCTTCTGTACACCAGAAGCAGCCCCCGCCGAATGTTGCTTGTTCCATAAGTTTGTTAGATACTTAGATGGTTATATGGTTTGTGGTTCACTATTCAATGTCAACTCTTCACGGTCAACTGTCCACTTCTCCACTGATTACTGATATTGTATATAACTCGGCTGCGGTTTAAGTTTCATTAATTCTGCAGGCGTCATTAAACGGTTTGGAGCTTTCTTTAAATCGTTCTTGTAGAATATCTTGAACCCTGAAAATTGCACAGGCTCGTTATAAATGAAATAACGGTGGGTTCCTAATTTAAGATCAGGTTCACCCCATCCATCCATATGCATCACAATCTGCACTTCTGGCCGGAGCTTAATGTTTTTCGAATTAGTTACCATTTTACCAGTAAAACGGTGAACGACAAATATTTTAGGGGGTAGATTGTTCGCCCTGACAAGTTTGGCCAGGTAATCTGATACCCAATTTATCTCAGATGCATCATACGTTCCAATTTTTCTACCTGGCAGAACACCACCTTTCATTGAAAACTCAGGATCTATTCCTAAATGCACATTTGGCATTTTGAGATACTTTTCAAGGCGCGGAAGTTCCTCCTTTATCGTACTTAAAGCAACCTGAATATCAATAAATACGATCATGTCTTTCTTCATCGCCGCGATTTTTAAAACCGAGTCGATCTGTTTGTCGGGCATACGGTTACGGTATTTTCCATCTTTTCCAGGATCCCCGGCGGCTACAACAGCTATGTAATGAAGAGCTGGCTGGACGGGTGTTGTAGGATCAATTTTTTCCCATTTAGCAACTTCAGCATATAACATCCGTAGCATTTCTTTTGGAGCATATTCACCAAGAGCTCCCATCTTCTTTGAATATAAATTTCCATAATAAGTTACTACCCGTTTAAACGGGAGGATTGCTCCCGGAAGGGGGTAGGGTTGATTTTTAACAGGCCATTTTCCTGTTGTATCACCATTTGCAAGCTGTTTTATTTTTTTATTATACAGAGCTGTATCAATTGGTGGATACTCACTTGAAGTGTTCTTTAATTCACTTTCAGGTTCTTCTGTTAATGAAGAATCTTTGACGATAGCTTTTTCTGAAGCTTTAGTACCGGTTTCGGAGCAACTTGTAAAGCTTGCACTAACTGCAACGCCAACTATCAAGGTTATCTGTTTTATATTCATGTTCTTCTTACTTTTTCTTAACAAATTTATTTTTAATTGCTTAATTATTTTTACAGAACTTTCCGAATACCCCTAATGGCAATTTACATCCTGAAGTCGCCTGTAAATAAAGCTCTCCTGACTCAAGGTTTTTTACTGCGGGAAATGAAGAACGTATCAGGTTTTCTACAATAACGGATGAAAATCCGAGAGAATAGGTATTTAAGATCAAAAAGTGTTCCTCTTCATCCAAAAGTGTAACTACATCCTGCATCATTTCCTGGATATTGTCTTCAAGCTTCCACTTTTCACCGCTCGGACCGTGGCCATAAGCAGGTGGATCCAGAATTATTCCGTTATACTTTCTGCCTCTTTTAACTTCTCTTTTCACAAACTTGAGCGCATCTTCTACCGTCCAGCGAATGTTATCTAAACCCGATAATGTTTGATTCTCATGCGCCCAGCTAACAACCTGCCTGATAGAATCTACATGTGTCGTTTCTGCTCCTGCAGCGCGTGCGGCCAATGAAGCTCCGCCAGTATATGCAAACAAGTTTAATACTTTGGGCTGTGTGGTTTTGAAGGTTTTGATGCACTTTATAATATAGTCCCAGTTAACTGCCTGTTCAGGAAAAATTCCGAGGTGTTTGAATGCTGTAAGTGCTAACCTGAATTGAAGCGTTATATTATCCTTCTTATATCTAATATGCCACCTGTCCGGGGTCTTCTGGTCTTTTTTTATCCATTCTCCCGAGGTTGCCGAACGACCCTTGAACCGAATATGATGCTGTTTCGTCCACTCACTTTCAGCTAGCCCTTTAGCCCAAACCGCCTGAGGCTCGGGCCGGATAAGAA
>Ga0136611_10001778_pt1 | contig 14924 bp, 17 predicted proteins | sample AntDrymUQ2232306_2_FD_106645 | JGI IMG/M metagenome (GOLD analysis project Ga0136611, IMG submission 106645) | Polar desert sand microbial communities from Dry Valleys, Antarctica - metaG UQ223 (23.06) | ecosystem: Environmental > Terrestrial > Soil > Desert | place: Antarctica: Dry Valley...
GACGCGAACGGCCGCAAGGCGGGGCGCTCCACCGTCCAGGCGGTGCTCGACTCGCTCATGGCCAGCGAGCACGGCCCGGCGCTCGTGGAGTCGGCCAACCTTCCGGAGCGGGGCAAGCCTCGCGTTTACTGGCGATTGTTTCTGCCGGAACAACATCTCTATGAACCGGCAGAAAGAAAGAATGGTCAAGTTCCCGTCGCGGTGTCTCTTTCTGCCGGAACCACGGGCCAACCGGCAGAAACAAACACCGGGCGCCGGACGGGACGGTTCGCGTGAGCGTCCCTGCGCTGCTAGACCGCTGCCGCGGCGCCGGGATCGTCCTGCGCGAGGTGGACGGCGCGCTCGAGTACGACGCTCCGGACACGTGCGAGACGGATGCCGTGCTGGCGGAAGTGCGCACCTGGCGGCACCAGATCACGCGCACCCTGGCCCCGTGGCTGCCGCCCCGCACTGTGGCGCAGATAGAGGATCCGAGGCCGGACCTCGCCGACGATAGCGCCGCCTGGGCGCAACTGCTGCGGCTGGCGTGGCTGGAGCCGGACGCAGACGAACCGGCCGGGTGCTACGGCGCGCTGCACTTCATCCGCTGCGGTGGTGCAGGTCTGGATGTCACCCACCGCCCGCCGCTCTTTGCCCGCTACTCACCGATGGTGCCCGTTCAGGGCGACAACGGCGAGGCGCTCAATCTTGCGGACGAAACCGCGTGGTCAACGCCGGAGGAATGGGAGCGCACCCGAGCGGAGGTGCTTGCGCCGCATCGGAAGGCGATCGCCCGCGTGCTCCGGGTGCTGGCAGAGGAATGCGCACCCAGTCCCGCGGAGCGAGAGCTGGTAGCGGGTGAGCGTCGCCACGGTGCTCCAGGCCGCGGACCAGGCGGGCCATACCTACCCACACGCACCCATCAAGCCGAAAGAGACGGGTGCAAAGCCGGTGAGAACAGGGTGATGGCCGGCTCGCTGGCTCGTGCGCTCACCGGCGCGGACCGCACCGCCGTCGAACGCGCCCTCGCGGCCGGGCCGCTCCCGACCGGTCCGTTCGACGTCATCCTGGCCGACCCGCCGTGGTCGTTCGCCACATACAGCGCGAGAGGCGACGGCCGGTCGGCGAAGCGGCACTACGCGGGCGGCACGATGACTCCACAAGCGATCCTCGACCTGGGACCACACGTCCGGAGCGTCGCGGCGCCGACCGCGGTTCTGGCGCTGTGGGCGACCTGGCCGACACTGCCCCAGGCGCTCGCCACGATCGACGCCTGGGGGTTCACCTACAAGACGTGCCTGTCGGCGTGGGTCAAGATCACGAGAGCTGGAACAGCCGCCATGGGCACCGGCTACTGGACGCGGGCGAACACCGAGCCGCTGCTGCTGGCGACCCGCGGCGCGCCGACCGGCTGGCGCGCCGACCGGGGAGTCCCCCAGGTCATCACTACCGACTTTCCCAACGAGGAGTCGCTCGCCGCGGCGCGGGGCCCCCACTCGCGCAAGCCGGACGAAGTCTTCGAGCGCCTCGAGCGCCTGCTCGCCATCCGCGCGCGCGGGCTCCGCTGCCTTGAGCTGTTCGCTCGGCCGCCGCACCATCCAGACTGGATGGTCTGGGGCCTCGAAGCCGATCCCGCGCACAACGCACGGACGGCGGACCGCTGGCGCGAGCGGGAGCTCGGGCGGGGGGCGGGCCACCTGCCGCGCGATGGCCGCGCGGAGGAGGGCGTGCCGGCAAGCCCACCGCTGAACGCGGCCGACGCCGCAGCGCCGTCGGTGCCCATGGGTGCCTGAAGCATCCTCACACCTGATCCAAATCAATGCCGGCGTACACCTTGATCGCGGGCTCGGAGAGGTTGGCGTTGAGGTCAATCCTGCGCTTGTACTTGTCAGGGCGGAGCGCGCCGAGCAGCATGTTGAGGAGCTTGTCGCTGCCGTCCCTGGCGCGCCGCACCGCCTCCTCCTCGAGGCCGTCGACGAACGCCTCGCGCACCTCGTGCTCCCCGAGCGCGAACGCCTCGTCGTGCTCGCGCCACCTGTAGACGCTGTGCGGCGAGCACCGGGCCGCCCGGCAGCCGGCGGTCAGCGTGCCCAACTTGGCGACCGCCGCGAGGTAGCGCGCCTTCTGCTGCTGCTCGGTGAGCGCGATCGGTCTCCCCATCGGCACGCTTCGTCTCTTCGTCCATTATCGCGTCTCGCGCGACTCACGCGCGTGAGCTTGCTGAGCTTGCTCGCTGGAGGGGCTCCGAGATGCCGTTGGTGGAGCGCGGCCGTAGTAACTTTGGTAGTCGCAGATCCGCCGGCGTAAGGGCGCCAACAGTCCGAGGCTAGGCGCTTGCTGGCTGATGTGGCGCATACTTGTGCTGGGTCCCCCCGACGCACGGGGCGCGGGCCCGGCAAGCACAGCAGTTTCGGCACCGGTGGGAGAGGAGGCCTCGTGATGGGCGGTTGGGTCGGGTGGACAGACGGCGCGCAGCCGGTCGTGCTGAAGGACAGCATGGGCGTGCTCGTCTTGGCGTTGCTCGCCCTGTGGGCGTGGGCGTTCGGGCGCCCGGTGGCTGAGAGCTCACCCGTGAACAAGGCGGGCGCATCGACAGGCGCGAGCGGCCTGCCGCCGGGGCCGCGGCCCGCGCGGACGCGAGCGTCGAAGGCCGGCGCCGAGCGCCTCCGCCACTCCAGCGTGCAGCTCTTCAACGGGACGTACAGCCACATGCTGGCCGAGATCGACGCCGACGCCGCGGCGACGCTGGTAGGCGCGATCAAGCGCCGACCAGCCGCGATTTAGACCGGCATAGTACAGGTGGACATTGTGGATGCAGATTTTTGGAAGGACGTAGCAAAACCCGGCCTGGTGAGTGCGAGTGTGGCTGCGCTAGTCAGCGCTCTCTTAGAATGGAGGCGTGGGCGCTCTGAGCAGAACAGGTCGCGTCGCCTCCTGTACTTGATGCTCTTTCGGCAGGAGCGACTTGCATCTGCCTATCTCTCTTACTTTCAGGACGAAGCGACAGAGGGTCACGCCACACCTCCAAGTCAACCTTTCGAACACACTGAGTTAGTGAAGTTCCTCACGTCCCAACCGATGACGCTGACCGACGCTCAACTGAGCTCCCTCTTTGGCATCTCGGAGCGCATGCGCTGGATAGACAACACAGTCCGAAATCCCTCGCCGCACCAACCTCTTACCGAAGAGGAGAAGGAGCGAGGTTACTTTCTCTACAATCCGTGGCAGGACTGCGATAAGTTAACGCAGGAGCTCAATGCGATCATGGATCGACTTGGCCGGCCGCGAGAACTGTTGGGCGCTCAGGCGAAGTCCTTCATGAAGCGCCAACGCCGGAAGTTGCCGCGATGGGTGCCAGGGAGTCGCAGACCAGGTCCCGCTCGCTTCGCTTCAAGCGCTCCCGACCGCGTGTCCTTGTAACCCAACACGCACGGCAATAGGACCGCTCGTGCCATCGGGGCGGCTCGCCGCAGCTGAGGACAGCGCCGGAGGAATGGAAGCCGATCAGGGGATCGCAGCTCTAGAGCGATCGACGCTCGGCAGTAAGCAACTCCACCATCCGTCACGCGCGGCGGCGCACTGAATAGACGGGCGCTTCCATCCGGGCCTAAGCGAGCTGCGCCCTCCGTCGAAGGAGCGTCCGATGTCCTTCACGTCCGAACTCGGCCGCCTCAGCGAACAGGACGGAACTTAACAGCCAGGCGGCGGTGTGGGCCCCGGCCAGCGTGAGCGGCATGGCGGCGGTGGCGAGGAAGTGCAGCGCGCCGCCGCCGCCCGCATGCTCGCCCGCCCCGCCGATCTGTAAGTCGTCGACGACCTCTCCTCGGCGCTCGACGTCGGGACCATTCTTGCGGTCTCCCACCACCGCGCTGCCCTCCGCCGGGCTGACCAGATCGTCGTTCTCGCCGACGGCCGCGTCGTCGACTAGGGCCCGCTCGATGCGCTCCTCACGCGCTGCGGCGCGTTCCGCCAGCCGTGGGCGCACCGCCTCGTTGCCTCACTCCATGATGTCGGCGAGCACTTCCACGTGGTGGCCTGCGAGATTGCCCCGCTGCATCGACAAGTGGGGCTCCATCTGTACACGACTCTTATCTGCCGGAGGCGCATGCGATTCGAACTCACCGGCCGCCGCGCACACGACGGCCCACCCGCAAAACACAACAAAAGCCAATCCAGCTCCTGGGCTTAAGAGGGAGACGCGTCGCAGTTCATAAAAAGCCCTGCACAGCTCGTCTCGGTCCGTCGAGATCAGGCGCACTGATGCTTGTACAGGCCTATCAGGGTCTGCACGAACCGCAGCGGGTCGCGGCCAATCGTGAGCACGATGGCATTCAATTCGTCCTGCGCGGCGTGTGCCGCGGCCGGCAATCGGTTCTTCCAGAGTTGCGACCAAACTTGCCCCTGCGTGCGGAACGCGTCTTCTTCATTGCCGAGGCAAGCCGCGCCACTCGCCGCGAGTTTCCCATCCGCGTGATCGACGGCATGCTGAAGCTCATGGGCCAGGACCGCGGCACGCTCCCAGTCGCTGTATGCGTCGAGTCTCGTGTCAACGACTACGGTCTTGGTAGTCAGCGAGTAGCTTCCAAGGGACCCAACGGGCGTGCGTTGGCGTCGGATCTGAACGCCGAACTCTGCCGCCCGACGGAGAAGGGTGGGTCCCTGCGACGTGCCCTGCAACACCCACATCGCACGGCGGAGCCACTGGTCAATCTGAAGGCAGTCGCGCGCGCCGACCGGCTCGCACGCCATCGGCACTGCTGCGCCGGTGGGCGTCGAATTCGTCAGGTATTGCGCCCAGGTCCCACCGTCCGTGCTGCCGTAGATGTTGAGTTCCCGCCGGTCCCCCGGTGCGGCTTCCCAGATGGCGGAATTAGTCGCGGCGACTGGCTGTCCGTCCGCCTTGTCGAAAATAATCATGCTCACGCCGAAGATGCGAGGTTCCGAGCAGGGATTCTGCACTTTAGCTGTGATCCCCGAGTAGCCCTCGGACCAGCCCTCAACTACCGGTAGACACGGTGGTGCCGTTGCTGGTCTGGCCGTCGCAGTAGGAACCGGCGTGGACGTGGGCGGTACGCGGGTGGGACTCGGGGGCGGTGTGGGAGGCGGAACGCGTGTTGGCGTGGCGATTGGAGTGGGGAAGAACACTGGCGCACTTTCCGGCGACTCAGCGTCCGGGAACCCCGCGCGATCCCCCTCCCACCGAAATCGCTGTGCGTTCAGCCGCACAGATAGGCCCCCGGGGCCGTTGATCCACGTCTGGTAGCCGTTTGTGAATGCCGTCCAGTTGTCGGCCTTGCGCCACACAAGGAGACCGCGGGTCGTGGGCTGCTCGGCGTTGCCATTGGAGATGTTAAATCGCTCGTTGGCTAGACACGCCCCTGTCGTCACATCGCCGATTGCCTGCCGCAACGCTGCAAACCCGAGCGTGAACTGGCACGCACCCTGGGCACGGACAGGTGCGCTTGGTGACGCCGCGATGACTAAGAGCAGGGCGACCGCTACTACGAAGTACCGCACTGCGAATTCTTCATGACGCATCCTAAGTGCGCGCGCGCCGATTTGCTAGGAGGTAGGACAAAAAGCGAAGCGCCGGCCCCGGAGAAACGGCACCCCCAATGTACTGAGAACCGCCGACCATCTGGTGCCATAGGTCCTTAGTACTAGCAGGCTAGGTAGGGTCGCCCTACTATGCGGAGCAGATAGGGGATCACAATGGGTACTAACTTCTGGGCCAGAGCGGGCGCAATCGCGCTCATGGCGTTGCTTGCGCTACAAACGTCGGTATTCGCAGCACCGACGTGGCAAGCTGGCTGCCAATTCGTGCTGGGGTTTGCGGATGTCCGCGCCATGCTTCCCGCACAGGTTGGCGACTGTCTAGAGAACCAGCAAACCAACGTTACAAATGGCGACGCGTACCAGCGCACAGCGGGCGGATTGTTGGTGTGGCGCAAGCTCGACAACTGGACTGCCTTCACGGATGGGTATCGCACATGGCTGAACGGGCCGCGGGGGTTGCAGCAACGACTTAACGTTGAGCGATTCACTTGGGAAGGCGACGCCGGGACACCAGGCACGACACTCCTCGTAGATGCCCCTCTTGCACCTGTTGCGTCTGTGCGACCAACCACGCCGGCCGTTACCGCGGCGCCCGCGGCAGTGCCGGTGCAACCCGCCCCTGCCTCGAGCGGCGTCCGCTTTGTGGCGGTGCAGGGCACATCACCGGGCCGCAACGCCAGCGTCACAGTACAGGCAGCGGCCAGTGCGCGCTGCTCGATCAGGTACATCACGCCGTTGGGCACGAACAGCACAGCGGCGGGCCTGGTGTCGCAGACGGCAGATGCATCGGGTAGCGCGAGCTGGACCTGGTTGATCGGTGGAAACACGACGCGCGGGACCGGTTCCGTGACGGTCACCTGCAACAACGCTAGCGCAAGTTCGCCGATCCAGATTGGGTGACGGGCGAACTTCTTACTGACACCCTATGTCCCCGGAGCCTGCTGAATTGACACCGGTGGCTTTGAGCGCCACGACACCCAATTTGAGGGTGGACAACCACAATGATCACAACGTCCACGTTATCGCCGTTGGACCCGTGAGGCCGGGCGTGGGGATGTCGCGCCCACTCTTCATCGCCGTCTTGGTGGTTGCCTTCTTTTTGTCCTTGGCCGTGGGCCTAATGTGGCGGGGCTTCCAGCCGTTTCTGGTCATGCTCCTGGTGAACGGCGGGGGGATCCTGGCCGTGATCGGCATCAGCCAGCGGGAGCTGTTTCGCTTCAGGATCGAGCAGGGGCGCTGGCCCAGCGAACACGAAGCCACGTCCTGGAACCAGGAACTCCACGGCCGCCAAGTGAAGGCCCAGTTGGTTGCCGACGCCGCAAAGGCGTTCTCTAGGGCCGAACGCGCATACGGGCAGCGCATCAGTACAGCCGAACACGCGCTGAAGGCCGCCCAGCGCGACCACCAGACCGAAATAGACCGCGCCCGCAAGAACCTATTGCAGGCGGAGGCTCTGCACGCGACTGCGGTTGCGCGGGCCACCGTCGCGTTGGAGTCGTGGCGCAATCCAGGGCTCGGCGAACGAGTTGCCGACTTCAAGGGGTTCGGCGTGTGCACTCACGCCCTCAAATACCGCGGGAAGGTGCTCCCCCTCGCCTATGCGCAGGCGACCGTGGCCGGCAACAAGCTGATGGTCTACGCCGGAGGCAAGCAGGAATCGGTGAAGGTCACCCCGAAGGAGGTGCCACAGGCACTGCAGTTCGCGTCTTTTTTCGGCGCCGCCGTAGCCCAGGAGGCGCAGTTCGAGCAGCAGCGGCCGGCGGCCACAGCCTCTGCCACGCAATACCTTGCCCACATCACTGCCGACACCGGCGCTATTGTGTCCGCGCGCGGCGCCCCTGCCGCCGCCGAGGTGAACACTGCATTGGTGTCGGCAATTGCGGCGGCAGCGGACGAGCTCACGTCCGCGAAGGGTGCCACCACGGACACTCTTGAGGCGCGCAACCAGCTCAGGCTCGCGCGCGAGCGCGCCGTCGAGGCGACGGCCGACGCACCGCCGCCGACGTGGCTGCCGAGGGCGACAACGGCCGCATTTTCGCTGCTCCCCGTTGTGCTCCTCTCGCTCTGGGCGCTCACCATGCCCGCGCTCGAGCGGGAGGGAGTTGCCCGCGCGGAGGCGCGGGCCGTGGCGGAGGCGGCTCGGGTAAATGCAGATGCCAAGAACCAGCTTGCGATCGAAGCCCAGGCGGCCCTGGAACGGGAGATGCGCGTACAGGCCACTGCGGCTGCCCAGGCGGGCACGGAGGCGCTCCAACAGCAGGCGCGGTCGGAGGCGGTGGATCTGCTCGGCCAAGCCGTCTACTTCAGGGAAGGTGGCCAGCTCGGGATGGCACTCGAGCTTGCTCGGCAGGCGAATGGGAAGTGGCAGGACTATCCCGACGCACAGTCGTTTCTCGCTGCGGTCAAGCCCCAAGCGACCGCGCAGGCCGAGGTAGCCGCCGCACAGGCGAGAGCGGTGCAGCAGGCCGCACAGAGCCGGCAGGCAGCGGTCAATACCTACAAGGCGAAGATTGGCAGCTTCACAGGTGACTACGCCACGGGTCTAAACACATTCAATGCACAGAATGCGCAGGCTACTCGTACACCGCTCGTGATGTTCACCAACGACTGGAAGATCAAGTCCGTCGTAGCCCTGCTGACGATGGAGCAGGCGGCCAACGAGATGGCCTCCGTGGCGCCGGTGCCGCCCGAAATGACCGTCCTTGCCGGCTTGGTGAAACAGCTCGCCGCGGAGACGAAAGCAATAACTACCGACTATGGCAAAGGCATTGATACTCTTGACGCCCGATTCATCGCCTCCGCGAGTACTCACATGGAGAAGGTGGGGGACCTCGCTCGGCGAATGAGCACGGAGGCGAGGAAATAGGGCACTTCGAACGGGCTCAGGACGGTGCCGGGGCCCTCCATCTCGGGGTGGAGCAGGCACAAGTGCTCGTAGATACCCAGCGGCGCATCGAACCGGAAGTACGTAGGCACCGCCGGGGGTTCATATGGTCAGGCGCAAACGTCCGCCGCTGGCATGGATCGCCGCGAGTCGGCTAGCGGGGGATGTGGCACGCCACAGCGATGGGCCACGCGCCGACGGAATGGACTACCGGCCAGACTGCCCCGGCTTCGTGGACGAACTGCAAGCCGTATGGCTCGCCGGATGGGACGAAGCAGACAGGCGCGAGCGGGAAGGACTCTCTCTGCGTTCGCGCCGCCGTCGATGATCGACACCCGTCAGTACCAAGACTAAGCATCCTGTCTGCTCGGCCCATAGGTCCGTGGTACTAGTGGACTAGCGAGATCGCGCCTAGAATTCCTCGACTTCAAGAGAGTGAGCACAATGGGCAGGCAGCGTTGGGTACTTGGTTTCGCGTTTGCGCTTGTGATGACAAGCGCGGTTCCGGTGGCAGCGCAAGGCGCGGCGACAGCGGCCTCCGTGGTGCGCGTGATCGACGGCGATACGGTTGACGTTCGCCTGGGTGATGGCAAGGTGGAACGCCTGCGCATCATCGGACTCGATACGCCGGAAACGGTGGACCCCAGGAAGCCGGTCCAGTGCTTCGGGAGGGAGGCATCAGCCAGAGCCAAGGAACTCCTGCCTGCCGGTCGTGCGGTCGTACTGGAAGAAGATCCCACGCAAGATACCCGGGACCGTTACGGACGCGCGCTTCGGCACGTGTTGCTTGAACAAGAGCCGGGAGCGTTCAGCAGCTTCGCCCAAATCATGATCGGGGAAGGCTACGCCCACCACTACGTCTACGGCGGCGTGCGCTCCATGTACGCCGACCAGTACGGCGCCGCGCAGGAATGGGCAGAAGCGAACGGCTTAGGACTGTGGAACCCAGCAACGTGCGCGGGTGTGCCGACGCCGAAGAATGACTTGACGCTAGAGGGAAGCGCGGGGCTCTCGGCCTACGCTGGCCCACACGATCCATTCGGCGAAGACCGCGACTGCGCGCACTTCACTTCGTGGGATGAGGCGCAGCGTTTCTTTCTCACAGCGGGACCGAGTGATCCGCACCGACTCGACGCTGATGACGATGGCATCGCGTGCGAGGCGTTGGCGCGGAGTGGAGGCGTCCCAATCGCCCCAGCATTGCAAGCGTCCCCGGCCCAAACAGCACCGCAGCCCGCAGCCGCTGCGCCGGCCGCCGCTGCCGCCGCACCGGCGCCTGTGATCACCGCCCCCCTACAGCCACCAGTCAGACCGCAGCCGACAGCTACGATGGTCCCAACGGCACCGCAGCCTGCAGCTGTCCCGGCAGGCTTCAACGGCCTTGCCTTTATTGGCCAGGGTGATCGCTACAACTGCGGAGACTTCGCGAGTCAGGCGAACGCGCAGGCCGTGTTACGCGCGGATCCGTCAGACCCGAACCGGCTGGATACCGACCGCGATGGGATTGCGTGCGAGAGCAACCGGTCGCCGTTTGACCGGGTGCCGGTGCGCCGGTAGCCAGCTTGTAGCGCGCCACCCTCTTCGATGGTGTGCGGCCCGAACTGGCAGACGTGCTCTGTGAATCGCTGGTAGCCGTTGCCGCTGCGAAGGGCTGGACCATCGCAGGAAGCATGAGGCCGGGCGAGAACGTCAAGAGGCCGTCAGACTGGCAGTGCGCCAAAGCAGAGGACACCGCGAACGACCTGGCGGCACCTTGGCCGATAGTCCCTTTGAATGGCACCTCATTTACGCCGAACCTAGACTGACCATGCGTAACGACGGCCAGAGGTGTAGGGAGAAATAATGGCGCCCTTAAAGGTGTTTGGGGCGCATTTGCACGCCTGGGGAGTGCCAGGGTTTCGTTCAGGTGCGCTCTGGAAGAAGGTCATCGGAGCCGCTTCCTATGTACTGATCTTACTTCTCGCGCTGGCGACACTTCGCGTTCCGATTCTCACGGTGGTTTTCCTAGCAACTGCGGCTGTGGTGGTGATCCAAGTCTGCAACTTCCGAAACCTGCGTGTGAGGGCCGGGCGTCATGCGTTCTGGATAGGGCCGCTCGCCTTCCTTGCCGGGTCAACTGCCTTCGGCAGTGCTCTTCCGCCGCAATCCGCTGAACAAAAAGCAGACGCGGCGGCGCGCGTCGAAGCTAAAGCAACGGCGGCAGTGGAAACCGCATCCCGAAAAGCTATGGCCACTACTAGTGCTGCCGCAGACAGAGATGCGAAAGCGCAGGCGACTGCACAAACCAAAGAGGCTGCTGATGCTGGTAAGACGGCCCTGAGTGCGGCGGGGCGTGTTGAGGCCGTTGAATTGCTCGGACAGGCACTCTACAAGCGAGAAGAAGGCAACTACGGCTTGGCTATCGAGTTGGGGCGCCAGGCGCAGGCAAAGTCTCCTGATTTTGCCGAAGCCAGCAGCTTCATGGCGGAGGTGGCTCCGCAAGCAACAGCCGTGCAGGCAACAGCCGTGGCGCAAGCCACTGCGTCTACGCGCGCGGCTGCTACGGCACAGGCCCAGGCCAATGCTCAAGCAACAGCCGTGCAAGCAACAGCCGTGGCGCAAGCCACTGCGTCTACGCGCGCGGCTGCTGCGGCACAGGCACAAGCGGCCGTGAGCGCGACCGCACGCGCTAACGCCGCCCGCTTCATACCTGGGCTCACGACGGCGGACGTGAAGCTGAACATGGAGCGGCGCGGCTTCCGTTGCAATGTACTCGCAGGGGCTAATTCATTGTCCGGACTCTGCCAGGAACCGGCTCCCGGACTACCAACCCGGAACGTCAGCTACATCGCCGACAGCCCCACGCAAGTGGAGCACGTCTCGGCTCTGATTGGAAATTGCCCGAACGCCTTGGGCGCAGCCGCAGCCGACCTCCTGGGATTTGTCGCCACGCTCCCCTACGACGGTGGGAACCCGACCGGTGCCCGCCAATGGGTTGAACAGCAGCTCGCGCGTGCCCCCGACCGCATCGGCGTCCACGCCGAGACAACAATCGGTGGTGCCCGCTTTCAGATATACGGGCAGGCATGTGCCCGAGGCCTCAGCATCAGGGGGCTGAACGCACCCCATTGAGCGGCGGGTATACCGTTGACCTGATGAGGGCACGCGACCCTGTCCAACGACCACGGCTGCACAAGGCACCTTCGAATGTGGCGCTAACGATTTGAGAAGGCGAGAACAGACGCAGTGCCTGACTACATACTTGTCCAGCCACCCGTGAGCACCCGCTGGGAATGACGGCGTAAGTAACGGACTGCGTCCTCGGTGGTCGTGGTGAGACGGTCCACGGTTCCAGCAGGAGAAAAGACGATGCCCGGTACCGCGTCAACCATCCACGGACACCTCAACCCGCGCGTGAAGTGCAATGCATGCGCTGTGGAGCGGCTATCTGCATCCCGCAGAGTGGGACGGTAAGCCCCATGTACTGCCCCGCGTGCAGGGCTGACAGGCACCGTGAGCACTCCCGCCTGACGGCCGCTCGCGCCCGAGCTCGCCTCGCAGCGTCCCGGCAGTCATGACCACTGGCTTGGAAGCAGAGCGGTTCCTCCGCACCCGGCAAGGCATCATTGCCAAGCTGGAACGGGTGAACGCGGCGCTCTCGCAGTGGAATGAGTACCGGGCCAACCAGGCGCTACCACCTGACCTGAAGCGGTACATCCCGCGTCCTGAAGTCTCACGCAACACTCTTGCGGACCTTCACAGCATGCTCGTGCAGGAGCTTGGCCGGTTAGAAGGCAGCGAGTAGCCCATGCTCAGAACCCTTGCCTTTGGTGCCCTGTGGTGTGTCCTTGGCAGCGTGCTCGGCCCTGGCGCCACCGTCAGCGGTGGCGGTGGCGATGATGTGGAAATGTGGGAGCGTGGAAGGTGGCGGAGATCATTTCTCGCTTGCGTTAGGCAGCGGTAGAGCGGCGAGGCGCTCGATCTCCGTCACGATGCGATCGAGCTCGTCCACCATCCAGTCCGGCCCATGGGCACGGTACGCCCCCACCAGCGCGCGGTAGTACCAGAGGGTTCCTTCCTCCCCGCCATTAAACCTCGCCCACAACACATCCCCATGCCGGCGCAGGTCGCTCAGAATTGCCCGGGCATTGTGGAGCTTGTCGGCGAGGGAGACGAGCAGAACGCTACGCGGCGCGGTCAGGAGGTGGGAAATGTAACGCTCCTTGCGGTCGCGCCATGGCGGTTTCGGCACGACGTCCGTGTCGCTGCAGCCGTCGACGATGGCCGCGATGCCCTCGCCGAAGAGGTGCCGGATCACCTCGCGCGTGGCGGCGCCGCCCTGGTCTTCGACAGCATCATGCAAAAGCGCCGCAATCGCCTCATCCTCCGTGCCGCCGGCCTCCAGCACAAGCGCGGCCGTGCTGAGTACGTGCGACAGGTAGGGGATGGTCGTCCCCTTCCTAGTCTGCTGTGCGTGGAGGCGGCTGGCGTACACCAGGGCCGCATCAAAGCGATGATCGAGCATGGCCCCACTCTTCCTCTTGCATTGAACGGCCCACGAACAAGGTACCCGAATGCTGGCTCAGCGTGCACCGGTTGTGGCCGGATCACGCGCCCCACTCTTCCAGAAACGCACTCCCGAATGGAAGGCGCTCATCCTAGAGAGCCACTTCATCAGCAGCGCCGGACGCTTCCAGGACATGACCGCCGCCTTTCCGTGGTGCGGCGGGCGTGAAGCGCGGACCGCGGGCGTTAGGAGTGGCGTCACGACGCTACCTGCGCGTTGCCGATGGCGTCAATCAGGTTGCGACCGATGCCGCGGTACTCCACGCCGTTAATGCGCAGCGTGGCGGACGCGCGGGCGATACGTTCGCCGGGCAGCGCGACCACGACAGCGGGCTGACGCTCGGCCAGCCGCTTCGCCTGCTTCAAGGCTTCGGCGCGCAAGCGGGCTAGCCGCACCGCGGCGATGTGCCAGCACACCCGGCCATGCTGACCAGCGGGGCAGTCACAAGTGTGGTCGCTGGCGTCCATCGCCCTGCCGGTGACGGTGTAGTAGGCGTCCGCCTCGGTCGCGCTTGGGACTTGGTGGACGCCGTGGCTGATGCGCCGCACCACTGCCGGACCACCCATCGCCTGCGCCTTGCTGATCGCGTTCCGCTCGTTGCTGCTGATCATCATCTTGGCTCCCTGCAACTTGATACCTTCAATATGAGGTATTCTGCATAGAACGTCAAGGGGTTTGGTGCCGAATATATGCAAAATACTTCCGTAGATAGGAAGAATATGCTATTCTGGCAGCGGAGGTACATGAATGGCCGTTACCATCGCGCCCGTTGAACACACCGTGCTGATTAACCGACTATCCCGGCTCTGCGGCGAGCGGCGCCTAACCGTGCAAGATGTGGCGAAGGGTTCCGGTATCAGCTACCGGACATTGCACGATCTCTATCACGCACGCACGACACGCATCGACCTTGAGACGCTCAATAAGATGTGCGCATTCTTCGAGGTGGAGCCGGGCCAGATCTTCGAGTGGCGGCGTCGTGAGAATGACCCGCCAGCTACCACCGCGTCTGCTGAGTAGGGCTACCGCAATGACTCGAAAAGGGATGCAGGATGGCCCAGGCGCGCAGGACGTGGCGGCGCATGCCACCGCACCGGAAGGCGCTTCCCAGGCGCAGGGTGAGCCCCAGAAGCAGCGCAGGGGCAGAAGAGCGGCGGGCCGGAAGAACGGCGAAGGGACCTATGACCTCAAGCGTGGAATGCAGCGCTTCCGCGTGCCCTATGTGGGGCCGGACGGTCGGAGCCGTACTAAGGAGATCACGTCCGGGACGCTGAAGGCGCTGCGCGTCAAGGTGAAGGCGTGGCAAGAGGAGCTCGCGCGCGGTCTGCCGGTGGCCGGCGACGAGCCTACGGTAGAGCGTCTGGTAGACGAGTGGCTCGCCACGAAGGTGAACCTCCGCAGCAACAGCCTGCGAGACTACGGACAGATTGCGGCTCGCATCAAAGCCGGGTTAGACGGCCACAAGGTCAAGCTGCTGACCGACGCGCACATCCAAGCGTGGATCAATGGCGAGCGCAAAAAAGGACGCGCGGCCAGCACGCTGACCAAGACGAAGGCGCTCCTGCATCAACTCCTCGCGCACGGGGAGCGGCGCGGCTATGTCATGCGCAATGTGGCCCGGTTAGTCAACGTCCCCAAGAGGGATCAGATCGACCCGGACGTGTACGACCGCGCACAAGTGGAGCGGCTCCTGGAAGAGGCGAGAGCGCCACGCCAGCCGGGGCAGATTGGCAGGCCGCTGACCGACTGGCACGTTCTCCTGACGGTCCACGCGATGACGGGCCTACGTCCCTCGGAGCTGCTTGCGCTGCGCTGGTCAGACATCCGGTGGAATGAGAGCATGATCTTCGCGCAGCGCGGCCTCCTGTGGACGCGCGGTGAAGCCGTCCCGAAACTGACCCCTATGAAGAACGCCTACAGCCGCCGCCAGATCCCCGTTCCGCCGGTGGTGCTGGACGC
>Ga0136611_10001779_pt1 | contig 14921 bp, 10 predicted proteins | sample AntDrymUQ2232306_2_FD_106645 | JGI IMG/M metagenome (GOLD analysis project Ga0136611, IMG submission 106645) | Polar desert sand microbial communities from Dry Valleys, Antarctica - metaG UQ223 (23.06) | ecosystem: Environmental > Terrestrial > Soil > Desert | place: Antarctica: Dry Valley...
AAAATGGGTATATCTGTCCTGTCTCCTGATATAAACGAATCTTTCGTAGAATTCGCTGTTGTGCCTAACCTAAAAAATCCGGACAACCGCCTGGCGCCAATTCGTTTCGGTATGGCCGCAATCAAAAATGTCGGAACTGGTGCTGTCGAGGAAATTTTGCGAGCCCGCACAAAATGCGGCAAATTTACAGATCTCGAACAGTTCCTGGCTTCCGTCAACCCGAGGGTTGTCAATAAAAAGGCTATGGAAAGTCTCGTCAAAGCCGGTGCGTTCGACCGCTTCGGTGACCGCTCGAAGCTCCTGCACAACATCGAAGTCATGCTGACATACGCCAACCGCATCCAGAAAGCCTATAATAGCGGTCAGGTTGACCTATTTGGCGAATCGATCGAGCAGGAAGGCTTCAAACCGCAACTGGCACTTGAAGCAGCGCCGGTTATTCATAACGCACGCGAGCAATTACTCTGGGAGCGAGAGCTACTGGGACTATATCTGTCGCAGCATCCGCTCGATATGTACGCCAGCTTCCTGGAAGAACGAACATTGCCACTTAATGAACTCAAACCAGCCCATGATGGCAAGGCGGTGACTGTCGGCGGAGTTGTAACTGAAATGCGAGAAATTTTGACCAAGAAGGGCCAAAAAATGGCCTTCATCAAATTCGAAGATAAGTTTGGTGAGACTGAAGCCATATTGTTCCCGAGCACGTATGAACAGACGATTGGCATCTGGGCCCGAGACAGTATAGTCCTTATGCGCGGCAAAGTGAATGCCCGTGACCGCGACGGCAAGCTGATCGACGAGATAAAGATCATGGTAGACGATGCCCGGGAAATAACCATCGAACAGGCCCAGGCTTACACACCGCGTGGCCGCAAGCTTACCGTACCCAAGCCCCCTAAACTTAGTAAACTCGCTGCTATTAAAAGCCCGGGTGCCAAAGTCATAGCGGCGCCGGCACCAAGTGGGTTCCAGGACGACGAATCCAGCCCTGCGCTTTCACCTCCTGAAAGGGTTTATATCCGGATTATGAGCGGAAACGATAACACGATGCTGCTGTCGCTCAAACAGGCTATAGACGACCACCAGGGTTCGACAGAAGTCGTTTTGGTGTTGGGTGCTGACAACCAGAAGCAGATCATTAAACTACCAAATGGCTTTAACAAAGCCGCGCCGGCTCTTGAACGGTTACAGAAATTGGTTGGACACGAGAACGTCAAGGTCCATTAGTAATCAATTGCCACCAGCGACTAGTTGATAAACCCGGCGGCTCGCGTCAGAAGTACGGAGGCCACGAGTACGCTGACAGTTACAATATCTAATACCTTATGGCGAAGCACAAAATCTTCGCTCTTGATGAGCATGCGGTGCCATGCCAAGGCGTGCCTGAAGACGAGGAGTGCAAGGGCGGCCAGTGTGAGTGTCGATAACACTACGAAGGCCCAGGGGGCCTGGCCGCCAGTCAGCATTTCGATGCGGGAGACGTTGCGATATGGCTGGTTCGTCAAGTTCGCGCCAGGCGCATTCGTGCTGCTGACAGTGGCTTGGACACCAATGTTGGATCCGGCAGGCTGTCCATACAGGGCTACGACAATTGTCGCCGGGCCTTTGCCCTGGAAGTTGTCCGATGTCGTAATGCCTATGCCGATTTCGCGGTAATCTCGGTTTAGTATGTTGGCTTTGTGCTCCGGACTATTCATCCAGCCGTCAATTATCTGCCCGGCGTTCATGAATCCGAAGGCGAGGTTTTCACCAGCAGTCTGGTATTCGTAGCCGTTACTATCGACGAAGCTCCATGGTGTGGTGCCATCTGGTGCGTTGTGGGACCAGTAGTCGCGCTGGACCATGTCGTTGGCCTTTGCCTGAGCGGCCTGCTTCAATTTGGTGTTGACGGCTAAATCTTGTTCCTGGCTACGCGACCGCTCCAGGTTTGTCTCCTGTACGATTTGGTTAGCTGTGAGGTCGACGGCTGCCCCAAGCACTTGTGTCTGTGAAGCCCAGAAGCTATTGATAGCTAAGCCCACAAGCACTATCAGTAGTAGCGGAAGATAGGGCATGTAAGTCTTAAGGTAACTTTTGTTATGCCGGTGGTGCGCGCCGCGTTTTCTACGGTGTGACAATGTTGGTTTGCGCTGTGCTGTGAGTGCCATTATTTTTGGGTTTCATACTTTTTATGCTTACTACCATTATCATACCACATTTGTAAAGAACCCAAAACTGATAGTATCGGCTTAACTGAAACGACAGTGGTAAAGCGCCATTGCTGCGGCTTGGACGACATTGAACGATTCTTTTTGGCCGTACATCGGGATTTCCAGGCAGCTGTCGACAGCTGCCAATACTTCCGGTTCGACACCTTCAACTTCTCTCCCGACAATCAATATGATTTTTTGCGGGGGTGAGAAGTCCGGCAGGTCGATACTACTACTGTCCTGCTCGATGGCAGCTATATGCCATCCTTCCGCGTGGTAGCCTTCAATGCATGGAATAATATCCGGAAGATACTCCCAAGCGACCAGAGATTCCGCGCCAAGGGCAGTCTTGTGAATTTGTTTATCGATTTTGATAACTTCATGCGGCATCCGGGTATCGCCGGTGACTGCCGGATGAGGCGTGTAACCGCTTAATATGACTTTTTCGACAGCGATGCCTTCGGCCGTCCTGAGTAGTGAGCCGACGTTGTGGCAGCTCCTTAGATTGTGGACGACGATGACAATCTGTCGCATATTTGCATTCATAGCAGATACTATACCGCACCTAGAGAATCTGAGAGAATTCCGGGTGCAATGATTAACCGACTGCTTTATACTTATGGTTATGAGCCAAGACGCCCGATTAGACGAAGAGACATCAACCCAACGCCGGGCGCGAATCCTTAACTTGTCTTACGTCAATACGTCCAAAATTGCAGAAAAGCCACTTTTTAAGGAAATTCTGGCCGAACAGGATATCCACAGCAAGCGGATCGTGCCACTGCAGGCAGACAAGTACAACATACTCTTCGGCATCACCACGACGACGTCGCAGCAGACAATGAACGCGATCCGCCAGCATTTCACCAATCAGCGGGTTACCTTCGCAATTATCTCCGAAACCGGCTTCCAGGAATATCTGAGATTGTACAATCCTCCAAAGAAAATTACCTACCAGGACGTGTCGCTTGGTGTCAAAGCCGACGAAGAGCTGATCAAAAATGTATCGGCTACACTCGAACAGGTTTTATCGGATGACATATTGGCGTATCTAGTCCAGCAGGCCTATGCCCTCAAGGCGTCCGATATTCATATGGAGAACCAAGAAGGTTATGTTCGGATCCGTTTCCGGGTTGATGGTGTGCTTCATTCGATTGCTAAACTTACCCCTACTAAATACAAACAGCTGATGTCGGCACTTTCGATTATTGCTAATATCTCGACGGCTTCACCAGACGCCCAGAGTGGCCACATCAATAAGTCATTCAAAATGGCGACCGGCGACGATGTGACGGTTAACCTGCGTGTCGAAACAGTCCCAACTGTCTACGGCCAGGACGTCGTGATGCGTTTGTTCAACCTGAAACTCGAGCTGTTGAATCTCGATAGCCTGGCATTATCGGAGCGAGAGCGGGTTGTAGTGAACGACATCATCAGCCACCCGACCGGCATGGCGCTGGTTGTGGGTCCGACTGGCTCCGGTAAAACGACGACTTTATATTCGCTTATTACGACGCTCAATTCTGACGAAAAGAAAATCATTACTTTGGAGGATCCGGTTGAATACTTCATGCCTGGAGTCGTCCAGATACCGGTGCAAGGCGACCATAATGTCGCTGGATTTGCTGATAAACTGCGGGCAGTGCTGCGGCTTGACCCTGATATTTTAATGGTTGGTGAGATCAGGGATCAGGATACGGCCCGGACAGCACTGCAGGCTGCTTTGACAGGTCACCTAGTTCTCAGTACATTTCACGCCAGTTCGGCGGCGGCGGCCTTGACACGGATGCTTGACTTCATCGGACCTAACCCGCTGTTCTCCTCGGCTATCCGCCTGATTATGGCCCAACGTCTGATACGACGCCTCGATGATGCAACTAAGCAAGCGTACCACCCAGATAGTAGTGTGATAGAGCGGCTTCAAGCTATCGTTGACAGCTTGCCCCCAGGTGTTGAGCGCCCGAAGTTGCAGGGAATTACACTGTACAAGCCAGGGTCATCGAGTGCAAATCCTTTCGGATATGTCGGGCAGTTTCCAATTCGCGAGCAACTCCAAATGACACACGGCGTCCAGCAGTTGCTGCGCCTGCCGCCGAACCAGATTACTACAGACATGATCGAATCAAAAGCTATCGAAGACGGTATGCTCACGATGCTTCAGGACGGTATACTCAAGGTCATTAAAGGAGATACGACGCTCGAAGAAGTTTACCGCGTCGTCAGCTAGACCTATTCACGTATAGGAAACACTAGCTAACAGGTAGATGTACCTGTTAGACTATTGATATAACGAAAAAATTAGTGTAAGGTGTATTAGATATGAATTCAATTGTTAATGTATTTGCCGCCCAGTTTAAAAAGCCTGCCGTCGTTGACGTCCAGAGCGGTGACACTGTAAAGGTTCACCAGAAGATCCGCGAAGGCACCAAAGAGCGTGTCCAGATCTTCCAAGGCCTCGTTATCCGCACCGACAACAAAGGTTCTCACACCAGCCGGATTACCGTCCGCCGTATCGCGAGTGGTATTGGTGTCGAAAAGAGCTTCTTGCTGCACAGTCCGCTGGTTGTCCAAGTCGAAGTCACCAAGCGTAGCAAGGTCCGTCGCAACTACCTGACTTATATGCGTGCCCGCACCGGTAAAGCAGCCCGTTTGACTGGCCTCGACTTTGACCGCCGCGCCGTGAACGAACTTCCAGCAGCTGAAACTAAAGCAGACGAAGCTGAAGTCTCCGATGCTTCAGCGGCTGAAACCGCCAAGAAATAGCCCGACTTATTTCAGCTCAGAATACCGCCTTCATCCGGAGGCGGTATTCTTTTTTAAGGGCTTAAATTTGTTTAAGGGCTTAGGTTTGGTAGTATGGTTCTAATGTTGACGATTGGAATTGATGAAGTTGGTCGAGGATGTTGGGCTGGTCCGCTTGTCGCGGCGGCAGTGTTGCTCAATCCTGAACACCCTATCACAGGTCTCAATGACTCGAAGAAACTTACAAAACATGACCGCGAACGCCTCGATATTTTAATACGTGGTCAGGCTTTAGCGTACGGTATAGGTTGGGTATGGCCGGAAGATATTGACATAAGCGGTATTACCACGTCTGTCAAGTTGGCAATGTCCCAGGCATGTGACCAAGTATTAGATAAGTTGCGCAAATTAAACACCCCACGAATCGACAGTATACGGATCCTGATAGATGGTAATTACAACTATCTGCCATCTTATTCGAATGTAGCAGTACTCGTCGGTGCAGACGGATTAAATGATTCGGTGAGCGCGGCAAGTATCATAGCCAAGGTAGCCCGGGACAAGTATATGGGCGGCGAGGCTACTGATAAATATCCCAACTATGGTTTCGCAAGCCATGTCGGCTACGGCACTGCACAACACATCGCAATGCTTCAACAGCAGGGAGTGACACCAATCCACCGTAAGTCGTATAAGCCTATAAAGGCCTTCCTATGATCTACAGGCAATGTTCGGTGGACCTCCATCTCCTGATGTATATGGTTGACCATACAGAGACCAAGCTAAAGCTCGTGGATTATGAACCACTGGCCAGATACTGCAGAGCCGACCTTGTCGACAATTGATACCGGTCGTCGGGCCGAGCAGGCCGCGGCCGATTATCTGGTACGCGAAGGATTTGAAATCGTCGAAGTCAATTTTCGACGCCGAAACTGCGAAATTGATATTGTCGCGCGCAGTCAAGACAATATATTTTTTGTTGAAGTAAAATATCGGGCAACCGACCGGTTCGGTTCAGGGTTTGATTACATTACTGCTGCCAAACTTCACCATATGCAGCGGGCAGCCGAAATGTGGGTTCGGGAGCGCAATTGGCACGGTGAGTATACTTTATCTGCAATTGAAGTCAGCGGGCTGACTTTCGATGATATCGAATTCATAGAATCGGTTTATTGATTCTGAAAGAATTCTTGGACAGACTTAAGGTCTCTTTCGAGCCATTTAACACGATTGGTAATTTCTTCGACACCAATTTGAATGTTGCGTTTTAGAACTATTTGATCCGCTTTGGGTAGAAAGAATGATTCATACCTAGCTGCCCATTCTCGGGTGTTACAGCCAGCCGAGGCATAGCGAGGCATGTAGTCGTACGATTTATCATTCTTGTAGGTTTCTTCGATCCAGCTCCACTCGTTTTCCATCCAGCTCCATCCAGTATTACGGACATAACGGTTGCGCATGAGGTAGACAAGCCAACGGTCGGCGTCCTGGGGTTTGATGACCTTACTGTCTTTGATGCGGTCGAGTAAGCGGGATGCGTTAGTTTCGATCCTGGTGGCTGTCAGTGCTCCTGAGATATCTGACTTCAGGTCGCTGTTGCTCGAGGAGTCATGTAGGCTAAGCAAATATTCAAATGCTTCTGGGTCACCTTGTTTTATAGGGACTCCAAAGACGATGGAACGTATTTCCGGGGAGAGACCTGATGTTGTCTGCTGGTAAGATTTGAATCGTTCCAGTGCTTCTTGTACTATAGCCGGCTCGTCGGCATACGCACCGAGGCCGATTATAATAGCCCTCAGTTTCTGGTCGGCTGAAGATTCACCGTGTTTTTCATCCCAACCGAGACGCTTGAACTGCTTGGCTATCAGCTTTCGAATGAAAGACTTGAGTTTGTCTTCAATCGTATCGTCGAGATCAACAAAACGCCGTGTCTCACCGACTACTAAGGAAATGATGTCCCATACAGATTCGTTTGATTCGTCTGCATACACCGAAAGAAGGGACAGGGCGTCACCATACGGCCGGTACCCGGCTCTGGCTAACATCGATGTATCGTTGAGCAGCATCAACCTTTCGGCGTTTGATAGTTTGCCTGATTTGACAAGTTCGGCAATATTTTCCCGTTGCCCGGCTGTTTCGTAGTTGACGATGTAGTGGCCGCGGGCGGCTTGGTTGAGTAGGACGGTATCGCTCGAAGATACCGATATGTGCAGAGGTTTGTTGGAGAGGATTTCCGGGATGATTTCATCATTGGCAAACAGCGGTGTCGGCCAAAAACGCTCCGGATCAGCCTTAGCCGGATTATCGGAAAAGTGCTGTTGCTTAATGTCTACGGACTCCATATCCTGCGAGATAGTAACAACCGGGAAGCCAGGCCGTTCCAGCCAGGGGTTCATAAATGCCGCCACGTCGCGGCCACTAGCTACAGATAATTCTGCCCAGAGATCCGAACCCTCGGTATTTTTGTAGGCGAACTTGGTGAAATAATTACTGAGACCTGTGCGGAATGCTTCTTCGCCGATATAATTCTTGAGCATAAAGAGCAGGCGACCGCCTTTGGCATATACTATGGATGGGTCGAACAGCGTGCTGATCTCTTCCGGATGGTTAACCGGTGTCTTTACTGCCTGGACGCCCGGCGTAGCATCCCGGCGGAGCGATGACAATGCCTCGGCGGCAACGAAGGTATCCCAAATTTTCCAATCCGGGAACAGAGCGTCAACAGCCTGATACTCCATCATATTGGCGAAAGACTCGTTGAGCCAGAGGTCATCCCACCACCGCATAGTGACAAGGTTGCCGAACCACTGGTGTGATGTTTCGTGGGCAACAACCAGGGCGATAGTTTCTTTGACTGATTGTGACGATTCGCCCGGATAAGCAAGTAAGACTCGCTCGCGGTATGTGATAAGTCCCCAGTTTTCCATGGCGCCGCTGCTGAAGTCAGGCAGGGCGACGTGGTCTGATTTGGGTAGGGGATAGGGAACACCAAAGTAGTCTTCAAAAAATTCGATACTTTTGACTGCTACTTCCAGTCCGAAATCCAGCGAATCAATTGGTTGGGCTTTGGTTGACCAGACGTTAACTTCGGTTCCCGTTTTGGTCTTGGAGGATTTAGACTGCAAGTCCCCGACGACAAAAGCTAGTAGGTAACTGCTCATCCGCGGTGTCGTTTCGAAGCTGGTTGTCATGAATTTACTATCGGTAGTCTGCTGCTTGATAGGAGTATTGCCCAGTGTAGTAATGTTTGGTTCAGTTACTAATGACAGGTCAAAGGTTGCTTTAGCTTCCGGCTCGTCGACACACGGAAAAACTTCACGGGCATGGTGACTCTCGAATTGGGTAGCCAGCAATGCAAGTTCAATTCCGTCCTGTTTGAAATAGCAGGGATAGACTCCGGTCATGCCAGGTGTGATGGCCGCGTTGAAGTTGAGTGTGACCGTATATTGACCAGGGTAGAGTAGGGTGTCGGCGTGCAAGCGAACTTCGTCGTAAGATTTATGCTGGTTTATACGGGCAACAGGAATCTGACGTTCGCCCTTTTTATCCTTGACCCTTATGGTGGCTGCAGTGACCTTCAGGTCTTTTTGGTGGAACGTGATCCGTTTGCTTGGACGGCCGACTTTCCTGCCGGTAATCGTTACGCTGCCACTGAATTTCATGTTGGCGCGGTCGAGGTCGAGCGTTAGGTCGTAGGCTTCAGGTTGGAATTGGGTGAATAATCGGGTAACTGATGCGCTCATATGCATACTCCTCGTTGCTACGTTGATATTCTTAGTCAGGTTTCATAGTAGCATTTTTGAAGTGGGCTTGGAGCGAAATTCTGGTGATTTGACAACACCGGTGCACTGACGGTACAATATAAGGGTTCGAGTCGGCCAGCAGGTCGGCTTTTTTCATACCTACCGTCCATGTGAGACATGATACATAACAGATAAATACTGCGGCTTCGCAGGCAAGGAGACATAAAATGGATATGGATTTTAAACAATTAGGCGTAGCTATCAAGGCAATTGCCGAAGAAAAGAACTTACCGGAAGAAACTGTCCAGGAAGTGGTTGAACAAGCTTTAGCCGCTGCTTACCGCCGCGATTACGGTGACCGCGAACAGGACGTGCGCGTTACGATGAACCTCAACTCTGGTGAAGTAGACGCTTACGTCCAAAAGGACGTTGTAGAGCGTGTCGGTGATCCAGATTACGAAATAAGCATTACAGATGCTCAACTGATCAAAAAGGATGCCAAGAAAGACGACATCATAGAAATTCACGAGAAGGTTGAAAACTTTGGCCGTGTTGCTGCCCAGACTGCCAAGCAAGTTATCCTGCAGCGCCTCCGAGAAGCAGAGCGCGAAATCGTCATGAACGAATTTGAAGACAAGATCGGCACCGTCATCAACGCTGTTGTATCACGAGTAGAAGGAAACATCTGCCGTATCGACCTCGGCAAAGCCCAGGGTATTATGCCGCGCAGCGAGCAGATTCAGGGGGAACGCTACTATCCTGGCCAACGTCTCAAGGTATTCCTAAAGGATGTTGAGCGAGGGTTCCGTGGTCCACAGCTCATTGTTTCACGCGGCAACAACCAGTTCATTGAATGGTTATTTCGGGCTGAAGTTCCAGAAATGGAGAGCGGCGCTGTCGAAATCAAGGGTGTCGCCCGTGAAGCTGGTGTCCGTAGCAAGATTGCTGTTGCCAGTAATGTGCCTGGTGTTGATCCGGTAGGTACATTCGTAGGTGGTCATGGTACCCGTGTCAATGCTGTCATGAGTGAAATCGGCGAACAGGAAAAAATCGACATTGTCGTCTGGAACGAAAACACTATTGAATACATTATGAATGCCTTAAGTCCAACCAAGGTCAGCAAAGTAGTTTTAGATGAAGAGCACAAAAAGGCCCGCGTTATCGTCCCCGAAGATCAGCTTAGCATCGCCATTGGCAAGAGCGGTCAAAACGTCCGCCTGGCCAGTAAACTTGCCGGATATGACATCGATATCGAAGCCGAGCGCGCTGCTGAACCGGTATCGGAAGGAATTATCGAAACTACCGAATTGCCTAAGGTCCCCAAACTAAAGCGAAAATCTGACCTCGAAAACTCGTTACTCGAGGCTATTGAAGAGCACGGCGAATAGCATCTAGGTACGGGCTATAAAGGGCAAATTAGCACTCTTGACGTGAGAGTGCTAATTCTGGTATTATGGAACAAGTAGTGCGATTGGGATATCCACCCTATTTTGTCCTTACTAATCTGATTGTGTGAATACTCACAGTAAAAATTAAGAACAACAAGATACAATGAATGTAAAATTATTGTCCTTTGGGGTTAGCAATTGTGAAAAATACATGCAGACAATCCACAGGCGTCAAGACTCGTATTTATACAGCGTCCGCAACAGGACAAAAAGGAGAAACTTATGATGCCAAACAGTCCGGATTTCCAAGAATTTTTGAATCATTTAACTAATAACGCGCTCAACTCGTTAAAGCATGCAGATGCAATCGCGCGTAGCTTCGGCAGTGCCTACATAGGCACTGAGCACCTTTTGTTGGGTGTGCTTGCCCAAGAAACCAGTATGGGAGCCAAGATTCTGGAAGGTTCAGGAGTGACGCTTGACCGGGCTCGCTTGGCTTTGAACTTAACCCCGAAGACTCTCGTTATTAATATGGGTGCCAAAGGTCTCAGTGAAACTGCCAAACTGACGCTTAAGATGGCGTACGACGTGGCTCAGGATTACAGTCAGGAGTATTGCGGTACCGAGCATATCCTGTTCAGTATCATCAGTCAGAAGAATGCTCGGGCTACGATATTACTTCGCGATATGAACATTGATGTAGACAGTTTAATGAACGAACTCGAACAGTTCCTAAACCGCCAGCAATATGAAGAGACCGAAAATGGCTCCGATAGTAATGGCCGCCGTGGTAAAAAGGCTGTCAAAAAGACCGCGCTGGATTTCTACGGTACGGACATAACGGCCCAGGCACGTAATAACAAGCTTGATCCTGTTGTTGGGCGTGATAACCAGATCCGCCGCGTCATAACTATTCTCAACCGTCGCACCAAGAACAACCCGGTGCTCATTGGTGAGCCAGGTGTCGGTAAGACTGCTATCGTAGAGGGGCTCGCACAGCGAATTGTATCCGAGGATGTCCCGGACACTTTGCTCGACAAAAGGATTGTGATGCTTGACCTCGCCGGCATGATTGCCGGTACCAAGTACCGAGGAGAGTTTGAAGAACGCCTCAAAAAGGTCATGTCAGAACTTGAGAAAGATACCAAAACAATTGTCTTCATTGATGAGCTGCACTTGATTGTTGGCGCAGGTGCAGCCGAAGGCGCTATGGACGCCGGAAATATCTTAAAACCGGCATTAGCCCGCGGCAAGATCCAGGTCATCGGCGCCACTACGACAGCTGAGTATACGAAGCACATCGAAAAGGATGCTGCGCTGGAACGCCGTTTCCAGCCGATTCAGGTACCTGAAACGACTCCTGCTGAAACACTGGCAATCCTAAAGGGTTTACGTAAACACTACGAAGCTTTTCACGGCGTTACTATTAGCGATGAAGTTTTGGAAGATACTGTCAGTCTGGCTAAGCGCTACCTGACTGAACGTTTTATGCCGGACAAAGCAATCGACTTGCTCGATGAAACGTCAGCTCACCTGCGTGTCGACCGCGGTAAAACATCACCTGAAGTCCGTAAGCTACAAAAGGAATTGAAGCTCGTAAACACCCGGATTGAAGAAGCTGTAGATAGTGAAGATTACGAGAAGGCTGCTAAAGAGAAGACGCGGGCCAGCCAGATAAACGACGAACTTTCAAAAATTCAGAAAAATACGCCGGAAGTAAAGCGCATCCAGGTAACAAGTGAAGATATAGCCGAGGTCGTCTCGCGCATAACTGGCGTCCCAACCAAGAAGGTCATTCGGTCTGAAGCAAAGTATTTACTAAACCTGGAAAAGACAATCAGCAAGTTTATTATAGGCCAGCAAGAAGCTGTTGAAGCCGCTTCCAAAGCTATCCGCCGCAACCGCTCCGGAATCGGCGCGACTAACCGCCCAATCGGTTCATTTATATTCCTCGGCCCGACTGGCGTAGGTAAGACAGAACTCGCCCGGGTATTGGCACGTGAATTCTTCGGCTCTGAAAGCGCGCTGGTAAAGATTGATATGAGTGAATTCGGTGAACATCACAACGTATCGCGGCTCGTGGGCGCACCAGCTGGCTACGTCGGTTATGATGACGGCGGGCAACTGACCGACAAAATACGTCGGCAACCCTACAGTTTGGTACTATTCGATGAGATTGAAAAAGCACATCCAGACGTATTCAATATGATGCTCCAATTGCTCGAAGATGGCTATCTGACCGACGCTAAGGGTCGGCGGATAGACTTTACGAACACTATTGTCATCATGACAAGTAATATTGGTGCCGATAAGCTGCAGAAGGAATCAAGCTTCGGCTTCCAGGCGGTAGATTCGTCCGACCTGAAAGACTTAGACATCATGCACCAGCGTAATCGTGAAAAGGTTATGGACGAGCTCAAAAAAATGATGCGCCCCGAACTGCTTAATCGCATCGACAAGGTAATTGTATTCCGCGCTTTGACCAAAAAGGACATTCTTCGTATCGTTGACCTGCAGCTGGATGATCTACGCTCGAGGTTATCAAAGCAAGGCGTTGGACTTGAAGTCAGTACAGCTGCCAAGCAATATCTGCTGGAAAAAGGCTACGACTCAAAGAATGGCGTTCGTCCGCTTAGACGTTTGATTCAGGATACAATTGAAGATCACGTCGCAATGGAATTACTCGCCGAGAAGCTCAATAAGGGCCATATACTGCAGGTCGCAGCTAAACAAGGAGATTTGGCATACAGCGCCAGTACCGAATAATTGCTGGTGAATATAAATACCGCGCTATACTAATTGCATATGTCTAAATTCGTACGCTGGCCTTACATAGTCTCGTTGCTTATTGCCATTGGTATTGTTTCACAGTATCAGGCAATACACGACTGGATACGGCTAGTGAACTATGATCCGCCAGCCGCTGTAGTAGCTTTAGCCGATGACATAACACTTACAGATAAAAGCCGCAAGCTATTCTATGTCAATCACCCCGAGCTGCAAGACAGAAACACATTCAATACTTCCTGTAGCAGCCGGGGTGAACAGACCATTGTGCTCGGCTGTTATCATCCGGTTGACCGCGGCATATTCCTGTTCCATGTCGAGGATGACCGTTTGATGGGAGTGGACCAAGTTACTGCCGCCCATGAGGTACTGCATGCTGCCTATGACAGGCTGAGCGACTCGAAACAAGCCGAAATAGACAAGTTATTACAAAACTTTAACGACACCGGTTCATATGATGAGCGTATCAAGATAATCATGGCGTCTTACCAAAAATATGAACCCAATGATGTTGTCAACGAAATGCATTCTATATTTGCCACCGAAGTTGCGGGGCTACCGGCAGAACTCGAACAGTATTATAGCCAATATTTCAAAGACCGCAGTAAAATCGTCCGGTATGCCACTGATTACCAGACGGAATTCACGTCCCGGCAAAACCAGGTTGCAGCCTACGACGTGCAATTGAAGGAAATGAAACAAGCAATAGATAGTAATTCGCAGTCTATAGAACGCCAAGAAGTAGCAATTGCTGGCCTGCGCGACCAATTGGATCGGGATAGGGGTTCTGATAATGTCGAAGCGTTTAACCGCAATGTACCTGTATATAATGCCCGCATCGACCAGTACAACGCCCTCATCAATCGGACAAAAACACTAATCAGTGATTACAATAAAACAGTTACTGAACGTAATAACCTGGCGCTACAAGTGACTGATCTGGCCCGTTCGATAGACAGCAGTTTCCAGTCAATAGAACAACAATAGCTGTTATCATCCAGTGACAGAAGGGGATATACTAATCAGGAATGGCTAAAAAGCAATCTCCACGCTACGTATGCACGAACTGCGGCGCTATGACCAGTGCTTGGGCTGGACGCTGTTCGGAGTGTGGTGAATGGAACAGCCTGCAGGAAGAAGTCCAAATTATCACTTCAACTCGTAGCGGTACGGATATCGTGAGGGGTAATCCGCTTATTCCCCAAGCTGTCAGCGATCTTGTGAGTACTGATCAACCACGCCTCAAAACCGGTATTGCTGACGTCGATGTTATCCTTGGAGGCGGTATTGTCGCGGGCAGCGTCAACCTCATCGCCGGCCAGCCAGGCATCGGCAAAAGTACATTATTACTGCAGTTAGCATATGCGGTGGCCGTCCACGCCAGCGTACTTTACATTAGCGGCGAAGAATCTGCCCATCAGATAGGCCTGCGAGCCGAAAGGCTCGGGGCTAACCGTGGCAGCCTGCAGCTAGCTACCAGCACATCGGCGGATGATATCGCGGCTACTATTGCCAGCGGTACGTATTCTCTCGTGATAGTTGATTCTATACAGACAATTGCTTGCAATGACGTCGCATCCAGCGCTGGTACTGTTTCTCAAATTACCAATAGTACGCATATGATTATGGCTGCTGCCAAACAAGTTAATACTGCCGTCATATTAGTCGGACATGTAACGAAAGAAGGCACGATTGCCGGGCCGAAAGTGCTTGAACATGTTGTTGATGTTGTTTTGCAACTGGAAGGCGACCGCTATGGCGGTTTCAAGATTCTTCGGGCTGTTAAGAACCGGTTTGGATCTACGAATGAGGTTGGCATCTTCGAAATGGTTGACTCTGGATTACAACCTGTCAGTAATCCGTCTGCTGCCTTGCTGGAAGAACGGCAAGTCAGTGACGGATCGGTCGTCCTAGCCACCCTGGAGGGCACCAGGCCACTTTTGGTAGAGGTCCAGGCACTAGTTAACAAATCAAACTATGGCTACCCCAAGCGAGCTTCGAGCGGTATAGACATCAACCGCATCAATTTGCTTATAGCTATGCTCGAAAAGCGAACCAAACTGAACCTG
>Ga0136611_10001780_pt1 | contig 14920 bp, 11 predicted proteins | sample AntDrymUQ2232306_2_FD_106645 | JGI IMG/M metagenome (GOLD analysis project Ga0136611, IMG submission 106645) | Polar desert sand microbial communities from Dry Valleys, Antarctica - metaG UQ223 (23.06) | ecosystem: Environmental > Terrestrial > Soil > Desert | place: Antarctica: Dry Valley...
GCGTTGACACAGGTAGCGATAGAGAGGATCGGGACCAACCACAGGTGCTTCCACCCCGGCCGCAACCAACCGCCGGGTTCTGTCGAAAGAATGACTTCGTCTGCCCTCCGGGCCCGAGGGGCCGATGGCGCGGCCCCTCGGCCACCGCGTCGGGCTCGCCAATCGTCAAATCGGGACTTCAGTGACACTTGTTTGCCTCTCACTTGATCGCCGGTCTCGAACGACCCGGGGTAGGTCAGTCCAATTCATCGGCCGCTACAAGAGAATGGAGGACCGGGCCACTTCAGTCAAAACAGTGCTTACGCATTTGCCCCGATCCGAGTGACTGGCCCCCGCTCTCCCCTGTGGAGAGAAGCCCAGGTGGCTAGGGTGAACGTCATGAGTGAAAGCGAATTGGAGCAACTGGGAATCAACGTCATCCGAGGCCTGGCTATGGATGCGCCCCAGAAAGCGAACTCCGGTCACGTCGGCACAGCTATGGCGCTGGCTCCCCTGGCTCACGTTCTCTGGACTCGGGTGATGAATTACGACGCCGGTGAGCCCGAGTGGCCGGACCGGGACCGTTTCATACTGTCGTGCGGGCACGCTTCAATACTTTTGTATTCGATGCTCCACCTCTCGGGCATCGAGTTGACCATCGACGACCTCAAGGCGTTCCGCCAGTTCGGCTCCAAGACCCCCGGTCACCCCGAGATACATCACACCCAGGGCATCGACGTGACCACGGGTCCGCTTGGTCAAGGTGTCGGCAACGGAACCGGCATGGCGATAGCCGAGCGGATGATGCGGGCCCGTTTCGGCCCCGACATAAACGACCACTACACGTTCGTTCTGTGCAGCGATGGCGACCTTCAAGAGGGCATCAGCCACGAAGCAGCGTCCCTCGCCGGTCACCTCGGTCTGGGCCGCCTTGTCATGGTCTACGACGACAATCACATTTCCATCGACGGGCCTACAGAACTCAGCTTCACGGATGATTCGGCCCAGCGCTTCGAGGCCTACGGCTGGGATGTCGCCCAGATCGGTGAAGCGGCCAATGACACCGAGGTTTTGGAGACTTCCCTCCGCCGGGCAATGTCCGTCGAGGACAAGCCTTCGCTGATCGTGTTGCGCAGTCACATCGGCTGGCCCTCACCCAACAAAGTCGATACGCCCGCTGCCCATGGTGAGGTCTTCGGTGAGGACGAGGTCCGCATCACCAAGGAGCTGCTTGGCCTCCCTACCGACAAACAGTTCTACGTTCCCTCCGAGGTACTCGAGATGTACCGTGCCGCCGGCAGGCGTGGCACCGAGAAGCGCAAGGCGTGGACGGCGCGCAAAGAGGCCCACGCTGCTTCCGATGAAATAGAGGCGTGTCTGGCCGGGCGAGGTCTGACGGGATGGCACACCAAGTTGCCGGCGTTCGAGACGGGCAAGAAGCTGGCTACTCGAGTTGCCATCAACGACTGCATCAACAGCGTGCTCGACACTGTTCCCGGGCTCGTAGCCGGCGGTGCCGACCTAACCGGCAACACGGGCACGAAGCTCAAGGGCAATGACATCAAAGCCCAAACCGCGGACACGCCCGGAGGACGGCAGATCTACTTCGGCATTCGTGAGCACGGTATGGCAGCAGCGATGGTGGGAATGGCCTACCACGGTGGCACGGTGCCCATTGGTGGCACCTTCTTCGTGTTCAGCGACTACATGCGCCCTGCCGTCCGCCTGGCTGCGCTCAGTGGCGCTCACGTGATTTTCAATTGGACACACGATTCCGTGGGCCTCGGCGAGGACGGCCCAACTCATCAACCGGTGGAACAGCTGGCGGCCATGCGAGCCATGCCGCAGTTGAATGTGATCCGGCCCGCCGATGCGAACGAGACAGCGCACGCGTTCCGTATCGCGGTCGACCTCGACGGGCCCACCGGCCTTGTACTGAGTCGCCAGGGGCTGCCAGTTCTCGAAGGAACGGCCGATGCGTTCGACGGTGTAGCGAAGGGTGCATATGTGCTGCGGGAGGCGACGGGTGGCGCTCCCGACGTTGTGCTCGTCGGCACAGGCAGCGAAGTCAACATTTGTGTCGACGCTCGTGAGCAACTCGAAGCGGGCGGCGTGAAAACCCGCGTTGTCTCGATGCCGTCCTGGAACCTCTTCGAAGGCGCCGGGTCGAACTATCAGGAGCAGGTGCTGGGCCGTGCCGCCGGCACACCCGTGCTGTCAGTGGAAGCAGCAACATCGTTCGGTTGGGCCAAGTGGGCCGATGCCCACGTGGCAATTGACCACTTCGGTGCCTCGGCCCCGGGTGAGACCGTGCTGAAGGAATTCGGCTTCACCCCGGAGAACGTCGTCGACCAAGCGCGGCGTCTCCTCTCGAATCAAAGGAGCTAGATGACTCGCCTCAACGACATTTACGAAATGCATGGGCAAAGCCCGTGGGTGGACAATCTCAAGCGGTCCTACATGACGGGCGGAACGCTGCAGCAAATGATTCGCGACGGCGTGCGCGGTGTCACCTCCAATCCGACCACCTTTCAGAAAGCCATAGCTGCCGGCTCCGATTACGACGATCAGTTCGCCTCGCTGGCGCAGACTCACTCCGTTGAGGATGCGTACTGGGAGTTGGTCATCACCGACGTGGCTGACGCGTGCACGGTTATGCGTTCTGTTTATGACGACAGTGGTGGTCATGACGGGTTTGTATCGATCGAGGTCTCCCCGGCCCTGGCTCTCGACGCGTCGGGAACGACGGAGAGCGCCCGCCATCTTCACGAGCGCATCGACCTTCCCAACCTCATGGTGAAGATCCCGGGCACCCAACCGGGGTTGGCTCCGATCCAAACCATGATCAGTGAGGGCCGAAGCATCAACGTCACGTTGATCTTCGGAATCGAGCGGTATGGCGACGTCATCGAGGCCTACATCTCCGGGCTCGAGGAGCATGTGGCATCGGGTGCAACGAACCTGGCCCGCATCAACAGCGTCGCATCATTCTTCATTAGCCGTGTCGACACGGAAGTCGACCGGCGCCTGGAAAAGATCGGGACTCCCGAGGCAATGCAGTTACGCGGCAAAGCAGCGGTTGCGCAGGCAAAACTTGCCTATCGGATGTTCCGTCAAAAGTTTTCCGGGCCTCGCTGGGATGCTCTGGCGGCCAAGGGTGCCAAGGTGCAGCGGCCTCTTTGGGCGTCTACTTCTACCAAGAATCCCGAGTACCCCGACCTCCTGTACGTCGACTCGCTCATTGGTCCGGACTCCGTGAACACCATGCCTGATGCCACGATTGAGGCCTTCAACGATCACGGCACGGTGGCGCGAACCATCGATGCCGACGTGGCGGATGCTCAGGCTGTGATCGACCAACTCAAGGCTGTTGGCGTCGACATGGTCGACGTCGGCCGGACGCTCGAGAACGAAGGTGTTGCATCGTTCACCAAGTCCTACGACGAGCTCCTACAAGTCTTGGCTGACAAGTACGAGGCGTTGCGCGACGCCGCGCATTAGCCGCTCCGAAGTTTTACGCACTGACCGGGCAATGCGCAACGCTGCACATTGAACGCCTGACGAGAGGGAGCTACCGAATGACCGACCTAGCTCAACGCCTTAAGGAGCGAGACCACTCGCTTTGGCCGGAAAACAATGTCAGTGACAACCGCCTTGGATGGCTGGATATCCCAGCCCGCATGGCCGCGCTGGCGCCCGAGATCCAAGCGTGGGCAGACACGGTCAAGCACAAGCAGATTGTATTGATCGGCATGGGCGGATCATCACTCGGCCCGGAGGTGCTGCGGGCCGCCGTCGACTCCGACCGGCTGGTGGTCCTCGATACCACCGACCCGGCCACGGTCGCGAGTGTTGCTGCACGCGATGCGTTCTTCCTTGTTTCCTCGAAGTCGGGGGGAACACTGGAGGTGCAGTCTCTGCTCGCCCACTTCTGGGAACAGGACCCCGACCCGACGCGCTACGCAGCCATCACCGATCCCGATACAGGGTTGTTCAAACTGGCGAAGGAGCGCAACTTTTCACGAACGTTCGTCAATCCTCCCGACATCGGTGGGCGCTATTCCGTGCTCTCCTACTTCGGTCTGGTACCGGCAGCACTTCTCGGATACGACGTGGCCCAATTGTGCACCGAGGCCGTAGAGACGAACTTCGAGGAAGCTGTCAGATTGGGCATCGAGATGGCCGAGGCCGCCAATGAGGGTCGCGACAAAGTGACAGTTGTCGTCCCGGCCGGGCGGTTCGCGACTTTTGGTCTTTGGATTGAACAGCTGATAGCTGAGTCGACGGGCAAGCAGGGCAAGGGTTGCGTTCCCATTCCGACAACGGAGCCAGAGACCGGCGCCGACCGCTTCATCTCCCGCGTCACCTTTCAAAAGCCGACCGACCTTGGGCGCGAGTTCTACCGGTGGGAGGTCGCCACGGCCATCTGCGGGTCGCTGATGGAGGTCGACCCATTCGATGAGCCGAACGTGGCCGAGTCAAAGGCCAACACGGCCCGAGTGCTCGAAGCCCTCCCACTCAAGGCACCGGCCGAGGAGCCGGCGGGCTCGACTGTGGAGTGGTTACGCACCCAGGTGAAGCCCGGCGATTACGTTTCGCTCCAGGCTTATCTTCCGTACGCGTATCAGCACGAGCTGGAGCAGCTACGGCGTTACGTCCGTGACGAGCTTGACGGTATCGCTGTCACTGCCGGCTTTGGACCGCGTTTCCTCCACTCCACCGGGCAGTTGCACAAGGGTGGTGCCAACAACATTATTTCTGTGCAACTTGTTCCTGCTGAAGCCACAGGCGACCTTGACGTACCGGGCAAACCCTACGACTTCGACACACTCATCAGGGCTCAGTCGATCGGTGACTACGAAAGCCTCGGCGCCCACGGGCGTCGCGTTCGGCGAGTAGCTGTCACTACGCCCGAAGAGGTCAAGTAACCGATTAGAAAGGTCGACGCATGAAGCTGGCAATGGTGGGACTTGGCCGCATGGGCGGCAACATGACGCAACGATTGCTTGAATCCGGTCATGAGGTGGTTGTTTTCGACCTCAGCGCCGAAGCCAAGAACGAGGCAGTTTCGATGGGCGCGATTGCAGTTGAATCCCTCGACGAATTGCGCACGGCGCTGACACCCCCGCGCGCCGTTTGGGTAATGGTTCCGTCCGGCCGCCCCACGCGTGCGACCCTTCAGCACCTGGGCAAGGTTCTCGAACCTGGCGATGTCGTTGTCGACGGTGGAAACTCGAACTTCCGCGATTCGATAGCTGCCGGCGTCGAGTTCAAGGAACTTGGCCTCGGTTTCATCGACGCCGGGGTTTCCGGTGGCGTGTGGGGACTGACCGAGGGCTACTGCCTGATGGTCGGTGGCGAACCACACAATGTCGCCACACTGCAACCCGCTTTCGACACTCTGGCACCGCCCGACGGCTTTGCTCACGTTGGCGCGGTTGGCGCCGGACACTTCACCAAAATGGTCCACAACGGCATCGAGTACGGGATGATGCAGTCGTTTGCCGAGGGATTCGAGTTGATGAATGCGGCAACGGAGTTCGACCTCGACCTGCACCAGATAGCCGCTGTGTGGCGCCAGGGTTCTGTTGTGCGGTCGTGGATGCTCGATTTGACCGAGCTGGCGTTGTCCGACCAGGAGGGTTTTGCGCAAATCAAAGGGTACGTCGAGGACTCGGGCGAAGGACGCTGGACAGTCGAAGAGGCAGTGCGCCACAGCGTGCCGCTTCCTGCAATCACCGCCTCTCTCTTCGCTCGATTCTCGTCGCGCCAAGAAGAGTCGTTCGCAGCCAAGCTGACTGCCGCGCTGCGGAATCAGTTTGGTGGTCACGCGCTGCATTTCGAAGCGGTCGAGACCCCCGGTCCGAACCCCAAGCCCAACTGAGGATTTAAGTGAACTCATCGGTCGATCTCGAGTCGTTGATGGCGAGTGGCATACAAACCCCCAATCCCCTGATCGAGGGTCTCGATACGGGCCGTCAGGCTCCCCCCAACGTGCTCATAGTCTTTGGCGCTTCGGGGGATTTGACCTCGCGCAAGCTCATGCCTGCCCTTGCCCGTCTTGCCCACCATCGACAGTTGCCGGGCAGTTTTGCCGTAGTTGGAGTTGCCCGGACAGAGCTATCAGACGACGACTTTCGCGACCGTATGGCCGAGGCAGTGCCCAATGCCGGGCCCGAATGGGGGTCTCTCGTCAAGAACTTCCGCTACGTCTCGGGCGATTACGCCGAGGATGCAACGTTCGAATCCCTCGGGAAGGTCTTGGAGGAAATTGACCGCGAGCGCGGGACCGGCGGCAACCGGGTGTACTACCTAGCCACCATCCCTGGTGTGTTCGGTGAGGTTGTGACTCAGTTGGGCAAATTTGGTTTGGCCAAACGCTCGCTCCCTGGGCAGTTCACGCGCATCGTGATCGAGAAGCCCTATGGGCGAGACCTCGACAGCGCAGAGAAGCTCGACGACGTTGTCCACTCCGTATTCAATGAGTCTCAGGTCTACCGCATCGATCACTATCTCGGTAAGGAGACCGTGCAGAACGTAATGGCGTTGCGGTTTGCCAACGCCATCTTCGAGCCCATCTGGGACCGCCGCTACATCGACAGCGTGCAGATCACAGTGGCCGAAGCAGACGGCGTAGGCCACCGCGGTGGTTTCTACGAGACTGCCGGCGCCATGCGCGACATTGTGCAGAACCACTTGCTACAGGTTCTCGCCATCACGTTGATGGAACCTCCGTCGAGCATGGACGCCAACGGTATCCGCGACGAAAAAGTCAAGGCGCTACACGCCGTGGATATTCTGAGCCCCGACGAGATCGAATCGAATGTTGTGCGGGCCCAGTACGCAAGCGGATGGGTTGATGGGGCTGAGGTTCCCGGCTACCGCGATGAGGAAGACGTCGATCCCAACAGCCACACCGAGTCCTATGTTGCGATGAGGTTGAAGGTCGACAATTGGCGTTGGGCGGGGGTACCCATTTTCGCTCGCACCGGTAAACGGCTGCCAAAGCGTGTCACCGAGGTCGCGCTTCAATTCCAGGCTGTTCCTCATTTGCCTTTCGACGTCGCCCAATCGCGCAACCTGGGCCCGAACGCGCTCGTGCTGCGCATTCAACCCGATGAGGGAATCACACTCCGCTTCGGAGCGAAGGTGCCGGGCCAGTCTTTCCGGGTGCGTACGGTGTCGATGGACTTCTCCTACGGTGCGGCGTTCCTGGAGGAAACCCCTGATGCTTACGAGCGGCTACTTCTCGACGCCATGGTTGGGGATCCCACCTTGTTCATCCGTAGCGACGAGGTCGAGCAGGCGTGGCGGATCGTCGCGCCGCTTCAGGAAGCATGGAAGGACCCGGCTTTCCCGCTGGCGCGATACGAGGCCGGAACGTGGGGCCCTACGGAAGCAGATCGGTTGTTGCAGCGCAACGGGCGTCAGTGGCGAACGCCGTGAGCCCGGTTACATCGAACACCACGACGTGGGTGGGAAGCGGCGTTGCGATTTCCGAAGTCGTCACTGCGCTCGAGGAATTGCGGAGGCAAGAGCAGCGCGCGTCCACACGCACGAGCGTCGCCACGCTCATCATGGTGGCTCGCAGCAGCGAGGAGGTCGAAGCAGCCGAAACCGTTGTGGACCATCTAGGAGTTCGTCACCCGGCTCGTATCGTGACGCTGTTAGTCCCCGAGGGTGCCGGCGACGGGCCCGATTGTGTTGATGCCGAGGTCTCAATGCACGCCGGCGAGGCCGAAGGTCACGCCATATGGTCCGATCAAATACGCCTGACCGTTAGCGGCGGCCCGGCCCGACACCGTGCCTCCTTGCTGCGCCCTTTGATGCTCGGGGATCTACCGGTTGTCGTTTGGTACGTGACGGGTCTGCCCGACGAGGGTGATCCACTTCTCAAGCTGGCCAACGCCGTCATTGTGGATACGAAGACAGCCCCCGCACCCGGTGAAGGCGAGCCTGCCATTCACCGCGCTTTCGAACAGGTTGGTGCTCTGATTCGCCGGAACACGATCATCGACCTTTCCTGGAACCGCTTGGAACCATGGCGGCGGCTTCTGGCATCGCAATTCGAAGGCGACGTTTACCGGCCGTTCGTCGCCAACGTCGAGCGTGTGGAGGTCACGGGCAAACTTGCTCCCCGCACAATTCTGGCGGGATGGCTTGCCTCGCGACTTCAAATCGGCCGCGAGGACATGCATCTCTACGACGGGCGTCACGTCTCGATCAAGCTCCATTGCCGGTCCGAGAGCGAAAGCGCACAGTTTGTGGTGGAGCGAACCTCTGGTGAGCGCATGGTCCGGTCCTCGGCGGCCATCGACGATGGCCCGTCACACACCGAGCTGTTGGGCCTTCCCGATGATGCGCTGCCCTACGCGTTGTCCAGTGCGCTCAAGAAGCTCGAGCGTGATCGCGTGTACGAGCAGGCCATCAAGCTGGCGGGTGGTTGGTTGTGAACGGTGAAGCCGTCATTGTCGATGACGTTGCCGTTGCGTTCGCTACCACGGTTCGCGAGGCTTATGACAAACGTCCGAACCCGAGCTTCTCGCTGGCACTATCGGGTGGTTCTACGGCCGCATCATGTTATGAGCACCTGGCCAAGGAACCCCTTGATTGGAGCGTGATCACATTGCTGTGGGGCGACGAGCGTTGTGTGCCGCTGTCTCACGCCGACTCCAACTACGCGTTAGCCAAACAAGCTCTCCTCGATTCGATCCCTACACCGGCAGCGGTGCATCCAATGCGATGTGAGGACGGAGCCGAGGCCTACGAAAGCGTCGTGCGGTCGGTTTCGCCGCTCGACCTGATCCACCTTGGCATGGGCGACGACGGCCATACCGCGTCGCTGTTCCCCGGCTCCCCTGCGCTCGATGCTCCCCCGGAACGCCTTGTCGTCGCGACTGGGGACAATCTTCACCCCCACCCTCGAATGACCTTCACCTACTCGACGATTGCACGCGCCCGCCTTGCGGTGTTCACAGTCTCCGGTATTGCCAAACGCCAAATGCTGGGACGGATCCGCCAAGGTGAGCACCTGCCGGCCGGGCGGGTAGCGGCCGAGCGCGTGATCTGGCTGGTGGATCGGGCCGCCGCCGCCTGAGGCGAGGCACTGCTTACGCTAGTCATTCGGGCCTTACGCCCGTGGTTCGAGGTCGGCGATAGGGTCGTCGTGTGTCCGAAGAACCATTTCGTTATCGCACCGCCAGTGGCCTCGAGGTGGCGCGCAGAACCGAGCGCCTCAACCCGGTCGACGCCATAGAGCCCCTCGTGGACGTCCTCGACAGTCGACGCGGCGTGCTCCTCACCTCCACCTACGAGTATCCCGGTCGTTACACGCGGTGGGATATGGCCTTCGTCGACCCGGCGCTTGTCGTCGAAGCTTGGGACCGCGCCGTGCGAGTCACCGCCCTGAACGCCCGCGGACAGGTCCTGCTTCTCGCCTTCAATTCCCGTTTGGAGACACTCGAGAATCGCGGGCTGATAGCCGGCGTCGATGCTTCGGCGGACTCGACATCGTTGTCGATCAACAAGTGGACGCAGTCATTCACCGAGGAGCAGCGCAGTCGTCAGCCATCGGTGTTCTCGATTCTGCGCGAGCTGATCGAGTTGTTCGGGTCGCCGGAGGATGATCACCTAGGGCTGTACGGCTCCTTCGGATACGACCTCGCCTTTCAGTTCGACCCGGTCGAGCACAAACTCTCGCGTAGCGGCGAACAACGCGACCTGGTTCTCTACGTTCCCGACGAGCTGATCATCGTCGACCACAAACGTGAGATCGCCGAGAAGTTCACGTACGACTTCTCGCTGGGAGACAGAACAAGCATCGGAACCGAGCGCGTCGCCGGCAAGTCCGTCCCGTACGCGATCCGCTCGGAGGTGGAGCGTTCGTGTGACCACGGGCCGGGCGAGTACGCGGCGACAGTCGCGCTGGCGAAGGAGTATTTCGCTCGCGGCGACCTGTTCGAAGTCGTCCCCGGGCAGACATTCAGGGAAAGCTCGTCGGCACCCCCATCGGAGTTGTTTCGACGGCTGCGAAGAAGAAACCCAGCGCCCTATGGGGCGTTGATGAATCTCGGTCAGGATGAGTATCTGGTTGCCGCCTCTCCGGAAATGTACGTGCGCGTCGAGGGACGCCGCGTCGAGACCTGTCCAATCTCCGGAACTATTGCGCGCGGCGAGGACGTACTGCACGATGCCGATCAGATCTTGGAGCTGCTGAACTCCGAGAAGGACGCGTCGGAGCTGACCATGTGCACCGATGTCGACCGCAACGACAAATCACGCATTTGTGAGCCGGAATCCATTCGTGTCATTGGGCGCAGGCAGATCGAGATGTACTCGCGCCTCATCCACACCGTTGATCACGTCGAAGGAACGCTGCGGGCGGAGTTCGACGCGCTCGACGCGTTTCTCGCTCATGCCTGGGCCGTCACGGTTACCGGTGCACCAAAACTATGGGCCATGCGCTTCATCGAGGCGAACGAAAAGTCGTTGCGCAAGTGGTATGGCGGAGCGATCGGCGCACTGCTGTTCAATGGCAATGCCAACACGGGGCTGACGTTGCGGACAATTCACGTGCAGGACGGAGTCGCGTCAGTGCGGGCCGGGGCAACGCTGCTGGTGGATTCGGATCCGTTGGCCGAGGAGCTCGAGACTCGTACAAAGGCGTCGGCCCTGCTCGATGCGATTCGCCACGCCGACCCCCGGGTGTCAGATGCAGCCGCGGTGGAATTGGGCATCGGTGCCGGGCTACGCATTCTGCTGCTCGACCACGAAGACAGTTTCGTGCACACCTTGGCCGGCTACCTGCGCCGCACGGGTGCCGAGGTAACGACTGTGCGTATCCCCGTTGGCTCCAAATTGGCCAAAGACGCCATTACAGACGCTGCCCCAGACCTTGTTGTCATTTCTCCCGGCCCGGGTAAGCCGTCGGACTTTCATCTCTCTGAGACGCTGGCGCTGGCGCTGCAGGATAACCGCCCGGTGTTCGGTGTTTGCCTTGGACTGCAGGGAATCGTCGAACACTTCGGAGGCGAGTTGAGCGTGTTGGATGCGCCGGCTCACGGTCGCGCGTCCGAGGTCAACGTGAGCAGTGGCCGCTTATTCGAAGGGCTCCCTGCGCACTTCAAGGCCGGCCGTTACCACTCGCTCTATGCCCGCGACGATCGCCTACCGGCGTCTCTGTTGATCACGGCTCGAACCGACGACGGTGTCATCATGGCCATCGAGCATGACTCTCTGCCCGTAGCGGCCGTACAATTTCATCCCGAGTCAATGATGACGATGAAAGGTGAGCTCGGCATGCGCCTGATCGAGAACGTCATCCGCAAATTGGCGAAGCCGCAAGATTAAGACGGCTCCGCCAGATTAGGACGGCACCCTTGGGGTTTGGGGTCCCCAAGGTGTGAGGAGAACGGGGCCAGCTCCTCGGCGCGCCTTCGGCGCGACGGCCCCGTTCGGGAGCGGCGAAGCCGCCAGCGACGGGCGAAGCCGCCAGATTAGGGCCGGATGATGGCCGTCAGCATCGCTTGGAACTTCGCTCGGGTCTCTTCCAATTCCCGTTGAGAATCCGACTCAGCCACGATGCCGTTCCCGGCAAATAGGAGCGCCCGGTTTCCTTCGAGCTGAGCGCAGCGGATTGCCACGGCGAAACAACCATCGCCATTGGCGTCGACCCAACCAATGGCACCGGCGTAGCGGCCTCGATCAAGCTCTTCCAATTCGGCAATAACGGCAAGAGCCTCCTCGGTCGGGCGCCCGCCAACCGCCGGAGTCGGGTGAAGGGCAGCCACCAGGTCGAGCACGTTCATCGGCGTTGTCAGACGTCCGCTGATGGCGGTGGCCAGGTGGTGGACATTGGCCAACGACACGACATCGGGCGACGTCGGTGCCACAAGATCCGTGCAGTACGGCTGCAATGTTTCGCGCACCATGTCGACCAGGAACCGGTGCTCCGACAGATCCTTTTCCGACCGCAACAAACCCGAACGGACAGCTTGGTCGGATTCAGGGCCGGAGCCTCTTGCCACCGTCCCGGCCATGGGTTGACTGCGGATGTCGCTCCCCCGGCGCTCCAGCAGAAGTTCGGGGCTGGCGCCCACGAATCCGTTAAGGGCGTAACGAAAAGCTGACGGGTATGCGGTGCGAAGACGATCAAGGATGGCGTATTGAGAAAGTGGGGCATCGGCCTCAACAACAAGTTGGCGGGCGAGAACCACCTTGTCGATCCGGCCGGAGCGCAAGCGAGAAATGGCTTCATCAACAGAATCGCACCACTCCTTGGGTGAACGGGCTGCGGCAACGCTGAAGTGTCGGGGCACTTCGAGCGGCAGCGGAGGTGCGAACGCGGGGGCAACTCCCGGACGGTCGACGTGCACCGCGATCGTCGTGCGATTCCCGTCGGGGTCGACTTGCACGGTGAACTCGGGTACGACGGCGAGGATAGGAAGCGTGTCAACAAACGGAATCGAGACGAACGCCAAAGGTGTTGCGCCGTCGTGAGTTTCCAAATTGCTCAACGTGTGGGCGATCCGCGCCAGCGCTACGCCGATGGACGAACGGTTATACGACAAATCAAGGCGAATGGCCTCACCCCGCCCGGCGACAGCCGCGTGCGACGATTCGAAGAAGTGGCCGTCATCTCCGGCGACATCGAGCAGGTCGACATGGCCGGGCGAGGGCAGCAATCGCGCTGTCAACGGTCTCATGAGGTTTCCACTGTCGCTCGGCCCGCGAGTTCGTAGCGCTTGCACCTTGGCATCGAGCAAGTTTCCCACGATGAAGCGCCGACAAATTCGGTGATTCCGGCATATTGTCTGATGTCTCGCCGCAGCTTTCTGATTCCTCGGATTTGGCTGCCCTTCTAACCGCTTGTATCAATAGCTGGGGTCAATAAAGGAGAATATTCATGGAACCCGCAACCTCCAGCCAGGATATTGACGGCGCTGGCGCATTCGCCAACCTTGATGACAATCTCAAACTGCGTCCGCCGGAGACCCTGACACCGTACGCTGCGCCGTGGCACACGCCGACGTACAGAGCCCTAAGTGAGCAGCGAACCGCTATTTCCCAATACGCACTCTCCCCCAGCGACTACGCACTACAAAAAGCCTTCAAAGCCACACAGGCTGTCATTGCTGCGGTGTTTCACGACGCCGAAACCCATGGCATCCACCCATCCCAGTTCAAGTGGCGGGCGGAGCCTCATGGCGCCGTTGGGCCCTATGACTTGGAACGACTAGAGGGCGATATCGAATCCGGCGATTTGCCCAGGACAACTCTGGCACTGGCGAGAGATGCTGAGTACGCGCTCAAATGCCTCAGGCTGCTGGAATCCCCGAACGTTCAGGATTTGCGCGGAGAAGAGCAGAACGCGGTCGACAACAACGTTTCAGAGCCGTCGGTCACTCGTGAGATGGCTCTTGGGTGGGCTCTGAATTCAGCCCAGACTGCCTATTCGGTTCTTACCGACATCGGTCACAATCAGCACAAAATCGAACTACGTGACACGACTCAGACTGTCGAACCAACTCAGTCACTCGGTGTGGACATCTAAACGATCATCGAATCCGGACGCCCGGCGCCATTCTCGGTCGGGCGTCCCACAACGAGAACTCAAGCGTCTGTCGCTGGCGTGCCCGGCGTCGCGGCACGATCGAGATCGAGCGCAGCTGAGTTGATGCAGAACCTCATGCCCGTCGGCGCCGGGCCGTCATCGAAGACATGGCCGAGATGACCACCGCATTGGCGACAGGTGACCTCGGTTCGCACCATCCCGTGAGCGGTGTCCCGATGGAGCTCCACCATCTTGTTGTCGATCACATCGGTGAAACTGGGCCAGCCGCTGGCAGATTCAAACTTCGTTTCCGAAGAGAACAACTCCGCCTTACAAGCGGCACAACGGTATATGCCGTCATCATGGGTGTCGACATACTGTCCCGAAAAGGCACGCTCGGTGCCTTTCTGACGCAGAATCTGGAATTGCTCAGGAGTGAGTGCGTCTCGCCACTGTTGCTCGGTCTTTTCCAAAAGTTGCCCGTCCTATTCCGCTCTGATGAATGAGTGCTCATTCTTCAGTAAAGGCAACCGTCCCGGTGGGAAGACTGTTCCTTACTCCGATTGCGCTCCGCTGAGTGTGTACGTCGCGCTGCTTCTGAAATCCAGGGGGCCCGTTGTCCATGGCGAGTGCCTGGCGCGCCTGACCTGAGCGTCCTTAGGGTCCGCTGTGCAGAAAGACCGCTGGGGAGGTCTTGTGACCACCCACCGTGGCTGTTATCGTGCTGATGGACCCTTTGCTCTGAATCAACCTCCGTGCATTTCCCACTGGAGATTGCCTGTGTTCCGAATGCCCCAATCCAATACCGCCTTCCGTCGCGTCTGCATTGTCGCTGCCGGTTCCGTGGGTGCTGCAGCGGTCATAGGCGGGCAAATGAGTTTCGCCGGCGCTGCCAACCTGGCTCCGCTTGAGTGTCGGGGACGGAACGCCATCGAGATCGTTGAGATCAAGGTGAACGGGAATCGCATTGACTACAAGGACCCCTCGAAGAGCGACCTCAACGGATACAGCGACAAGGAGACTCGCGGTGACGGAACGGTCGATAACGGCGACACCGTAGGAGTAACTTTCAAAACCAAAGCCGCCTGTGACCAGTACTACGTGCAAGACGACGGTTGGAGCAACAAGGTCACCTTCTCGGCCTTCAATGCATCGACATGGTTCTGGGACCCCAATGGCCGCCAGACCGAAGTCATGAGGGAGCAGATGGTGTACGCCTCTACCGAGGCCCGCACGCTCAACATAAAGGTGCCCAACTGCTTCTTCCAGATCGACATGTACACCGGTGATGGCCAGGACCACACACCATCCGGATACGTCTACGGCGAGGATCTAGTGGTGTCAGCCAACGGCGGATCCGGGACATGTCAGGAGGCGACAGCTTTACCC
>Ga0136611_10001781_pt1 | contig 14918 bp, 13 predicted proteins | sample AntDrymUQ2232306_2_FD_106645 | JGI IMG/M metagenome (GOLD analysis project Ga0136611, IMG submission 106645) | Polar desert sand microbial communities from Dry Valleys, Antarctica - metaG UQ223 (23.06) | ecosystem: Environmental > Terrestrial > Soil > Desert | place: Antarctica: Dry Valley...
ACGTGGAGCAGCTCGACCTGGAGTTCCGTGCCGACTTCCACGCGGTACTGCTTTCCGCCGGTCTCGATGACTGCGTACATGGATCCTCAGGACTTCGTTCGGGGACTGCCGCCGCGCGCGGCGAGTCGGCGAGTCGGACAGGGGATGACGCCCGGCACGGCCGAGGCGCGAACGCGGATTGTACGACTCGACCATGGGCCGGTCAAACGCGCCACCGGGTCATGTCGATGGGTCGGGGCTCTGTCACCCGTGGTGTGGGCAGATCCTGTCACCGCTGTCCGCGACGCCGTGGCGCTGGGCCCCCCTCCCGCTGCCTCCGCTGGTGTTCGCGCAACGGATTCCGCTGTGACCGGAGAATTCGGCCGTATGGAGCCTGTAACAGCGGACGGGTGGGCCAGCCGCGAGCTTGATCAAGCGTGGGCTGGACGTTCGACCAGGCGGGCGGTGACCGTTACGGGCCCCGAACCTCGATTCGTTCGGTCCCAGCGGAATCGTAGCCGGGAAGCAGGGTTGGTCGCTGGCTGGGGTCCGCGCCGCGGGGGCACCGCGCCGCGGGGGTCCGCGCCGCGGGGGGTCCGCGCCGCGGGGGGTCCGCGCCGCCGGGTCAGTCAAGGTCCTCGATCAGGATGAGCCGCTCGCGCACGACGGACTCGACCGTCAACGGGATGCCGGTCGCCTCGGCCAGCGCGGCGACCACTTCCTCCGGCCGGCCGCTCCCGAGTTCGGGGTGGGATCGGGTGCGGGCCACGACGACGATCGGGTCGATCCCCGATGAGGACGGAGGTCGCACGGCTACGTCGAGTAGGAGCGGTCGGAGGTCGTATCGGACCGTGGCTTTGCCCTTGGCTCGTTCGCGTGGAAGCCGATCCGCAGAGAGCAAGGCTGCGCAGGCCGCGCCGAGTCGGTCATGAACGTCGGGGGTCGCGACCCGCGCGGCACGGACCGTCACCCGGTAGTCCGCCCCGGCCACACGACCGGCCAACGGCGGGCCTGCGAGCCATACGTCGTGGGCGTCCACCAGCCGCCAGCCCGCCGGAAGGCACCCCTCGAGCGCTTCCCGAACCCGCCAGCGCGGCCAACGTTCGGTCAGCACGACATCGATCAATTCGCCCTCGGCCGGCATCGATGTCGCCAACGGCGCCCCGAACGAGACACGCAGCCGCGCCCGCGCACCCTCGGTCCGGGCGACCGGCAGTCCGCCGGTTACGAGCGCCGCTTGCCAGGCCTCGGCCACGTCGCGCTGCGCGAGTGCAGGCGCAGTTGGCTCGCGTGCGACGATCAGCCGCCAGCGCTGCCTCGGCTTGGCCGTCGCGGGGGTATCGGGGCGGGTATCCGGGGAAGCGCCTGGACCCGCGTCCGGGTGAGCGTCGGGAGCTGTCCGGTCAACCACGTCTGGTAGTCTGCCGCACGATGGATGCGCACGACGGCGTTGCTCCCGATCGTGCTGGCGATGGACCGTCCGATGCCCAGGCGGCGGGCCTGACGAGCCCGGGCCTGAGCGCCGCGACCAACGCGTGGGTCGCGGCGCTTCCCCCACCGCCGTTCGTGGACCCAGCCGGCTCGGACTCGAGCCCACGCTTCCGCCGATTCTCGCCGCGGGTCGTCGTTCTGATCGTCGCTGCCGTCATCCTCGGCTGGCTGCTTTGGATGGCGCGCGACAGCGTCCGGCCGTTCGTGGTCGGTCTGCTGATCGTGTATCTGCTCGAGCCGCCGGTCCGCTGGCTCAGCCGCCATGGCGTCCGCCGGTCCCTGGCGATCCTGCTCGTCTACGTCGTGGCGATCGTGACCCTCGTCGAGTTCCTCAACCTGACCCTCACCCCGCTGATCAACGAGGTCGCTCAGTTCGTCCGCGATTTCCCGACCCTCGCCGATCAATTCCAAACCCAGCTCGCCCGACTCTCCGAGTCCTATTCCCGCCTGCAGATCCCGCCGGCCTTCCGCGACTGGATCGACTCGATGGTCGCCGGATTCGGCCAGGGCGCCGAGGGTGGACCGAATGTCGGCCTCGGGTTCCTGTTCCCGATCGTGACCGGGGCGGGAGGCTTCATCGCGGCGCTGTTCGGCTACCTGCTGCTGCCGGTCTGGGCGTTCTACCTGCTCAAGGACCGGGCCGCCCTGACGGCCCAGTTCGATCGATCGCTGCCGTCCGCCTGGCGGTTCGATACGTGGGTCATCCTGCGCATCGTCCAGCGGGTCTTCGGCCAATGGGTGCGCGGCCAGCTGATCCTGGGCTTCACCGTCGGGGTCATGACCTTCGTCGGCCTGCTCCTGCTGAGCCGGTTCGTGGACCCCGTATTCGGCCGGTACGCCGTGTTGCTGTCGATCACGGCCGGGATCCTGGAGCTCTTGCCGATCATCGGGCCGATCATCTCCGCCGTGCCCGCCGTCCTGCTCGCGGCGACGGCCGGGCTGGAGCCGGTCATCGCTGCGCTCGCGCTGTACACGCTCGTCCAGCAGGTCGAGAACAACCTGCTCGTGCCCAAGATCCAGGGTGACGCGGTCGAACTCCACCCGGCGGCGGTCATGTTCTCGATCATCGTCGGCGGGTCTCTGGCCGGCCTGCTCGGGGCCATCCTGGCGCTGCCGATCGCGGCCGCCTTCCGGGACGTCGTGCGGTACCTTTTCCGGCGGCTCAGCCCCGACGACCCCGATGCGCTGGCGGCCTCCATCTCCGGCCTCCGACTGGAGCGCGACGGGTTGCCGGTCCCGGCGGGCTCGGTCCCGACGGGCTCGGTACTGGCGCCGTGACCGGGCCCGCGCCGGACCCATACAAGATCCTCCAGGTCGACCCCGAAGCCGAGGACGAGGTCATCGCCGCGGCCTATCGGCGGCTCGCTCGCAAGTACCACCCCGACGTGGCTGCGGGACCTGAGGCCGCTGCGCGGATGGCGGCGCTGAACGCCGCGTGGGAACGCATCGGCGAGCCCGCGCGTCGAGCCGCCTTCGATCGAGAACGACGCGTCGAGGTCGCGCTTCGTCACCGGGCGAGCGAGGACCCGAATCCGGGTCCGAGCATGAGTCGTGGCACAGGCACCGCCGCCCCGCGGCCCGAAGCCGCAGGTTCCGCGCGCCCCACGCCCGCCCGGGAGCCCGAGACGGTGTCGCGCGACTGGACGAGCGGCCGCTCGACGGTGGGTGGCGGGTACGACGCCTCGATGCGCACCGCGGACGGCGTGGGGCCGCGGGCCGGGCGCCAGGCAACCCGTCCGGCAGCGTCCTCAACTTCGGGCGGTATTCCGGCTGGTCGCTGGGCGAGATCGGCCGCACGGACCTCGAATACATCGAGTGGCTCGACCGCTCGCCGATCGGCCGCCAGGACCGCGAGGAGATCGACGTCATCCTTCGAGGCGTCGGCCGGCGACGCTCCGCCCAGCCTGATGCGACCGAGCGACGGGGCCTGTTCCGCCGCCGCTGATCCGCCCTTCAGGAGGCCGTCGCCTCCGCGCCTTCGGCGATCCTGGCCTCCTCCGCCGCGCGCGGCACGGCCCACGCGAGCAGGTACGGGGCGACCACCGTCGTCAGCACGACGGCCACGACGATGGCGCTGAACAGCCCGCCGGTCAGGAGACCCGCTGCCAGGCCGAGATTGGCGACGACGATCCCGACCTCCCCACGCGGGACCATCCCGACGCCGACCGCCGTGGCCCCCCAGCGACCGATCGAACGGGCGCCCAGCAGCCCGCCCGCGGCCTTCGTGATGATGCCCACGACGGCGAGGCCGACGGCCAGGGCCGCGACCTGCGGATCGAGCAGCGCCCGAAGGTCGATCTGGGCGCCGGTGACGGCGAAGAAGAACGGGGTGAAGATCTGGCCGAGCGGCCGGATCTCGTGCTCCAGCTCATCCTGCGCTTCGGTCTCAGCCACGATCAGCCCGGCCACGAAGGCCCCGATGATCGCCGCGAGACCGATGGCCGCCGACACCAGCGCGACCGCGAACATCAGGATGAAGGCAGGCACCAGGGGCGTGTCCGCGAACAGCGGCCAGGTGAAGACCTCGCGCTTCAGGCCACGGGCGCGCCTGGCGGCCGCGAAGCCGATCCCGATCAGGCCGAACGCCGCGACCACGACGAGGATCGTGGACCCGGACAGGTCGCCGGTCGCTGCGCCGGACACGAGCCCGATCAGGATGAGGGCGAGGATGTCGTCGATGACGGCCGCGCCCAGCACGACCCGGGCGAACGTCCGGTCCAGCACCCCCATCTCGGCCAGCACCCGGCTCGTGATCCCGATGCTCGTGGCGGACAGGGCCAGGGCGATGAACGCAGCGCTGCTCAACGGCTCACCGGTCGCGAGGCCGATCGCCAGGCCCGCCGCGATGGGAAGGACCATCGCGGCGATCGCGGTCAGGACGGCGGGCCGTCCCACCGCCAGCAGGTCGTCCAGTCGTACCTCCAGCCCGACCGAGAAGAGCAGGATGACGACGCCGATCTCGGCCAGGACGAAGGCGGTCTCGCCTGGCACCACCAGCGCCAGGAACCCGGGGCCGACAAGGAAGCCGCCGAGCAACTCCCCGACCACCGCGGGCTGACCGAGCCGGCGCGCGACCTCCTCGCCGACCTTCGCCCCGACGAACAGGATGAACACGCCGAGCATCACCCCGAGCGGAGCGGCCCCCGCGGCCAGGCCCGTGGCGAAGAGATCCGGCAGGGGCAGGATGGAGGACGGCAAGGACAGGTTCCCTTCAGCCGAGATAGCGAACGGTCACGTACACGGTCGAGATCGCCAGGGACACGACCGTGACGAGGGAACCGTACCGCAGGAATTGCCCGAAGCCGATCGGCTGCTCGTTTCGCGCCGCGAGGTCGGCCACGACGACGTTGGCCGACGCGCCGATGATCGTGGCATTGCCACCGAAGCAGGCACCCATCGCGAGCGCCCACCAGAGGGGCTCGATGGGGATCCCGCTCGCGCCGATGTCCTGGACGACCGGGATCATCGTGACCGTGTACGGGATGTTGTCGATGATCGCCGACGCGAAGCCGCTCAGCCAGATCAGCCCGATCGTCGTGACGTGTGGGTCCCCGCCGGTCACTTCGAGGAGCCCGTCGGCCACGGCGCCCATGATCCCGACATGGACGATCGCCGAGACGAGCATGAACAGGCCCACGAAGAAGAAGAGGGTGGACCACTCGACCTCGTGCAGGGCGGTCTCGGGAGCCGTTCGGCTCAGGAGCATCAAGACGGCCGCGCCCATCAGCGCGATGGCTCCCGGTTCCAGGCCGAGCGGCCGGGCGAACAGGAAGCCAAGCATCGTCAGGCCGATGACCGTCAGGCTGAGTCGCAGCAGCCTCGGATCGGTCAGGACCTCGCGCTCGTCCAATGCCAGGACTGCGTCGCGCACGGCCGGGTCGACCCGCAGGTCGGCGGCGAAGAACCAGCGAGTCAGCCCGAGGAAGACGATGAAGACGATGAACGCGACCGGGGCCATATTGGCCAGGAATTCACCGAAGCCGAGGCCGGCGGCGGATCCGATGAGGATGTTCGGCGGATCGCCGACGAGCGTCGCGGCGCCGCCGATATTGGACGCCAGGATCTCGCTGATGAGATACGGGATCGGCGAGACGCCGAGGACGCCCGCGATGTACAGGGTCACGGGAGCGATGAGCACGACCGTCGTCACGTTGTCCAGGAACGCCGACAGGACGGCGGTTCAGGATGCTCAGGACCAACAGCAGCCGATAGGGCTCGCCCCGGGCGACCTTGACCGATCGGATGGCGACCCACTGGAAGAAGCCGGTCCGGCGCAGGATGCCGGCCAGGATCATCATCCCGACCAGCAGGAAGATGACGTTCAGGTCGATCGCGGCGAAGGCCGCTTCCTGGTCGACGATGCCAAGGACCACGACCAGGGAGGCACCAAGAAGGGTAGCGACCGTCTTGTCGACGCGCTCGGTGGCGATCAGCGCATACGTGACGAGGAAGATGACCCCGGCGGCAACGACCTCCATCGAATCGGTCAGCCAGCCGTTGACGGATCGGGTTCGAGCGCCTCGAGGTATCGGACGGTCAGTTCGAGCAGGTCGAGGTAGCCGGTCGGTCGGCCCGCATCATCCACGACATACAGGCCGGACAGGTGGCGGGCATGCATCCGCCGGAACGCCTCGTCGATGGAGTCGCCCGCGGTGACGGATGCGGGCGGGAGCATGACGTCGCTGACGCGGCGCGCCGCCACCTCGGACCCGAAGCGAGCCGCCTCCTCCAGGTCCGCCAGCCCGGCGAGGAGTGTCTCCGGCGACACCCGCGCGACGACCGTTTCGGCCAGTCGCAGGATGGGCAGCACCCCTACCAGCACCCCCTGGGCGTCGACCACGCCCAGCAGGCGCGTGGCCGGATGAGCGGCAGCCTGTCGGACGACGGTCAAGGGGTCGGCACCATCCGAAACCAAAACGGGATCGATTCGGGAGCAGATCGACACAGGCGGAAACCAGGGTCTCGCGGGCCTGTCTCGATCGTGTCGTCAACCTGTGGTCCACCGGTCCGGGCGTGTCGCGCTGTCAGGGCGTCGACGGCGTCGGCTCACCATTCGGCTCGGGTCTGCCGGATGTTGATGCTCTGGAGGATGCCGAGTCCCACAGCCATGCTGACCAGCGAGGCACCGCCGTGGGTCACGAACGGCAGCGGGATGCCGGTGATCGGCATGATCCCGATGACCATCCCGACGTTGACCACCAGCTGGAACAGGATCATCGAGGCAATGCCGGCGGCGAACATCGTCCCGAACGGGTCGCGCGAGCGCCAGCCCGCCACAAGGATCCGCCACATGAGCACGATGAACAGCCCGAAGAGGACTATCGCACCGATGAATCCAAGTTCCTCGGCCAGGACGGAGAAGACGAAGTCCGTCGACTGCACCGGCAGGAAGTCCCCCTGGGCCTGGGTACCATTCGTCAGGCCCTTGCCGATCCAGCCGCCCGAGCCGACGGCGATCTGCGACTGGTAGAGCTGATAGCCGGCTCCCTGGAGATCCGGAGTCGGATTGAGGTATGAGGTCAGGCGCTCTTTCTGGTAGTCGCGGAGGATATAGGTCCACGCCACCGGGACCATCGCTGCGGTGGCGGCACCCAGCGCTGCCAGCCACTTGAGACTCGCCCCGGACATGAACAGCATCCCGGCCAGGATCGCGGCGAACACGAGCGACGTGCCGAGATCCGGCTGGAGCATGACCAGGACCAGCGGTGGTCCCACAAGGAGACAGGCACCGAGGATCGTCCGCAGGCGATCGAGCTCACCCACACGACTGGAGAGATACTGGGCAAGGACGATGATCATCAGGATCTTGGCGAGCTCGCTGAATTGGAAGGTCAGCGGGCCCAGCGCGATCCAACGAGCAGAGCCCCCGACGCCGCTGCCGATCAGCAGCGTCAGGACCAGCAGCCCGAGTTGCAGCCCGTAGATCGGCCAGGCCAGCGTTTTCAGCCAGCGGTAGTCGAATACGTTCGTGATGACGAACGCGACGATCGCGATGCCGGCCCACATCAGGCCGCGGGAGAAGGTGGTTCCCACCTCCAGCGGCGTGCTTCCGGCCTCGACGCTGTTCGTGTAGGCCATGACGAGGCCGACGGACAGAAGGAGCGCCGCATACGTTGCCAGCTGCAGGTCGAAGGATCGCCACGCCGCCCCGACGGAGGCGGCGGCCCAATCGGTCATCCGGGCGGGCTGGCTCCGGATCACGCCCATCGATGACCCAGGAGCGGCTGCGGTCCGGTCGTCATCGACTCAGTTGCCCTGGTAGAAGTTGCCGCGCTCGACGAGATCGAAGTTCCGGTAGTCCTTCTTGATCCCGTAATGGAGCTGCAGGAAGTACTTCACGATCTCCGTCGCAACGTTGCCCTTCGTCCGCGAGTCGTAGGCGAAGGCCAGCAAGACCAGCTCCGAATCCGGCTTGTCGAACGAGCCATTCTTCGGGTCCTTCGGGACGAAACCGACGAACCAGGAGTGGTACGGCAGGCGGCCCTTCTTGTCCCGCTTCCCGAACTCCGCCGTCCCGGACTTGCCGGCCACCCTGATCGGGAGATCCACGAGGTTGTAGGTGTGCCGAAGCAGGACGGTGTTCCGCGCGGCGTTGCGCATGGTCTTGAGCACGCTCGGCTTCACGTCCATCTCCTGCAGCACCTTGGGTTCGAAGGGACGGATGACGGTGCCGTCCGGGCCGATGACTTCGCGCACGATCTGCGGTTCATACAGGGTGCCGCCGTTTGCGAGCGCGGTATACGCGTTGATGAGCTGGATCGGGGTGACCACGTCGTACCCCTGGCCGATCCCCGCCTGATAGGTCTCGCCACCGAAGACCGGCGCCCCCAGCACCTCCTGCTTCCAGGCATTCGTGGGCACGATGCCAGACACCTCGCCCGGAAGGTCGATGCCCGTCGGCGAGCCGAAGCCGTACTCCTTGGCCCAGTACCCGAGTCGGTCGATCCCGAGCTTGCCCGCGAGCTGGAAGAAGAATGTGTCGCTCGAGTGCCCAAACCCACAGTAGATGTCGCATGGTCCCCAGCCCCGTCGATTCCACTCATAGAATCGCGTTGATCCGAGGGTCAGATAGCCCTTCGTGATCAAGCGAGTCTGATCCGTGATCTTCCTGTCGGCGAGTGCGCCCGTGCCCGTCACGAGCTTGTAGGTGGACCCCGGCGGGTAGTTGCCCTGCGTGGCGTGGTTCAGCAGGGGCTTGTCCGGGTCCTTGAGCAGACTTGCGAAGTCGGCGTTGCTGATCCCCCGCGCGAACAGGTTGTTGTCGTAGGTCGGCAGGCTGACCATCGCCAGGACCTCGCCAGTCTGCGGGTTCATGGCGATCACCACGCCACGCTTGAGACCGATCTTGTCCATCGCCCATCGAAGCGCCTTCTGCGCGTCCTTCTGGGCTTGCGTGTCGATCGTCAACGTCAGTGAGGCGCCGGGATCGGCCCGCTGGACGGTCTGCAGGACCTGGGTTCGACGGCCGGTCGCATCCCGTTCGACGCTTTCCTGGCCGTACGTCCCGCGAAGCTCGGCTTCGTACGTCGACTCGACCCCGGCCTTTCCGAGCAGGTCGTCCGGCTGATAGCCACGGTCCCTAAGCCTGGGCAGCTGTTCAGCCGATACCGGCCCCGTATAGCCGAGGATGTGCGACATCAGCGGCCCCTCCGCGTACTGCCGCCGAGCCTCGACCGCGACTTCCACGCCGGGCAGGGCGTCACCGGCTTCCGAGATCAAGCGGGCGGTGGATTCATCGACGTCCTGGGCGATCCGGACCAGGTCGAACGCGGAACCCGGATTGGCGTCGATCGACGCGTTGATATCCGACGGGTCCATCTTGATCATCGATGCGAGGCGGGCGACCACCTCATCGCGGACCTGGTTGGGCAGGTCGGCCGGGCGGATCTTCACGGCGAACGTCGCAACGTTCGACACCAGAGCGCGTCCGTTCCTGTCGTAGATGACGCCGCGCGGAGCGGGGATCGGTTCGAGCACCGTTCGATTCCGCGTGGATAGCGTCGCGTACTGGCCGCCGTTGGATACCTGCAGATAGAACAGTCTCGCAGTAAGCGCTCCAACCGCGACGACGACGATCAGCGCGAATACCACGAAACGTGACAGACGACGCGCCTCGACCGGCCCGCTATCCACCGAGGTGCTCACCAGGCGACCCGCTCCTGCTCTGCCCGCCGTCGGTCATGGACGGCGATGCTCAAGGGACCGACGAGCGCTGCCAGGACGACGTCGTACAGGGTGCCGGGGATGACGGTGCCTACTGGATCACCGATCGGGAGCGGGGCATCAAGCGCTCCCTGGAGCGTAAACAGGATCATCGAGTACCCAAGACTGAAGATGAAGACCGCCGCGATCGGCAGGATCGGGCGGATGTGAGGAATGGACCGCGCGAGGACCGCGGCCCCGCCCACGCACACGAGGAGCGCGAACGAGGTGCTGCCCAGCGGCCGTTGCGCCAGGATATCGAGCGCCATCCCACCAATGAAAGCCCAGACCAATCCCGTTTCGAGACCGACAGCGATCGTGAGGATCACCGCGATCACGAGGACGAAGTGCGGCTGTGCGCCGCCGATGCGAATGTGCGGGCCGACGCTGAGCTCGACGAGTGCGGCGACCACCGCGCCGACGGCAGCAAGGAGCGGGGTCATCGGACGAATCGAGTCCCTTGGCGAAGCGGCAAAGACGGTCGCGCCACGACCTCACCGTACCTTCGAATCGATGGACGCGACGTCCCGAGCGGAGTATCCCACGGGCGTCTTGAAGCGGCAACCAGTCCCATCGGTCGGGGTGCGGTAGTACGACCGCCAGAGCCGTTGTTTCACGTGAAACGGCGACGGATACGTCGCAGATAAGCGCCCGTGCCGACACTGGGCTTGCCAGGGAAAACGCGTGCTCAGAACCCGAACACCTGGCCTGAAGCGGCGGGGCGGGAGGGCGAGACCCTTGGATGATAGGATTCGGTTCCGTGAGACGCAGATGGACAGGTCGCTGAGTGGGTCGCACGATCGCCTGCGCAAACCAAAAGGGCGGCGTCGGCAAGACCACGACGGTCGTGAACCTGGCCAGTTATCTGGCGCTCGCGGGCGACCGAGTCCTCGTCATCGACCTGGATCCCCAGGGCAACGCGACCAGCGGGCTCGGCCTCGATCGGGCCCGGTTGGAGGGCAGCGTGTATGACGCGATCCTCGACGATCACGGGCTCCGGGATCTGATCGTGCAGGGAACGGCCAAAGGGGTCGATGTCGTGCCCTCCGCGATCGCGCTGGCCGGCGCCGAGGTCGAGCTGGCCGGTGCCGACGCGCGAGAGCGCCGATTGCACCGCATGGTCCACTCGATCGCCTCCGATTACGACGTCGTCCTCATCGACTGCCCGCCCTCCCTGGGCCTCTTGACCGTCAACGCACTGACCGCCGCGGATGAAGTGCTGATCCCGCTCCAGTGTGAGTACTACGCGCTTGAAGGATTGACCCAATTGCTTGCAACCATCGATCTCGTCCGGGACCACCTCAATCCCACGCTTGCACTCAATGGGGTCGTCCTGACCATGGCTGATGGGCGAACCAATCTCTCAGCTGAGGTCGGAGTGGAGGTCCGGCGGCACCTTGGATCACGGGTCTATGACACCGTCGTCCCTCGGAGCGTGCGCTTGTCCGAAGCGCCCAGCCACGGTGTCCCGATCTCGGCGTACGCGCCGTCATCCCGAGGCGCGCTTGCCTACGCGACCCTTGCCGACGAGTTTCGAGAACGCCTCGGCCTGGGTGGGACGGCACCGACCGCGCCCCTCCGCTCAGGCGTCGAGCCGTCGTCAGCCACGGTCCTGTCGTGACCACCCGCCCCGATCGAGGACATGGCTTGGGCCGTGGCCTCGCGGCACTGATCCCGCAGCGAGTGCCCGGCTCGTCCGGATCTTTGGAGATCCTCATCTCGCGCATCCAGATCAACCCGAACCAGCCTCGCCAACGCTTCGCCGAAGAGGAACTTGCGTCGCTAACGGCCAGCATCCGCGAACATGGGGTCCTACAACCGATCCTCCTCACGGAGCTGGTAGATGGCTACCGACTCGTCGCCGGCGAGCGTCGCGTGCGAGCGGCCCAGGCCGCTGGCCTCGATCGCGTCCCGGCCATCATCCGCCAGCTCGACGAGCAGGCCCAGCTCGAGGTCGCGCTCGTCGAAAACCTGCAGCGCGAGGATCTAGACCCGATCGAGGCGGCCCGGGGCTTTCGCCGACTCGTCGACGAGTTCGGGTTCAGCCAGGAACGCATCGCCGAACGCGTGGGCCGCGCGCGCTCGACCGTCGCGAATACGCTTCGTCTCCTCGACCTGGCACCGACCGTGCAGGCCGCGATCGCCGACCACCGGATCACGGAGGGCCATGGACGCGCCCTCGGCGGCCTCACGACCGATCACCAGGATCGGGTCGTGGACTCCGTGATCGCCCAGGACCTCTCCGTTCGCGAAACCGAGGAATTGGTCCGACGCCTGCGCGAACCCAAGCGTGAACGGCTCGCCGCGCCGCAGCCCGACCACGCGGATCCCGATCTCCAGCGCGTCGAAGAAGACCTTCGCCGATCGCTCGGCACCAAGGTCAGCCTGGCTCGCTCCCGTCGCGGCGGCCGGATCGTCATCGAGTACTACAGCGACGAAGAGCTGGGGCGCCTCTACGAGCGCCTCACCGGAGGGACCGCGTGACCGACGAAGCCACCGTGAGCGCCAGGGCGGCATCTACCGACCGGGCAAAGAAGACTCGGACGGGGGGCTCGGACTACACCGCCGCCAGCATCCAGGTCCTGGAAGGGTTGGAGGCGGTCCGACGCCGACCTGGGATGTACATCGGGTCGACCGACGTTCGCGGCCTGCACCACTTGGTCTGGGAGGTCGTGGACAACTCCATCGACGAGGCGATGGCAGGGCATGCCACGACCGTCATCGTCACGATCAAGGGCGATGGCATGGTCGTGGTCCAGGATGACGGTCGCGGCGTGCCGGTCGGCAAGCATTCGACCGGCAAGGATGCACTCGAAGTCGTCCACACCGTGCTTCACGCGGGTGGCAAGTTCGGGGGCGGAGGCTACAAGGTGTCCGGCGGCCTCCACGGCGTAGGCGTCAGCGTGGTCAACGCGCTGTCGTCATGGATGCGCGTGGAAACCTCGCGCGACGGCAATGTCTGGTCCCAGGAGTACGAGCGCGGCAAGCCCCGCACACATGTCAGGAAGGAAGGCCCGCAGGCCGGCCGTAAGGGCACCCTGACGAGCTTCCGGGCGGATGCGGAGATGTTCGAGACGACGGAGTACTCGTTCGAGACGATCAGTCAGCGCTTGCGCGAGTCCGCCTACCTGACGAAGGGGATCTGGATCACCCTGATCGATGAGCGGATCGACCGGGAGCGCTCGTTCTATTTCGAGGGCGGCCTGCAATCGTTCGTGCGCCACATGAATCGGAACAAGGAAGCGCTCCACACGAAGCCCATCTATGTCGAGCGCCGTGAAGGGACGACTGCGGTAGAGGTCGCACTCCAGTACAACGAGACCTACACGGAGAACGTCCTCGCCTTCGCCAACAACATCAATACCCCGGACGGCGGCAGCCACATCACCGGGTTCCGGGCCGCGCTGACGAGCTCCCTCAACGACTGGGCTCGGCGGGCCGGGGTGCTCAAGGAGCAGGACAACAACCTGTCGGGTGACGACGTTCGCGAGGGTTTGACGGCGGTCATCAGCGTCAAGCTGACGGATCCGCAGTTCGAAGGCCAGACGAAGGCGAAACTCGGCAATCCGGAAGTCAAGGGCCAGGTCCAGACCGCGGTCGCCGACAGCCTCGGTCAGTACCTCGACGAGAACCCGTCGGACGGTCGAAGGATCATCGAGAAGTGCCTGACCGCGGCCCGTGCACGCGAGGCGGCCCGCAAGGCTCGTGACCTGGTCATCCGTAAGGGCGCCCTGGATGGGATGGCCCTACCGGGCAAGCTAGCCGATTGCCAAGAGCGCGACCCGGCCCGAAGTGAGCTCTACATCGTGGAAGGCGATTCGGCCGGTGGTTCAGCCAAGCAGGGACGCGATCGGCGCTTCCAGGCGGTCCTCCCGCTGCGCGGCAAGCTGCTCAACGTCGAAAAGGCGCGGCTGGACAAGATCCTGTCCAGCGAGAACGTGCGACCCCTCATCATCGCGCTGGGGGCCGGCATCGGGGAGAGCTTCGACGTCGCGAAGCTGCGGTACCACCGGATCATCATCATGACCGACGCCGACGTCGACGGCGCGCACATCCGCACGCTGCTGCTGACCTTCTTCTACCGCCACATGCCCCAGGTCGTGGACTCGGGTTTCCTGTACATCGCCCAGCCGCCGCTCTATCGGGTCAGCACCGGCAAGGTCACGAAGTACGCCCAGTCGGAGAAGGAACGCGACCGCGTGGTCAAGGAGTTCAACGTCAAGAACCTGTCGGTCCAGCGATTCAAGGGCCTGGGCGAGATGAATGCGGACCAGCTGTGGGAGACGACGATGAACCCCGAGAGCCGAACCCTCCTCCGAGTGGACGGGGAGAACGCGGCGCTCGCGGACGAGATCTTCACGATGCTGATGGGCGAGAAGGTCGCGCCCCGCAAGGACTTCATCAAGTCGGAAGCCCGGAAGGTTCGGAACCTTGACGTCTGAGGTCCGGGTGATCGACGTCCCGGGCGTCCCGCGCTTCGAGGTCGCTCCGCACCATTGCTTCGCCTGCGGGACGTTGAATGCGAATGGCATGGGCCTGGTCCTGCACGTCGAACCCCGACGGGCCTGGACGGACCTGACCCTGGAGCCACGTTTCCAGGGCTGGGACGGGATCGCTCACGGCGGGATCCTGTGCACGATCCTCGACGAAGTCATGGCCTGGTCGCTCGTCGGTGAGGACAACTGGGGCCTGACGGCTCGGTTGAACGTGGCATTCAAGCGGCCGGCCGAGGTGGGGACCGCACTCCACGCGGAAGGCTCGGTCGCCCGGACCCGGCGCCGCCTGATCGAAACCAAAGGGACGATCGTGGAGACGGCGACCGGAGCCGTGATCGCCACCGCGACCGGACTCTACATCGCGGCCGACGAGGCCCGAAAACAAGAGCTGCGAACGCGCTATGGATATGTCCCGTTGCCCGATGCGCCCGGACCCGTGGCCAAGAGTGATCGACAATGACCGACGACCTCGGCGACATCCGCGCCGTCCTGATCGAGGACGAGATGCGCGTCTCGTACCTCGACTACGCGATGAGCGTGATCGTCTCGCGCGCGCTGCCCGACGTACGCGACGGCCTCAAGCCCGTCCACCGCCGGATCCTGTACGCGATGGGCGAGATGGGCCTGTCCGCCACGAGCTCGTACCGCAAGTGCGCCGCGATCGTCGGCGAGGTGATGGGCAAGTACCACCCGCACGGCGATCAGTCGCTGTATGACGCGCTCGTCCGGCTCGCGCAGGACTTCTCGATG
>Ga0136611_10001782_pt1 | contig 14912 bp, 12 predicted proteins | sample AntDrymUQ2232306_2_FD_106645 | JGI IMG/M metagenome (GOLD analysis project Ga0136611, IMG submission 106645) | Polar desert sand microbial communities from Dry Valleys, Antarctica - metaG UQ223 (23.06) | ecosystem: Environmental > Terrestrial > Soil > Desert | place: Antarctica: Dry Valley...
CCATCATGTTGCCGTCGTCGGGGGCGGCGGAGTTGAACACGACGGGGCCGAAGATCGAGCGGTTCATGGCCTCATAGCAGGCCGCCATGCCGACGAAGGGCAGGCCGCGCCCGCCGATGCGCTCGGGGAGCTGGAGGCACCACAGGCCCTCGGCCTTGGCGCGATCGCGCATGCGCGCCAGCACGGGGTGGGAGATGTTCTCGTGCTCGTCGTAGTTGGCGCGGTCACCCTCCAGCGGGATCAGCTCGCGGTCGACGAAGGCCTCGACCTGGGCGCGGATGGCCTCGATTCCAGCGGGGAGCGTGAAGTCCATGGAAACCTCTCAGAGGGAGGAGACGAGGTGGCCGCCGTCGACGACGAGGACCGAGCCCGTCATGTAGGCTCCGGCGTCGGTCGCGAGCAGCAGGAAGGGGGTGTCGAGCTCCTGCGGCTCGCCGAGGCGGCGCATCGGGATGCGGCGGAGCATGGCCTGTCCGGCCTCGCCTGCGAAGAAATCGGTGTTCAAGTCGGTCGAGATGTAGCCGGGGGCGAGCGCGTTGACGCGGATGCCGTGGCGCGCCCATTCCAGCGCCAGCGCCTTCGTCGCCTGGATGACGGCGGCCTTCGAGGCGGCGTAGGGGGCGACGCCGGCCGCCACCCGCTCGCCGAGGATGGAGGCGACGTTGACGATCACGCCGCCGCGCTTCGCCTCGATCCAGCGCCGCGCGGCACCGGTCGAGGCGGACCAGACGCCGCGCAGGTTGGTGGCGAGCACGGCGTCGAAATCGGCGAGCGCGAGGGTCTCGGCGCGGCCGGAGCCGGCGATGCCGGCGTTGTTGACGAGGACGTCGAGGGGGCCATGGGCCCCCGTCGCGGCGTCCAGGGCGGCGTTGACGGAGGCGTCGTCGGTCACGTCCATGGCGAGGGGGGCGACGCTTGCGCCCGTGGCGCGCAGCTCGGCGGCGAGCGCGTCGAGACGGTCGAGACGGCGTGCGGCGAGGGTCACACGCGCGCCGCAGCCGGCGGCGAGGCGCGCGAAGTGCGCGCCGAGGCCGGACGACGCGCCGGTGACGAGGACATGCTTGTCGCTGAGGCCTTGGCCGAGATTCAACGGACGCTCCTGAAGGGCGTAGATGGAGTGTCGGACGACGAGCGCCGGGCTGCAAGCCTGCGGCCTCTTCCCTCTCCCCTCGGGGGAGAGGGTGGCCTGCGGAGCAGGTCGGGAGAGGGCCGTCTCGAACATCGGCTGTGCGGCCGGACAAGCGGCTGCCCCAGGTTGTCGTCGAGGTTGCGGGTGTTCCAGACGGACCTCTCCCGCCCCGCTCCGCGGGCACCCTCTCCCCCGAGGGGAGAGGGAAAGGGCGTGGCCTCACGCCCCCATGAACGCCTCGACCTCCGCGCGGGTCGGAATGGCGGGGATCGCGCCGTGCTTCAGCGTCGACAACGCCGCGGCGGCGTTGGCGTAGGCGCCAGCGCGGAAGGGGTCGGCGTGGCGGGTCCACTCGGCGAGGAAAGCGCCGTCGAAGGCGTCGCCGGCGCCGGTGGCGTCGACGGCGTCGACGGGGCGGGAGGCGTTGAGGCAGCGCTCGGTCGGGGTAGCGATCAGGGCGCCCTCGCGGCCGAGCGTCAGGGCGACGATGCGCGAGCCGAGCTGGAGATAGAAGTCCACGATGGCGTCGGGGGTGGTCTCGCCGGTCAGGAGGCGGGCGTCGTCGAGCCCGGGCAGGGCGATGTCGGCGAGCGCCACCGCCTCGTGGATCGCGGCGCGGGCCTCATCCAGCGGCCAGAGGCGCAGGCGCAGGTTGGTGTCGTAGCTGACCGCGACGCCGCTCGCCCTCGCCTGGCGGATCGCGGCGAGCACGGCATCGCGGCACGAAGGCGAGATCGCCTGGCTGATGCCGGAGACGTGCAGCACCCTCGCGCCGGCGATGAGGTCGAGCGGCAGCTCGGCCGGGGTGACGAGGCTCGCGGCCGAGCCGGCGCGGCGGTAGGTGAAGACGTGGCCGCTCGTCCCGTACGTGATGAAGTAGACGCCGGTGTCCCCGCCATCGCGCAGGATCACGCGCGATCGGTCGATGCCCTCGTGGTCCCACATCGCGAGGATGTCCCGCCCGAAGGCGTCGTCCCCAAGCGCGGTGAAGAACGCGGTGCTTGCGCCCTGGCGCGCGGCGGCGACGGCCGCGTTCGAGGCGTCGCCGCCGACGCCGGGCAGGAAGACGCGCGCCCCCCCGCGCTCGACCTCGGCGAGCTCGGCCAAGGGCTCGCCGAAGGCAAGGATGTCGATCCGGCTCAACGCGCCCGGCCCGCCGTCGCCGCGACGGGCGCGGCGGCGCGCTCGCGGGCGCCCTTCAGCAGATCGGCCTCGTCGCAGGCCATCGCCCGGCCGATGAGCACGATGGCCGGGCCCTCGCCGCCCTCGAGGGCGAGGCGCTCGGCGATGTCTGCGATGCACCCGCGCACGATGCGCTCGTCCGGGCGCGTCGCCGAGACCACGGCCACCGCGGGGGTCGCGGGGTCGAGGCCGGCCTCGAGCGCGCGGTGGGCGAGGTCGGCGAGCGTGCGGCGGGGCATGTAGACCACCGTCGTCACGGCGGGATCGGCGAGGTCCGTCCAGGACAGGTCCGCGGGGACGACGCCGTCCCGGTCGTGGGCGGTGACGAACTGGACGCGCCGCGCATGGTCGCGGTGGGTGAGGGAGAGGGTCAGGCTCGCCGCGGCCCCTTGCGCGGAGGTGATCCCCGGCACGATCTCGACCGGGACGCCAGCGGCCCGGCAGGCCTCGATCTCTTCGCCGGCCCGGCCGAAGATGGACGGATCGCCGCCCTTCAGCCGCACGACGCGCCGCCCCAACAAGGCATGCTGGACGATGAGGGCGTTGATGTCCGCCTGCCGCCAGGACGGGCCGTGCCCGGTCTTGCCGACGCGCACCAGGCGGGTCTGCGGACCGGCGAGGCGCAGGATCTCGGGCGACACGAGGTTGTCGGCCAGCAGGACGTCCGCCGCGCGGATCAGGCGCAGGGCCTTTACCGTCAGCAGCTCCGGGTCGCCGGGCCCCGCGCCGACCAGCGCGACGCCGCCGCCCGGTCGCCCTGCGCTCGCCGCGGCGGGCGGTGCTTCCAGCCGGATCGTCATGTCCTCGCTCGTCATGCCGGGCGCGTACTCAAGCCTCATCGAACGGCTGACTTCGACGCCCGTGGCCGGGCGCGAGTCAAGTGGGGCACGTCGAGTCGGGATCGCCGGGCGGGGCCTGCCGGTTCGAGCGGACGCCGTCGCGCGTGCGCATCGATGCCGGCCTGCCGCCCGTCCTGTTTACCTTTGGCCGCGGCAGGGGGAACCACGCGGCGCGCCGCTTCGTTTCCTCCTCCGCCGCCGGGGGATTCTCGATGTCACGTCCACTTACGCGCCGGAGCCTTGTCGCCGCCGCATCCGCCTCGGCCGCGCTTGCCGTCTCAGGCGGCCGCCCGGCGCTCGCCCAGGCGGCGCGGCGGATCGTGGTGGCCTCGAAGCTCGACACCGAGGGCACCATGCTCGGCCACATGATCGCGGGCACGCTGGAGGCCAAGGGAGCGACCGTGGAGCGCCGTCTCCAGCTCGGGCCGACCCAGATCATGCGCGCCGCGATCCTCGCCAAGGAGATCGACATCTACCCGGAATATACCGGCAACGGCGCCTTCTTCTTCCAGGCCGAGACTGATCCCGCCTGGCACCAGGGCGCGAGCGCCTACGCCCGCGTCAAGGCGCTCGATGCGCAGCGCAACGACCTCGCCTGGCTCCAGCCGGCCCCTGCCAACAACAGCTGGGCGATCGCGGTGCGCCAGGACCTGGCGCAGGAGGCCAAGCTCGCCACCCTCGACGACCTTGCCCGTCACCTGCGCGACGGGGGCGAGCTGAAGCTCGCGGCCTCGGCGGAGTTCGTCGAGAGCCCGGCGGCCCTCCCCTCCTTCCAGCGGGCCTACGGCTTCCAGCTGAAGCCGGAGCAGCTTCTGGTGCTCGCCGGCGGCGACACCGCGGTGACGATGCGCGCCGCCGCCGAGCGCCTCAACGGCGTCAACGCCGCGATGGTCTACGGCACGGACGGGGCGATGTCGGCGCTCGACCTCGTGGCGCTCGCCGATCCGAACGGAGCGCAGATCGTCTACGAGCCGGCTCCGCTGGTGCGCGGCGAGGTGCTGCGCGAGACGCCCGCCATCGAGGAATGGCTGCGGCCCGTGTTCACCTCCCTCACGCTCGGCAAGCTCCAGGCGCTCAACGCGCGCATCGTCGTCGGCGGGCGTCAGCCCCGCGATGTGGCGCGCGACCATCTGCGCAGGCTCGGCATCGTCGGGTAAGCCGTGCATCCGCCTGGGCTCGCCTTGCCCGCGCGGCCGGGTTGGGGCCTCGTCCTTCTGCCTGTGTTCGCGGTGGGTGTCGCTTTCACGCTCGGCATTGTCGCCACAGCGCCGAACCGCCTGCTGACGGCCCGGACCGTCTCGGCGTTGGCCGCGCCGGGATGGTCGCTCGCCCTCTACGCCATCGCCTGCGTTGCGGCGGGTGGCCTGGTGCGGATGCGCGCGGGCAGCCTTGCACACATGGCCAGACTTGCACGCCTAGCGAGACTTGGGGCTGCGCTCAGCGCCTTCGGGCTGCTGCTCCTGCTGCTGGGTGAAGCGGCGACCTCGGCGCGGGTCGGCCTTGGCCCGAACGCCCGCGTGGCGCTCGCACCGGGTGCGTGGGTCGCCATCGGGCTGCTGACGCTGTTCGCGGCGGCGCTCGGCGGTTCTCTCGGGCGCGCCGGCCGGCCGGCGGCGCTGGCCGCGCTCCTCGGCATCGTCGCCGCTTTTCTCGCCTCCGGAGGCCTCGACGCACTCTCACTCGTGCGCGAGGCCGGCGAGCGGCGTGAGGACCTCGTCCAAGCCCTTGTCGAGCATTGCTGGATCGCCGGCGGCGCTCTCCTGCTCGCCCTGGCGGTCGCCGTGCCCATGACGCTCGCCGCCTTTCGCTTCAGGGCGGCCGAGCGGGCGCTGGTCGCGGTCCTGAGCACGATCCAGACGATCCCCTCGATCGCCCTGTTCGGGCTGCTGCTGCCACTGTTCTCCGCCATCGGCGCGGCCTCGCCGACCTTGCGGGCGCTCGGGCTCAGGGGCATCGGCCCGGCGCCGGCGATCGTCGGCATCGCCGCCTATCTCGCGCTGCCCCTCGTCGCGGGATTCCTCGCAGGCCTCCGCGCGGCGGAGGAAAGCGTTGTTGAGGCGGCGCGCGGGCTCGGGCTGACGGCAAGGGAGGTCCTGACCGGGGTGCGCCTGCCGCTCGGCCTGCCGGTCTTCGTGGGCAGCCTTCGCACCGGGGCGGTGCAGGCGGTGGGCCTCGGGGCGCTCGCCGCCCTCGTCGGCGGCGGGGGGCTCGGGACCTTCGTCTTCCAGGGAGTCGGGCAGCTCGCCGTCGACGTCGTGCTGCTCGGCGCGCTGCCGATCGTCGGCCTCGCCCTTGGCGTCGACGGCGCTCTCGGCGTCGCGGAAGCCGCCGCGGCCCCGCGGCGCGACGGATAAGACCGTGAGGTCCGCGCTCGCGAGGCTCGCCCTGAGCCTCCTCCTGTTCGTCCTCGCGCTGCGCTTCCTGCCGCTCGGCGCTCCGCTGTTCGCGGCCCTGTTCCCGGGGGTGGCGCGGCCGGTGTTCGAGGCGGACGACCTGCTCTCGCTGGCTTTCGAGCACGCGCTCCTCGTGGCGGCGGCGACCTTGCTCGCGAGCCTTGCGGGCCTCGCTGGCGGGATCGCGGCGTCGCGCGACCGGGACGACGGCGTGCGGCCGGTCCTCGACGCCCTCTTCTCCCTCGCCCAGGCCGTGCCGCCGGTCGCCGTCGTGGCGCTCGCGCTGCCGCTCACCGGCTTCGGCCCCGCGCCGACCCTAATCGCGCTCGTCCTCTACGGCGCGCTGCCCGTCATGCGGGCCACCACGGGCGCGCTCGGCGCCATGCCGGGCGAGGTGATCGAGGCCGCGCGCGGGCAGGGGATGACGCCACTGCAGTCGCTGCTGCGGGTCGAGCTGCCGCTCGCGGCGCCCGTCATCATGGCCGGGGTGCGCACCAGCGCGGTGCTCGGCGTCGCGACGGCCGCGGTCGGGGCGGTGGCCGGCTCGCGCGGCCTCGGGCTTCCCATCATCGTCGGGCTCGCCAACGGCAACCCGGCCTACGTGCTCCAGGGCGCGATCTTCGTCGCCTGGCTCGCGCTCATCGTGGACGGCGCGCTCGCCCTCGCCACCCGCGCGCTGACGTCCCGCGAAGGCCATGCTTGAGCGCCGGGCGCTGGTCGGCCGCTCAATCGAGGGGGCGTCCGATGCTGAATGTACGGGAACGGACTGAAGGCAAGCGCGTTAGACATTCTCGAAGCAGCATTCAAGTCGAAACCGCATCGAGTGTTCCAGGCTTAGTCGAGTATCTACCATCGTTGACCATGCAGCGCCGCGGTCACGCGTTTACCCCGCGTCCGAGGCGCGGCTTGAGGCCCAGGATGACGAAAAAGCTTTGTGTTCTGATCGTCGAGGACAATCCTATCGTCTCGCTCGACCTTGAGGAGGTCGTCGAGACGCAGGGTCACCGCGTCGTTGCGACCTGCGCCTCGTCCGCCGAGGCGCGCTGCAACCTCGACCAGCATCTCGACTTCGCGTTGCTCGACGTCGACGTGGTCGACGGCACGACCTACGGCCTCGCCAGCGAATTGCAGGATCGGGGCGTGCCCTTCGCCTTCATCACGGCCTCGCTCCTGCGCGACTTGCCCTCGCCGCTGCGCCCCGTCGGCTTCGTCTCTAAGCCGTACAGCGAGGCAGGCATCGCATCCTTGCTCCGGGACACCGTCGCCGCGTAGGCGTTCGCGCTTTCGCAGCCGCTTGGCCAAAGGCTGTGGACTGCGGCCCTGGTGACATCGGTTCGACCTCATCGTGCCTTCGCTCGATCCCCATCTGTTCTGAAGTAGCGGGCGAACGGGGTCGGCATGGATGACGCGCTGCAAGGCAAGCTGCGGGTTCTCGCGGATGCGGCGAAGTACGACGCCTCATGCGCCTCCTCGGGTGCGGCGAAGCGGAACAGCCGCGCGGGTGGGCTCGGCTCTTCGGATGGCCTCGGTATTTGCCACGCCTACACGCCCGACGGGCGCTGCGTGTCGCTTCTCAAGATTTTGCTCACGAATTATTGCCTGTTCGACTGCGCCTACTGCGTGAACCGACGCTCCAGCAACGTGGAGCGCGCGCGGTTCAAGGTCGATGAGGTCGTCAGCCTCACGGTCGAGTTCTACAAGCGCAACTACATCGAGGGCTTGTTCCTCTCCTCGGGCATCATCCGCTCGCCCGACTACACGATGGAGGCCATGGTCGAGGTCGCGCGCAAGCTGCGGCAGGAGCAGGGGTTCCGCGGCTACATCCACCTCAAGACCATCCCGGAGGCGAGCGTCGAGCTGATCAAGGCGGCGGGGCTGTGGGCCGACCGCCTGTCAATCAACGTCGAGCTGCCGACGGACGAGTCGCTGAGCAGGCTCGCGCCGGAGAAGCAGGCGGGCTCGATCCGCGGCGCGATGGGTCGGATAAGCGAGCGGATCATCGAGGCCAAGGGCGAGCGTTCGAAGTCGGGCCGGCGCGCGCCGGCCTTCTCCCCGGCGGGACAGAGCACGCAGGTCATCGTCGGCGCGGATGAGTCCAGCGACGCGGCGCTGCTTCGCAACAGCGGCGCGCTGTACGAGGGCTACGGGCTGCGTCGGGTATACTATTCAGCCTTCAGTCCGATCCCGGACGGCAGCCAGGTCCTGCCCCTGAAGGCGCCTCCGCTTCAGCGCGAGAACCGCCTGTACCAGGCCGACTGGCTGATGCGGCAGTACGGCTTCGCGGTCGAGGAGATCGCCGGCGCGACGGAGGGCGGTATGCTCGACCTCGACGTCGACCCGAAGCTTGCCTGGGCGCTGAAGCATCGCGAGCGCTTTCCCGTCGACGTGAACGAGGCCGACCGCGAGACCCTGCTGCGGGTGCCAGGGCTCGGCGTCCGCGCGGTCGACCGCATCATCTCGGCGCGGCGGCACGCGCGGCTGAGGCTCGACGACGTCGGACGGCTCACCTCCTCCCTGAAGCGGGTGCGCCCGTTCATCGTGACGGCGGACCACACGCCCACGCGAACGCTCGACCGCGCGGACCTGCGTGCCCGGCTCGTCGAGCCGCCTGCTCAGTTGAGCCTGTTCGGGTGACGCTGCGGCGCGTCGCGGTCGAGGACGCAGCCGACCTCGCAGGCTTTCGCCGCGCGGCCCGCGGGTTGTGCGCGGAGGGGATCGGGCCAGAGGGCGTCCTGTGGTCGCTCGGCGGCGAAGGCGAGCTGTTCGCCGAGGCCCCGATGCAGGGCGCGTCCGGGACCGCCGCGCCCGGGAACGCCGCGCCTCTGTCGCTTCCGGCCCCAGTCCACGCGCTTGTCACCGACGTCGTCTGCCACCGTGACCGCGAGCGCTTCGCTCTGCTCTACGCACTCGTCTGGCGCGTCGTGCGGGGCGAGCGTCACCTCACCGAGGTCGCGAGCGATCCGCTCGTGCATCGCCTGGAGCTGATGCGCCGCACGATCCGGCGCGACCGGCATAAGATGCACGCTTTCCTCCGCTTCCGGCGCATCGAGGGGGCGGAGGCGGAGCGCTACGTCGCCTGGTTCGAGCCGGACCATCACATCCTCGATTCGGTCGCCGGCTTCTTCGTCGATCGTTTCGCGAGCCTGCGCTGGTCGATCCTGACGCCGGACGGCTCGCTGCATTGGGCCGACGGCGCGCTGACGCGGGGCGGGCCGGGGCGGCGGGAGGACGCCCCGTCGAGCGACGCGCTGGAGGACGGCTGGCGCACCTACTACCGCTCGACCTTCAACCCGGCCCGCGTCAATCCGACGATGATGCGCGCCGAGATGCCGAAGAAATACTGGCGCAACATGCCGGAGACGACCGAGATCAAGGCCCTCATCCGCGGCGCGCCGGGCGCGACCGGCGCGATGCTGGCGCAAGCGCCCGAAGCCTCGCGCAAGCGCATGCCAACGGCGGCTCTGCTACGCGCGTCGGGAATCGCGCCGGGCGCCGAGGCGCGGATCGACACGCTTGCCGAGCTCGCAGGGGCGGTCCGCGCCTGCGAGGCCTGCCCGCTGCATGGGCCGGCGACACAATCCGTGCCAGGCGAGGGCGCGGCCGGCGCGTCGATCATGCTCGTCGGCGAGCAGCCGGGCGACACCGAGGACCTCGCCGGGCGGCTTTTCGTGGGGCCGGCTGGCGCGATGCTGGACAGGGCGCTCGAGGAGGCCGGGCTCGATCGGACGAGCTTGTACCTCACAAACGCCGTGAAGCATTTCAAATTCGTGCCGCGCGGCAAGCGGCGCATCCACCAGCGGCCGAACACGGGCGAGGTGAACCAGTGCCGCTGGTGGCTGATGCACGAGCTGAACTTGGTCCGCCCCAAGCTCGTCGTGCTGCTCGGGGCCACCGCCGGGCGCGCCCTGATGGGCCGCGACGTCGCGATCGGGCGCGAGCGGGGCCGGCTCGACCTGCCGCAGGGCGTACCTGGCTGGCTGACGCTGCATCCCTCGGCGATCCTACGCACGCAGGGCGAGGAGGGGCAGTCCAGGGCTTTTGCAATGCTCGTCGAGGATCTGCGCGGCGCGACCGCCCTCGCCGACACGCTTGGACCCGGGCGGGACATGGTCGATGAGCTTGGCGGGGCGCTTGCTGCGCAGTGAGGTTCCGCCCCGCCTCAGGCCTTCACGATATGCGCGCCCGTGGCCCCGGCCCTGGCGCAGGCGTCGCGGGTGTCAATGACCAACCGCGCATGCTTTACGACGAGCCCCCAGTCGATCCCGTCATGGTCGGTGACGATCAGCGCGGCGTCGACCTCGGCCAGCGTCTCGGCGTCGAGCGGGACGGAGCGGCGGCCGGCCAGGGCGGGATGCTCGCGCGTCGCGGGCAGGATGGGGACGAGGGGGTCGTGGTAGACGGGGATCGCGCCGCGCGCCTCCAACAGGTCGATGAGCTTCAGCGCCGGGCTCTCGCGCACATCGTCGACGCCCTTCTTGTACGCGACCCCGATGACGAGGAGGCGGGCTCCGGCGAGCGCCCGACCCCGTTGCGCATCGAGCGCTTGCGCTAGCTTGCCGACGACGTAGGCCGGCATGCCGGCGTTGATCTCGCCGGCAAGCTCGATGAATCGGGTCGCGACGCCGAACTCGCGCGCCTTCCATGTGAGGTAGAGCGGGTCGACTGGGATGCAGTGGCCGCCAAAGCCGGGGCCGGGGTAGAAGGGCATGAAGCCGAAGGGCTTGGTCTTCGCGGCGTCGATCACCTCCCAGATATCGATGCCCATTGCGGCGTACACGGTCTTCAGTTCGTTCACGAGGGCGATGTTGACGGCGCGAAAGATGTTCTCCGTGAGCTTCACCGCCTCTGCGGTGTCCATCGTGGAGACTGGGACGGTGCGTAATCCGAGCGCTTGGTAGAGGAGACCGGCGAGGCGCTGCGCCACCGGCCCATCGCCGCCCACCACCTTCGGGATGGAGCCCGCGGCATGACCGCGGCCGGGGTCCTCGCGCTCCGGGGAGAATGCGAGGAAGAAATCGCGTCGGCTGGTCAGGCCCGAGGCTTCGAGCCGGGGCTTGAGCACCTCGCGCGTGGTGCCTGGGTAGGTCGTTGATTCGAGGACGACGATCTGGCCGGAGCGCAAGGTGCGCGCGATGGCTCCAGCCGTCGCCTCGACGAACGAGAGGTCTGGTTCGCGCGCGAGGGTGAGAGGGGTCGGCACGCAGATGAGCAGGGCGTCGGGTTCGGCGAGGCGGGCGAGGTCGGCGGTCGCCTCGAAACGGCCGGCCCGGACGGGGGCGGCGACCTCCTCCGAGGCGATGTGACCGATGTAGCTCTCGCCCCTCGCGAGGGCGGCGACCCGCGTTGCGTCCAGGTCCAAGCCGAGGACACGAAAGCCGCGTGCGGCGGCAGCGAGGGCGAGGGGAAGGCCGACATAACCGAGCCCGATCACCCCGATGATCGCGCGCTTGTCGGCGATGGCCGCGGCGAGAGCGTCGGCCGGCCGGGCGTCGTGAGGGGCGTCGGTCAGCATCGAATGGCGTGACTCAGGTTACAAGTCGGGCGTCCGCTTGCGCCGCCGTCAGGCACACGAGGGTCCCTCGCGCGAAAAAGCCCGGTGACCTGTCTGGCACCGGGCTCGTTGGTGACGCGCCGCTAGCGGCGGACTGGTCTCAGGACGCCGCCGCGGCCGCGCTCACGGGTAGCACCGGCGCCTTGGCGGCCACGGGCAGGGTCTCGTTGATGCGCCGGAAGGTGGCGAGCGCCTGACCGACGACCTGGTCCATGTTGTAGTACCGGTAGGTCGCCAGGCGGCCGACGAACCAGACGTTCGACGTGCTGAGCGCAAGCTGCTCGTACTTCTTGTACAGCTCCGCATTCTCCGCCCGCGGGACCGGGTAGTAGGGGTCGCCCTCGGCCGACGGGATCTCGTAGGTGATCGTCGTCTTCGGGTGGACCTGCCCGGTCATGTACTTGTACTCGCTGATCCGGGTGTAGGCCTCGGTTTGCGGGTAATTGACCGTGCCCGTCTCCTGGAACCATTCCTGGTCGACGGTGCGGTGGTCGAACTTGAGCGAACGGTAGGGCAGCTTGCCGAAGCGGAAGTCGAAATACTCGTCGATCGGGCCGGTGAAGATCAGGCGGCGGTAGGACACCTCACTCCTGATCTCGCGGAAGTCGGTCTGGGTCATCACCTTGATGTTCGGATGATTCAGCATCTTCTCGAACATGCGCGTGTAGCCGTGCTTCGGCATGAACTGGAATTCGTCGGTGAAGTAGCGATCGTCCGTGTTGGTGCGGGTGGGCACCCGGGCGGTCACCGACTTGTCGAGCTCGGAGGGGTCCATGCCCCACTGCTTGCGCGTGTAGCCGCGGAAGAACTTTTCATAGAGTTCGCGGCCTACCTTGGAGACGACGACGTCCTCGGAGGTGCGGATGGTCTCGACGGGCTCGGCGCGGGTTTCGAGATACGCCTCGGCCTCCTCGTCCGTCCTGAGGTCGAGGCCGTAGAGCTTGTTCAGCGTCGTGCGGTTGATCGGGATCGGCACGAGCTTGCCGTCGACCTGGCCGAGCACCCGGTGCTCGTAGTGACGCCAGTCGGTGAACAGGCTCAGATGGTCGAAGATCTGCTTCGAGTTGGTGTGGAAGATGTGTGGGCCGTACTGGTGGACGAGCAGCCCTGCATCGTCGTGCCGGTCGTACGCGTTGCCCGCGATATGGTTGCGCTTGTCGATGACGAGGCATCGTTCGCCACGCTGGCTCGCCAGTCGCTCGGCGAGAACGCTGCCCGCAAAGCCGGCTCCGACGATCAACCAATCAAACATGGGCCACCTCTCCAGGGTTGAATGAAGCCGGTGCACGGCCATCGGCCGCCGCGCCGTCGTGCAATTCCAGGGCTTTGACCATGAGGGCGTTCATGCCGCTCCAGGTCTGGTCCCATGACATGGTGGCGAGATGCTGGTCGACCTCGCTGGCCCAAGCCTCCTTCGGCCGGCTGAGGACCTTCTCGATGCCGCGCACCGTCCCGTCGGCCGTGGCGGCGATCTCGACGAACCCCTTCTCGCCGTAGGGGCGCACGACGTCGCGGATCGCGGTCGAGACGACGGGCAGGCCGGCCGCCAGGAACTCCGGGGTCTTGGTCGGACTGATGAAGCGCGTCGCCTCGTTGAGGGCGAAGGGCATGAAGCCGACATCCCAATGGGCGAGATAGGCCGGAAGCTCCCTGTAGTCCTTGGCCCCGAGCCAGTGGATGTTGGGCAGCTTTGGCAGGGCGACCGGGTCGATCTTGATGACCGGGCCGATCATCACGAACTGCCAGTCCGGCTTGAGCTCGGCGGTGCGGCGCACGAGTTCGATGTCGAGCCGCTCGTCGATGACGCCGAAGTAGCCGATGCGGGGCCGGCCGATCGAGGATTGATCCTGCGGATCGGGAACCGCGCCGGCTCGCGCCTGCGCAAAGTGGGCGACGTCGACGCTGGAGGGGAAGGCGTGGACGTTCGAATGCCGGTCGCGGGCCGCCTCGAACAGGCTCTGTCCGCCGGTGAAGACGACGTCGGCGCGCTCCAGCAATCGCGTCTCAAACGCGACGATGGGAGGAGGCGCGCCCTTGAAGGCGGCGAGTTCGTCCATTTTGTCGAACACGACGATGTCGGCGTCCACCGAGTCTGAGAACTCCATCGCCATCGGGGTGTAGAACCAGAGCACGCGGGGCCGCCCCTCGCGCTCGATCAGCTCCTCGAAGAGGCGGCGGTGGGCTGCCAGAACTTCGGCATCGGTCATGCCCCAGGGCAGTTCGGGTAGCGCGACCGTCACGCCCTCAGGATACTCCGTGTAGGTGATGCGCGGTTCGGTGATGGTCCCATTGCCAACCGTCTCCTCGAAGATCACCACCCGGTACTGCTTGGCCGCCCTGGACAGCAGATGCTGAGGCCTCTGGAACACGAAGTTCCAGCGCAGGTGCGAGAGGCACACCAAGAGCTCCTTATCGTGCGAATCCGGCGCCGGACGCGTCGACAGGGAGGCTGGCGAGGAGGTTGGCATTTGTCCTTATCCGTTCGGGGTCACGCATGACCCAGGCGTGAGCGAGGCATCAATGACTACATTAGACAAAATGACTGCAGCTTGAATGAGGCGCGGCCGGAGTCGCGTCCCGCCGATCCTGAGTTCCAAATCCCGTTCGACCAGCGCCGCTTTCGTTCGGCTTCTCTTGTCACCAAGCCGCCCTGGTTAAGACCGAGGGCCAGACAATTCTCTGCGGCCCCGGACATGTTCAAGCCCGTGGCGAGGACTCGGACACGCGGTCATGAAACAGAAAAACTATTTAAGGCGCTGTTAAGCGATGCTGCCCTGGCGGCTCGGCGTCGTCCAGCTCTTGCGCGCTGCACCATACATATAACGGGCGATTGTTGAAGTGGTTCCTTGTTGTTGGCTGGGGACGGCGGCCTGGATGCCGCACGCAGGCGGCGATGTCCCCAGCATGTGAGGGTCGTCCGCCGCGGGCGCGTCGCGTCGGCAGGCGGGGCGCCGCGGCTCTTCCCGCCCGGGCACGGGTGGCGTACAGGCGCGACGAGGCCCACGAGGTATCGAGCGTGGCGCCCGCCAGTCCAGGATCACGAGTCGATGCAAAGCCTCGCCGCGCTCAGGATCGACCCCGCCCGCTTTTGGTCCACGGTAGATCGATCGGCGACGATCGGCGCCGGGCGTGAGGGCGGCCTGTCGCGCCTCGCGCTGACCGACGCGGACCGGGACGTGCGCGACCTGTTCGCCGGTTGGTGCCGGGAGGCCGGGCTCGACGTCAGCGTCGACCGCGTGGGCTCGATCTTCGGCAGGCGCGCCGGGCGAGAGGACGGCCTGCCCCCGGTGCTGCTCGGCAGCCATCTCGACACCCAGGCCAACGGCGGGCGCTTCGACGGCATCGTCGGCGTGATGGCGGCGATCGAGGTGGTGCGGCGGCTCAACGATGCCGGCCACGTCACGCGCCGGCCGATCGAGATCGTGAACTGGACCAACGAGGAGGGCGGGCGCTTCTCGCCGCCGATGGTGGCGTCCGGGGCGTTCGCAGGGGCCTACGCGCTCGACTGGGTGCATGCGCGCCCCTCCGACGACGGGCCGACGCTCGGGCAGGAGCTCGCGCGCATCGGCTATCTCGGAGAGGCGCCGGTCGGTGGACGGGCGATCGACTGCTATCTCGAGCTGCATATCGAGCAGGGGCCGAGGCTCGATGCGGCGGGGGTGCCGATCGGCATCGTCACGCACGGCTACACGAGCCACGGCTTCGTGGTCGAGGCGAGCGGCGAGACGGCCCATACGGGGCCGACCCCGATGGAGGAGAGGCGCAATGCGCTCGTCGGCGTCGCCCGCCTGTGCGTCGCGGTGGACGACATCGGCCAG
>Ga0136611_10001783_pt1 | contig 14907 bp, 9 predicted proteins | sample AntDrymUQ2232306_2_FD_106645 | JGI IMG/M metagenome (GOLD analysis project Ga0136611, IMG submission 106645) | Polar desert sand microbial communities from Dry Valleys, Antarctica - metaG UQ223 (23.06) | ecosystem: Environmental > Terrestrial > Soil > Desert | place: Antarctica: Dry Valley...
CAACGGACGGCCGATTCTAATGCTGCGACCTACTTGGACTTTAGGAACTTTCGCTTTTTGCGCTTGGATGGTCGCGTTGGCACCGTGCAATTTCACACCATGCGTGTTCGCACAATCTGTCTGCCTACCGCTGCCGCGATTGCTAACCACAATGCCGATGGGCGGAACACTTGGAAACCAAGTGGAGATCTCAATATCAGGCGAGAACATCGATGGTGCGAAGGAACTGCTGTTCACACATCCTGCCCTTACAGCCACGCAGAAACTCGACGCCGATGGCAAACCCGAAAACAACAAGTACATCGTGACGATCGCTGCCGACGCACCGCAGGGGATTCACGAGGCGCTAATCATGACGAGACTTGGAATATCGTCTTCGCGAGTTTTCTCCGTTTCCACCCTTCCGGAGGTTTCGCAAACACCCCAAACCACGACCTTGGCGAAAGCCATGGCTCTGAATGTTCCTTCCGTCTGCAACGCCGTCATGTCTGAAAAGTCGATCGATCACTTTGCATTCGAAGCACAAAAGGGGCGACGCTATGTCGTGAACTGCGATTCTCGTGGGATCGACTCCAAGCTGGATGCTGTGTTGGTCATCGCAGATAGCGAAGGACGAGATGTCCTCGTCGAACGTCGTGGCGGGGCAATTGACTTTACCGCTGAGGTTGACGGCAAGCATATCGTCAAGGTCCATGACTTAACGTTCAAGGGCGGTCCGGCCTACTTTTATCGATTGTCCGTCCAGGAACTGACTTTGCGAGATGTAGTTCCTGTTTTCGCTTCAACTAGAACTGTCAGTTCCTTTTCGTGGCCACCGCAGGGCCTAGTCGCTGGTTCGTTGCTATCCGAAATGGAACCCAACAATTTGCAAGCTCAAGCGCAAAGGATCTCATTGCCTTGCGATATCTCCGGAAGTTTCTTTCCAGCGGCGGACGTCGATACGTTTGAGTTCGATGGCGTTAAGGGAGAGACATGGTGGGTGGAGATCGCATCGGAGAGGTTAGGTCGCCCCACAGACCCATCGATGATTGTGCAGCATGTCAGTATTAGCGAAGGCCAAGAGCTAATCACCGACGTTGTTGAGTTCAGCGATATCGCAAGTCCGGTCAAGTTATCATCTAACGGCTACGCATATGACGGGCCACCTTATGATGGTGGATCATTGGATATCCTAGGTAAACTTGAAATAAAGAACGATGGCGTGCATCGCATGCAATTGTCGGATCTATTTGGCGGAACACGCATCGATGAAAGAAATGTCTATCGACTGATTGTTCGAAAAGCTGCTCCAGACTTTGCGTTGGCAGCATGGGGATTGCATATGGAGCTTCGCAATGGCGATCGCAATGCGCTGTCAAAGCCTCTTGCATTACGAGGTGGAATTACGATGGCCTTAGAGGTTGTGGCTTTGCGTCGAGATGGCTTCGATGGCGATATCGAACTAGTGATGGAGGGTTTAGCGGACGGAGTTACAGCCCAAGGGCTCAAAATCCCCGCCGGCAAAACACGAGGTGTCATGTTGATTACGGCAGATGATAAGGCTCCAAAGTCGTTTGTTAACGCCACGTTTTATGGCAAATCGTCGTTAAACGGATCCGAGATCACGCGACCTGTTCACATGGCAGCCATGGCTTGGCCGATTGTGGATTCATGGAGCGAAATACCTCGCCCGCGACTTGTCTCAGGATTGCCTATTTCAGTGACAGGAGCGGAGTTCGCTCCTATTTCGATCGCTGCGAGAGAAAAGAAAGTTTGGGACGCAACGGTTGGCCAAAAGCTAACCATTCCGCTTGTGCATACCCGTCGCAGTGAGTTTTCGGGAACGGTACTGCAATTGAAAACATTGGGGGCAGGCTTTGAGCAAGTTCCACGTTTCGACGTGTCCCTGGCATCAGATAGTTCGGAGGTCACATTGGATCTCGCCGCGTTAAAGACCCCACCTGGCGACTACTTGATTACCTTCTATGGGACTGCCGTTGCAAAGTACCAGAGCGGAGTTGACCCCGCATCAAAAGAAAAATTGACGACAAAAGATACTGTTGAAATTGTATTGTCTGAACCAATCGCTATTTGTGTTAAAGCTGCGGAGACAAAATGAACGATCCCTTTCTTGCTTCATCCATACCCAATCACGGGCCATGTTCTGGGCCAGCATCCTTTGGTTCGAACGGCCGTCGCGGCTTTATTCGAATGGGGTTAGCGGGTTTCGCTAGCCTCAGCCTACCGGGGCTGCTGAGACTTCGATCCGCCGGGGCGCAAGAGCCTGACGCAAGCGGCAATCCAAGTCGCGGCAAGACTGCCGTCATCATGGTTTGGAAACCAGGTGGATGTTCGCATCTCGACACGTACGATCCAAAACCGGATGCGAGCAGTGAATACCGAGGGCCATTCACCACGATCGCTACCAAGGTGCCTGGAGTGCATTTCACCGAATTGCTGCCGATGCAGGCTCGCATTGCCGACAAGTTTACGGTGTTGCGTTCCATGCGGCAGACTGCGGCTGGTCATCCCGCTGGTTCCATGCAGATGCTATCGGGCGATCCCGACACGCGGGACAAACCTAAACCCAAGTTTCCTGATTGGATGACGGTAACAAACTACTTGCGATCCCAGGGAGGCAATCGATCGAATCCATTACCCCTTTATGCCGGCATCAATCCACCTTTGGAGTACAACGGGCCCGCTTATTTGGGAGATGCCTATTCTCCCTTTACGGTTACCGGCGACCCCAACTCGCCGAACTTCTCTGTTCCAAACATCGGCTTGTCGGACCAAAATGAGATCCGGCGATTAGATCGCCGCTCGACTTTGCGACAGAGTCTGGACACGCTCGAACGGGCCTTTGACCGCCACGGTGAGTTGGGGGCACTCGATCAATTCGAATCCCAAGCGATGACTTTGCTGACCAATCCGAAAACGCGAGAGGCCTTTGACCTAACAAGAGAGGACGATCGAACTCGAGACAGATATGGTCGCAACGCATGGGGACAACAACTCTTGATGGCACGCCGCTTGGTGGAAGCGGGAGTCGAGGTGCTTACGACTAGCCTAAGCGGTGCACTTTGCGGTCGAGTCGGCAACTGGGATGATCACGCTGTCAACCATCATATCTTTGACGCCATGCGTTTTCGTGCGCAGGCATACGACCAAGCGGTATCGGCATTGATCGAAGACATTTATGAGCGAGGACTCGACAAAAGGGTACTGGTGGTTGTGACCGGCGAATTTGGCCGCACTCCCAAAATTGAACATTCAGCCAGTACGGGCGCGGGGAATGCGAGTGCTCCAGCAGGAACGCAGCAGCCAGGTCGAGACCATTGGCCGCGCGCGTTTTCCAACATCTGGGCTGGAGGAGGCATTCAGACAGGACGGGTCATCGGAGCTACCGATAAGCGAGGCGAAGATACGATCGAAAGAACATGTTCGGCGGGCGACTTTCTTGCGACCATTTATCATCATCTAGGTATCGATGCCGCCAACACGTTGATCAAAGACTTCAACGGCCGTCCAACACCCATCGTGGACCATGGAAAAGTTATCCCCGAGTTAGTCGGTTAGGTGGATGTTTCATGGTTGGGGCTTTCCGATGGTCTGCGGCGATTTGACCATCGGGTTGATCGTCATCCGTCCCATCGGCGGCACCCCATTGGCACCAGTTCAAAGCCCCGCCGGTTACGTTCCTGCCGGCGATCATCTTTCTACCGACTTGAGTGGCCTCAAACGCTTGTGCCGTGTGCCACGACCGCCCCGTATCCATCCACATCGCTTTCTGTTGCGTATCTTTGCCGCCACCCAGGTGAAAAAGCTTTCCAAAGGCATGCGACTGCCATCCGGCAACGGATGGAAAGGATCACAAGAATGACGAATCGCATGGTGAGTTTTGTGGTTGATTGCTTTTGGGATGGGCTCGCTAAGTTCGACTCCCATAACGTTGTGGGGCGTCTCACTTTTGGAGCTTTGTTTTCACTGGCCCCCGACGAGCTTTTCTCGTCGGAGCCGATTTCGATCCTGGCCACGAACCGTTACGTCCGATGGGGCAAGCCCATCGGGGCGTTCTGGGCCGTTAAGCGTTAGGTGACGAGTTAGTGGACGTTGACTGCGCTTGTTCCAACCAGACTTCGTCCACTGTATGGTTTTGCGTTGCGGCAAGCTGTTCGATGTTCTCGCGCTGATGCAAAATGAGCCGAGTCAGTTGATTGCGCGCATCGTTCACTAACGCTAGGAACCCATGAATCAGTCCCTCCCCCTCTAGCTTTCCTGCCGCGAATTTACTTACGGCGTCCGATTTCAGTACCGCTAACTCGCGCTGCAATCGAATTAAGGTGGCCAGATCCAATTGCGCCGCAAGCTCATTCTGCATCGATTCGTTTTCAATTTGGATGACCCTCTCCATGTAACTTGCAAAGCTCGCTTCCCGCCTCCTGCGGCTGGATCGCATGTACCACTGAACTAAAAAGAACGTGCCGCCCGCTACCGTGGCGGCGATCGCAAGGACCTTTTCGAGGTAGTCGATGGCATCCCCAGCAATGATCGGATTGTTTCGTTGACGATACAGTTCCGCTCCACTGTGCAACGGAAACTCCGAAGGCAAATTAAGCAGGGCAGCCTCGATACCTGGCCGTTCCACTTGAATGAAATTGGAACTGTAAAGACTTTCGAGCAATCGCTTAACGTGGTCACCGCTAACTCGCTTGTTCGCAACGAGCAAGAGCCGCGTCCCAATCGTGCTTAATGGTTCGAGTGGTGACGCGGGCTCGACGCGATAGGTGTACGCTGGAATCGTTGTCGAATAAACATGTCTTTTGTCTACCGAACCGACTGCTGGGCTCGTTCCCAATTCCGAGAAAGCTTCAAGCGATAACGCCTCTCCAAACGGGATCGCAACCAATCGAAAATCATGCTTGTCCGTAAGGAAGTCTGCAATGGGAGACGGCAACGTCGAAACAGTGAAAACGGCATCCGGCAGATCAACGAAATCTGCCTTGAGAAGTTCTGCATAGTTTAATGAATTGGGCAGATAACTAGCACTTCCTTTTCCACCATCCGCTTTTAACCCGGCAAATTGAAGGACTGCTGTCGCTAATGAGTGAGTGCCGCTCCCTATCGCTCCTAAATTGATTCTTCTTCCGGCGAGTGACGATATTCCGTTTTCACTGATTGTATGTTGGAGCTCCGAATTCACGAGCAAATGCAAGGGTTCGATGTGCAGCGCGCTAATTTGGCGGATCGGCGAGTCTGGATTGCTCGTTAGCCCGCCTTGAACCAAGGCTATATCGAATTCGCCATTAGCCAGTTTTTCCAACGCGGCTTCCGAACCTTCGGTGGGTTGTATGTCGATTTGAATCCCAGACTTAGAAGCTTCCAATGCAAACTCACTTGCAAGCCTGTGTCGCAAACCCGAACCATCGCCAGCCGTCATTCTGAGTGTGATAGGCGGCTTTGGCTTCGAGGAACGGAACCAAAAGGTCACCCCGGCGACTAGCAAACCCATTGCGATGAGGAGCAACGCAAGGTCCTTTTGGTTTCGGGGCATAGTATTATCCAAAAATGGAACGGAAGATCAGAAACAAGGTACCGGACATCGTTATACAAACCGGCAACGTTAGCACCCATGCCAACAGAATCTTGGTGATCATGCTCTTTTCAAGATTATTGACGCCGCCAGAAGCGAACATTGCGCCCGCAATTCCCGAGGATAAAACGTGCGTGGTGCTAACAGGTAGCCCGAGGTAAGTCGACGCGGCGATGGTGCTCGCGGCCACGATTTCAGCCGACGCTCCTTGAGCGTAGGTTAAGTGTGTCTTGCCAATCTTCTCACCGATCGTGACGACGATTCTCTTCCATCCGATCATGGTCCCAATTCCAAGCGATAGAGCAATCAAGACAATGACCCAAGTGGGTGAATAGTCCGTGTACTTTTTTAGTGACTCGGCCTTTTCAAAAAGCGACTTCATTTCCGGCACGGCGGAATACTCCGCGTGATCATTCAGGTGCTTGGTTGCATTCCGGAGCAGAAGAATGTTTTTGCGAATTTCGAATGCAGGTGCTTTCTCGTGTTTGGCAGCATCTTGGTTCGGATCTGTTAGAGCAGCCAGCGACTTCAATGGTTCGCGTGCCTTCTCAAGTGTCGCCTGAAAAGGTGCAGCGGACGCATCGGCGGTTGCTTGATCGAAACTTTCCTGGATCGACGCGACGGTTTGTGTCATGTCTTTTTGCGAGATGCGGTCGTCCAACGCAAATTTGGCTGGCACGATTCCGATCAAAATCAGCATCATCAAGCCGATTCCCTTTTGACCGTCATTGGAACCGTGCGAAAAGGAAACCAGTCCGCACGTCGAAATCAGGACGCTACGAATCCACAACGGGGGAGGAGCATCTCCCTCGGGGGATTTGAACAAGTTTGCATTTCTCCGGAAGACGACTGCGAGCAAACTAAGCAAGGACAGAGCCAGTACAAACCCAAAGAGTGGTGAAATCAAAAGAGACAAACCAACCTCACCTGCTTTGTGCCAGTTGACAGCCGCCTCACCGGTGCCCGGAAGCAAGCTATAAGCAATCCCGACCCCTAGGATCGCGCCCACGAGCGTGTGTGAACTCGATGCTGGTATCGAAAGCAGCCATGTACCCAGGTTCCAGAAAATAGCGGTGAGCAAGATCGAAGCAACCATACCGAGGCTGTGAACGGTATTCTGATCGACTAAGGTCTCCACAGGCAACATATTGATGATTCCCATAGCGACAGCGGTCCCGCCCACAAACACGCCCAGTCCGTTCAATATCCCGGATAGCAAAACCGCGTGCCAGGGTTTCATCGAATTGGTGTAGATGACCGTCGCGACAGCGTTCGCAGTATCGTGAAAACCGTTGATAAACTCGAATGCGCAGACGCAAAGGAGACAGAGCAAAAGCAACACCGAATAACTGAAATCGAGTCCAAACACAGGCTTTTTTCTCCACTTGGTTACGACGGAAAGTGTTTTGAGTTTCTTGCCATGATTGGCCGACAATTAGAACATGGCGAGGCGCGTCGCTTGTTAATGTTTGATGAAGCTTCCGATAGACTATTCAGCGATTTCGCGGATGTGTTCTATGCGTTTTGCTATTTGTTCGATGCAATCTTTTTCAACCATGGAGCCGCTTGCGATGTCCAGTCGGTGACCGGCATGCCATCAACATGCCGCATACCGTATCCATGACCGCCCAGAGCAAACAGGTGAAGTTCGGTAGAAACCCCAACTTTCTTTAACTCGGTTGCCAAGCAAAGGCTACTTAGAGGCGTTACATTATCATCCCAAGCATGAACCATAAATGCGGGTGGCGCGTCAACAGATGGCTTAAGCTCTTCGAGCAATGCGTTGTCCTTCACCAGGTAAGCAGGGTAGATCAACATCGAAAAGTCGGGGCGGCAGGAAGTCTCGTCGGTTGCGTCGATCTTTTCGTGCTTTCGATTTTTGTATTGCAAAGACGCTCTCGCGGCCACTTCGCCACCAGCTGAAAAGCCCATAATCCCAATCTTGTTTGTCTCGATGCCGAGTTCTTTGCAGCGAGTTCGGACTACGCTGATCGAACGCTGGGCGTCTTGCAATGCCGCGAGACCCTTGAAGTCCGGATTCCGAAATGGCACTCGATATTTGAGCACAATACCTGTTATGCCTAGCGTGTTTAGCCACTGCGCGATTTCAGTCCCCTCGAGATCGTAGGCTAACAGGTTGTGACCACCCCCTGGACAAATGATGACCGCCACACCGGTGTTGATTTCGTTAGTAGGGCGATAGACCGCGAGTTCAGGCTTAGAAACGTTGGTCACCAGATAGATTGGCTTCCCAGCTACGATTTTTGGGCCGCCCTTTGTCACCTCCATTTCTGCTTCCATTTCCTTGGTCTCGCCCGGTGGTTTGCCTGGCCAAACCGACAGGATTTCGGGGTCTCCTGCAAAGGCCGAGTTTGGGAAGTTTAGGAGAGTGCTGCAAACAAACACAGCAGCCAGCTTGTGAAATCGGTGAATCATAAATATGCCAGAAGGAAAGGAGGTTCAAATGGAGTAGGTTAAAACTTTATCGAAGGCGCTCTAAAGGCTAACCTCTATGCCCTAGGTTATTCTCGTTCCCTGGCTCCGCAGCTCCGGCTCCGCCTGGGAATCTACTGCTTCCAAAGCCCTGCCTCGCGTCGCAACGAGGATCGAGAGCAAACAATCGTAGCATCGGCAGGCAGAGCCTGCAATTCAGTGGGTTCCAAGGCAGAGCCGGCAGATCCTTGGAACCAGTTGGTTGCCGAAACCGAAGCCAGATCGCGGGGTGTTGCGCGACGCGAGCCTCCGATATGATCCAATGCATGGGGTGCGCCAAAGGCTTAATTCGCACCCAGTCCTCACCCGAAACCCATGGAGTATTAAGTATGACTCGATCGCATTGTTTTATTGTTTCCATCTGCCTAGTCGCTTTTGTCTCGTTGGCACCGAACTGCATTCAAGCGCAGGAGGCAAAATGGATTTCGCTGTTTGACGGCAAGAGCTTGGAGGGTTGGGAAAAAGTTGGCAAGGAAGACAGCAAGTGGGAAGTGGTGGACGGTGCGTTGACGGGTACCGGTTCGGCATCCATGCTTGTTTGCACCCAAGGTCCATACAAGAACTTCAAGTACCGAGCTGAAGTTAAGATCAATGACAAGGGAAACTCGGGACTCTATTTTCGCTGCACACGCAAGCCAGGCTTCAGCGATGGATATGAAGCTCAAATTGACAGCACACACACGGACCCTATTCGAACGGGTTCCCTCTACGGCATGTGCCACGTGTATAAACGCGTTGTTGCGCCGGATGCCTGGTTCATCTACGAAATCGAAGTTCGCGACGACGTTTGGCGAAAGAGGGACCTTACTCGAATCAAGATCACCGTGAACGGTGACGAACTGTTTGAGCACCTCGATTTTGCGAAAACCTTTAAAGACGGCTACTTTGCATTCCAGCAACACGATCCGGGCAGCAAAGTGCTCATTCGAAAAGTAGAAGTCATGGCACTACCGGACACAGCAAAATAGTAAGTTCGATAAAAAATGGTGTCGCAATTTCGACACTTCTCGCCGATCGCCACCAACTGGTTCCTAGGCTCTGCCTTGGAACCCACCGAATTGCAGGTTCTGCCTGCTGAAATCGTCAAGCATACGTTTTGCGAAGCGGGGCAGAGCCTCGGGAGCAATCCGTTCCCAGGCAGAGCCCGGGAACGAGAAAATGAGAAACTTTACTGGTGGCGTTAGCCGAGACCTGTCTTAGTTTTCCCTAGTTAGTCGTGACCATAATATGGGGAAATCATCAAGTAGACCATCACGCCGGTGGTCGAAACATAAAGCCAGATCGGGTACGCGTATTTGGCGATCCGACGGTGTCTCGCTATCTGGTTGGTTAGCGCAAACAGAAATGCTCTGAGTACTAATGGCAGGACCACCAAAGACAGTCCGATGTGCGACAAGAGTAGGGCATAGTAAACGCTCCGCAGCGTGCCACTGCCGCCGTACTTGGTCGATGGATTGGAGAAGTGATACGTAACGTAGCAAACCAAGAAAACGGCACCGAGAGCAAAAGCAGACGTCATCGCCAATCGGTGCAGTCCGATTTTGCCGGACTTTTGAGCTATTAGACCAAGGACCAACAGGAGAGACGTCAGCGAATTGATTGCACCGATTGCGTGCGGCAGGGTTTTTGTCCAAGCTCCCAAGTCCACTTTGGTCTGTATCCCCAAGAGGATAACCACGACAAGCGGTATCGCGATAGAAAGCAGATTTGCGACGAGCGTTGCGCGTTTTTCTTCGATTACTGAATTCGACATAGGACGGTCGTTAAAGTTCTTGGGTTCACCTTTGATTCGTTGCACAGTGTAGTGGTTTGGCAAGCCAATTCAATGCCGACAAAAGTCGACTGCGTCCAAAAAGGAGAAGGCCGATGGTGCTTCCATCGGCCTTCAAGTTTTCAATGCTATCGAGCAATGACTCAAAAGTTGTCTAAATTGCCTACAAGAGACTTCCGAGTATCTCGTCGATCGCAAGCGAAAGCGCAAAGTCGGATTCCGTTTCCTTTTTCGCCGTTTCGGTAGGCAGCACGGAGGACCAATCAAGTTCATCGACGGCCAAAGCTGGACCGATGTCGGTCGATACCATGGCGAGATAGGAATCCAACGACTGAATCGCTTTGTTTTGAGGAATCTGATCAACACGAGCATCCTTGGACCGGCTTGCGGACGGTACTTCCGGAGCAGCTAAGCTCGCAGCGGAAATCCATTGATCCGCAGAATAGCTCTCGCCCTCACCACCGCCAACTCCACCACCGGATGTCTGCGAGTTGATGAAATTGATTACGGTGACCACGTCCAATGGCCCAATGAAACCATCGTTATCCACATCCAAGTAGGGCGGCGGTGCAATTGCAAGTGGGAAGGGCAATCGCCCTGAGCCATTGGAATTGATGTAATTCACCAGTTGGAGCACGTCCAAAGGAGACACGCTACCGTCTCCGTTCACGTCGAGTCGATTAGACGGGTTCGTATACGGGTTGCGATTGATGTTGACGTAGTAGTCTTCCACTTCACCATCGGTTGCCGCTCCGGATGGTCCAAGCACTTCTTGCGAACTCAATCGAACTCGGAGAACAACTGGAGCACTGGTCTTTGCACTGCCTGGGATTAAGGATCTAGGAACGGTGATTGTATTGTCACCATTGCCAATGCGACCGATGACAGGGATTTTTTCGGCCGATTCGAAGACTCCGTTGCCGTTCGTGTCGAGCCATGCGTTGATAAACGCAGGTCTAGCAACTGTGATTCCTTGGACGTTGACAATGATAGACCCTCCGAATGAAGCGGTTAACGGTAGCACCGTAACCCCATCGTCGGTATCCAAGTCGGTGACACGAGCGTCCGCGTCGGCAGTTACGGTCGGTCCGATTGAAAAACCGTTGACCACAGTATGCCGCGCTCCGTTGCTAGCCTTCTTGCTTGCATAATTCGGATCTGCAGCATCACCATAATCGAGTCCTTCGCCTAAGAATATGGTTATTAGTGTTTTGCCATCATTTTCAGTAGCTCGCATGGCGTTACCCGCCAGGTCGCGAACTCCATTAACCGGAAAAGCACCCAAACCAGCAACCCCACGCGCTCCTTCGATCAAGATGGTGGACGCTAATTGAGTGAGTGTTACTCCTGGCAGGTTGCTTGCCGCCATCCTATCCAAAAGCAATTTAGCCGCTTGCGACTTGGTCAATACTTTTGTCAAGTCGATCACAACCGGTATGGTAGCCGGTCGACCGGCCACACCGACAACTTTGAGCACCGTACTAGTCGCTTGAACTCTCAGATCGATCTGAGTGCCAACAGCAATCAGTCCACCGGAAGTGAAGGAGGCGGCTAGCCCAAGGCCCGCACCGTTGATCGCACGCACGATATTTGCGGCCAAGTCATCTATCGAGCCAGAAAGGGGGACCCCAAACCTGTTTGCGGTAATCGTCTCATTGTCATCAAACTCGAAGACAACCGTTGAGTTTCCACGCTGAACCGAGAATGTCTGTCCGTCTGCAAAACCGACTGGCAAACCATTTGCGATTGGGATTTGGAAACCGTAGGCTGGAGTGGTTCCCGCGTTTCCGAATGACGTAATCTTGCTATCCACGGGCAAGAATGTTACCAAGTTGCTGCCAAGGATCTGAATTTCACGTCCACCGATTGCATTAGCGGTCAACTGTAATCCAACGCTTCGAATTGCTGCCGCAACTTTTTCAGCTAAGACGGCAGGCTGATCTTGCGAATCGATAAGAATTGGAATGTTGCCCAACGCGGTAGTGGCATTATTATCGAATTCAAACGATACCAAACGGAAACCATCGTCAACGCGGAAGACAGTTCCATCAACTGCGTTCGTGGTAAACCCATCAGCGGACGTAGGCACTCGAAGTCGAATACCCGTTTCCATCTCATAGGTCGTGGTTGCACTCGTCGAATCCAAGACTGTGTACTTGGTGCCATCAACAATATTGATTGGATCCGCCAAATCGATAGCCGATTCATTGGTGTTGATGAATCGAATTTGATAAACTGATTCGCTGTCCCAAACTCCAGCCAATGGAGTCAAGCGAACAATGTTGTTGGTCGGATCATAACCAAATCGGTAGTCTAAGCTTTCAACCAAGATTTGGCCATTCTTGTACAACAGCACCGAATTGCGAGTTACCGACTCGGGATTGATACCGGTTCCTTCCGACTTGTTCCCAACTTGCGATGAATCCAGTAATTGGATATCGAAGTGAGTCAACGATCGGTTCGTCAACTCGATAATGCCGACTGCTGTGTTGGTATCTTTGCCCAACGCATCATTGTCGAAGGGATTCAACGCTATGGCATTTGGCCCAACAAAGTCAGCACGGTCAGACGCGCCTCGGTCCTTGAAGATCCCTTCGCCGAGTCCTGGAGGAGTTTCCACGCTTGGGTCATCAACGCGAAGCAGTCCGTTGATGTCGGTGGCTGGCGCGATAATTGGCGAAGCGGCAAGTCCGAGCGGTTGCTTCACAGACAAGAGAGCCGATCGATCCACCAATGTGTCGATTGTCGAATCAATCGCAGGCGAATTTGGTGCAGGGTACAAGTTTCCCTTTGCGGCATCGGTAAACAAAGGTAAGCTCGCTGCAACAATAATTGGGAACTGCCCCGTAGATGCTCCTGATGTGTTGGCAGTGTTACCTTGATACAGTGTTGCACCGATCACAGTTGACGAGCTTGTCGCATCAACCGAGATACCGATCGAGTTGTTGACAACAATGTTGTTGAGCAATGTTGGACTCGCGTTGGCACCAACACGAATCCCGGTTCCACCAGCGGTAAAGACCGACGCTGAACGACTTGAGATCGCGCCAACCGCATCAATATCTGCACCAACGGAATCTCCACTCTGTGAACCTTCGTTCGCAACGTCAGTCAATCGTACGTAGTAGAGTTGGCTGAGTGAATTGAATCCGAATGCGTCCAAGTCGATGTACCGGCTAAAGAACGAGGCACTTCCAACGGATATGTAATTTACGTTGTCGGAACTGACTTCAACCCTGACTTGCTCGGCAGATCCAACTTCATAGATGGCGAGATCTGGACGTGGGTCATCCGATCCGGTCAAAATATTGTTTGTGAACTGAACAACCAATGTGCCGCCTCGGCCTAGCGAAACCGCACCTTGTCCAGGAACTGGCTCACCGATTCCCGAGTAATTTGGAGCTCCAAGAGCATTGGCTGCGATTTGCAGACCAGCCAGTGGAACCGGTCCGCCGCCCGCACGAGCATTGTAGCTGCGTACAGAATCCGCAAATGCGATCGAGCCTACGCTATAAAAATCGTCTCCAAACGTTGCTGCTGGAGGGGCAGCTGGCGTGACCACCGAGCCACCGACAATCGTATTGTTTACGATTCGAGCAAATGGAACCGGGGCAGCAGGAACGTTGCCAATCGCAGTATCTCCAGAAATGCTGATGCCACCGAGCGCGTTCTGCGACAACTCGTTGTTGACAACAACAGCTCCGGGGATCAGACGTTGATTATTGAGCGTAATCGTATTTCGAACCGAGCCAGGATTTGGCGCATTCGAACCAACTTCACGTGGATCCGCACTCAATGTGATTCCAAAACCAGCAGAGTTGAAGACCCGAGTGTTCTCAATGACCACCTGGCCTTGTTCGCGTTGTGTGTTTCGATCTCCGGTTAGCGAACGAGACTGGGCGGTACCGATCGATGCAGGCAATGTAATGGTGATCGTGCCAATGATCGAAATCTGGTCGGTATTCTGACCGGTAAGGCTGCCATCCATCGAGATCGCTGTAATCTTAAGCAATCCCTGAACAGTCGTACCATTGATAATATCTCGAACTCTAGAAGCAATGATGTTCGAGGATTCATTGAGTGCACTGTTAAATGGCACCGGAAGGTTTCCTGGCCGAACACCGCGTGAAGGGGAATTCGGCAACAGTGAAAGATCTTCAAACTCAAGCGTAACCGTATTTACCCCATCATGCAAAACGATGGTTTGACCGTCTGCAATTGCAAAGGAGCCATTAAATTTGACCGTCTGAGATCCCGATTGCTGTTGGTTAGGTTCAAAACTGCGAACCAACGTGATACCTTGCAATCCAGGTTGTCCGTACTCTTGACCACCACGAATTTCGAGTTGGTAGGGACCAACAAGAATGTCACTTCCAGTCGACACTACTGTTGTAAATGACGTATCGACTCGTGCACCTGTCACCGTTTCGCCACGTTCAGCCAAACCGATAATGAAGTCGTCGAGGTAAAGTCCTTCGAATGCATTGTTGCTCGCACGTGTTGCGCTAGGCAAAGACCCAAGTCCATACTCCGAAAAGGAATCTTCCGCACGTGAGGTTGACACAGTAAATGGACCAGCGAAACCGACCGTCAATCCTGTGATATCGATGAAACCATCTCGTTGTTTGTAAGTTGAATAGACATCGACACCACCAGCCAAGGTCGCTTCTAAAACCCGAGCTACTTCCTTCGCAACTTCATCTGCTGTCATGGTTTGAAGAATGTAAACCGGAATATTGGTCCCATCATTCAGTCCCGACATGCCTTGAAGTGCCAGCGGCGAATTAGCTGGCAAGGTTATCGATGAAGCTCCATCGACTTGAATTCGATTTCCGACAACCGAGATGTTTAATCGCGGTGTAACATCCACGCCCAATTCGTATCGCCCCTGCGATCCTCCATTGGCTCCACTGTTTGGCACATTTGGGTTGTAGCGAGTGTTGGCAGAGCCGGACACTCCTGCAAAATATCGACCAGTCCTAGGTACTGTGAAGGTGATTCGTGAATCGCGAGTTCCGCCAAAATCATTGTTCGAGGCAACTTCTGCTCCACTTTCATCGAAGACCCGTAG
>Ga0136611_10001784_pt1 | contig 14905 bp, 12 predicted proteins | sample AntDrymUQ2232306_2_FD_106645 | JGI IMG/M metagenome (GOLD analysis project Ga0136611, IMG submission 106645) | Polar desert sand microbial communities from Dry Valleys, Antarctica - metaG UQ223 (23.06) | ecosystem: Environmental > Terrestrial > Soil > Desert | place: Antarctica: Dry Valley...
GATCGCGGAGAAGTGCACGAAGACGTCGGCGCCGCCGCCGTCCTGAGCAATGAAGCCGAAGCCCTTCTCGGCGTTGAACCACTTCACAGAACCCTGAGCCATGTTGCTGTCTCCTTCAAGACTGTGGGGCCGCGCACTGTGCGCGATCCCGGAGTTGAGCTGTCGGAGACGAGTAACGCTCGCGACCACACTTCCGCGAGCGTTCATGAACGGCGAAGAGGTGCACTGCAACCGCGTCAACCGTACACGGGAAGGGGCGATCCGCACAGCCCGCGGCCAGGTCCGGTCCGATGCACTGGGTGAACTGCGTAGTCCTGCTCACGCGACGGGCCGTTCCGCGACACCATGCTGAGCGAGCGCTCCCGCCGAGCGCCGCCTTCAGGGAGAGCCCGTGACCGCCAGCCCCGTGTCCGACAGCACCGTCCCCTCCAGCGCTGGCCCCGCAAGGGACCCGGTGCGCCGTCGCGCCGTCTCGGGCTTCACGCTGTACGACGTCGCCAACTCGGCCTTCGTCACGACGGTCATCACCGCGGTGGGCGGGCCGTTCCTCACCTCCCTCGCCGAGGAGGCCGCGCGCCCGGACGGTCGGGTGGATCTGCTGTTCCTGGCGCCGCGGGGTGACGCGCTGTTCGCCTACGCCATCAGCCTGTCCGTGATCTTCCAGGTCCTCTGCCTGCCGGTGCTCGGGGCCCTCGCCGACCGGGCGACCGCGAAGCGACGGCTGCTCGTGCTGTCCACGGCGATCGGCTCGGTCGCCACCGTCTGCCTGGCGGTCGTCCCCAGCGGCGCCATCGTGCTGGGGCTGCTGGCGCTCGTCGTCGCCAACGTGGCGTACGGCGCGGCGATCCTGGCCTACAACGCCTACCTGGCCGACGTCGCCGAGCTGCCCGACCGCGACCGCGTCTCGGGCCGCGGCTACGCAGCCGGCTACGCCGGTGGAGCGTTCGTGCTGGTCGTCGCGCTGGTGCTGGTCCAGTCCGCGGACGCCCTCGGCATCAGCACGGGCACGGCTGCCCGGCTCGCCATCGCCGTGTCGGCCGTGTGGTGGGCCGGGATCGCGGTGATCGCGATCCGCCGGCTCGACGCCGTCCAGCAGCTGCCCGGCTACGACGGCTCCCGCAGCACCGAGACGCTCGGCCAGCAGGTCGTCACCTCGCTGCGCCAGCTGAGGGGCTCGTTCGCCGCGCTGCGGGCGCTCCCGGGGACGGCCCGCTACCTGCTGGCGTTCCTGCTCTTCAACGACGCGATCCAGGCCGTCATCGCGCTGTCAGCGGTGGTCCTCGAGAACGAGCTGTTCGTCGCGAAGGGCCTGGACCGCGACGACGCGACGCCGTTCCTGCTGCAGCTGATCCTGCTCATCCAGGTGGTCGCCGTCTTCGGCGCGGCCGGCTCCTCCAAGCTGTCGGCGCGGATCGGCGCCAAGCGCACGCTCCTGCTGTCCATCGTCGTGTGGATCGGGATCGTGGTCTATGCGGTCGCCGCGCTCGAGAGCACCACCCAGGCCTACGTCCTGGGGATCTTCATCGCGATCGTGCTCGGCGGGTCGCAGGCGCTGGCCCGGTCGCTGTTCTCGTCGATGACGCCGCAGCACCGGCAGGCCAGCTTCTTCGGCTTCTACGAGCTGGCGGAGCGGGGCACGGCCTGGGTCGGCACGCTGGTGTTCGCGATCGTGCTCGACGTGACCGGCTCCTACCGCAGCGCACTGCTGTCGCTGCTGGTGCTGTTCGTCGCCGGCGGGTTGCTGCTGGCGACCACCAACACCGACGCCGCGGTCGCCGCCGCCCGCGAGGTCGACGAGTCCGGCGACCCGGCGCACCCGGTGGTGCAGGCATGACGGCCGCCGGGCCCCGCTCGGAGTCACTGCCGGAGCCGGCGGTCGGCACGTGGGTCGCGCCGCCCTCCTCCGAGCGTCGCTACCGGAGCCTGCTGCGGGCGGTCCGCTTCCTGCTCCACCTGGTCACCCGGCGTACGCAGGTGGGAGACCTGCCGGCGACCGGCCCGGTCATCGTGGTCGGCAACCACCTGTCCGTGGCGGACGCCTTCATCCTCACCACCGCTGTCGCCCGGCGGGGCCGCAGGATCCGGATGCTCGGCACGGCAGGGCTGTTCCGTGCCCCGGTGGTCGGTGCGCTGCTGCGCGCCGTCGGCTACATCCCGGTGGACCGGCGCGGGACCACCCCGGCTGCGGCGCTGGGACCGGCCCGCGCGGCGCTCGAGGACGGTCAGTGCATCGGCCTCTACCCCGAGGGCGCCATCACGAAGGACCCCGACGCGTGGCCCGGACGGGGCAAGAGCGGCGTGGTGCGGCTCGCCCTCGACACCGGCGCGCCGGTCGTGCCGCTGGCGCAGTGGGGGACCCACCGGTTCGTCGGCGAGGAGGGGACCCGGTTGCGGGCGCTGGCGTCGCCGCTCACCCGTCCCCGGATCGACGTCCGGCTCGGCGCCCCGCTCGACCTGCGCGCCCTGCTCGGCGTGGACCGGGCCGCCGACGCCAGCGCGGCGCAGCTGCGAGCCGGGGCGGACGCGGTCATGGACGCGCTGGTCGCCGAGCTGGTGGTGCTGCGCGGGGAGCCCGCCCCGCCACACGCCGGGCGGGCGGTCTGGCCGCCGAAGACACCCTGACTCGTTGATCAACGCCGGGTCCGTCTCGTCTGCGGGCCCGCGCAGCGCGACGAGTCCGGCGTGGATCACCGGCGAGCTCAGTAGCGGGCGCCCACCGGAGCCGGCAGCGCGTCGAGCTCGGCGAGGTCGTCGGCGTCCAGCCTGACCGTCGCGGCCGCGGCGTTCTCTTCCAGCCAGCGCACCTTCTTGGTGCCGGGGATGGGCACGACGTGCTCGCCCTGCGCGAGCACCCAGGCCAGCGAGACCTGCGCGGCCGTCGTGTCGAGCCGCTCGGCGACCGTGGCGACCGCCCGAACGATGATCTCGTTGGCCGCCATGGCCTCGGCGGTGAAGCGGGGGTTGCGGGCTCGGAAGTCCGCCGCGTCGAACGAGCCCTGCGTCACGGTGCCGGTCAGGAAGCCCCGCCCGAGCGGGGAGAACGGCAGGAAGCCGGCGCCGTGTGCCCCGCACCAGGGGAGCACCTCGTCGAGCGGGTCGCGGGTCCACAGCGACAGCTCGGACTGCACGGTCGCGACAGGGTGGACGGCGTGCGCCGCGTCGAGCTCGGCCACCCCGACCTCGCTCATGCCCAGCAGCCGCACCTTGCCGGCGGTGACCTGCTCGGCCATCGCGCCCCACGTCTCCTCGACGGGCACGTCCGGGTCGACCCGGTGCAGCTGCCACAGGTCCACGCGGTCGGTGCGGAGCCGCTGCAGCGACGCGTCGATCGCGGCCCGCACGTGCTCCGGCCGGCCGTTGCGCTGCATGCCGTCGGCGCCGACGACCAGGCCGCACTTGGTGGCGAGGAACGCCTCGTCCCGCCGCCCCTCGAGCCCCGCCCCGACGAGCTCCTCGTTGGTGAACGGGCCGTACACGTCGGCGGTGTCGATGAGGGTGACACCGAGGTCCAGCGCCCGGCGCAGCACCTCGCGGGACTGGGCGTCGTCGCGCTCGTCGGCGCCGTACGCCCACGACATGCCCATGCAGCCGAGGCCGACGGTGCCGACCTCGGGTCCGGAGGTGCCGAGGGTGCGGATCGGGATCGTCATGGCGGCCATCCTGCCGGACTCGGCCCCGTCAGCTGCCCGTGGGCACCAGGAGCGTCTCCCCGCAGGCCACGAGGTGGCGCTCCCCCTCCCGCTCGGCGAAGAGCTTGCTGGAGCTCTCGCCGGCGTCCACGGCGGTGACCGAGGCGGGGCGGGTGGTCAGCACCGGCAGCGAGCGCAGCCGGTGCCGCAGGTGCGGCGCCGACGTGCGTCGGGGGCGTGCGGCCACGTGCCAGCCCTGGCAGTCGCTGCACGGCTGCAGGCGGTGGCGCTTGCGGACGTCGGGGCCGCCCAGGGAGGCGAGCGCCACGTGTGCGGCGCTGGAGCTGCCGTAGCGGACAGAAGTGCACGGGGACATGCCCTCTGTGTCGGCTCCGGGACGGGACGGCTTGACCCCGGCCGCGCACGGGCGGCGGCACGGGCGAGGATGGGGGCCATGGCGGCGGACGAGGTGACGTGGCGGGCGGTGGACGACTACGTCGAGCGGGCGGTCGGGACCTCCGACGAGGCACTGGAGCGGGCGCTGGCACGCAGCGCCGAGGCCGGCCTGCCGCCCATCGCGGTGAGCCCCGCGCAGGGCAAGATGCTGCACCTGATGGCGCGCGCCGCGGGAGCGCGGCGGGTCCTCGAGGTGGGGACGCTCGGCGGCTACAGCACGATCTGGCTCGCGCGTGCGGTCGCGCCCGGAGGTCGGGTCGTGAGCCTGGAGCTGAGTGACGAGCACGCCTCGGTGGCGCGGCAGAACCTCGCCGACGCCGGGCTGTCCGACGTCGTCGACGTCCTGGTGGGTCCAGCCGTCGACACGCTGGCCGGCATGGACGACGACTTCGACCTGGTCTTCATCGACGCGGACAAGCCGAGCAATGTCGAGTACGTCACGGCCGCCCTGCGGCTGACTCACCCCGGGTCGGTGATCGTCGTGGACAACGCGGTGCGGGGCGGGGCGCTGCTCGACGCGGACGGTGACGCCAGCGTCCAGGGGGTACGGCGGCTCCACGACCTGCTGGCGGGGGAGCCGCGGCTGTCGGCGACGACGATCCAGACGGTCGGCGCCAAGGGCTACGACGGCTTCGTGCTGGCGCTCGTCGTCGATCCGTCCGGGGAGCGATGAGTTCGCCTGACCCGGGGTGGCTGCGCGGGAGCACGACCGGCGCGGAGCTCATCCGGGCGGGCGTGCCGGAGGACGGGGTCGTCGCCGACAAGAGCGCGCTCGGCTGAGCGGGAGACGTCTGGCTCAGCCGGTGTTGCGCAGGCCCGCAGCCACTCCGCTGACGGTCAGCAGCAGGGCCCGCAGCAGCTCCGGGTCGTGCTCGTCGGGCGTCGCGCGCAGCCGTCGCAGCAGCGAGACCTGCAGCGAGCTGAGCGGCGCGAGGTAGGCGTCGCGGACGGCCAGGGTCTGCTGCAGCACCGGGTCACCCGCCAGCAGCTCGGGCTCACCGGTGACCCGTAGCACCTCGGCGAGGGTGCGCTCGTGCTCGTCGACCACGCCGTCGAAGACGTGGCGCAGCGGCTCGGGCACGAGGGCGTCGACGTAGGTCCGCGCGATCCGCAGGTCGGTCTTGGCCAGCGTCATCGACACGTTGCCGAGCAGCGTCCGGAAGAACGGCCACTCGCGGGCCATCGTGGCGAGCACGTCCCCGAGCCCCTGCTCCCGGGCGGCGGCCAGCCCGCTGCCGGTGCCGTACCACCCGGGGACGACCTGCCGGGACTGCGTCCAGCCGAACACCCACGGGATGGCCCGAAGGCCATCGACGCCCCCGCCGGTGTCCGGCCGGCGCGCCGGGCGCGACCCGATCTGCAGCTCCCCGAGCAGGTCGACCGGTGTGGACGCGAAGAAGTACGCCGGCAGGTCGGGGTCGTCGACGAGGGACCGGTAGCGGGCGAACGCCGCGTCCGAGACGACGCGCATGGCCGCGTCCCACTGCTCGGCGTCCTCGGTGCTGCGGCGCGGCGCGCGATGCAGCACCGTCGCCTCGAGCGCAGCGGCCAGGGTCAGCTCGAGGTTCTCCCGCGCGAGGACCGGCAGGCCGTACTTGTCGGAGATGACCTCTCCCTGCTCGGTCACCTTCACCGCCCCGTCGAGCGTGCCGTACGGCAGGGCGAGCATCGCCTCGTGGCTGGGACCGCCGCCGCGTCCGACCGATCCGCCGCGGCCGTGGAAGAAGCGCAGTCGGACGCCGTGCGCTGCGCCCACGTCGCGCAGCCGCTGCTGCGCCCGGTGGATCTCCCACTGCGAGGTGACGATGCCGGCCGCCTTGTTGGAGTCGCTGTAGCCGAGCATCACCTCCTGCACGTCGTCGCGCAGGGCGAGCAGCCGCCGGTAGGGCGGGCAGCCGAGCAGGTCCTCGAGCACCTGCGCTGCGCCACGGAGCTCCTCGACCGTCTCCAGCAGCGGGACGAAGCCGATGCGCGCGGCACCGCTGTGCAGGTCGACCAGGCCGGCCTCGCGGGCGAGGACGACCGCCGCGAGCACGTCGTCCGCGCCTCGGGTCATCGACACGATGTAGGACTCGACGGCCTGCGGGCCGAGCAGGTCGAGCGCCTCGCGGATCGTGACGAAGACGGAGAAGACCCGAGTGCCTGCCTCGTCCAGCGGCGGCGGCACCGGAGCGAGCGGTCGACGCCCGCTGAGCTCGCGGGTCAGCGCGCCGAGGCGGTACGAGCGCGACAGGTCCGCCCAGGGGTGCGACAGCTCGTGCGTGCGGTCGACCAGCTGACCGAGCGTGGCGTGGTGAGCGTCGGCGTGCTCGCGTACGTCCATCGTCGCGAGCATGGTCCCGACGGCCACGGTCGTGCGCAGGGCGCGCTCCACGATGCCGGTCGCGGCGAGGTCACCGCGGTGCTGCAGCAGCGAGTCGCGCATCAGGACGAGGTCGGCCACGAGGCCCGCGTCGCCGACGTAGTCCCGACCGGGTTCGGGCGCGCCACCCGACGACAGGCGACGGCTGGTGTTGAGCACCCGCTGCCGAATGCAGGTGGCCATCAGCCGGTAGGGCTCCTCGGCGTTGAGCCGGCGGTATCGCGGCTCGACCTCGGGCAGCACCGCCAGCGCCTCGTGCAGCGCCCGCACCAGCTCGTCGCTCGCGCCCACGCGGCTCGAGACCGACAGCTGCACCCGCAGCCGGTCGAGCTGCGCGAGCACCGCGCGGGAGCCGTGCTCGTGCTGGAGGAGCAGCACCTCCCGGGTCACCTCGGCCGTGACGTGCGGGTTGCCGTCCCGGTCGCCGCCGATCCAGGTGCCGAAGCTCAGCGGTCGGGCGTCGACCGGGAGCTCGACGCCGACCTCGGCCAGCTGGTCGCGCAGCTCCTCCAGCACGTCCGCGACCGCCTCGGACGCCAGGCCCTCGAGGTAGTAGACGCCGTTGCGGGCCTCGTCCTGCGGCGAGGGCCGGGACACCCGCAGGTCGTCGGTCTGCCACAACAGCTCGACGGTCTCGGCGAGCCGCCGGGCGGTGCGCGCGTCGTCGGGCTCGTCCAGCAGAGCGGCGATCCGCCGCAGGGTGAGCAGCACCGAGCGGCGGGTGGCCTCCGTCGGGTGCGCCGTCAGCACGGGGCGCACGTCCAGGCGCGCGACCCCTGCGCTCAGCGCTTCGGTGCCGATGCCCTGCTCGACGACCCTCCCGAGGGCCTGCTGGACCCAGCCGCCGGAGACCCTGCGCCGGGCGGTCATCCCGCGCGACCGGTGGACCTGCTCGGTGACGTTGGCGAGGTGGAAGTAGGTCGAGAAGGCCCGCACCAGCCGAGCCGTCGTGGCGAGGTCGAGCTGGGCCAGCGGGTCGTCCACGAGACCGTCCTCCTCGCGGGCGAGCGCCCGCACCCGCTCCACGAGGGCGAGCAGCCCAGCGCCCTCCTGGCGGACGAGGGTGTCACCGAGCAGGGTCGTCAGCCGGCGGATGTCGGCACGCAGCGCCGAGTGGCCGTCGACGTCGACGACGGCGGGTGGGCGGTCCTGCGGGTCCGGCACGGCCCCTCCTCGCTTCGGCGGCCCACGCTAGACGGGCCGCGTGCCACGAGCCCGGCGGGCGAGGCCGCTCCCGGACGGGGAGCTCGCCCGGTGCGCCGCGACGGGTCAGGTCCTCATCCCATTCGCCGGCGCCGGGTCAGAGCAGGTGCAGGTCCCGGGCCGCCTGCACGGCGGCCTTACGGTCCCCGACGCCGTGGTACCCCGCCAACCCGCTGCGCTCGGCGGCGGCGAGCGCGTCGCCCGCAGCGGCGACCAGCCAGGTGGTGCCCCTCTCGAGCGGGTCCGCCGAGGTGAAGCTCACGATGAGCGGCCTGACCCTCGCCGAGCAGCGCGCGACGTCGATCACGGCGACGGTGCCGGCGCGACGGGCCCGCGTGCGGTTCCCCTGGCACCAACGTCGTCCGTCAAGGGCGGGACCACGTGCGGACCTGGTCCGCCGCGGTGCCGGTCCTCCCGGGTGAGTGGAACCTGGCGGACATCGTGGTGAGCGGGCCACGTTCCCGCACGCTCACCGACGGCGTGGTCACCGCGGACGGGTCTGGCCGCCTGCTCGGCCTCGCGGGCGACGCGGCGAGACCGCCTTCAGCGCACCGGGCACCGCCGTGCTGACGGCCGGCTCCGGTGTCATCCGGGTCCTCGCGCCGATCGCATCGCTGGTGGGCGGCGGTGTCGGACCGTACGACGTCCGCAACGCGCTGCTCACCTGCGGCACCGACCGCCGGACTCGAGTCGCAGAGGCGGCCATGCTCGGCCGGACCGGCAGTCATCCGATGGACGCGCTGCAGGTCGACGCGCCCGTGTCAGGCTGGTCGGCCGCCCCCGCTCGCGGTCCCCGACCCGCGCGGGGCGGCTGTCGTTCCGGAGTCGGCACCCGTATGCTGGACGAACGCGTCCGATCCCCCGGCAGAAGCCCGGGTGGTCTCGTGCTCGGTGCGGTCGACGGCTTCCAGGTCGGATCCCGCTTCGCCGTTGCCCGCTCCGTCCGGTGCCCGCCCTGGGGAACAGCCCAGGCGGGCGACGACGGCGAGCTCGAGGGTGGCGTCGGCGGGCGGCAAGCCAGACGGGGCGATCGCGCTGTTCGGCTCCTCGCCGCGAGCGGTCGCGGCGGGGAGGTCAGGTGCTCGACGGCTTCCGGGCCGAGACGTCAGAGGAGAGCGCGTGGCCACACGAGACCGGCGTACGTCCCGCGCTGCGTCGTCTGCGGCCTCCAAGCCGCGGCGGGGCCGCGGCCGCGAGGAGGAGGGCATGCTCCCCGTGCTCGCCAATGCCGTGCGCGAGATCGAGCTCGCCGTCCAGCGCAGCCGGGTGCGTCCCTCGACGCGGGACACCTTCCAGGCGGTGGCGCTGCTGGTGCGGGAGGAGCGCAACCGGGCCCAGACCGCGGTGCTCAGCGAGGCCCGGCGCGGCGAGCAGTTGCGCCGCATCGACGGCATCGCGACGACGCTCGCCCGCACCGCCGCGCGGGACGCCTCGCTGCTCGCCCTGCTGGCGGAGGACACCGACCTGCTCGAGGGGACCCGGTCGCTGCTGCGGGAGATGCGGCTGGCCGCCGGGATGGAGCCTCCCGAGGAGGAGGAGGTCGCGCCGAAGCCCGCCGACGCAGCTGTCGCCTCGCCGCGGGCCGAGCGCCAGGTCGTGCCCCGCTCGGTCATCTCCCGGCAGCTGGCCAACCCCTTCCTCGAGCCGGACTACTCGGCGGCGCCGCAGGCCGCCCCGCGCACCCGGATGCTGTCGACGTGGGAGCTGCTCAACCCGCTGCTCCGGTCGTTCGAGAACGCCTCCGGAGGCGCGTCCTCGTGCATGAGCCTGCCGGAGCCGTCGTCCTTGCAAGCGGCGGCCGGACGCGAGCTCATGCCGCACCAGGCGCAGGTCGTGGCGGCCGCTGCAGCGGGCCACCGCACGTTCCTGCTGGCCGACGAGCCGGGTCTCGGCAAGACGGCCCAGGCGCTGCTGGCGGCCGAAGCGGCCGGCGCGTACCCGCTGCTCGTGGTCGTCCCCAACGTCGTGAAGACCAACTGGGCCCGCGAGGTCGGGCTGTGGACCCCGAGCCGGACGGTCACCGTCGTGCACGGTGACGGCGACAACATCGACGGCTTCTCCGACATCGTGGTCGTCAACTACGAGGTCCTCGACCGCCACGTCGGCTGGCTCGGCCGGCTGGGCTTTCGCGGGATGGTCGTCGACGAGGCGCATTTCATCAAGAACAAGGGATCGCAGCGGTCGCGCCACGTGTTGGAGGTGTCCGAGCGCATCCGGTCGCGGACCGTGCGCCCCCTGCTCATGGCGCTGACCGGCACGCCGCTGATCAACGACATCGAGGACTTCCTCGCCATCTGGCAGTTCCTCGGCTGGATCGGCGAGGACGACCCCGGGCCGTCCCTCATGGCGGCGCTCGAGGAGAACGGCCTCACGCCGGTGGACCCTGGCTTCTACCCGGCCGCCCGCCAGGCGGTCATCGAGCAGGGCATCGTGCGGCGCCGCAAGGTCGACGTGGCCGCCGACATCCCCGCCCGGCGAATCGCCGACCTGCCGGTCGAGCTGGACGGCGCCCTCGGCCGCTCCATCCGCGACGCCGAGCGCGTGCTCGCCCGTCGGCTCGTCAAGCGCTACGAGAGCGCGCTGGCGGCCCGCACCGCCGGGATCGTCGTGGCGGGGATCGACCACGACCTCGTGCGCCGGGTTGCCGGGTGGGAGCGCCAGGACGCCAAGGAGAGCGGCACCGAGGAGAACGTCTTCAGCATGATGCGCCGGATCGGTCAGGCCAAGGCCGTGCTGGCCGCCGACTACGCCGCCCAGCTGGCCCGCAACGTCGGCAAGGTCGTGTTCTTCGCCAAGCACGTGGACGTCATGGACGCGGCCGAGCAGACCTTCGCCCAGCGCGGGATCGGCTACTGCTCGATCCGCGGTGACCAGACCTCGACGGCCCGGCAGAAGGCGATCGACGCGTTCGTCAACGACCCGGACGTCGCGGTCGCGGTCTGCTCCCTCACCGCCGCGGGGGTCGGGCTCAACCTGCAGGTGGCGTCCAACGTCGTGCTCGCCGAGCTGTCCTGGACCGATGCCGAGCAGACGCAGGCGATCGACCGCGTCCACCGCATCGGCCAGGACCAGCCGGTCACTGCCTGGCGCATCATCGCCGCGCAGACCATCGACGCCCGCGTCGCCGAGCTCATCGACGACAAGGCCGGGCTCGCCGCCCGAGCCCTCGACGGGTCCGACGAGGAGCTTGCGTCCTCGGTCGACGTGCAGCTCGAGGCGCTGGTCGCGCTGCTGACCGACGCGCTGGGGGAGACTGCCGAGCAGTCGGCGTAGGCGGCGAGTGAGGCGCGCCGACCGGTGGGTCGTCAGTGGCTGTCCGGCGCACCCTCGCCCTGGGCCGGTGGACCGCCGTCATCCCCGCCGGCCACCGGCGCGACGCCGGTTCCTGAGGGGTCGGGTCGACCGGCTCCTGCTGCTCGGGCTGCTGCTCGCTCATGGTCGCCCCCTACCCGCCGGGCACCGGCTCCCACGTCCTCGGGGGAGGTTCAGGCGCATCATGGCCCGAGGTGTCGCCGGAGTCGGCACACGCGCTCCGGGCCGGTTGCCTGTCAGGCCGAGTTCGAGCGGACGTCGGCCTGCCAGGCGGCACAGTCGGACAGAGTGCACCGGCTCCGGGGGGGGCAGCGGGCCCGGACAGGCTCTGGCAGGGACCGGTTCGACAGCGGGATGCGTGATCTGCGACGTTGGGATGGCGCACGGTGCGGGAGCGATCACAGGCGAGGGGACGGCGATGAGTGCCGAGAGATTCGAGGTCCAGCGGCGGATCACCGCGCTGCCGGAGGTCATCTTCGAGGTGCTGACCGATCCGCAGGGGCACGTCGCGATCGACAGCTCCGGGATGCTGATGTCGGCGGACGGCAACCGGGTCTCGAGACCGGGTGACCGGTTCGTCGTCCACATGGACCGCGAGGCGCTGAACGACTACCCGATGGGCCAGTACGACGTGACGGTGATCATCACGCAGCTCCAGCCGAACGCACTGATCGAGTGGACGATCTCCGGGACGATCCAGCCGCCGCTCAGGCACCTGTACGGCTACCGGCTGGAGCCCGTCGAGGGCGGGACGCTGGTGTCGTCCTACTACGACTGGAGCCAGATCGACGAGCGGTACCGGCCGGCGGGCATCTTCCCGGTGATCCCGGAGGCAGCTCTGCGGGCGACCCTCGGGATCCTCGCCCGCAGGGTCCAGCGCGCGCGACTCGCGCCCACTGCTGGGTAGGTGGGCGGCTCCGGCTGCGCGTGCCTTCCGACCTACCCGGCCGCGGCAACCCGCTTGGGGATCTTCAGCGCCGCACCGGCCGCGAGCAGCGCCATGAGCGACGCCAGGGCGAACGCCAGCCGGTAGCCGTCGCCGCTGGGCAGCCCGCTGGCACCGATCGTGCTCGCCAGCACCGCCGTCGAGACGGCCGCGCCGAACGCACCACCGACCGTCCGGGTGACCGTGTTGATCCCCGTCGCGATGCCGACCTCGCTCTGCTTCACCGCGGCGACGATGAGGTTGGCCATCGAGGCGAAGGCGAACGCGACGCCGGCGCCCAGCAGCAGGCCTCCCAGCGCGAGGTGCCACCAGCGGTCGTGGAGGACCGCCAGCAGCAGGAACGCCGACGAGCTCAGCAGGGACCCGGTGACGAGCGTCGTCCGGAAGCCGATCCGCACGCCGAGCCGGCCGGCGAGCGGTCCGGCGACGAGCTGGCCGACGGCACTGGGTGCGAGCAGCAGGCCGGCCACCGTCACCGACGCGCCCAACCCGTACCCGGTGGACTCCGGCGCCTGCGCGATCTGCGGGATGAGCAGGAACCCGGAGAACATCGCGAGTCCGGTCAGCAGCCCGGTGACGTTGGTCGCGAGGACGGCCTGCTGGCGCAGCACCGCCAGGTCGATGAGCGGCTGGGCGACCCGCTGCTCCACGGCGGCCCAGACGACGAGCAGCGCTGCGCCGGCGAGCAGCAGACCGACGTTGGCCGGCGAGCCCCAGCCGAGCGAGGGCGCCTGTGTGACACCGAGCAGCAGGAGCGCGAGAGCGGCGGACAGCAGCAGCGCGCCGGTCCAGTCGATGCGCATGCCGCGGACCGTCGCGGTGCGCGGGATGACCCTCCAGGCGGCGACGGCCGCCGGCACCGCGACGAGGCTGATCCAGAAGACGACCGACGGGTGGGTGTGGTCGACGATGACCCCGGACAACGGGAGCCCGATGCCGGCTCCGACGCCGAAGACGGAGCTGACCAGGCTGATCGCCCCGGGCACGCGCTCGCGGGGGAACGTGTCGCGGATGACGCCGAAGGCGAGCGGGAAGACGCCGCCGGCGACGCCTTGGAGGACCCGCCCGGCGATGACCACCTCGATCGACCCGGCCAGCGCGTTGACCGTGCCGCCGAGGGCGAACAGCACCAGCACGAGGGTGAGGACGCGGCCCTTGCCGTAGACGTCGCCGAGCTTGCCGATGATCGGTGTGGAGACCGACGCGGAGAGCAGGAAGCCGGTGACCACCCACGACGTCGCCGTCGCGCTCGCGCCGTACTCCTGCCCGAGCACCGGCAGTGCCGGCAGGACGATGGTCTGGGTCAACGCGAAGGAGATGCCGGCGGCCAGCAGCACGGCGAGGATCGCGTTGGGGTGGGCGGTGCGCCGCGTCGGAGCGGCGGGTGCCGAGGTGAGGGTCACTGCGGGCCTTTGGTCGGTGGACGGGGCCGGTCTGCCCGCAGGGCGGACGGCCACTCAGCCAGCAGCGCCTTCTGGGGCTGGTCCATTCCGTCGCTCGACCGTATGGTCCCTGGCATGAGACGAACCGTGGTCGCCGCCGCCACCGCTCTGGTCCTGACCTGCCCTCTCCTGGTGGCCTCGCCGGCCACCGCTGACCGGTACGGCCCCGGCAGCACCTCCGGTGGCGACTCCTACTTCCCGCACGCGGGCAACGGTGGATACGACGTCCAGCACTACGACCTGACCCTGGCGTACGACCCGGCGACCGGCCGGCTCGACGGCACGGCCGTGATCATCCTGCAGGCGACGGCCGACCTCGACAGCTTCAGCCTCGACCTGCGCGAACTGACAGCCACCTCGGTGCGGCTCGACGGGAAGCCGGCGAGGTTCGAGCAGCTCCCCACCGACGAGCGCGGCCTCGGCGGCGAGCTCGTCGTCCGGGCACGGCCCAAGCTCAAGGCCGGCTCGACCCACACCGTGACGGTCGCCTATGGCGGGGTGCCCGGCCAGCCCGAGGACATCGAGGGCGCCAACTACGGCTTCGTGAGCTTCCCGGACGGCGCCCTCGTCGCCAACGAGCCGGAGGGCGCCGCGACCTGGTACCCGGTCAACGACATCCCCACGGACAAGGCGACCTACGACTTCCGCATCACGGTGCCCGAGGGCAAGACCGCGATCGCCAACGGCGAGCTCGTCGGTGCGCCGACGACGACCGGCGGGCTGACGACGTACGTCTGGCGCGCCACGGACCCGATGGCGAGCTACCTGTCGACGGCCTCGATCGGCGACTACGTCCTGACGACGCAGGTGGGGCCGGGTGGGCTGCCGATCTACAACTACGTCGAGACCGGCGTGACCGGCCGCGGGCTCGAGATCACGCAGGCGAGCCTCGCCCTCCAGCCGGCCATGATCGCCTTCTTCGAGGACGTCTACGGCCCTTACCCCTTCACGTCGTACGGCGCGATCGTGGACGAGGACAGCGTCGGCTACGCGCTCGAGACGCAGACCCGGCCCGTCTACTCCCGCGTCGCCTCCGAGGGCACCGTCGCGCACGAGCTGGCGCACCAGTGGGTCGGCAACAGCGTCACCCTCCGGACCTGGCAGGACATCTGGCTCAACGAGGGCTTCGCCAGCTACTCGGAGTGGCTGTGGTCCGAGTCGCGTGGCGGCGATACCGCGCAGGAGCAGTTCGACGCCGTCTACGCCACCCCGGCCGGCGACGAGCTCTGGACGACGCCGCCCGGCGACCCCAGCCCCGAGACGCTGTTCGCCGCGTCGACCTACGACCGTGGCGCGGCCGCGCTCCAGGCGCTTCGGGTCAAGATCGGTGACGAGGCCTTCTTCACCGTGCTGCGCCGCTGGGCGACGGAGAACGCCGACAGCAACGTGAGCACCGCCGACCTCGTCGCCCTGGCCGAGCAGGTCAGCGGGACCGAGCTGGACAGCTTCTTCCAGGTCTGGATCTACGAGCCGAGCAAGCCCACGAGCTGGTGACCGGCGTCCGCCTGGGGTGGTGCGCCGCACGTGCTGGCGGCGTTAGGGTGCCGGCATGGCC
>Ga0136611_10001785_pt1 | contig 14905 bp, 7 predicted proteins | sample AntDrymUQ2232306_2_FD_106645 | JGI IMG/M metagenome (GOLD analysis project Ga0136611, IMG submission 106645) | Polar desert sand microbial communities from Dry Valleys, Antarctica - metaG UQ223 (23.06) | ecosystem: Environmental > Terrestrial > Soil > Desert | place: Antarctica: Dry Valley...
CGCAGGAGCCGAGCGCGCTGCGGGTCGCGCTGGGCGCGGCGGCCCCGGAACTGGCGCAGCTGGTGCCCGAGATGCGCGCCGTCCTGCCCGACCTGCCACCGCCGCCCCCGGCCGAGCCGGAGCAGGCGCGCTTCCGCCTCTTCGCCGGCGTAACGGCGCTGCTCGCCACCCTTGCCGCCACGCGGCCGGTGGTGCTGGTGCTGGACGACCTGCACTGGTCGGATAAGCCCTCGCTGCTGCTGCTCCAGTACCTCGCGCGGCAGCGTGACGGCAGCCGGTTGCTGGTGCTGGGCACCTACCGGGACACCGACCTGGACCGGCAGCATCCCCTCGCTGAGACGCTCGTCAGCCTGCGGCGCGAGCCGGTCTTCGAGCGGGTGGCGCTCACGGGCCTCTCCGCCATCGAGGTCGTCGCCCTCATGGAGGCACGGGCCGGTCATCCGCTCGACGCACCGGGGCGGGCGCTCGCCCAGGCGCTGCACCGGGAGACTGAGGGCAACCCGCTCTTCGTGAGCGAGACGCTGCGCCATTTGGCGGAAACTGGACGGCTCGTGCAGGAGGAGGGGCGCTGGCGCGTTGCCGCCCCGGACGCGGCGGGGCTCGGCATCCCGGAGGGCGTGCGCGAGGTGCTGGGGCGGCGGCTCTCCCGCCTCTCCGATGCCTGCAACCAATTGCTCGCGATCGCCGCCGTGATCGGCCGCGAGTTCGATGCCGACATCCTGGAGCGGGTCAGCGGGCAGGCGGCGGATGCGGTCGACGGGGCGCTCGGTGAGGCAGCAGCAGCCGGTGTGATGCTCGAGTTATCCGGCACGGCCGCCCGCTACCGCTTCAGTCACGCCCTGATCCGCGAGACGCTCGCCCGGGAGTTGCCCACCCGCCGCCGGCTGCGGCTCCACGGCGCGGTGGGCGCGGCGCTGGAAGCGCACTACGGCGGACGGGCCGGACAACACGCGGCGGAGCTTGCCTATCACTTTCTCGAGGCGGGCGGCGGCGGCGACGCGGCGGCGAAGGCGCTCGCCTACAGTCTGCTCGCCGGAGAGCAGGCCGAGTCCGCGACCGCCTGGGAAGAGGCGGCGCGGCACTACGAGCAGGCGCTGACGCTGCTCACCGAGGAGGGCGCGGCCGCAGGACCAGCCGCGTCCGCGGGACCGGACGAGGCGGTGCTGCTGGTGGCGCTCGGCCGCTGCTACCGGCATGCGGCGGCGTGGCGGCCGGCCTGGCGCAGCCTGATGCGCGCGATCACCGCCTACCGCGGGCGCGGCGACGCTGCCGGCCAGGCCCGCTCGACCTTGGAGGCGCTCGCCATCCAGTCCCCGATCGAGCGCCGCCGGGCGCTGGCTGCCGACGCGCTGACCGCACTCGCCGGACGCGACCCGTACCTGGAGGCGAGCCTGATCCTCGGTCAACTCAGGCTCCTCTCGGGCGCTGAAAAGCCTGGGGCGATCGCACGGGTTCAGGAATTGGTCGAGCGCCACGGCTACGCCGACGTCGCGGGCCGTCTTCTCTTAGAACGCGCGGTCATCGGCATAGTATTCGAAGGAAGGAATGCCGAGGGCGCGATCCTGGCGCGGACAGCGCACGAGGCGCTCGTCATTGCCGGTCGGACGACCGAGGCGGCCGAGGCGTTGATGTACTGGTGTACCGGTCTGGCGAACAGCGGGGACCTGTCCGCCGCCGAGACGGCCCTCACCGAATCGCTTGCCTACGCGCGGTCGGTGCATGCGCGCTCACCTGAAACCATGTCCCTGGTCAATCTCGCCGCGCTCCACTTCCTGCGCGGTGAGCTGGCGGCGTTCGAGCAGGCGGTCGAGCAACCGGCCGGCGACACCCACCAGGCCGCCGGGCTCGCGGCGGCGCGGGCCGAGCAAGCGGGCGCGCTCGAGCGGGCGCTCGCGCTGCTGCCGGGACCCGAGCAGGGCGGCGGTTTCCCGCCCTTCGTGGCGCACATCCACGCGGGCCGCGCGCGCGTGCGCTTCAACGCGGGAGATGCGGCCGGGGCGCGCGCGGAGGCCGCCGCGGTCTGGGCGGTTTCTCAGGGTACGCCCGACGTGGACCGTCTGCCGTTCGCCGGTGGAATGATGACGTTTGCCAACTTCGACGAGTACCTTGCCGTCCTCGACGCGCCGCTCATCCAGAGGGTCTACGACGGGTCGACCGACTTCGCCGAGCAGCGCGTTGCCTTCGGTGTCGGCCGCGCCGTTGACCACATCCGCGGCGCGCTGGCGCTGCGGCTGGGGCTGGTGGCGGAGGCGGAGCAACACTACCGCACGGGCCTCGCCTGGGCGGAGCGGGAGCGTTGCCCGGTCGAAGCCGGGCGCTGCCTGCACGGTCTGGCGGCGGTCGCCGTGGAGCGGGGGCAGCACGCGGAGGCCCGCGCGTTCTTGGACCGCGCGGCGGCGCTGTTCGAGCAGCATGGCGCACGTCTCTATCTGCGGCAGGTCGAGGCAGCGCGCGCGGCGCTGCCCGCCTGACCGCCGCGCCGCCGGCCGTTCGCGCGGGGTGTCCTCGTAGGGCGCGGTGGGTGTCCCTCAAGATTGTGCGCGGTCGCAACGCCGGAATCGGGACGCAACCGTGGCGGGCGAGCTCCGTGCGCAGCCGGTGAACCGACACCGTTCAGCATCGTCAGCTTCGCGCAAGATCTTGGGGGGCACCCCTCGCCGGGCCTACTCGTTCATGAAGGCCTTGATTTCATCGAGCATCAGCTTGGGCGCAAAGGGGAGGTTGAGCAGGCGGTCTCCGGGGGTCCACTCCCAGCCGACGTGCTCAATCGCGAGTCGCGGCGAGCCGCGGAGGTGCCGCGCAAGCACCAACTTGCCGGCAGGCGAGCCATCGGCAGCGGGGGAGTCGAGCAGGCCGCTGATCGCCACATCCATGCCGGTCTGTTCACGGATACAGCGCACGAGCGCTTCCTCATCGTCGAGGTCCCGCGGCGCGAGCGCGAGACGCGGGAACTCGACGACGCCCGGTTCGGCTTCGAGCAGGAACACCACGGTCGCGGGGCCGATCGTGCTGATGAGGAAGAGTTGAACGTCCAGTTGCTGGTCTGCCACAAGCACGCCTCGGGCGCCGCGGCACGGCGCAGAACAAATCGCGGATTGCGGACCTGGCGATTGCGGATCGTGGATCGTGGATTGTGGATGAGGGAACGTACGCGCGTTTGGCGTGCTTCCCAATCCGCGATCCGCAACTAGCTCTGCGCCGGGCGGGGCCGTCCGGGGATGTCAAGGTCCCCCGGCGGTGGAGCCGGATTCGAGACATCCGCCATCAACTGCGCGGGTACGATCTGCTTCAATTCATCGAGCGTCCAGGTGCCATCCTTGAAGATCGTGCGATACGGCGTTGGGTGATAGAGCAATGAGACCGTGCCGCCGGAGACAGCGAAGATCTGACCGTTGATGTTCCAGGCGTCGTCCGTGGCAAGGTAGGCAACCATGGGCGCGACCTGCTCCGGTCCGCGCTCGGTCGGGCGCGCGATCTGCTGCGCTTGTTGCGCCGCGCCGCCGATGCCGAGCTGGGTGCGGCGCTCGCGCGCGGTCTGGGGCACGGTTGCCGTCATGCGTGTGGAGGCACCGGGCGAGATCGAGTTGCAGGTGATGCCGTAGCGACCGAGGTCGCGCGCAATCACGCGCGTGAAGCCGGCGATCCCCGCTTTCGCCGCGCCGTAGTTCGCCTGGCCGGAGCTGCCACGCAGGCCGGAGCCGGAGGTGAAGGTGATGATCCGGCCACCGCGCTGCTGGCGCATCACGATACTGGCAGGCTTTGTCGTGGTGAAGTGGCCCTTAAGGTGGACCGCGATCACCGCGTCCCATTCCTCTTCGGTCATATTGTAGACCATGCGGTCGCGCAAGATGCCCGCGACGTTGACCACGATATCAAGCCGGCCGTACGTGTCGAGCGCCTGTTTGACCATGCTCTCGCCGCCCGCCATCGTGGCGACGGTGTCAAAGTTCGGCACGGCCTGGCCGCCGGCGGCGCGGATCTCCTCCGCTACCTCGGCGGAGGGGCCTTCGCTCGGCTGCGAGCCGTCCACGGCGACACCGTAGTCGTTGACGACGACCTTCGCTCCCTCCGCCGCCAACAGCATCGAGACGCCACGGCCGATGCCGCGCCCGCCGCCGGTGACGACCGCGACCTTGCCTTCGAGTGAGTCGCCCATTTTCATCCTCCATCAATACCTGCGTGCGCGCCGATTCTAGGCCGGTGGCGTCTAGTAGGCAACGTCACACTTTCCGAACGCGCGACGACAACGCCCGCCAGCATTGCTATTATTGCTATTATGGAAGTAGAGCGAACGACATAGGCGGGCGCTCCTCGGATCTGCCGCCCGCCCGGCGTCTGAGCCTCGTGTGTAGCTACCAGTGGAGGCGACAGTGATGGATGAAAAGAAGAAGCTGGTGCGGCGGTCGGACGATGGCATGATCTCCGGCGTGGCGGCGGGTGTGGCCGCCTACTTCGATGTGGACGTGACGCTCGTGCGCCTGGTCTTCGTGCTGGCGGCGGTCTTCAGCTTCGGTGGAGCCGGACTCGCCTATCTGCTCGCGACGGTGCTGATCCCGCGTCAGGAGGACGCGACACTGGGAATCGAGAGCGTCAAGACCGGTGTCGGCGACCTCGTCTCACGCGGACGCGGCTTCTACGCGGAGACGCGGCGCGTGATTGACGCCCGCCGCGGCACGGCGGAAACGCCCCTGATGGCGGAAGACCCAGAGGCCGACGCGGAGATGGTCTCACCGTCGCGCGGCACGACACGCTAAGACGTCGGTCTATGCGGCGCGATCGGTAGTGAGGACTTCAGTCCTCTCGTTCCTGGCGTCTAGTGGCGACCAGATGAGGACTGAAGTCCTCACTACCCCGCTTCGCGCAATATCCTGGGGCAGACCCGTGGCGCTATCGCGGCGGTGATCAGAGGCGTATACTCGGCCGGCCAGGGATGATAAACACCTGGCCCGACCGGAGGCTACCCCGCCGTGGTCACATACGCTGTCGCCTGTCCGCTCCGTTTTTCTCCATGTGTACTCGCTGTTGTGCTCTGCGTGGCGCTGCTGCTCGCGGGCGCGGGCCGGGCGCGCCCGGCCGCTGCCGGGATTAATAGCTGGACCTCCGGCGGCCCGGACGGCGGTACGATTGCCGCGCTTGCGATTGACCCAGCGACGCCCACCACCGTGTACGCCGGCACGTCGGGCAGTGGCGTCTGGAAGAGCACCGACGCGGGCGGAACCTGGAGCGCGGCCAGTAGCGGCCTCACGGGCACGTACATCCTCGCGCTCGCGATCAATCCGGTCACGCCGGCGGTCGTCTACGCGGGCACGGACGGTGGCGGCGTCTTTAAGTCTGTCAACGGCGGCGTCACCTGGACCCAGGCGAGCGCCGGGCTGCCGGTGAGTACGAGCGCGCTGTCGCTCGCGCTGGACCCTTCGACACCGAGCACGGTCTATGCCGGCACGCTGGCGAGTGGCGTGTTCAAGTCTACCAACGCGGGCGGCGCGTGGCTTTCGGTGGGCAACAATGTGATGTCGGTGCTCCCTTTCCGTGCCGTGGTGATTGACCCGACCGCACCCGCGACCGTCTACGCGGGCAGCAACGGCGGCGGCGTCTTCAAGAGCCTGAACGGTGGCGGAACCTGGGCGGCGGTGAACGCGGGCCTCGGTGCCTTCCTCGGGATCGAGGCGCTTGCGCTCGTGCCTTCCGCGCCGGCGACGCTCTACGCGAGCACGGCCCCGGGCGGGGGAGTCTACAAGACCACCAACGGCGGCGGGACGTGGACAGAGATGAACAGCGGTCTGCCGACGACCTACAGCGGCCAGGTCGCGGTTGATCCGCTCACACCGACAACCGTGTACATCGCCTCGGGCGGGATTGCCAAGAGCACGGACGGCGGCGCGAGTTGGGTGGCAGCGAGTACGGGGCTGTATAACGGTGCCGTGCGGGGCATTGCGATTGACCCGGCAACGCCCGCGCGTGTCTACGTCGCGACCGCTGGAACCCTCTTTCGGAGCACGAACGGCGGCGCGAACTGGGCCGCGAGCGCGGCCGGCCTGCGCGCGCTTCAGACGCAGGCGCTCGCGGTCGAGGCTAGCACGCCCGCGCGCGCCTACAGCGCGACCGAGGACGGTGTCTATTCCAGCACGAACGGCGGCGCGAACTGGTCCCGTACGAGCGATGGAATGGCCGACTATTACGCGAACGCGCTCCTTGCCACGTCGGGTGCGGTCTACGCCGGTACGGGAAGCGGGATCGCCAAGACCACTAATGGCGGCGCGCTGTGGACCCAGATGAACACCGGCCTGACGACTATTGACGTGCGCGCGCTCGCCGTCCACCCCACGAACGCGCTCACGCTCTATGCGGGCACGAACGGCGGCGGTGTCTTTCGTTCGCTCGATGGCGGCGCGAACTGGAGCGCGAACGGGCCGGAACTGGCGACGGCGGAGATCATCGCGTTGGCGGTGGACCCGACGAGCGCGACGACGATCCTCGCCGTGCGGCGCAACACGAGCGCGGGGATCTACAAGACGACCAACGGCGGCGGTTCCTGGGCACCCGCGAATACGGGATTGACCTCGACCGCCGTGAATGCGCTGGTCGCGGCGCCGGGCGCGCCTGTCAGTTACTACGCGGGCACGGGCGAGGGTGGCGTTTTCAAGAGCACGAATGCGGGCGCGCTTTGGTCCACGGCCAATACCGGCCTCAGCAACACTGGCGTGACGGCGCTGGTCGTGGACCCGTCCAGCAGTAGCACGCTCTACGCGGGCACGAACGGGGCCGGTGTCTTCCGCACGACGAATGGCGCGGTAAGCTGGTCATCCTTCAATGCGGGGCGCAATGTTGTCGGAGCGCCGGCGCTCGCGATTGACGGCACCGGGCCGACACTCTACGCCGGGTCGTATGGGTCGGGCGTTTCCCAGTACACGATCCTCGCGCCGGTGCTGACGGCGGTGAGCCCGGACTTCGGCGCGGTCGCCGGGAACACGCTCGTGACGCTCAGCGGCAGCAACTTCGCCGCCGGCGCGACCGTGCTCTTTGATATGGCACCAGCGACGAGCGTAAGCGTGACCAGCGCGACCACGATCACGGCGCGCACGCCCGTGCACGCGGCGGGAGCCGTGAACGTAACGGTGACGAACCCAGATAGCCAGTCGAGCACGCGCGGCAACGCCTTCACCTACGGCGCGTCGCCGACGCTGAGCGCGCTGACGCCGCCGGGCGGGCCGCCGGAGGGGAACACGAGTGTGTCGCTCGCGGGCACGCGCTTCGTGGACGGCGCGACGGTGACGTTTGGCGGCGTCGCGGCGACGGATGTGGTGGTGGTGAGCGGCAGCACGATCACGGCGCGCACACCGGCGCACGCGCTCGGCGCGGTGGATGTGACCGTCACCAATCCGGACAGCCAGTCCGTGACGCGCGCCGGCGGCTATAGCTACGCGATACCGCCTGCCGTGACCGGGATCGCGCGCGGCACGGGGCCGAGCGGCACGAGCACGAACGGGCCAACCGGCGGGAACACCTTGCTGGTGCTGACCGGCACTGGTTTTGTGAGCGGGATCGCGGTGAGCTTCGGCGGCTCGGCGGGCGCGGCGATCACGGTCGAGGGCGCGACGCGCCTGAGCGTGCGCACGCCGACGCACGCTCAGGGGACGGTCAACATCACCGTGACGAACCCAGACAGCCAAGCGGCGACGCTCGCCAGCGGCTTCCGCTTCGTTGCCTCACCGGACGTGAACGCCGACGGGTTCACGACCTCCGTGGATGCGCTCTGCGTGCTGCGCCTGCTGGGGAGCTTTGCCGCCACCACCGCCTGTCCGTCGCCGCTTCCCTTGCCAGACACGAACTTCAGCAACGATGTCACCTCCACCGATGCGCTCTGCGTGCTGCGCTACATCGGCGGCTTTAATCAGTCCACCGCCTGCCCGCTCGCGCAGGCGGCGAGCAGTCCGGTGACGATCGTTGATTTCAGCTTCAGCCCGCCCACGGTGACAATCTCGATCGGTGGGCGCGTGACGTGGACCAACGGCGGCTCATTCGCACACACGAGCACATCCACGCTCGCGACGCCGCTCTGGGATTCCGGTGCGCTCCCTCCCGGCCAGAGCTTCAGCCTTACCTTTAGCCAAGCGGGCACATTCGCCTATCGCTGCACGATCCATCCGAGCATGATGGGCACGGTCGTGGTGCAGTAGCGAGGTGGCGAGTGGTGACGATGTTGCGCTGAATCGCGCTGGAGCCGCCGTCGATCGTGACCGCAACGGTCGCTGTTGGGGGTACGTATGGTTACGTTATGCAAGGATGTCGAGGGAAACATGCGAGAGAAGTGGGGGAGAGATCGGGCCAAGTGGCCGTTGCTCCCGCTTTACCGCGCCTTCGCCGTGAGGCGGTAGATTACGCCACCGTTGATGTCGGCGACGTAGAGCTCGCCCGCTTCATCCTCACCGAAAGAGCTGATCAGGGCGGTGACGCGCGCGGCTTCGGCCGTCACCCAGGCGCCGGCGGCGTTGCGTGCGGCGGCCCAAATGCGGCCGCTACAGAAATCGCCGTAGAGGTACGCGCCACGTAGCGAGGGATGGGCCTGGCCGCGGTAGACGTAGCCACCGATCACGACGCAGTTGCCGTCCTCGTAGGTGTTGTACTCGATGATCGGAAGCTGGATCCCCTGAGGAACGCAGGTCGCCTGCTGCCAGCAGAGCGTGCCCTCGAGCAGCGGCCAGCCAAAGTTCTGGCCGGGGGGCGTCGCGGCGGCGTGAAAGTTAATCCACTTGCGCTTGAACTCGCCGGGGCCGCCGATGTAAAGGTCGCCGGTGGCACGGTCGAAGCTGAAACGCCAGGGGTTACGCAGGCCGTAGGCCCAGACTTCTGGGCGGGCACCACCGCGTCCGGCAAAGGGGTTGGTTTGCGGGATCGCGTAGGGGTCGCCGCGGTCCACGTCAATGCGGAGGATCTTACCGAGCAGGCTGCCCAGGTTTTGCGCGTCTTGTTGGAGCGCGACCGCCGTGCCGCCCGTGCCCAAGCCGATGTAAAGGAAACCATCCGGGCCGAAGGCGAGCATGCCGCCGTTGAAGTTTGTCTCTGGCTGGGATTGAGTGAGCAGCAGCTTTTCGCTCGTCGGGTCGCCGAGGCCGTCCGGGCGCACGCGGAAACGCGAGATAATGTGCTCGCCGCGCTTGTCGTTGTAGTGGACATAGAAAAAACCCGTGCTCGCGAAGCGCGGGTGGAAAGCGAGGCCGAGCAGGCCCTGCTCGCGCTCGTAGGAGAAGAGTGGGGGCGAGAGCACGCGGTCGCTCAGGTCGAGAAAGGTTGCGCCGTCGGCGAGCCGGATGCGGCCCGGTTTCTCCACGATGAAGAGCCGGCCGCTGCCGTCGCCCGCGTGCGTGATCAGCACCGGCTGCGTGAAGCCGGCCGCGACGCGCTCGATGCTGACCGCGATGCGGGCCGGGTCAACGGGCGGACCCGCGTTCGGCGTCGCGATGCGCGGGCCGGGGCTGCCCGGAGGGACCGCGGATGATGCGGCGGTTGCGGGCGGCATGGGCGGTGCCGTCCCTTCGTCGCCCGGCGCGGGCGTCAGCGTTACGGCCAGGACGCGATCCGTGCGACGATCGCCGCCACGGCAGCCGGCGGTCAGAAGGGACAGGACAAGCAGCGCGGCAAGCGGCCGCATCCAAGAGGACGGTATCATCACAATCGAGCGTACAGGCTGGCGGCCAATCGCGGTATTATGCCTTTATGATGCAACGCCAGACGACCTGATGAGGGATCGCGGCAGGGGCGTGAAAACTGATCGCGTTGCGGCGCACGCATGGGTAGTGGGTCAGTTTGCATCCAGGAGGCGGCGATTGCTTCGAGCATCCAGCCATGATCGGCGACGCCCGGTGTGGTACCGTTCGGGCGCGGAGGATTCGAAGGAGATGGCGGAAGACGCACCCAAGACACCGAGCAGGTTCTCCGCGAGCTTGCCTCTCGGGCCGCATCGCGCTGTTACGCGCCAGTTCACGTTCGTCGGGGGCTCGACCGGCTCCTGGCGGATCACTACGCTGTCCGTGGTGCGCGGCGAGGGCTTGCCGGTGGCTCGGCACGTAGCCGTGTTCGAGGGGCCGCCCCCCGTGCCTGAGCCCTCGGGGGCCGTCTGGGTACTCCGCGGGGTGACGAGCAACGAGCGCTACACGACCAGGGCTGAGCACGAGGCGCTGGCCGCCCGCCAGCCCGACCTCGGGCGAGCGGAGGCAACCGCAGCGGCGCTCATCCCTCTCCGCAAGGCGGAAGCGTGGTGGGCGCTGTCCCAGGACGAACGGCGGGCGCTCTTCGAAGAGCGCTCACAGCACATCGCCTCGAGCCTCCCGTACCTGCCCGCCGTCGCCCGTCGTCTGCACTACAGCCGGGATCTCGGGGAGCCATTCGACTTCCTGACCTGGTTCGAATACGCGCCCGGAGATGCCGCAGCGTTTGAGGAGTTGGTCGACCGCCTGCGCACGACAGAGGAATGGTCCTACGTCGAGCGGGAGGTCGACATCCGGCTGACGCGGGTGGACACCGACGTTGTTCCTCTCCCAAACTGACCCATTGCCCACGCATGGGGCTGCTTGATAGTCGTGCAGGCAATTATGTCCACTCACAGGTAGTGGCGAACGAGGGTCATGCACGCATGGCAGCGAGGGTAGACGGCGTCACGGCGGGGCAGACGCCTGCCGGACCGCGGCGCGAACTCGAAACCGCATTGCTGCTCGCGAGCGCGCGGCCACGCCTCGCGGCGTCTGAGGGCGCACGGCTCGACGAGCTACTCGCGGCGGGATCTGACTGGGCGTATCTGCTCTGGCCGGGCACCGCCAGGGTGTGCTGCCGCCGCTCTACGCGCGTGTGCTCGCCGCGCGGCCTGATTCCGTGCCCGCCGACATTCGCCGTCAGCTTTGCCTGTACACGAAGCAAAACACGCGGCGCAACGATGCCGCGCTGGCCGAGGTGCGCGCATTCGTGCGGGCGTGCGCGACGAGCGGGGTACGCGTGCTGCCCCTACGCCTGCCCGCGCTCGTGGCGGGTCTCTATCGTGACCCGGCGCTGCGTCAGTACGAGCCGTACGACCTGCTCGTGCGCGGGCGGGAGATCACGCGCGCGGCGGAGGTGCTGCGCGCGTGTGGGTTTCTGCCGGTCTACCCACTCACGCCGCGCCAGGATACGGCGCTGCGGCGCTCGCGCGGCTCGGCATACCACCATCCAGCGCTGGGCGTGCGTCTCCAGCTGCACGACCGCGTGACAGCGGCATACTTTCCGGTGCGGCTCGATCCGAGCGACCTCTGGCGGCGGCGGCGCGTGCTGCCCGGCGCCGGGAGCTTGGAAGTGCCCTCTGCCGAGGATCTGCTGCTCCTGACCTGCATCCACGGCGCGTTCCATCTCTGGGGACAGCTCGCGTGGGTGAGCGATCTCGCCTGGCAACTGGAATGTGAGCAGGCGCTGGATTGGGACGCGCTGCTGGGGCGCGCGCGCGCGGCCCATGCGGAACGTCTGCTGCTGCTTGGCCTCGCACTTGCCGATCAACTACTGGAGAGCCCACTGCCGCCCGCGGTGCAGCGGCGGATCGCGCACGACGCGGAGGTCGGCGCGTTGACCAGCGCGGTGCGCGCACGGCTCCTGGAACCGGCCGGAGGGCGGACGGGTGAGCGATTGCGCTTTCGCCTGCGCGTACGTGAGCGACTCGGCGACCGTCTGCGCTACGGCGTTGGCTTTCCGCTCACGCCGACGGTGGAGGACTGGAAGGCGCTTGCATTGCCGGACCTGCTCTTTCCTGTCTATACCGCGCTGCGTCCGCTGCGCCTCGCTGCCTCGCGCGCGACGGCGACGGTGGCACGGCGGGCGCCGTTCATGACGACGCCCGCCGTGCCACCGTCGCCGTCGCGCGCGAGGCAGCGAGGCGCAGCGGACACGCTCTACGATCTCGGCTGCGGTGATGGCCGAATCGTGGTCACGGCGGCGCAACGCTACGGCGTGCGCGCGGTGGGTGTGGACCTTGATCCGGCCCGGATCGCGGAGTCGCGTGCGCGCGGGCGGGCGGCGGGGGTCGAGCATCTGGTGACGTTTATCCAGGGCGACGCGCTCGCGGTGGACCTGCGCGCGGCGAGCGTGGTCACGCTTTGGATGTTGCAGACGCTGAACTTGCACCTGCGTCCAAAGCTACGCGCCGAGTTGCGCCCGGGCGCGCGGATCGTCAGCCATAGCTTTGACATGGGCGACTGGACACCGGCGCGCACGCGGTTGGTTCCCCACGGCGGCGACGCGACGATTGCCTATCTCTAGACGGTAAGCTGAATTGCGGATTGCGGATTAGGAAGCACGCCCAACGCGGGTACGTTCCCTAATCCGCAATCCGCAATTTACTCCTTCTGCCACCAGTGCGCGAGGCGGGCGCGCGTGCGGTCCCAGCGCTCGCGTTCGAGGAGGAGGAGCAGGCCGACAGCGAGCAGCGCCATCCCCACGAGGCCGAGCGTGAGCCAGGAGGGGATGCGTGCGCTGATTGTGAGGAAGCGCACCGCCACGCCGCTGAGCGTGAGCACGCCCCCGACCACGAGCCAGCGCGCGCCGAGGCCGATCCCCGCCGCGAGGAAGACCAGGCTGAGCGCGATCAGTTCGAGGCCGTAGCGGCTCCCATCCGGGGCGAAGCTCTGCGCGGCGGGCGGAAGCACAAGCACAAGCACGCCGAGCGCGATCACCGCTTCGTGACGATCCATCTGCGTCCCAAAGAGCGGCGGCGAGCGGCGCAGGGCGATACCAAGCACGACCAGATACAGGCCCGCGGGGAGCGTGTACGCCTGCACGTTCTCCGGCGCCAGGATCGCGATGCCGAGCAAGAGCGCCGCGAGCAGGACCGCGGTGCCCGCGACTGTCACCGTGCGCTGGCGGAGGCGCAGACCTTCGAGCGTGACCGCAACGCCCGCCGCTGCGACGACGAGCGCGAGCACCGCCCACGCGCGCGTCTGCTGGACCGATTCGACCGCGGGCAGGGTGCGGGCCTGGCGGAGGGTCTCGTTCCCCGCGACCAGGAGCGACCAGAGCCAGGGCGCCCAGGAGAGGAGCGCGATGCTCAGACCGCGCTCGTCCGGCGCGTAGCGGCGCACGCGCGCGAGGGCGGTGGTGAGCAGCGCGGCGAGCGCGGCACAGAGCAGCGCGCGGTCCACGTCGCGCAGTTCCTGCCAGCGCCAGGCAAACTCAAGCGCGCCAAAGGCGAAGGCGGCGGCGACGAGCGCAAGCGACCAGCGACGCGTGACGGCGAAGGCGAGCGCCGCCGCGACCGCGCCGAGCGCGAGGATCAGCGTGCTCATCCCCGGCTCCGCACGCGCGATCCGCGCCGCCAACAGGAGGGCAAGCACCGCACCAGGGGCAAGCACACCGAAGAGCGTGCGCACGCGCCGCCCGCCGCCGATCAGGCCCGCCCACTCCACGAGGCCGATCGCGGCGTAGACCCAGGCGCGCTCGGCGCCGGTCAGTCCGAGCGCGGCGTTGAGGTAGGCAGCAGCGGCGTAGAGGAAGAAGCCGGCGAGCCGCGCCAGCGCCTGCCGCTCGAGGCTGAGCGCGCGCGGATCAGGGAGCGCGCGTAGCAGCCCGGCCAGCGCGCCGTGGACGCGCGGCGCAGCGACGAGCAGCAGCGCCCCGGCGACGAGGAAGGCGGCGAGGCCGTGCCAGGGTGCATCTCGATAGATGGGGACGAACGCAACCGGCGTGGCGATCGCGGCGCTGAGGAGATAGGGCCAGCCAACCAGGGTCAGGTCCGGCTCCGCGCGCCACCACCGCTCGATCACGATGAGCAGCGCGGCGGCGGCGAGCACGGGATAGGCCCACCACGCCGCCGGCACGCCTGCCGCCCAGAGCGCGCCGTCCACGACCAGCACCGAGAGCAGCGGCGCGAGCACGGCCGCGCCCGCCCAGCGGTGGCGCATGTAGGCCGCGACCGCGCCCGCGAGCACGAGCGCGGACGTGAGCGGGAGCGCCCAACGTTCGTCTGGCTCTGGGTCGAGCGTGGTGACGCGGGCGATGTAGAGCGCGACTGCACCGGTGACGAGCGCCGCCACGCCCCACCAGCGCCCGCGTCGGGGCGCGTCGCGCTCTCCCACGGCGAGGTAGGCGAGCGCCGCCGCCGCGATGAAGGGTGCGAACCAGGGCGGCACCAGCCCGAACGCCGCCCGCCACGCGGTCAGCGCCAGCATCGCGGCGACGGGCGGCACGAGCGCCCAGGCAATCACCGAAGGGAGCAGACGGACGCGCACGCCAACGGCGCTCAACGCGAGCAGGTAGGCGACTGGTAGCTGTGCCTGCTCCACGGTGCCGCCGCTATCGTCGAATGACGCGATCAGATGGGAGAGCACCAGCGCCCCCGCGCCGGTGAGCAGCGCCGATCCCTCCGCCCAGCGTGACCAGGACGGCCGGCGCACGCTCACGGCGATGCTGAACGCCGCCGCACCCGCCGTAAACCAGACCGCGACCCACGCTTCGGCGAGCGGCAAGACGACGAAGAGCGCGCCCCAGGCGACGAGCGCGGCGATCGCGCCGGGCACGGCATAGAGGCGTCCATAGCCGCGCGCGGCGAGGATGAAGTAGAGTGCGGCGCAGGCGCCCGCGGCGAGCAGCCAGAGCGAGGCGCCCGCGAGCACGTCTCCGCCCAGGACGAGCGCGCGCAGCGAGATGAAGCAGACCGGGACAAGGATTGCGCCCAACGCGAGGAAGATTGGCCCCGCCTCGCGCACACGCTCCCAACGCGGCAACAGCAGGCCGAGCGCGAGAAAGCCGCCGGTGTAGAGGAGCAGCACGGCGAAGCGCAGGCCGCCGCTGATCGTCTCTCCCTGGTAGCCGACGAAGATCAGCGCGGCGATTGAGAGCACGAACGCGCCGAGGTAGAGGAGGATGTCCGCCTGCCGTGCCGACGCCCACTCTCCGA
>Ga0136611_10001786_pt1 | contig 14903 bp, 12 predicted proteins | sample AntDrymUQ2232306_2_FD_106645 | JGI IMG/M metagenome (GOLD analysis project Ga0136611, IMG submission 106645) | Polar desert sand microbial communities from Dry Valleys, Antarctica - metaG UQ223 (23.06) | ecosystem: Environmental > Terrestrial > Soil > Desert | place: Antarctica: Dry Valley...
GTAGTCGCTCATTTGCTCGCTCAGTCGTCGGTCTCCTCGTCAGCAGCGGCTTCGGCTGGAACTGCTTCGGTCAATGCGCTGTGGATTAACTGATAGTCCTCTTCGCCGATTTCGTGGACATTGCCCTGGAATGCGAGGGTCCAGTTCGCCGCAGGCCATTTTTGGGCGTAGATCATCTGCCGCGCGATGCTTTCCGCTGGGACAAATTGCGCCTGATCAAGTACAAGATCCGGTGCAATTTCCACACGAAACGGATAGTCCTCAGTTTCTTTTTTGGGATCGCCGCTTTGCCAAATCCGCTCGTGGCTCTCGAAATAGGGTGACGTGATGGTTGCAATCGCCGCGAACGCTTTGCGTCCCGTCACGTAGTAGATGATCTTGTCGCCATGTTTCATCCGTTCGGCCTTTTTGCGGTGCCGAGACTTGATGCCTTGGATGGTGAACTGGCGCTCTTTGGTTCGCTCAAAGTTGTCGGGCGAGCCGACGATAATCCAATAAGTCGTTTGGTTTACATCCGACATAATTGCAGTTGGAACGGCCATCGCCGCAGAACTCCTCGGTTGATTCTCCGGTGGGACGCCAGCGCGTGGGTGCGCCTGGGCAGGGTACGGCGAAGTATCGCACGCGCTCTATTGCCCGGCGCAAGTCGGACGACGATACTTGGTGCGAACATTGGCGCTGGCGTCGACCTCTTTTTGAGCGCATTCAACGGATCTGAGAAAGGGCGGCGGCGATGGACCGTGCCACACTGGTTGACCGACTCGAAGCAATTGTTGGGCGCGGTGGGGTCTTCCATCGTCCGGCAGACTTGCTAGTCTACGAATATGACGGATCTGTAGACGGTGTGGTCGAAACGGCCCGACCGGCTGCGGTCGTTCTGCCAACGACCAGTGAACAGGTCGCTGCAATCGTTCGACTCGCCAATCAAGCGGGCCTGCCGGTTGTGCCGCGTGGGGCGGGGACCGGCCTGTCTGGCGGAGCCGTCGCCCAAACTGGCGGGATTGTCATTGCGTTGACGCGCATGGACCGGATCATTGAGATTGACCCAGTCGATCGTGTCGCGCTGGTTGAACCAGGCGTGATCAATCTGGAGCTTTCGGACACGACCCTGCCATATGGCTACTTCTTTGCGCCCGACCCCTCCAGCCAACGTGCCTGCACCATCGGGGGAAATGTCGCGGAGAACTCAGGTGGTCCGCACTGTCTCAAGTACGGGGTGACGACAAATCACATCCTTGGCCTAGAGCTCGTGTTGCCTGATGGCAAGTTGGTCTGGGTTGGTGGCCGAGCGGGCGACGGACCGGGGTACGACTTGACCGCTGCGATGGTCGGGTCCGAGGGACTACTTGGAATTGTCACAAAGGCACTCGTGCGATTGACACCGTCACCTGAGGCGATCACGGTCATGTTGGCCGCGTTTGGCGATGTCGAGTCGGCGTCGCAGGCAGTCTCCCGCATCATCGGGGCGGGAATCATTCCGGCTGCGCTGGAAATGATGGATGCCCTAACGATCGAGGCGGTCGAGCCGCAATATCACGCTGGATACCCAATGGACGCTGGAGCAGTATTACTGATTGAAATTGACGGCATCGCCGAAGACGTCGAGGAGACCGCGCACGAGATTACGTCGTTGTGTCGTGAGTCGGGCGCGCGGGAAGTGCGCGTGGCGACGGAGAAGTACGAACGTGATCTCCTTTGGAAAGGGCGCAAAATGGCGCTCGCAGCGATGGGTCGACTTTCACCGAACTACTACTTACATGACACCGTTGTCCCTCGCACCAAACTTCCGGCAACGTTGAAGCGGGTCGAAGAGATTTCGCATGAGTTCAAGCTGCGGATCGCGAACGTCTTTCACGCGGGCGATGGCAACTTGCACCCATTGATGTTGTTCGATCGCCACCGTCCGGGCGATGTGGAGCGCGTGCTTGCCGCAAGTAAAGAGATCCTGACGTTTTGCGTCGATGTTGGTGGTGCCTTGTCAGGTGAGCACGGCATTGGGACGGAAAAGCGCGACTACCTCACGTTGGTCTATACAGGAGACGATCTCGCCGCGATGGCTGGTTTGAAAAACGCATTCGATCCACGTGGAACGTTTAACCCGGAGAAATTCTTTCCCAAGGGTTATATGTGTGGTGAGGTCCGGGCTTTGCGGGCCCAGGCGATGGCACAGAAGCACGGTATCTATGCCTTCTGAGTTCTCGCCTCCAAACGGAGAAATACCAGGTCTGCGATCGATCACGATTGACGGCATCCGACCAGCCCGAATTGACGAACCTGAACGTCCTGAAGACGTGGCCGATATTTTGGCGGAAGCCGATGCGCTGCGTTTGGGGGTTGCGCCGTTTGGTGGTGGGACGTCGCTTGCACTCGGCAACCTGCCAAACAAAGTTGATATCGGTCTCTCGACTACCCGCTTGCGCGGGATTATTGACTACGAGCCGACCGACCTCACCATGTCCGTTGCGGCAGGATCACGCTTTGCCGATGTCCAAGCGGTGCTGGCAGAACACGGTCAAACGCTGCCGATCGAAGTTCCGCATCCTGAGCGGGTAACGATTGGAGGCTTAATCGCGACGGCGTTGGCCGGACCACGACGATTCGGCGCCGGAAGTTTGCGCGATCTCCTGATCGGGATTTCGGCTGCCCATCCGAGTGGGACGGTGACAAAAGCCGGCGGGATGGTTGTCAAAAATGTAACCGGGTTCGATCTGATGCGTCTCTATCTCGGCTCACTTGGAACGCTTGGAATCGTCGTCTCTGCCAACTTTAAGGTACTCCCCCTACCGCGCGCCGAATCGACGCTCCTGGCGAACTACGATTCGCTGAGTGGTGCACTTACTGCTGCTACGGCCATCCGAACGAGCCGAGTGCAGCCGGTCGCTTTGGAAGTAGCGCGGGTCAGCAAGACTGAGTGGTTGCTTGCGGCGCGGATCGAGGGACGGGATGCGACGGTACGGCTACTTTCGGACGAGGCTCGGAAGCTCGCTGCTGCCGACGCGCGAACGCTGACTTCGGACGAGAGTGCTGCTTGGTGGCGCTCCTACGTCGCAGAACTATCGTTGGAGTGCGGAGTCGGCGAGTCGTTGATTCGCTGTTCGACAAATCCCGGTGGGATGAACGCCAAACTCCAGCGCGCGGAGGAGCGTTTAATCAGTCAACCGGGACTCAATCAGTTCTTGGTTTCACCCGGTTTAGGATCGTTGGTGGTTCGGATTCAGAATCCTGGTGAAGATGCGCGTGATTCGTTCATCCAGATTCGTGAATCGCTGCTTGCAGTCTGGGATCATGTCGTCGTGCTTGCCGCTGATCCAGCATTGAAGCGCGACATCGATGTTTGGGGGCGGACGCCGGAAACGATCGACGTCATGCGTTCGATCAAACAGGAATTTGATCCTCATCGGGTGCTCAATCCCGGTCGGTTCGCCGGTCATCTGTAGACATAACGTTCGTTGCGATCGGTAGGCGCTACTGGTCATCATTGTTCGCGGACACAGAGAGGTCTTCACCGTCATGGCGGTCGCAACCGAAGCCGATCTTCGACGTTTGGGCGGATTCTACGGCGATGATGTACCGGAATCGGATTTACTCCGAGCGTGCGTACATTGCGGCATGTGCCTGTCGTCATGCCCAACGTATCGAATGACCGGGCAGGAGATGTCGTCGCCGCGTGGTCGGCTCTGGATGATGACCGCGGTCGCCGAAAATCGACTTGATTTGCTCGATCCGGTGTTTGACGAGCAGATGTATCAGTGCCTCAACTGCCGGGCGTGCGAAGCGGTCTGCCCATCTGGGGTTCACTACGGACCGCTCGTCGAAGCGTCACGCGCCCAGTTGGAACAGCACCGGCCCCGACCGCTATGGCAGCGGGTGACTCGTCAGGTGTCGCTCGGTTGGTTGTTTGGTGATGTGGTGCGGATGCGGGCGTTGGTCGGGACGCTGAGGTTGTACCAACGAACCGGGCTCTCCTGGTTCGCCCGAAAATCGGGCATCCTCAAGGCAATGGGGATGGAGGAGTTGGAAACGATGATGCCGCCAGTCTCGCGGCGCTTTCTCATTCCCGGCACCGAGCGGTGGCGTCCGCGCCGCCCGACCCGTTCGGCCCAGTTGTTCAATGGGTGCATCATGGGGACGGTCTTTGCCGATACCAATCGGGCAGCGGGACGCGTCATGGCGCACAACGGGGCCGAAGTGACGGTCACGCCAAAACAACAGTGTTGCGGAGCACTCCAGGTTCACAGTGGGATGATGGACGAAGCGCGCGCGTTGGCTCGAACGAATATCGACGCCTTCGCGGCGTCGGGTGATGACGCGATTGTGGTGACTGCGGCGGGTTGTGGCGCAGCACTCAAAGAATATGGATTCCTCCTCAAAGACGACTCCGTCTACGCGGAGCGGGCAAAGCAATTCAGTGACCGCGTGCGGGATATCACGGAGTTCCTGACGGAGCAGCCACTGCAACCGCCCCCCGTGCCCGTCAAGCGCACTGTGACGTACCAGGAGCCATGTCACCTGGCTCACGCGCAACGGGTCACCGCCCAACCCCGCAAGTTGCTCGGAGCGGTGCAAGGGTTGAACTTCGTCGAGATGAAAGAGTCGTCGCTCTGCTGCGGCAGCGCTGGTATTTACAACTTGATTCGACGTGAGATGGCCAACGACCTCGGCGATCGTAAGGTCAAGAATGTGGTCGAGACTCCGGCCAGCGATGTCGTCACTGCCAATCCCGGTTGCGCGATGCAGTTGCGCACGTCGCTCATTCGGAACGGCAGCTCGATCAACGTCCTCCACATCGTCGATATTCTCGACGAAGCGTATGGCGGCGAGAAGTCGGCGAAACGTGGCAACTGGACGAGCGATTCATAGTCGCTCGCGTTAGTTTGGCAGCAACGGAAACGTGATTGAGGCGACGGTTTTATCTGCGCTTGACTGAATCGAGAATTCGCCGCGGAGGTCGGACGTGACGAGTCGTTGGACGATACGCATGCCGAGTCCGCGGCTTTCGTTCGGATTAAACCCGGCCGGAACCTGCTCGCCGTCGTTTTCGACTTCCAACGTCGCTAGCGATCCGAGACGGTTGGCACGAATCGCGATACGTCCGCGTGACCGACCGCGAAATCCATGACTGACGGCATTCGAAACCAATTCGTTCGTCAACAGCGCCAAAACCGTCGCCTGCTTGGACGGCACTTCGATATCACTTTTTGGAATCTCGAAATCGACCGTCAAACCGGGTGGAATGAGGGTTGAGCGTGCTTCTTCGGCCACCAACCGGGCGATTGAGTCGAGTGTTGCGCCTCGCAGTCGGCGCTCGTCGCTCAAGAGGTCGTGGACCGCAGCAATCGCTTGCACCCGACTGACTGCTTCGCGAAGATGGACAGCTGCCGGTTCGTCATTGAGTTGCCGAAGCTGTATCGAGAGCAGCGCCGCGACCGTTTGCAGGTTGTTGCGAACGCGGTGGTGCATTTCCTGCAGGAGGGTTGACGCTGTTTCAAGACTTTGTCGCGCTTCTTGATAAAGCTCTGCATTTTCAATCGCGATCGACGCCGAGTCGGTGAACGCTTGCAACAAACCGAGTTCGTCTTCCGTCAGTTCCAAGCCCTCTGGTAAGCGTAAACAGAGCGCTCCCAGGTTGCCGCGAGCTGAACGGAGCGGCATACAGAAGAGGCGACCGACTCCGTCGACATAATCAAACGGCATCGATTGCGCTTCGCCTGAGCGCATCACGGTCACGATGAAGTCGTCTCGGCTTTTGGTGTTGACTGCCTCCCGCAACTGTCCGACTCGATAGTCGATCGTTGGGACGTAGGTGTTATTGGATTGGACATCGGGTTTCGGTGGTCGGAAAATTTCTGCGGCCTCGGCATGAATCAGTTCGCCTGCAGCCTCAGCAATCGAACGAAGCACATGAGACAAGTCAAGTGACGAAGCAACTGTGCGGGACACGCGCTGAAGTGTCCCGAGTTCCGCGACTTTGCGACGGAGTCGGGCGTCAGTTCGGCTGTACAGACGGGCGTTCTCAATGCTGATTGCAAGTTCGCCCGCGACTGTCTGAAGAAATGCGACATCGTCTTCGTCAAAGGTGCGCCGGGAAATCGAGAGAATGTTGAGAACGCCAACCAGCCGATTAGCGCCGTGATACAGCAGCGGGACCGAGGCTTGTGACGCATAGACTCCGTCGCCGGTGGATGCCGAATTGACGAAGTCGGCATGTGAGTGAACGTCAGGGACGAAGATCGGTCGGGCTTCCGCCGCTGCACGACCAGTAATGCCGGAACCAGGCCGAATAGTGAGCGCCCCCACCGACGCAGGATTGAGTCCGACTGCCGCTCGCAACGCCAGCGAATCGGTCGCCGGGTCATAGAGGAAAACGGCGCATGCGTCGCTTCGGGTTGTTTCAGCGACGACGCGGACAGTCGTCTCCAACATTTGGGAGAGTTTTAGATTTGCTGTCGCCGTGCGGTTAATTCGATGGAGAGCATCGAGACGTTCAATCTGTGTCGGGAGTGTATTGACTTCTGGGTGACGATTTAGGCCGAACGACTGGTAGGAGCGGCTGACTGCGGCGAGACCAATACCAGCTGCCAGAATCGTCGCCGAATCGGAAGAATGCCCGCCAATTTGGTCGAATAGGCCTTGCAGTGCACCGATTGCACCGGCCATCGCTTCTTCCAGCGGGATTCCCGACGACGCGGCGTCGGTGCCATATTGTTCACAAGCGGTGCGCAGCGGTTCGCTCCCGGAGGGCAAGTGCTCCGCGTCGAACGCATACGCCCCGCGTAACGAGTCGGACAAGTTTGTAACAAGTTGTTCAATCCGGGTCGACGTTACAGGGTTTCCGCGTCGTAGGTGGTCCGTCATCGGGAGGATCCTCGCGTTCGCCAGGGGAAGTTTCGCTGGTCGTTGTGCCTCGTGTGGTACACCATCGAGATCTTGGACCACTCCTCGTGTTGGCGTCACATTCGTATACTGCGCAGGTGTGGGTCAATGATCGGGCGACGTCGACGCCTCAGATTGCGACATTGCAGTAGGAGGATAGTGATCTCGTGGCTTCAGGTCCAGCGCGGCAACGCCCTTCGCCGTCTCAGGCTCCCCCACGAACTCAAGCTCCACCGCTCTCGCCGCCGCCGGCAAGCGTGGGCCGACCACCTCGTGTCCGTTTCGAACGACGGCCCCGTCGACCATCATCAACGGCGCGAATCTTGGTACGGCTCGCCTTTGGCAGTGCTGGCTCTCCAGGCCCAAACCGAGTTGTGCGAGCGATTCTCCTCGCCCTGCTAGGACTCAGTGTCGTCACTGGGGCCGCGATGTCCGACGTTTACCTGCACCGGGGCGTCGAGTCAAGTGCGGCGTTGCCAGTGGTTTATCAGGTATCAGGTCGCGACTTGGCGACGAACCTCGATCTCTTGCGATTCCCGCCAGAGCAGATCGACGATGTTGCGACGACGCTCCAGGAAAACGGGTTTCGAGTCGTTCGGCAGGTGTTTGCCTGGTCCGACATTCAACCGACACAAAATGAATTTGTTTGGGACCGCTACGATCGAATTGTTGAGGCACTGAGCGCCCACGGAATTCAGATTGTTGCGGTGCTCGCGCGTTCCCCCGAATGGGCACGGGCTCCGGGCGCACAGGACGCGATCGATGCGCCGCCACAAGAGATCTCCGACTACGCGAACTTTGTGCAGCAAGTGACGGCGAGGTACAAACGAAACGTCCCGTTCGTGCAGCTGTGGGATAAGCCGAACGTAGCTGCCTACTGGGGAGGTGCTGCGGCGACCCCGGTTGAGTATTCTGATCTCCTGGCGAATGGATTCAACGCCTCGCGAACCGGGGAAGCAGAGACACGAGTCGTCCTCGCCGAATTCGACCCAACAGCGGATGGTCAACTCGGGGCCGATGTTCGATTCCTGCAAACGATCTACGAGCAGGGTCGATCGGGATTTTTCGATGTGGTGGCTGCGCAAATTGACGGGGGCACGCTTTCGCCATACGACCGGACTGTCAATGGGCAGCGAATGAGTTTGTCGCGTGCCGTGTTATTCCGCGAACTGATGGTGGCTGAAGGAGATGTTGAGAAACCGATTTGGCTGACACATTACGGCTGGAGTCGCTCGTCGGCTGGCGGACTCACGGAGAACGAACACGCCGACTTTTTACTCGCCGGGATTGAGCGAGCGCGTGGTGAATGGCCCTGGATGGGCCTCATGTTCGCCTGGGACTTGATGCAGAACGGAACCAGCAGTGATTCCGCGCCGTATGCATTGCTGAACGATGACCTGACTGCAACCCAAGCGTTCCTCAGACTCAGCGCCTTTGGCACAAGTTCGGCGGCAGTGTTGGCTGGGACCGGATATGTGCCGATGGACTCTCGTCCGATCACATATCGGCGGAACTGGGCGGATCAGCACCTGGACGGCAAACTCTTCCGAACGACGAGCGAAACGACCGCGTCCGCGAAGTTGAGATTTCGTGGGACTGGAGTCATCGCGTGGCTCCGTCACAGTAACGATACGGGAATTTTGCGGGCGACGCTCGACGGTGGGCCGGTTCCTGGATTTGGTGGCGATAGCGAAGGCTCGTTGCTCGACTTGTCGTTATTTCAGGCACGTGATGTTTGGGTGACATTGGCTTCGGGTCTCGACGACGGGTCTCACGAATTGGAGTTAACGCTTGAGACGCCTGGTCAGTTGACAATCGGTGGCATCGTCGTTGCGCGAGACTTACCGCTGGTTTGGCCGGTGGCGCTGCTGACCGTCGCCGGCTTTCTCTTAGTTGCCGCCGCGCTTCGCGACGTGTCGTTCCTTGCGGCGACACGGGCAGGTTATCTCCAGCGACGAATGGGTGTGGAACTTCGTCCTCCGCTACCCCACATGCCGGACTGGAACCCGACGCGGCGCACGTGATGAAAGTCCGCACCTCGCACTCGGCCTCGCCTATTCGTGAAATGCTCTCCCGACGAGACATCGTTGCCCTCGCGATCTTGGTTGGCTCGGGGCTATGCCTCATTCTTGGACCACCGTTGGCTGTTGTGGCATTTCTCCTACTTTTGGCGCTTGCTGCCTCAATTGTGTCGCCCTGTGCGGCGACGAGCGCAGTCGCTGCGTCGGTGCCTTTCGTTTTTCACCCAATCTCTGTCCGAAACGCGGAATTTAGCTTGTTAGAGATTATGCTGGTCATGGGATGCGCCGGTATAGCCGTCCGCACGGTAACCGTCGATCAGGCACAACTCCTCCAGATCATCCGGCTTGATATGATCGGGCATTGGTGCGTGACGCTCCTCGCTGGATCGCTGATTCTGCTGGGACTGATTTCGCTGGTCACGCTTGCCGACGCTCAGCATCGACCGGAAAGTCTTCGTGAGCTCCGTGTCGTCATCATTGAACCAATCGCTGCGTTGGTGCTAACTCGGTGGACCGTGCGGCGCCACGGGATGTGGCCGTTGGTGATCGGTCTGGTTGGGGCTGCCTGCGCAGTTGCTGTTGTGGCGGTCGGTCAGGTGCTGACAGGGCGTGGCGAGGTGATTGGGGATGGGGTAGGAAGGGCAACAGGCCCATATCCTCATCCAAACAACCTCGCCCTGTACCTTGAACGGATCGCCTTGTGTGCGACTGCGATCGCCCTTCTCGCTCGTCGCTACCGAAGGCTGATGGTTCCGATCGTGGTGCTTCTGATGCTCGGTCTCCTGGCGACGTTTTCGCGCGGTGCGTTGCTCGCGGCGATTGCCGGTATTGCGCTGCTCATCTGGATCAGTCGGCAACGCCATGCTTGGCGGTGGTTTGCTGCTGGCATCGTGATCCTGATTGCCGCGTTCCTAACCGTGGCGGGTAATCGGTTTCTCGCTTCCGGTTCGTCAGGCGATGTCTCGTCCCGAGAGTTGATTTGGCGGTCCAGTCTGCGAATGGTTGCCGATCACCTCTGGTTCGGTGTCGGACTTGATCAATTCCTGAATCAATATGCTCCGCGTTACGTCTCTCCAGCTGGTTGGCCAGAGCGGTACACCTCGCATCCGCACAACCTCGTCCTTGATGTCTGGTTACGGCTTGGGATTGCAGGCCTCGCCGTCTTAGTCGGGGCAATCGCGATGTTGATGCGCGCGATTCGCGGTTTGCGACGCCAGACTATTGATTCGGAGCCTTGGGTTCTCGGTGTCGCTGCGTCGGCGATGATCGTCGGTGGACTAGCCCATGGTCTAGTCGACAACGGATTTTTCTTACCCGACCTCGCTGTGTTGACCTGGATCGGCGTTGGATTGATTGAGTTCGCTGTTCAGCCGCGACCGCCAACATCGGCGGCATCCAAATGGCGAACATGAGTGATGCATTCCTCGTTGCGGCGATGCTGTTGACGGCTTCTGTGGTTTTTGTTGGGGTGCTGCGTCACGTGTCGTTCGGTCTCGTCGCTTTGCTACTGTCAATACCGATGCAAGCGGAACTCGCGGTCCAAGTTGGGGGAGTGGAACTCACTTGGACCAAAGTGGCACTTGGATCGGCGGTTGCAGCCTGGATTATTCGGCTACTGCTGGGAGCATCGCGAGCCTCAATCGACGCGATTTCGCTGACGTTAGGGAGCTTTGTGCTTGCGCTCGCGCTCTCAATCGTTCAGGCACAAGATCTGTCTGCGTGGGCCGGCGAGACCTATCGCTGGGTCGTTGTCTTGATTGTGTACGTAATCGCGGTCGATGCATTCAGGTCGGCCCAATCGCCCACGTCCATCCTAATCGGAGTAGCCCTGTCCGTGACAGCGGCAGCGGCGAATGCAACGTGGCAAGTCGTCACTGGAACGGGTCCGGCGACGTTTTCAGTTGATGGAGTGACGCGGGCGTATGCCACCTTCGGAGAACCGAATCCGTTTGCCGGGTATCTTGAATTGTCCGTACTGTTGCTGATCGCGGTCGTGATAGGTTGGACGGGACATGGGCACCTTCGCTTTCGATCAATCTCGCTATCCCATCGCACGATTCTTGCGTTGGTGATTGCGGCTTTTGCGGGCAGCGCGGCACTGGTGTCGACACAGTCACGGGGTGGATACATCGGGTTCCTCGCGGGACTGGGCGTCATTGTCTTGTTGAGTGGTCGGCGGATTCGGTGGATCGCAACGATTGGTGGCGGCGTCTGCCTCGTCCTCGTGCTACTCTCTCCGATTGGCGCGCGGGTGATCGACCGTTTTCGCGTTGACTCGCTGTCAACAGGTCCCGCTCAAGTGACGACGAGCAATTGGGCTGCCCAAGAACGCGCCGGTCATTGGCGGGCAGCAGTGGCAATGGCCAAGACGTCGCCGATTACGGGGATCGGGGCTGGCAACTACAATCGCCGCTATCGTGAGATGACCGCTGTCTGGCGGTTTCGAATTCCGCGCGGACATGCGCACAACGCCTATTTGCAGGCGTTTGCGCAAGCTGGTTTGATCGGCGGTTTGACGTACCTGGCGGTTTGTGGTGCCGTACTCAGGGAGATCGTTCGCGCCTTGAAGCATCAACACGACCAGGTCAATCGCACGATAGTGATCGGGGTGGCTGCCGTGTCTACGGCGGTCGCCATTCACAACCTCGTCGAGTATCTGCACGTCCTCAGTCTTGGGATTCAGCTTGCGATTGTCTGGGCATTGCTGACAGCTTGGGCAAAGCCGACGCAGGAGCGGGACCAATCGGGTACGCAGGTCGTACTGGCATGACAATAGAATCTTCGCGGACTGACGAACAACTCACAATTGATGCCGCTGCCCAACAGACTGGGATTTCTGCAAAAGTCGTTGATGCCACTGCTGTTGTTCCTCGAAACCCCGATTCTCAGTCCGCAGGGGGAGGAGACGATGACGGGGCACAACCGGCGTCGTTGAGTTCCAAGTTGTTTCGCCCGCACACAATCATTTCATTTGTGGTGGCGATTGCGATCGTCTTCTTTTTTGTTCGACGGCTCGATGTTAACCCTGGTGAAGTCTGGCGCAACATTCGTCACGCCAATGTTGGGCTGTATCTGGCCGCACTAATCCTCTATTACCTTTCATTTGTTGCACGAGCGATTCGCTGGCGGTGGATGCTGAAACAAGCAGGTCTCAGCGAGGAGAATGGTTTTTCGATTCCCGGCCACCGCGGCATGCTTGAAATCTTTTTACTCTCCTGGTTTGTCAATTGTGTGGTCCCGGCGAAACTTGGAGATGCTTACCGCTGCTATCTGCTGAAACGACGGAGCGGTGCGCCGATAAGTCGGTCGCTGGGAACTATCCTAGCGGAACGATTGACCGACCTCGCCGTACTCTTTGTCACCATGTCCATCGCCGGGATCATCGCTTTCCGTGGACACCTGCCGAGTGAAGCGACCAGAACCTTGATCATCGGTTCGGCATTGCTGGTTGTCGGTGGAATTGCTGTTGTCGTGCTGTGGTATGGCCGGCACATTGTCGAGCGCCGATTGCCAGAGCGGTTTCGGATGCAGTTTTCTCAATTGCACGAGTCGATCTTCGCTTGTCTGCGGGAACCGTGGAAACCTGTTGGTGTCAGCATCTTGATATGGTTAGCAGATGGGATGCGTTTGTACCTTGTGGCTCGGTCGCTGAGCGGCGGAGTGTCCTTCTCGGTCGCTGAGTTCGTCGCCTTGATGAGCGCGTTACTCACGATCTTGCCGATAACCCCGGCGGGGTTAGGCGTGGTTGAAGTTGCGATGATTGGTGTACTCAAGTTGGTCGACGTCAATGCATCGCTCGCTGGTTCGATCGCGCTGATGGATCGCATGATCACCTACTGGAGTTTGGTGATCGTGGGGTTGATCCTCTACATCCGCCGAATGCGCTCCGATGTCCGGTAGCCGGATGTGGACACCTTGATGACCGCGCCGTTGCGAATTGCGGTCGATGACAGCGCCGCGCTTAACCAGGGCGCAGGCATCGGTCGTTATGCGCGGAACATCGTGCCGGAACTGACAAAGCGTTTGATCGATCCAGCAGTCATGCTTTGGTACGCGCCGTCACAACCCGGAACCGCACCATTCGAAACACCGACCCGCGTGGCCTTCGCTGGACAACGTGCACCGCGTCTCCGACGTGGACCATTGTCGCGGCGTCGAATGGATCAACTCTGGTTTCGTGCTGGCGTGCCGTTGCCGTTCCGCACACTGGCGGGCCGGTCCGACCTTGTTTATTCGCCGGATTTCACCGCACCTCCGGATGGGCGCACGCCTCGGATCGTGACCATTCACGATCTGGCCTTCCTCGTTCGCCCGGAGTTTTCTCCGAAACTTCTTCGAGACTATCTTTCGTTGATTGTTCCGAAACAGATTGCGTCGGCAGCACGTGTGATTGCTGTTTCGCAGACGACGGCAAACGATTTGACTGAACGGCTTGGCGTAGATCCCGACCGCATCACGGTCGTTGCTAATGGCGTCGATGCCCGATTCTTCGGAGCGCAGCGGCCAGGTCAAGAAGTTACGGACCGTCTGGGATTGCCGAATGACTATCTGTTGATCGTGGCCACGTTGGAGCCGAGGAAGAACCATCTCACGCTATTTGACGCACTCGATCGCATGCCCTCAACGCTCCAACTTCCGTTGGTCGTCGCTGGGCGACCAGGGTGGGAGTTTGCACCGATCCTTCAGGCAATGGAGCCGTTGCGGCAGCGTGGCCAGGTGATCGCGCTGGACTACGTTCCTGACGACGTTCTGCCGTCGCTGTATGCCGGTGCCGCTGCGGTAATCTATCCGTCGTGGTACGAGGGGTTCGGACTGCCGGTGGTGGAGGCGATGGCGACCGGTGTGCCGGTGGTCGCAAGTGATGTTCCCGCGTTGCGCGAAGTTGGTGGAGAAACCATCGAATTCACATCGCCCGGGAGCGCCGACGAGATTGCCGAAGCGATTGTGCGAGCGTTGACGCCTTCGAGCGACGCCGCGTCGGCGTCTCGTGCTCGGCAAGCCCGTGCCTGGCAATTCTCGTGGGGCACGGCTGGTGCCATCCTTGCAGCAGTCGTTGCTGACGTGACCAATCGACCCGATGCGTTACGGATGGAGAAGAGTGGATGACGGACGACCTTGACGCGGTGGACGAACTCCCGCCGCCAAAGCCGTCGCTCCGTGCACGGCTATCAATCTTGGTAATTGGGGGTATTGCTCTACTCGGTATTGCCGCGATGAGTATTATCTTCGTCATCCTGGCCGCGAATCGCTGATGCCCTTGCGTTTCTGGCTTCGCACCGGCATTTTCGTGCGGATCACGGATGATCGTTTCGGTCGATTTGTCAGCGTGGTGTCAGTTCGCCCGTACAGAGCGGTCTCTAATGCCTCACGTGCGCCCCGTTGCGCCTCGACGTCGATGTGCGTGTAGCGGGCCACCATGCCCGGTCGTTTGTGCCCGAGACGCGATTCGATGATCCGTTCTTCGATGCCCAGCGCGTGAAGAATCGTCGCGTGCGTGTGGCGCAGATCGTGGACGCGAAGCACGGCAACCTGTGCGATCTCCGCCGCCTCGACGATCCATCGCTTTGGCGTGCCCGCGGTGATGGGGCGGCCGTGGAACGACGGAAAGACCAAATCCACATCGACCCACAGCGGATCATTCGCCTGACGCGCTACGACGATTTGACGATGTGTGGTGAGCATCGCGGTACACGTCGGCAACAAAAGGACTTTGCGTTCGCCTGAGCGGGTCTTCGCGCCGTCCCGGATGATGGCTTGCCGGGTGCGTGATTTGCTGAGCGTGCGGCGAACGGAGACGACGCCGGTCGTGAGGTCCACGTCTGACCAACGCAGCGCAATCAGTTCGCCAATACGCAGTCCGGTCGTGATGAGGGTCTGGACAAACCAGCCGCGATCATCGTTCGGCAAGGCGGAGAGGACGCGTTTCACTTCTGCCAACGACCAGGCGACCGGGGGACAAACCTCCTCAGAGAGTGGTTGACACATAGCAGCAGCATCGATGGCCGATAC